>Ga0114951_10001656_pt1 | contig 26890 bp, 24 predicted proteins | sample AM7aDNAmetaG_FD_88677 | JGI IMG/M metagenome (GOLD analysis project Ga0114951, IMG submission 88677) | Freshwater microbial communities from Finland to study Microbial Dark Matter (Phase II) - AM7a DNA metaG | ecosystem: Environmental > Aquatic > Freshwater > Lake | place: Finland: Lake Alinen... | reverse complement strand
GCCGATGGAAACAAGTATTTTATCCGCCGTGACGGAAAACTTCTTGCCTTCTTTTTCAATCTCCGCCGTGGTGCCGGTAATTTTTAAAACTTTCGCGCCGGTATGCAGCTCCACGCCTTTTTTTGTAAGAAGAGCTGACATCGAAGCGGCGATTTCCTGATCTTCAAAAGGAAGTATCTTGTTAAGCGCTTCAACAACCGTTACTTTAACCCCGAGGCAGGAGAAGAGGGAGGCGAATTCGATACCGATAACGCCGCCGCCGATTATCAAAAGTGAAGCGGGAAGTGTTTTCATATTGAGTATTTCTGTGCTGGTTATTATATCTTTACCGTTTGTTTCGAGCCCGGGGATGTTTACCGAGACCGAACCGGTAGCAATTATACATTTTTTAAAGGCGATAAACCTGTCCCCGGCCATCACCGAAGAACCGCCCGTAAAGGAAGCCGTGCCTTTAATAACTTCAATATTATAACTTTTAAGGATAGAACCTATGCCGAGGCGCAGGCGGTTTACAATACGGTCTTTTCTGTCAATGACCGCGCTAAAATCAATGGAAAAGCCGTCTACGGTAATGCCAAAACTCTTTGCGCCGGCGATTTTATGGTAAACATCAGCGCTTGCAAGCAGGGCCTTTGTGGGAATGCAGCCGTGATTTAAACAGGTACCCCCGAGTTCTTCTTTTTCAATAAGAGCAACTTTTGCCCCGAGCTGGGCCGCGCGGATGGCGGCAATGTAACCTGCCGGGCCCCCGCCTATAACTAAGAGATCGTAAGTCATGAATTCCTCCGGGTGAAAATAGACAAGTAGGTACAAGGTACAAAGTGCAAGGTACAAGAAACAAGCAAGAACAGCAGAGAAATTAGAGCTTTTACCTCAATAACATTACAAACTTTAAAAACTTTACAAACGTTATAAACTCTTATTTAGATGTTAAAAAGATACTTTTCCAGGACTTCTTTGACTCTTGTCAGAAACTTTGCGGCATAAGCGCCGTCTATCACTCTATGGTCGGCAGAGAGGGTTACCTTCATTATTGACCTTATTGCAATTGCATCATTTATAACAACCGTCTGCTTTTTAGCAGCAGAGACCGCGAGAATTCCGACCTGCGGGGGGTTGATTATCGCCGAGAAGTTATCGACTCCGAGCATACCCATATTGGAGATGGTGAAGGTTCCGCCGCTGTAATCCTCCGCGGTGAGTTTCCCGGTCTTGGCTTTTTCTGCCAGAATTTTGGCTTCCGCCGCGATGGCGCGGACAGTTTTATTGTTGGCCTGTTTTATTACAGGAACAACCAGGCCGTTCTCAAGCGCGACCGCGACCCCGACATTGGCATCTTCAAACTGCACAACTTTTTCATTTACGAAGTGGGAGTTCATAAGCGGGAATTCGCGCAGGGCCACGGCTGAGGCAAAGATAACAAAGTCGTTAACGGAAACCGCAACGCCTTTGGCCGTCAGTTCTGCCCGTTTTTTAAGAAGCTCGGTCATATCCACATCCAGCTGGAGATAAAAATGAGGCGCTTCCTGTTTGGATTTCTTCAGGCGGTCCGCAATAATTTTACGCATCTGCGAGAGGTCTGAAGTTTTACTGCCGCCGTTACTCTTAAGTTTTGCCATATTCAGGCTTGCTGCGGCTGTTACCGCAGGAGCGGCTTTCATTGTTCCCGGTTTATAATTTAAAATATCTCTTTCAAGTATCCGGCCGTTCGGACCGGAGCCTGCAATATTCAAGAGGTCGAGGCCTTTTTCTTTTGCGAGGCGCTTTGCTATGGGAGTTGCGAAAATACGCCCGTCCGCCGTAAAGATTGCCTGAACAACCGGCGCGGGAATGAAAACCGGCTCAACAACCGGGGCCGAAATGGGAGCGCTTACCGGTGCCGGGCTTGAAATTTGTTCTTCTTTGGGTTTTGCCGGAGGAAGAGGTTCTTCTTTTGGCAGAGGTTCACTCATACTGTCCGCAGTATATGCCACGGGCACAAGAACAGGCACGACTATCCCCTCTTTGTAAAGAATCTTCCTGATGTAGCCGCCTTTGAGGGCTTCGTATTCAAAGTTGGCTTTGTCTGTGGTTATCTCAAATAAAACATCGCCTTTGTTTACTTTGTCGCCTTCTTTTACGAGCCATTTACCTATAGCGCCTTCTTCCATAGTTTCGCCGAGTTTTGGGAGGAGAACTTTTGTTATCATACGAGCAGCTCCTTGACGGCCTTTTTAATGGTGTCTTTATTTGGAATGGCCAGTTTTTCCAGGTTGGGCGCCTTGGGCATCGGGACATCCGCGCCGCAGACCCGGCAGACGGGGGCGTCGAGGTAGTCAAAGGCTTTTTCCATTACCTGCGCGGCAATTTCTCCGGCAAAACCGCCGGTTTTCCAGGCTTCATGCGCAATTACAAGCCTGTGGGTTTTTTTAACTGAATTAACTATGGTATCTATATCAAGAGGCGCAAGGGTGCGAAGGTCAATCACTTCGACGGAGATGCCCTCTTTTTCCAGTTCTTCTGCGGCCTTAAGACAATGAAGAAGGGTTAAAGACCAGCTTAAAAGCGTTACATCTTTACCCTGTTTTTTAACATCCGCTTTACCGATGGGAAGGAGATACTCTTCTTCCGGAACCTGGCCTTTGGTGTTGTAGATCATCTTGTGTTCTATATATACTACCGGGTTATCTTCGCGAATAGCTGCCTTTAGGAGGCCTTTTGCGTCGTAAGGTGTTGAAGGCATTACAACTTTGATGCCGGGAATATGCGTAAACCAAGCTTCAAGCGACTGGGAATGGTGCGCGCCCAGAGTCCGGCCGGCGCCGCCTTCGGTACGGATAACCAAAGGCACTTTGGTCTTACCGCCAAACATATAGCGGATCTTTGCAATCTGGTTATTAAGTTGATCCATAGCGATACCCATAAAATCTACATACATAATTTCTACGACCGGGCGCATACCTGTGATTGCGGCCCCGAGACCGGCGCCGACTATGGCAGCTTCGGAGATGGCGGTATCCCGCACTCTTTCATCGCCGAACTTCGCATGGAGCCCGCGGGTCACGGCGTACGCACCGCCGTAAATGGCGACATCCTCACCCATTATAAAGACCGTGGGATCTTTTGTCATTTCTTCGGATAAGGCTTCATTTATTGCTTGCCAATATGCTATCTCGCGCATAGTGTCTCCTTGAATAAATATTTAGAATGTAGACTAATATTTGGTATAGTCAAAGTCTCACCATCAGGGCGGACCTGCCAATATGTTATCTCGCGCATAGTGTCTCCTTGAGTAAATATTTAGAATGCAGACTAATATTTGGTATAGTCAAGGTCTCGCCTTCAGGGCGGACCTGCCAGTATGCTATCTCTCTCATTTGTTTTCTCTCCTTAAGCGAATAGATCGGTAAAAAGTTCTGCGTCGTTGGGAAGCGGACTGTCTATGGCAAATTTGGTTGCTTCTTCTATTTCGTTCTCGACGAACTTATCAAGTTCTTCGACATCCTTTTGGGAAAGCAAACCTTCCTTTACGCATTTTACGGAGAATAATTTAATCGGGTCCTGTTCGGCCCAGTATTTTTCTTCCTCTTTAGTCCGGTAAACTCTCGGATCGCTTCTGGAGTGGCCATAGTACCTGTAAGTATCGCAGACAACCATCGCGGGCCCGTTTCCGGCGCGCGCGCTTTTTACATAAGCTTCGACTGCGTCCTTAACTGCAAGCACATCCTGGCCAAAGACCGTAACGGCCGGCATATTGTAAGGCACTGCTTTCTTGGCCAGGTCGGTGACCGCGGAAGCCCTCTTCACCGAGACGGACATACCGTAGAGATTATTCTCTACTATATATATAACCGGCAGCCGCCAGGTCCCCACCATATTTAAAGATTCGTGGAAGACGCCCTGGTTGGTCGCGCCGTCGCCGATAAAGCAAAGCGTGACCTGATCTGTTTTTCTGAGTTTAATGGAAAGTCCGGCGCCGGCCGCCATCGCCAGACCGCCTCCGACTATTCCGTTTGCGCCCAGGTTACCGGTCGAGACATCTGCAAGATGGAGCGAACCGCCTTTGCCTTTGCAGCAGCCGGTTGCTTTACCGAGGATTTCGGCCATAAGTTCGTTTAATTTACCGCCCTTGGCTATTGCGTGGCCATGGCCTCTATGCGTGCTGGTAATAAAGTCGTCGGGCCTAAGCGCCGCCATGGCGCCCACCGCAACCGCTTCTTCACCGGCATATAGATGTGAACCGCCCTCAGCGATATTTTGGGCCAGTAGATCCATAATCTTGTCTTCGAACTGCCTTATTTCCATCATCTTTTGCAGATAGAATATGGCAGTTCCTTTATCTTTAAGTGGACTCAAAGTGCCTCCTTGTATATTGGTATTATCTCTGGTATTATTATACAAAAATACCGTTATTTTGTCAAACATTTTCTCGGCGGGTGGTTCAAAAAAAGTGTAAGCAGCCCACAATTGTTTTGAAAATAAGTAAACTCTCGTCTATAATAGCAAAGTATAGTAAAAAATAACAGGGAGAAGGTCAATATGAATAAAGGACAAAAGGAAACCGGAAGACTTAGCGGATATTTGCTCCTGCTCTTGATTTGCTCGCTGGTTGTATCTTTTTGCAGCGCATCTGCCGAAACCAAAACTGACGGTTGGACGGTAACCAGAGCCTGGGAAAAATATAAGAACGGGCCGCCTGCGGATCCCAATTTTTTTCCTATTCTTGTCTGGCTGCAGAGTCCTTCAAACGCGGTCAAATACAAAGCCGCGGGCTTTAATACTTATTTCGGGTTACACAAAGGGCCCTCTGCGGGGCAGATAGAAACCTTAAAGGCCGCCGGGATGTATTTAGTCTGCGAGATGAACGAAGAGGCCTTGAAGCATAGAGACGATAAAACAATTATTGGCTGGATGACCTTTGACGAACCCGAGAATTTTGCGACCAAAGCGCCTCTCGAAGTCAACGGCAAAACCTGGAATTACGGGCCTGCGACCTCAAGGATTTCGGCAAAAGATATCGGGGAAATGTATGAAGTGATAAAAAAAGAAGATTCTACCCGGCCTGTTTGGCTCAACTTCAGCTGCGGCGTGGCAAATGATAAGTATCACGGCAGGGGGAGCGGCTGGAAAAATTCTATGTATCCCGACTATATGAAAGCTGCGGATGTTGTGGGCTTTGATGTCTACCCGACTTCATCTGTGGGAGAGAATACCCACTGGCTCCATGCAAGAGGCCTGGACAGAATGAAGGAATGGGCCGGCCCGGAAAAACCCAGATTTAATTTTTTTGGCCCGACTTTTACCGGAAAAGGCCGGAAGCCGACAACCGAAGAATTTAGGACTGAAGTTTGGATCTCCATAATTCACGGGACCAAAGGCCTCGCCTATTTTGCACATAATTTTAAGCCGAAGTTCCAGGAAGCGGCTTTACTGGCGGATGCGGAAATGCTCGCGGCGGTTACAAAGATAAACACCCAGGTCACAGAGCTCGCGCCGGTCATAAATGGTCCGGACAGCGACGGGGTGGCGGTTACCGTGGAAAAAGAAGCGGTGCCCGTGGATATTCTCATAAAAAAATATAAAGAAGAAACTTATATATTTTCGGCGGCTATGAAACAAGCGGAGACGGCTGCCGTAAGTTTTCAGGTAAAAGGCGTAACAGCCGCGGGAAAAGTACAGGTGCTCGGGGAAGACCGGACATTGGATATAGATGCCACGGGAAAATTTAAAGATGAATTTAAGACCTGGGGTTCGCATGTTTACAAAGTTGTAAAAAATTAAAGCTTCAAAATTGGAATACTTTTTAAAAGGAGGAGAGATGCAGGAGAGAGTAAAAGGAATTTTGAAAAGGTGTCTTTTGTTCTGCCTGGCCGGCGTTTTTGTTTTGTCTTTTTCCGCGGTTGCGGAGGTAATAAAAGACCAAACTAACACGGGTAAGTTCCGGGAGAAATTCAGCAATTACCCGCAGGATCCGGGTTTCTTTCCTATCTCGGTCTGGGTGCAGAGTATAGAAAATATCCCGAAATACAAGGCCGCGGGAATAAATACCTATTTTGCCCTCTGGGGCGGCCCAAAACCGGGGCAGATAGAAGAACTGAAAAAAGCAGGTATGTATCTTATCAGTGAGATGAATGAGGAAGCCCTTAAACATAAAGATGACAAAACCATAATAGCCTGGATGATGATGGATGAGCCCGACAACTTCCAGTTTAAGAAAGATCTTGAGGTAGCGGGCAAGACATGGAAATACGGACCTGAAACTTCCAGGGTAGCCGCGAAAGACCTGGCTGAAATGTATGAAACTATAAAAAAAGTAGACGCAACGCGGCCTATCTGGGTTACTTTCAGCTGCGGCGTGGCAAATACCACCTATGGCGGCAGAGGCGGCGGCTGGAAGGACAGTATGTATGCTGATTATATGAAGTCCTGCGATATGGCCGGGTACGATGTCTATCCGACGGCCAGCGCAAACGGGAAGAGCGGGAAGATACTCTGGTGGCAGGCAAAAGGCCTGGACCGTATGAAGGGCTGGGTAGAGGCAGGCAAGCCGCTATATAATTGCATAGGGACCAACTTCACCGGTGACGGCCGCGCGCCGATGCCCGAAGAAACTAAAGCAGAAATCTGGATTTCGATAATTCACGGGACAAAGAGTATTGCTTATTTTGCCCACAATATAAAGCCGTTTATGGAAGACGCTCTGGCCCGGGATCCAAAACAGATGGCTAATGTAACTAAGATAAATGCCGAAATAACGGCGCTGGCACCGGTTATTAACGGGCCTGATTTTGACGGGGCAACGGTGGCTTCAAGCAACGAGCTGGTACCCATAGATATTATGGTGAAAAAATATAAAGAGGAGATCTATATTTTCTCGGCGGCTATGAAGATGGGTGACCCGGCTACAGGGAGCTTTCAGGTAAAAGGCGTGAACGCGGCGGGAAAAGTAGAGGTTATCGGCGAAAATAGAACGCTGGATATTGACGCCTCCGGAAAATTTACGGATGAGTTTAAGAAATGGGATACGCATAATTACAAAGTCGTAAGAAAATAGAGAGATTGGTCTAACCGCAAGGCTTCGTTCCTAAAAAAACGGAGCCTTGTTTTTTACTTTCCGCCGGAGAAAATATCAGGTTAACTCGAAAATTTATTAGTCAAAAGGAAACTACTTGAGAGATTTTACGCAGGGCAGTATTCTTAAACATCTTATTCTTTTTAGTCTGCCTCTTATGGGGACCGGCATGCTCCAGGCGGTCTTCGGGGTCATTGACGCGATGTGGGTCGGACACCTTATAGGCAAAGACGCTTTGGCCGCGGTTTCAGCCGCCATGCCCGCAATTTTTTTTCTGGTTGCGCTTTTAATGGGCCTGGGTATGGCCACTACCATACTTGTGGGCCAGTCTTACGGTTCTAAAAACTATGAATTTTTATCCAAAGTCCTCTCCAACTCTTTTATGCTGTCTTCTGCTCTGGCACTGGTGCTTGCCGTTTTTGGTATAGCGCTCTCGGCGCAAATACTTGAACTCACAAATACTCCGCTAAATATCCGGCCCATGGCGCAAAGCTTTATGAAGGTAATCCTGGGCGGTCTTATATTTTCACTTATTACAAACTGGTTTTCGGGTGTGCTTAACGGCGTGGGGGACTCAAAAACCCCGTTTCGCATAATGTGTTTGAATATTCTGCTGAATATTATTCTGGCACCCGTTCTTATTACGGGCAGGCTCTATATTCCCCATACGGGCGTTGACCTCCGGCTTTTTGGCGCTCTGGGTGTTGCCGGTTCGGCGTTGTCTACCGTAATAGCGAGCGCGATCGGCACGGTAATCTATTACTTTAGTTTAAGGCATCTGCATATATTTCAAAAAGCCCGGTTTCATTTTAAACCGGAGGCGGCAATGATAAAAAAAATAATTTCACTTGCCTGGCCGGCCTCCTTACAGATGATAATTGTTTCCGGCAGCGGCCTTATAATTGTATCTTTGGCAAACAGGTTCGGAACGAATATCACGGCCGCTTACGGTGTGGCCTTCAGAACCGATCAGTTCGGGGCGATGGCGATTTTCTCCGTCGGCATGGCACTGACTGCTATCGTCGCCCAAAATACCGGCGCAAAAAAATTCGACCGGGTAAAAGAGGCGTTAAGGTACGGCCTCTTTTTCAGCGTCTGTATAGGACTTTTATACGCGGCCATAGTAAATCTCCTGCCGGGGCAGATTGCCGGGATGTATACCAGGGATCCGGAGGTAATTGCCGCGGTAACAAGTTACTTCCGGTACGCGGGCATTTCTTTCGCGGGCCTGGGTATGATGTTTTCTTTTCTTGGAGTGGTGCGGGGTGCGGGAGATACTTTCGGCGCGCTCGTTATGGTGGCAATAAATATGATAATCGTGAGAACGCCGGTTTGCTACGCGCTCTCCGAGTGGACACCGTTGAAAGAAAAAGGCCTCTGGCTGGGACTTACCGTGGGTGCTTTTGTTGGCGCGTTCCTTTACTATCTGTACTATAGGAGCGGTAAATGGAAAGACAAAAAAAAATTAATGGAAATGTAATAGAAGTATAAATAGCGCAAATAAAAAAACCCCCGGAAAATTCTCCGGGGGTTTTTTATGGGGCCGATAGGCGTTCCTATTCGGTACTCAAGGGGTGAAACGGAACGCCAGATAGGGAATAGCGTCGGCCCCGATATCTTATTTCTTAATCCAAACAAGTTAACAAGTTCAAAGAACAGAATTGATTTTTTAAACTTCCACCCCTGCTAATGCTTTCATTCCCTATTTGGGGAACCGTGCTTAACGCCATAAGTATCATAACAAAAAATTTCCATTTGGTCAATGAAAATATTACAGATAGGTAATTAATAATAAGGCGCTAAAAATCCTTATTTAAGATGACTTAGCCCGTATACCCTTCCCCTGAATTCAAAGATTCTGTAAGGGTTCTGGCGGGAGATATTGTAATAGCAGTACATTTGTGGTATATTTGACCATAACAAAATTTATGGAAGCGAGGTAAAACTATGAAAGCAGCTGTCTATATGGGCCCCGGAAAGATAGAAGTTAAGGAAGTAGAAACACCCAAACCTAAAGCGGGAGAGGTGCTTTTAAAGATACACGCCTGCGCGGTCTGCGGTACGGATGTGAGAATATTTTACCACGGGCAGAAGAATGTAGTACCGCCGCACATTACGGGCCACGAATTTGCAGGTTCTATAGCGGAAATTGGAGCCGGCGTAACCGGTTTTAAAAAAGGAGATAAGGTAACTTCGGTAACCTGTGTCGGCTGTCAAAAATGCCTTTATTGTAAAAAAGGACTTTATAACCTTTGTGACACCCCGCGTTATCTGGGTTACTATTATCCCGGCGCTTTTGCGGAGTATATGATTATACCTAAAGAAGCCATTCAGGGCGGGAACCTGATAAAAGCTCCCGACAGTTTAAGTTTCCCGGCTATCACTATGGTCGAGCCGCTCTCCTGCGTTATTAACGGACAGGATTACCTCAAGGTGCAAAAGGGGGATTTTGCGGTGGTTATAGGCGCGGGCCCCATCGGCTGTATGCATGCCGAGATAGCCAAGGCCTCCGGAGCGAAGACGGTGGTCCTCTTTGATGTTTCGGAATCAAGACTTGAACTTGCAAAAAGATTTGACGGGCTGGTCCTCATAAACAGCATTAAAGAAGAACCCGTTAAAAAAGTTATGGATATGACGGGCGGCTGCGGCGCGGATGTTATTGTCGTGGCTTGCGGGGTAAATGCCGCGCAGGAACAGGCAGTGGCCATGGCCGCTAAACTTGCCCGCATAAGTTTGTTTGCCAGCCTGCCCAAAGATAATCCGTTTATAAAATTAGACGCCAATATTGTGCATTACAAAGAAGTCTCTCTTTACGGGGCTTTTGCTTCCTATAAGAAACAGTATGAAAAAGCCGTTTCTCTTATAGCCGAGAAGAAGATCCAGGCGGAGAAGTTTATTACCCACATTTATCCGTTAAAAGATATCGTGACGGCGTTTGAAACTTCAAAAAAAGGCACCGGTTTAAAGACCGTTGTGACTATGGAGTAGGCCATGCGCTTAAAAGGAAAAACGGCAATAGTAACGGGCGGCGGGCAGGGATTGGGTGAGGCCATCTCTTTACGGTTGGCCCTTGACGGGGCGCAGGTTGTGGTGGCAGATATTAATCTTGAAAACTCGCAGGCCACCGCAAAAAAAATAGCAGAAGCGGCTAAAGTAAAAACACTCGGCGTAAAAGTCGATGTCACCGACGAGAAAAGCGTTCAGGCAATGGTGCAGGTTTGCATGGCTAATTTTAAAAGCCTGGATGTCCTGGTTTCCAACGCGGGGATACTTGTAGCCGAGGACATAACGGATTTTCCGGTGGATAAATGGAGAAAAGTTATTGATGTCAATCTGGTCGGCTATTTTATAACCGCGAAAGAAGCCGCAAAAATAATGAAAACTCAAAACAGCGGCGCGATAATTCAGATAAATTCTAAATCCGGCAAGAAGGGCAGTTTTAAGAGTTCAGCCTACGCCGCCTCCAAGTTTGGCGGAATCGGACTGACTCAGTCTATTGCCCTGGATCTGGCGCCCTTTAATGTAAGGGTTAACTCGATCTGTCCGGGGAACCTTCTGGATTCACCTCTTTGGGTCAATAGTTTGTACGAGCAGTATGCGAAAAAATGGGGTATTACGAAAGAAGAAGTAAGAAAGAAGTATATTGACCAGGTGCCTTTGAAAAGAGGCTGTACCTATGAGGATGTCTGCAATGTCGTCTCTTTTCTCGCCAGCAGTGAGGCTTCCTATATGACCGGGCAGGCGATAAATGTGACCGGCGGGCAGGAGATGAGGTAAAAACATCCTCCAAAAAGACTGGCGGACGACAAATATCAAATACACTAAGGTATGTCTATCCGCCAAAGAGACTGGCGGACGACAAATATTAAATACACTTAGGTAAGTCGAATTAGAAACAAAAGCGTTGAGGGAAATATAAGCGGAAAACTCTAGACCAAAAAGGCAGATATATATGAAAGAAGAAATATTGAAACTTGAGGAAGAGCTTAATAGTTTTAACAGGGACGAAAGAATTGCGGCGCTTAAAAAACTGAAAGGACTTTGTCCTGTTCCTGCCGAAAAAAACGGATTTGTAAATCAGCATGCCCATACTTTTTATTCTTTCAACGCATACGGTTTTTCGCCCTGCCGTGTTGCTTTTGAGGCCTACAAGAAAGGTTTATTTTCCGTCGGGCTTGTGGATTTTGACACACTGGACGGCGTTTCTGAAATACTCGAGGCAGGGGAGATACTTGGTATAAGAGCAACCGCCGGGATTGAGTCCAGGGTTTTTGTGCCGGAGTATGCGGCCAAGGTAATAAATTCACCGGGAGAACCGGGGGTGGCTTATTTCATGGGCGCGGGTTTTATATCCAAGGAAAAGAAAGGCTCAGCCGGCGAGAAGGTAATCAACCGGTTCAGAGAGATTTCAAAAGAGCGGAATATTTCCCGGCTTGCCGCCGTTAATCTTATTTTGCAGGATAAACTCGAAGCGGTAGATTACGCAGCGGATGTGCTCACTTTGACACCGGAAAAAAATGCGACAGAAAGGCATATCCTCGAGGCGCTCGACCGGAAAGCTAGAAAAAAGTACAAAGGAATAGAGTTAATTGATTTTTGGGCAAAAAAGCTGGGAGAGAAAGAAGGCAAAATCCAGAGCCTGCTCGGAAAAAGCCCCGACTTACAAGCGCTTATCAGGAGCCGTTTATTTAAACAGTCCGGTGCGGCAGCCTCTTACCCGGGACTTACGGAAGTTATAAAAGCTATAATTGAACTGGGCGGAATTCCTGTCTTTACCTGGCTGGATGGTACGAGCGGAGGGGAGAGCGACCCGGAAGCTCTGCTTAAACTTATGCAGAAGAAGGGTGTTGTAGCGGCAAATATAATTCCGGATAGGAATTGGAATTTTAAAGATCCTGCGGAAAAAGAGCTCAAGGTGAAAAATCTCAAGGCCTTTGTAAGCGCCGCCAAAGAACTCGGAATGCCGCTGATTGCGGGCACCGAGATGAACAAATACGGTCAAAGCATTACCGATGATTTTAATGTCCCGGAGCTGAAGGAATACCTGCCGGCTTTTATCGAGGGCGCCTGCTTTTTTTACGGGCATACCTTACTGGCCCGGCTGGCGGGGAAAGGTTTTTATTCCGTCTGGGCAAAAGAAAAATTCCCGGTTATCCAAAAACGGCTTGAATTCTTTACCGGGGCCGGAAGAAAATTTGAGCCGGGAATAACAAAAGAAGAATTAATTCAAACACTGGAGAGTTAAAATGACCGCAAGCGCAAAAGCGATAAGAAAAGAGCTTATTGAGATAGGTAAAAAGCTTGAAAGCAAAGGCCAGGTAATAGGTCCCGGCGGAAACACCAGCGCGCGTCTGGGCGACATCATATATATGAAGGCGTCAGGCGTCTGCTTTGAAGAAGCCACGGCGGCGGATTATGTGGGTGTTTCTCTCAAGACCGGAGAACTTGTGGACGGCAAGAAGAAGCCCACCTGTGAAAAACTGGCGCATTTGAACTGCTATAAAGCCCGGCCGGATATCGGCGCGGTTATTCATACGCACCCAGCTTTATCTGTTTCTTACTCCTGGCTGGGGGAGACACTCATTCCCTTTACCCCGGATTTTGTAGCGATAATCGGTTCACCCGTACCCGTCGTAAAATATATGCTGCCGGCCGGCGAAGCTATCGCAAATAAAATAATGGAAGCGATAAAAACTCATAATGCCGTCTTTCTGGAAAATCACGGCATACTTTGCGTGGGGAAGAACCTGAAAGAAGCCTACTATAGAACCCTTCTGGTGGAAGATTCGGTTAAAACGGTTGTGGGTGCGAAGATACTCGGGGCTATAAAATATTTTGATGAAAAACAGATAAAAGAACTGGATACTTCTGATTTTGAAAAATACAGAAGGTCTTTGTTGAAAAAACAATAGTATTAAAGAATAAAAAAAGGGAGAGGCCAAAAACGCCTTTCCCTTTTTTGTTTTAGCGGGCCAGCATGAATTTTAGATTATCTATTTTTTGACTGCGCTTTTGAGAGTTGAAAGCGTCTATAGGTTTGGCTTTGTCGACCGTCGAGTTTAATACATTTTTCGAAAAATCTATGGTGATTATGTCCTTAAATAATTTCCCTTCGCTTTTAAGTACGCCTCCGACCAGCAGGGTGCCTGATGGTGTGATTTCCTTGACCAGAATCTTTTCGGAAATCCTGTAGGGAATCTCGTCTTTTCCGCTCTTGACCATAACGGTTCCTTCTATCGTAAGATCTTTGTGTTTTTCCGCGGGATTTGTATAGGCCACGGTGAGTTTGGCGGAGTAAAGCAGGCGATGGGTGAGTTCCACCTCCACAAAAGCCGCATTTTTGGCGGCGTTATCGTAAGCTTCGCGCAGATTCTTACCCGAGATGGCTTTTTTATTTTTATCAAAATATCTGAATTTTATATCACCCAGGGATTTTTCAATTATATAGATGGAACCGTTTTTGTCGAAGACGACTTTATTTGACTTAAGTAAAAAGTCATTCATAGTGGGCGAAGAAAGTTCTGCCGAAAATTTCACCAGTTCCACACAGTTCATGGCGTTAGCCTGCGCCTGCGGGTAGGTCAGGCCAAAAGCCGTCCCCGAAAAAAGCACAGTCAATACGGTCAAAAGCAATAACTTTTTCATGTAAACCTCCGGGATGCAATTGCTAATTGCTGATTGAAAAACCAAAGCACAAACAATTGAAAAATTGATAATTACTGATTGAAAAATTAGAACTATAGCACAAAAGGAACCTATTGACTTAGTAGCTTTTTAAATGAAAAAGTTCAGAATCTATGCTACAATTATACACAATTTGCGGGTTAAATTCCACCTGACGAATAGACTTAATACTTCAAAGGAAAGAGGAAAAGATGAATAACAGAGAAAGGATAGTCAATGCGCTCAATTTTAAACCCGTGGACCGTGTTCCGGTTGTGGAATGGGCATCCTGGTGGGAAAAAACCACTGATAGATGGAAGACCGAAGGCTTGCCCGGGAATTGCGTTACTGAATGGGAGATAAGAGACTATTTTGGACTTGACAGGTTAAATCAATGCTGGGTTCGGCCCAGGACGAAAGACTATCCCCGCCCCAAGGAAGGAGAACCGGCCATAATTACCCGGGAGGATTATAAAAAATATAAAGCTTATCTTTATCCTGAAGTATCTTTTGATGTAAAGCTTTTGGAAAGTTGGGGAAAGGAACAGAAAAAAGGAGAACTTTCTATCTGGCTGACCCTGGAGGGTTTCTTCTGGTGGCCGCGTATTTTACTGGGGATAGAAAACCACCTTTGCGCGTTCTATGATAATCCGGAGTTAATGAACGAGATAAATAATGATCTCCTTCTTCATCACAAAAAAGTTATTAAACAAATGATGAATGTCTGTGAGCCGGATTTTATGACTTTTGCCGAAGATATGTCCTACAATAAAGGCCCGATGATTTCAGAGGATATGTTCAACGAGTTTATAGCTCCGTTCTATAAACAGATAGTTCCTGAATTAAAAAAGAATAATATAGTTACCATCGTCGATACCGACGGAAATATTAAAGACCTGGTCCCCTGGTTTTTGAATGTCGGTGTGGACGGGTTTTTACCTCTGGAAAAACAAGCGGGCGTGGATATTGTCAGTTTAAGGAAGGCCTATCCTAAGATTAGATTCATCGGCGGCTTTGATAAAATGATAATGCATATGGGCGAAAAGAAGCTCCGCGAGGAGTTCGAAAGAATTCTTCCGGTTATGAGACAGGGCGGTTTTATCCCGAGTGTTGATCACCAGACTCCGCCCGCGGTTTCTTTCGAGGATTATAAATTATATGTAAAATTGCTTAAGGAGTATTGCGCTAAGGCAGTGGTGTAATTTCAAAAAACCGCTTCTTTAATCTTTCTTTAGCCTGACTGTTTGGGTCGGATAAGGAATCTCTATCCCGTCTTTCATAAAGCGCAGATACAGCCGTTCAAGATATTCATGTTTGACCGTGTACTGTTCCGGAAATTCTTTTACTTTTAAAGCCGCGACAAATTCCAGCCCGTAATTCCCCATACCGGTAAGGCGCAGGACGGTTTTATGTTCGGGCACGCCGCCGGCCGTATTTTGCATTACATAATCGCCGGTTTCTAAAACGGCTTTTTTCAGTTTTTCCAGGTCGGTGCCGTAAGCCACAGTGAAGGAGACCCCCAGGGCCATTTCTTTAGTCGGTCCGTCGTAGTTGGTAATGATAGACTGCGCAATCTTGGAATTGGGAATAACTATTAAATTGTTCTGCAGGGCTTTTAGGGTCGTGTTCCTCCAGGTTATATCCACCACATAGCCCTCTTCGCCGCTTCCTATCTTTATATAGTTGCCGGGTTTTATCTGCCCGGAGGCCAGAACCTGGACGCCGGAGAAAAGATTCGAGAGTGTATCCTGGAGTGCCAGCGCGACCGCCAAACCGCCTACGCCTAAAGCCGTTAAAATCGGTGTTATCGAGATGCCAAGAGACTGGAGTATTACCAGCAAGCCGAGGCCAAAGACCAATACCTTGGTTATATTGGAAAAAATCGAAGTTGAGGGCATCTGCCCGTCAGCTTTTTTCGTATAAAGCCCGACAAAGCCTACGGCTATCTTTGAAAGTATGATAGTCCCAAAGAGTATTGCAAGTACGACAAGGAGCCGGGTTATGTTGTTTTCTGTTTTTTCGGAAAGGGGGAGATAAAGGTTTGCGAGATAGATGCCCGCCAAAAGAATCATATAGGTTAACCATTTATTAAGAGCCGCGATAATAATGTCATCGCCTTCCCAGGTTGTTTTCTCCGCCAGTTTTTTTAACCTGCCCAAAAGTATCTTTTCAAAGATGAAGCCTGCTCCAAGGAAACTTAATACTATTCCTAAAGCTTTTAGATATTGGAGTAACTGCTCGTTTGTAAAGACCGGCATATTGTTCTTCCCTCTCTTTTTTTAATTTGGCTAAACGGGTAGATAATATCATTATTGTCCCTAAAAAGCAAGTATTTTGGCTCTCTTTCAGAGGTTGAAAACACCTTGTTTTCTATATACAATATACAGCAGTTGATTTTTTTCGAATTGTTTGCTTGCTCTATGTTTCAAAAAAGCTATAATTTCACTCAACCGCATATTGGCTCAGAAGGGATTTGGAAAAAGCACCCATAGGAAAAAAGGAAAAAAAATGGCAAAGATGTTAATACCGCAGGATAATCCGGAAGACAATAACGGAATGCTAACAAAAATAAAGCATATGGTAATCGGGAAGGCGAAAGATCCCCAGGATTCCAAGATTTTTCACAGTCTTGCTCTTGCGGCTATCCTTGCCTGGGTCGGCCTTGGATCAGACGGGCTGTCTTCGTCCTGTTACGGTCCCGCCGAAGCTTTTTTTGCCCTGGGCAGCCACACTTATCTGGCGCTCATAGTTGCTTGTATTACGGCAATAACAATATTTATTATTAGTGCTTCCTATTCCCAGATAATTGAACTTTTTCCCTCCGGCGGCGGTGGTTATGTTGTGGCTACAAAACTTTTAAATCCCACTCTCGGTATGATCTCCGGTTCGGCGCTTTTGATTGATTATGTACTTACTATTACTCTTTCCGTAGCCGCAGGCGCAGAGGCCCTATTCAGCTTTTTTCCGGCATACGGACAGTATACACTTTGGTTTGCGGTTTTTGCTTTATTTGTTCTGATCGTTTTAAATCTAAGGGGTGTAAAAGAATCCGTAAAGCTTTTGTTACCAATATTTGTTGTTTTTATAATTATGCATGTAGGAACGATATTCTATATTTTATTCACTCATTTGGGAAATCTCGGGGGAGTAGTTGTAAACACTGTCGCGGATGTTAAAGACTCTGTCGCAGGGATGGGTGTCCTGGCTGTTTTTGCCCTAATTATGAGATCATACAGTCTGGGTGCCGGCACCTATACAGGGCTGGAAGCCGTTAGTAACGGTATGTCAATCTTGCGCGAGCCCAAAGCCAGAACTGCCAAGCGTGTTATGTCGTACATGGCTATTTCACTTGCCTTGATAGTTTTCGGGATAATGTTTGCCTATCTTCTTTATGAGGTAAAGATTACCGAAGGCTTGACCTTAAACGCCGTACTTTTCACGAAAGTATTTGGCACCGGAACTCCAGGAAAAACACTTCTTCTTATTACGCTCCTTTCTGAGGCCGCTCTTTTATTTGTTGCGGCGCAAACAGGCTTTCTTGATGGGCCGAGAGTAATGTCCAATATGGCCGCAGACAAATGGCTGCCTACCAAGTTCCAGATATTAAGCGACCGGCTGGTAACGCAAAATGGTGTTTTACTTATGGGTGCGGCGGCGATAATACTTCTGATTGTTACCAGAGGAAAAGTCAGTTATCTGGTCGTGCTCTATTCAATAAATGTTTTTATCACTTTTGTGCTTTCACAGCTGGGTATGGTAATTCACTGGTGGAGAGAAAGAAAGACCGAGAAGAAATGGAAGCGAAAGCTGGGCGTTAACGGTATCGCCTTTATCCTTACTTTATCTATCCTGGTTTCGGTGGTCTGGCTTAAGTTCGGGGAAGGCGGCTGGATAACAATTTTAATAACCGGCAGCCTGATAGCTGTTGTTATGACCATAAAGCATCATTACAAAAAAACCAGCGTAATTTTGAAAAGACTTGACAGCCTGGTACTTTCCGTAATGCCTAAGACCATTACGGAAATGAAAGAAGAAGAAAAACCTAAATATAATAAGAGAGGAAAAACCGCCGTGGTACTGGTTTCGGGTTTTAACGGAGTCGGCCTGCATACACTTTTAAACATCTTCAGGATCTTTCCTGATATTTATAAGAATTTTGTAATTGTCCAGGTGGGTGTGGTGGATGCGGGGGCTTTCAAGGGTGTCGAGGCCATCGAACAGTTGAAAGAACATGTAAAGTCCGATGTTGATAAATATGTACATTATATTCAAAGCCGGGGCCATTACGCCGAGGGCCTCTGCCTTATCGGTGTGGATGTGGTGCAGGAAATCTCCGACGGGGCGCAGGAAATATTGAAAAAATATCCCAACGCAAATTTCTTCGGCGGCCAGCTGGTATTTCCCGAAGAGATTGTCTTTACCCGCTGGCTGCATAATTATACGGTCTTTGCCATCCAGCGCAGATTCTATTACCAGGGTATTCCCATAATACTTTTGCCTATAAGACTGTAAGCATCTTTGAGGAATTTTGCAAAATAAAAATCCGCGTTCTTTTGAACGCGGATTTTTTATTAAGAAACTTAATATTTTCCGGTGAACAACTTATTTGCCTCTTTTGCCGGCCTCTTTGTCCAGGTAGAAGAACCCACCGGTTCCTTCTTTTATCATCTTTAATTTTTCCAGCAGTACGGCAGGATTTTTTTCTTCCTCGACCTGCTCGGTAATGAACCACTGGAGCATAACCCGGGTCGGGTTGTCTTTTGCTTTTTCGGCAAAATCGGCAAGGAGATTTATCCTGCCGGTAATATATTTTTCATGTTTCAGCGTCTTCTCGAAAATTTCCTGGACGGAGCTAAAATCATTCTCCGGTTTTGCTATGGCTAGAAATTCTATTTTCTCGCCGCGGTCCAGGAGAAAATTATAGAACTTATCGGCGTGTGCCTGCTCTTCTTTGGCCTGAACTTTCATCCAGCCGGTAAAGCCGGCGTAGTTTTTGTTTTCCAGCCAGGCCGCCATTGCCTGATACATGTAGGCTGAAGATATTTCTTCGTTTATCTGCTGATTTAACTCCTTTGCAAGCTTCTTATCCATAAATCCTCCTTTGATCTAATTACTTCCGCCACAAAGCGTAGGCGGATTTCGCTACTTCGCTCAAAATTACTGATTGTCCGCCTTAAGGCGAGATCTCACCGTAGGTGGGCTGATTAAATATTTAAACTAGAGCAATAAAATAGTTAAAGCAGAAAATATTTCCTTGCAAATTTTTCTTCATTTTTTCATGTCCTGTTTGACCTTACCGCTATTAGACATTCTTTAGCTATATGGTACCTTGAATCAGTAAATTAAATAGATGATTTTTATCATAGTCGCCGGCCGGGCTGGTTTTATTCTTGCAAGAATATCGCCTAGAGTATATAATATTATATGAAAACAAAAGAAATAAAGATGAAAAAGTCAGCTTTTTCGGCTGCCATTTTTGATCTTGACGGTACGGTAATAGATTCGATGCAGGATATGCTAATTTGCATGAAAGCGGCCTACGAAAAGCAGGGGATTTATGACGCAAAACCCGCGAAAAAGCATATAGGGCCTGCCCTGCCGGAATGTTTAAGGAATATAACGCCAAAAGCAAACCCAAAACTCCTGGAGAGTGTTGCAGATAACTACCGGGGGGTCTATGATAAATCGACCTACCCTAATACCTCGCTCTATCCGGATATAAAGGAATTATTTCTGGGCCTGAAGGCAAAAAAAATTCCTGCTTACCTCGTAACAAATAAGCGGCTGGCGCCTACACTGAGGATACTTAAACAAAAGGGCCTGAAAATGTTCAAGGCAGTTATCTCGCCTGATATACAGCAGGGAAGGTCCCTGAGTAAAGCTGAAATGCTGGCCCTGCTCTTAAAAAAGGAAGGGCTTAACCCGGAATCCGCGGTCTATATCGGCGATTCCGTGCCGGATATAAAAAGTGCCCGGGTCAACGGTATCAGGACCATTGCCGTTACCTATGGCTATACAGCAAAGGCCGCGCTGAAGAAAGCCGCGCCTGCTTTTCTCGTAAAAGATGTTAAAGGTCTCGCTAAAATAATATTACGCGGTTGAAAACTTTGTTTTCCGGACAATACAGGAGAGAGCCATGAAAGAATGCCCTGCTTGTAAGAAACCGATAGAAGTAGAAACTGCTTCCTGCGAGTACTGCGGGCTCGTTTTTGCGAAATGGGAAGAGAAAAATAAGCCCGTTGACCATAAAGAAGTTGACAAAGAAATAGAAGCGGCCCGCCACGAATTTAGAAAAGAAGAGGATAAAAAACATTTCAGGATAATAGGATTTTCTGTTTTGGGGTTACTTGTAGCTCTGCTGGTCTGGTTCTTTGTAAGGCCGGCCCTCCCGGGTTTCGAACGGCAGACCGCCGAGGATTTTATCCTGGCAGTTAAAAATTCCGATCAGGAAAAGATCCGCCAGCTTACCAACGCCGGCGGGCTGAGAAGTGTCGAAAAATACGGGCCGTTATCCGCAGATACGCTGAAGTTTTTTAACGAGTTGATTCCTGAGTCCTACGAGATAATCTCGGTCTCCTATAAAGGCAAGAATCCCATCGTCAGCCTCAAAGGCAAAGGGCCTGCAGAAGGTTCGACAGGGAAAATATTTTTAACTTACGAGGGCGTCCTACTTAAGGTCGCCGGGCAGGAATGGGACAAGATGGAGGGCGGTTTTGTTGTATTGCCGGCCTATAATATGAATAGCCTGCTCTCCCGGGTGCTCGACGAGAAGAACGCCGAAAATCTCAACATTCAACCGGTTCCCGTGAATTTTTTGAGAGAGACCGAAAATGTTAACAGAAAACTTATACACCCCTTCTATAAAGATGAAGGCAGGCTGAAAATAATAAGTACAATTTCCGGAATCAATAACGCGAAAGTGGTCTTCTCGGCTGACGGCAGGTACCTGCTGGCGGCCAGCACCCTGGAGAGTAAAGTAAAAATATTTAAAACGGCCGACTGGACGGTGGTGAAGGAATTTGACCCGGAGTTTCGCGCGGAGAGCGCGGTCGCAGCGCCGGACGGCAGCGCTTTCATCCTCGGAGACACCTACGAACACGGGACCATTATTCCTCTTACAGAGAAAGGCCCCGGTAATATCGTTGGTTTTAGCGTAGATTTAGGCGGAGCACTCAAAGTTGCCGTAAGCGGCAATTCTATGATGATAGCGACGGGCTCTTTGCAAAAAATGCTCTCTTTCTGGGCCTATCCGGAAAAAGTCAAAATAATGAAGACAGAATTGCCGGTGCAGATTACCGGAATAGATTTTTCACGGGCGGCTCCCTACTTTGCGGTCTCCACAACTAATAGTATGTTTGTTTTGTGGGACCTAAGGACGGGAAAAGGCAGTCCTTTTCTTGTCTCCGGTATTACCTCCGGCATCACCACCGGCATCACCACAACAGCCATAGCTATAAGCCCAAACGGCCGCTATGTCCTGACAGGTTACAAAGACGGAAGTGTCGGGCTCACCGATATGGAAAATTTCACTAATAAGTATGTTCTTTCTTCCGGGAACTCGGCTGTTGTACTGGTGCGTTTTTCCGCTGACGGGAAAGTATTTGCGATAGGTAAAAGCGACGGGAAAATACACCTGTGGAATACTTCCACCGGCAGAAAACTTGATCTTCTGAAAGGGCATACCGGAAGCGTAATAGGGCTGTCTTTCTCGCCCGCAGGAAATTATCTGGTTTCCTCGGGTGAAGATAATAAAGTTATTGTGTGGGGATACCAATAGAGCAAATTTGAAGCTCTAAATTCTAAATTCGAAAGAAAAGCGTTGAAGAGATATATTAATGGCAAATTCTAATATTAGTCCGCCCAAAAGAAAGGCAGACTAAACAAAAACTTTTAAAGAAATAGTTTCAAAGATATTGTTTTGAATTTCGAGTTTAGAATTTCTAATTTGTACTTAAATGGGGGGTTTTTATGGATGAAAAACAACTGAAAGATAAGTGTATAAAGTATTTGAAGAGTGCGTATGGTGAGGATACCATCAGCATGGATATAACCGGGAACGCAGTCAAAGACGGAAATGGGGTTCTTTCCGTAGATTGTACGGTCTCTATAGGCGGGGAGCATTCTGACTGGTCTAAGAAATTTACTTTTAGGAACTCTGAAGTGACGAATATGACCTGGAGGATGAGATAAGGTAAGGGCAAACTTGAAGCACTAAACTCGAAATTCGAAAGAAAAGCGTGGAAGGAACATAAGAGCAGATCGGGAGTCAAAGCACTAAGTAATTGATATATTTCAAGTTGCAAGTTTAGATTTTTAATTTGGACTTAAAGTAGTTTTTGGTTTTTTCGAGTTTAATGTTTGTATCTGAGTGATGATATACGAGGATAATTAATGTTGAAGGGGTTGTTATGCCAATTTACCTCGGGACTTCCGGGTTTTCTTTTGCTGACTGGAAAGGGCCGGTTTATCCGGAAAAAATAAAAACTACGGAGATGCTGGAGTATTACGCGAAGGAACTTAAATTTAATTCTGTGGAAATTAATTTCACCTACTACGCCCTGCCTTCAGAAAAGTCCTTTAAGTCTATGCAAAGCAAAGTCCCGAAAGAATTTATCTTTGCCGTAAAAGGCAACAGGGGGACGACGCATGATCCTTTTGATTCCAGAATACGGCCAAAACCCTCGATAATGAAGGCCTATGAAGATACGAAAAAATTTGCCGGCGCGCTCGAGCCGCTTTTAACCGCAAATCAGCTGGGCTGTGTCCTTCTGCAGTTTCCGTATTTTTTTCAGCCGGGCGGGGAAAACCGGGAGTATATATTAAAATGCCGGGACCTTTTAACCGGAATTCCGGTGGTCGTAGAGTTCAGGAATAGGGATTGGGCGAACCCTGAAATGCTGAAGTTCTTAAGCGCAAATAAACTCGGGTACTGCGCGGTGGACGAACCAAAACTTGACAGGCTGATGCCCTATCTGGCGGAGGTGACTGCAAAAACCGGCTATCTCAGGTTTCACGGCAGAAACACTAACTGGTTTAATGCTTCACTTGAAGAAAGGTATAATTACCTCTACAGCGAAGAGGAATTGAAAGCCTTCCTGCCTGATATTAAAAAAATGGCAGGGAGATGCCGGGACCTTTATATATATTTTAATAACTGCCATCAGGGTTTTGCCGCTAAGAATGCGGATCTGATGCGAAGATTAATAGTCCAATATCTGCTGGAGGAAATATAAAAAATGAAAATACATGAAGAAGCAGCGGAATATTTTTTATCAGGTTTTTCCTGTTCCCAGGCGGTGCTTTATGTTTTTGCGGAGAAATATGGACTCGCTAAAACTACTGCGCTTAAATTAGCCGATGCTTTTGGCGGTGGTATGGGCGGGCAGGGTTATACCTGCGGCGCGGTTACGGCTGCTTATATGGTAATAGGTTTAAAGCATGGCCGCACCGGGGTGTCAGAATTAAAAAAGAAGGAAGAAACACGCAGGCTTGTGAAGTTGTTTTCCGAAGAATTTATAAAAAAACACGGGGCTTTAAACTGTAGCGAGCTTTTAAAGTGCGATATGGGGACGGCTGAAGGAAAAAAATTTGCCAGGGATTCAGGGCTTTTTGTCGAAGCGTGCCCGAAATATGTCAAGACCGCGGTTTTACTGCTTGAGAAACTTCTCGAGATTAATGATGCCGGCGCTTCCTCTTAAATAATTTGTGAAAAAGTACCGGCATTAAAGAAATGACCCCCAGCAGGAAAAAGGTGAACAGCATTTGAAACGAAAAAATCTGCCCCGGTTCCTCAATTCTTGAAAGATTACTCCCTGCATAGGAATAAATAAGTGTTCCCGGCAGTATTCCGAGCGCGGTAGTCCAGACAAAAGACTTGAGATCAAGTTTTGATATACCCGCGAGTATGTTTAAGATAAAAAAAGGCGGCAAAGATATAAGCCTGAGTGTTAAAATATAGTATTTACCATTCTCCTCAATTTCCCGGTTTGCTTTTAAGAGTTCATGCTTGTAGCGTTTTTGAATGAAATTACCAACCAGATACCTGGAGGAAAGGAAGGCAAGAATAGCTCCCGAGGTGGCGCCGGCCAGTATATATGCGGTGGAGAGCATTGTCCCGAAAAGGAATCCGCCGGCAATGCTTAGAACAAAAGCCCCGGGGACAGAAAGAGCTGCCACCACGAAATAGATACCTATAAAATAGAAGACGGCTAAAAGATAATTTGCGTGAACATAATCTTTGAATACAGCGCTGTTGTTTTTAAAGTCCTCAAAGGTAAGATAGTTGGTGAATTTGGTAAAATAGCTGGCAGCAACAAGCATCGCAATTATGAGTAGTATGACTAGCACTATAGTCCGGTTTGACATGGCATGAATCTTTTACCATAATTAGAAGTAAAATACAACAAGTAGGATAAGAGAATAGATGATATAAGATAGATAATAAGAAACAATAGAATAAGAGATAATTGATGAAAAATAGTTTGCCCAAGTGAAGCTATTGCTGGGTTGGAATTTGCAGGTTTGCCATTCTTGTCTGCCCTGACCGGTGGGCGCAGAGCCTGTCCAACAAGTTAATTGCTTGCCTGAAATATCTATTATTTTTTTATTATTTATGTGGTAAAATTACATCTAATATAAGTTTCAAATTCTCGTTGAGTGAAGTGTGGGGGAAATGGAAAAAAAGAGGATATTGGTCGATACTTTGTTGGGGGCGGCGCTTGCTTCTATTTCTAATATTGACGGGAATAATTTTATTTCGGATGATATGAGTAAACGGGCTTTGAAGGCAGGGGAAAAGAAGAAGATGCACCCTTATTGCGGTAAGCATACGCATAAGTATATTGAGATGAGCTGTGTTATAGACGGGACCTGTCTTATCGGAATTAAGGATGCGCAGTATGTTGCGGCGAAGGGGGATCTTTATTTGTATCCGCCGGAGACGCCGCATTATGAGTCGTATTATTCCCAAAACATACCCTACAAGATGCTCTGGTTCTCCTTCGGGATGAACCAGAGGAGAATATTTTTAACGACTTATGACAGGGCGAAGGGTTACTGTATCGCGAGTAATTTACCTTTTATAAGATATAACCAGGAAGTTAAAGAAAAATTGGATGTATTGTTGAACGAGGCCGGAAAGAAGAAGGGGGACAAAATAGAGATTAAACTGGCGCTCCTTAAACTTACGGAACAGGCGCTGGAAAGCATATTCTCTCTGGAGAAAGAAACAGAAAAAGATTACCAGCGCGCGGATATTAAGACTATTGAGAAATATATAATAGATAACTTTGATAAAGATTTGAGCGTGGAAAAACTTTCCCGGCTGATAATGCTCTCGCCTAATTATCTTTCCTCGATATTTAAGAAATATAACAAGGTCTCTCTTTCCCGGTTTATAAACAAAATAAGGATAGAAAAAGCGAAAGAGATGATAAAAACAGGCAAGTATAATATGAAGGAGACCGCCGCGCTTGCCGGGTATGAGGACCAGTATTATTTTTGCAGGATTTTTAAGGCATTGACAGGGTATACACCGTCGGGGTTTAAAGGAAAAATAAGGGCATTGTAGAAAAGTACAAAAGATAGTAGTTCTCTCCATTTACTAATTTTCGGAGTTTCCTTAGAATAGTCAAAGAAATCGTTCTATCCAAGGGAGGAGTTAAATATGTATAGAGTCGGGAATGAGGAAGTAAAAGCGGTAGGAAAAATAATACTCAGTAAACAGTATTTCAGGATGGCGGATAAAAAGAGCGGTTGTTTTCAGGAGTGTGATAAGTTTGAAAAAGAATGGTCAAAATATATCGGGACTAAACATTCTTTGCTTATGTCGGGCGGGGGTACTGCCGCTTTGATCTGCGCGCTGGCCGGGTTGGAGATAGGCCCCGGGGATGAAGTGATTGTCCCGGCGTATACCTTTATGGCTTCCGCATCTGCCGTTCTTTGTGTCGGCGCGATTCCGGTCCTTGCCGAAGTGGATGACACTTTGATGCTCGACCCGATTGATGTTGAAAAGAAGATAACTAAAAATACAAAAGCCATCATGCCCGTGCATCTTTGCGGCCTGCCCTGCGATATGGGCAAACTTATGGCTATAGCCAGGAAATATAAACTGCTTGTAATTGAAGACGCCTGTCAGGCAAGCGGCGTAACTTACAACGGCGTAAAAGTCGGCAAGATAGGGCACGCCGGGGCTTTCAGTTTCAACTACTTTAAGACGATAACCTGCGGAGAAGGCGGCGCGGTGGTAATGGATAACAAGAAAGTATTTGAAAGAGCCCTCGTCTATCATGACAGCGGCGCGAATTTCCGGCCTTTCGCAAAAAAATTAAGCATACCGGTCTTTCTCGGGATGCAGTTTAGAGCCAGCGAAATAATGGGTGCGATGCTAAGGGTCCAGCTCAAGAGACTTCCGGGCATTCTTAAGGACCTGCGCAGGCTTAAAAATAAATTGGTAGAGGAAGTTTCGGGTTCCAGAAATCTTACTTTCATCAGGAGCAACGATGAAAAAGGGGAGAACGGGGCCGGGGTGCATTTCCAGTTTGAAAACGAAGCCGCCGCCAGAAAATTTGCCAAGGCGCCGGGCGTGGGCGGAATGCTACCCATTGATTCCGGCAAGCATGTCTACTCCAACTGGGATCCTATCCTGGAGAACCGTGTCGGAGTAAAAAAAGCAGCCAATCCATACTTCTTTCCTGCAAACAAGAAACTGAGACTTAAATACAACAAAGTTATGTGCCCGAAGACGCTGGACATTCTCAGCCGGGCGGTCAGGGTGGGTATAAATCCTGATTGGAAAGAAAAAGATCTTGCGAAGAAAATAAAGGCGATAAAAATAGCGGGAGAAAGCCTTTAAAAATTAAAGAGCAAGTGTTATACTAAATAAGAGCCAAAAGCGCGTTCATCCGCCCAATATTTAAGGCGCATGAACGCTTTTGGCATAGTAGATAGAATTTAAGAAGCTGATTAAAAAAAGACACTGGATCCTCGATTAAAACATTCGAGGATGAAGAAATATTTGCAAGGAATTATTTTCTGCTTTAACTATTTTATAAGCACAACATTCAATGTGGAAGTGCAACGCCCGCATTGAAGATTTTTAATGGTGTTTCGTAACCAAGTTTTTTACGAGGGGTATTGTTCATGATTCTTTCAACCCTCTTTATAGCTTTGCTGGGT
>Ga0114951_10001654_pt1 | contig 26957 bp, 22 predicted proteins | sample AM7aDNAmetaG_FD_88677 | JGI IMG/M metagenome (GOLD analysis project Ga0114951, IMG submission 88677) | Freshwater microbial communities from Finland to study Microbial Dark Matter (Phase II) - AM7a DNA metaG | ecosystem: Environmental > Aquatic > Freshwater > Lake | place: Finland: Lake Alinen... | reverse complement strand
TCCAAACTCTCCTGCGAAAACCGCGAAGTTGTCATACAAACAACTTCGAACCTACACGCGCTGCTTCAAAGTACCTTCTATGGTTCGATCAATTTTCAAATGCGTTTGCCCTGGGTGGCTGGGCTCGTGCTGTATCTGGAGTCGTGTCGAGAGCGGTATAATTTGTGCGGTTTCACGCTCAGTCCGGAGACTCCCATCAAAATGCCGAAGATTGGCAGGCTCACCGCCCTCGTGTTCGTTGCGCTGTTGACGACCTTCCAACCGGAACCGCAGATGGCAGCCGCCCAGCAGCCTTCCGATTTCCGGACCCCTCCCCCACCGCCCACGCCACATTTGAACGGCCCCAAAGTCTACGGCGTTCGCCCTGGCCACCCATTTCTTTATCGCATTCCGTCCACTGGGAACAGGCCCATGGCATTCTCCGCGCACGGTCTTCCCGCCCCGCTCAAGATCAACCGGCATAGCGGAATCATCTCTGGCAATGCGCCCAAAATGCCCGGTGACTACACCGTCACGCTGGATGCCTCCAACGCCCTGGGCAAGGACAGCCGCACGTTCAAAATTGTGGTTGGCGACACCATCGGCCTCACCCCCCAGATGGGATGGAACGACTGGTACGCCTACTACGAACGTATCTCCGACAAGGATGTACGCACGGCGGCCGCTGCCATGATCGCGTCGGGAATGGCCGACCACGGTTACCAATACGTAGACATCGATGACTGCTGGGCTACCAAGCCCGGCTCAGACGAACCCGCCACGAAGGGACCCACACGCGATGCCAAGGGAAACATCCTTCCCAACGTCCGCTTTCCCAACATGGCTGGGCTGACCGCCTACATCCACTCCCTTGGCCTCAAAGCCGGCATCTACAGTGGGCCAGGCCCATTAACCTGCGCCAGATATGAAGCCTCCTATCAGCACGAGGACGCCGACGCCCATCGCTTCGCGCAATGGGGCTTCGACCTGCTGAAGTACGACTGGTGCTCATACGGCAGCATCGCCAAAGAAAAGACTCTTGAGGAGTTCCAGAAGCCCTACAGAAAGATGGGCGGCATCGTCCACGGCCTCAATCGCGACGTCGTTCTCAACATGTGCCAGTACGGCATGGGGGACGTGTGGAAGTGGGGACGCGAGGTGGGCGGCAACTCCTGGCGCACCACTGGCGACCTGGGCCTGGAGAAAGCTACCTCCCTGCCCGGCTTCTACAGCATCGGCTTTGCCAACGCAGCCCTCGGCGCACAGGCCGGCCCCGGTGGCTGGAACGACCCCGACTACATTCTCATAGGCTCAGTGGGCGACGCACATAACCTTGAAGCGCCTGCCCGCCCCACAACACTCACCCACGAGGAGCAGTACAGCTACATGTCCATGTGGTCGCTGATGGCCGCACCGCTGCTGTTCTCCGGCGAGATGAGCGCGCTGGACGCGTTCACCCACAACGTCCTTTGCAACTCCGAGGTCATTGATATCGATCAGGATTCGCTCGGCAAACAAGGGGTCGTGGTGAGCCGGACAGAGGATGAGTTCATCCTCGCCAAGCCCCTTGACGACGGATCGATGGCCGTTGGTCTCTTCAACCTGACCACTGAACCGCATTCCATCACGGCAGACTGGAAGCAACTCAGCCTGAAAGGAAAACAATCTGCGCGCGACGTATGGCGTCAGTATGATCTCGGTACATTTGATGAAAATTTTTCTTCACAGGTCCCGCCCCATGGCGTCATCATGGTGCGGCTCACCCCTATTCACCACGCGGATTGAAGAACACATTCGCCTTATCACCCTAAACAGGAGAACAAGAGGAGTCTCCAACTTATGAAAGAAACCTATTCTCGCCGCAACTTCGTTCAGACCGGCGCCATCATGGCGGCGGCTTGTTTTGCATCCAGTTCTACTCCTTCTTTCGCCGAGGCGGTGCCGGTATCCGGGAAGCCCTCGCCCATTCAACTGGGCATTTGCAGCTATACCTTCCGCAACTTCACCCGCGCCCAGATGCTCGGGTACCTGAAGGAACTGAATCTCGCGGACCTCAACGTCAAAGACATCAAGGACCATCTCCCGACCGACCCCACACTGGAAGCGCAGGCCCTGACCGATTACGCCGCGGCCGGCATCAAGCTCCACGCCGCCGGAGCCATTTACTTCCCCAAGGACGATGAAACGGATATTCGCGGCAAGTTTGAATATTGCAAGCGCGCCGGCATCAAGGTCATCGTCGCCGGCGATCCCACTCCTGAATCACTCAAGTGGATCGAGCGCTTCGTGAAGGAATACGACATCAAGATCGCCATTCACAACCACGGCCCCGAGGACAAATTCTTCCCGTCCCCGTTCGACGTGCTCAAGGCGATCAGGAACCTCGATCCGCGCATCGGCTTCTGCATCGACGTAGGCCACGCCGCGCGAGCCAATGCCAACCTGGTTGACGCTATCCACGCCACTGGCCCGCGGCTCTACGACGTGCACATCAAGGATCTCGCCAACTTCACCAGCCGCGAAAGCCAGGTCGCTGTCGGCGAAGGCATCCTGCCCATCCGCGACATCTTCCAGGCACTCATCGACATCAAGTACCCCGGCTTCGTGGATCTCGAATACGAAATCCACGGCGACAACCCAATGCCCGGTGTCATCGAGAGCTTCGGCTACATGCGCGGCGTCCTCGCCGGTATGGGCTATCTGACCCACGCGTAAGTTGCAAGCAGGTTTCAGCAGATAAAACAGGGGTGAATGGAACCGGTATCCACAAAGATTCCGACTCCATTCACCCCTGTTTTTCTCAGCCCATAATCTGGTTCCCGGCAAGAACCTGTGGAACTGACAACCGCGTGTCGTGAACTACGAACTGCTATTGCAGTATAGGTATCCCGGCAATCCTCTTCTGCCATTCGGCGGGCCCTGTCTGGTGCACGCTGGTTCCCTTTGAATCCACGGCCACCGTCACTGGCATATCGCGGACGTCGAACTCGTAAATCGCTTCCATCCCCAGATCCCCGAATGCCATTAACCGCGATCCGCAAATGGCCTTTGAGACCAGATAAGCCGCGCCGCCCACGGCCATCAGGTACACGGCACCGAACTCCTTGATGGCTTCAATCGCAACCGGACCGCGCTCGGCTTTGCCCACCATGCCCAGCAGTCCCGTCTCGGCCAGCATCTGGCGCGTGAACTTGTCCATCCGCGTCGCCGTCGTCGGTCCCGCCGGCCCCACCACCTCTTCGTGTACCGGGTCCACCGGCCCTACGTAATAAATAAACCGCCCTTTGAAATCCACAGGAAGCTTTTCCCCGCGGCTCAGCATATCTGTCATGCGCTTATGCGCGGCATCGCGCCCGGTCAGCAGCTTTCCCGTCAACAGAATCACTTCGCCCGGCTTCCAGGTAGCGGCCTCGTCGCGCGTCACCGTGTCCAGGTTCACCCGCCGCGCACCCGAAACGTCATACGTCAGCTTCGGCCAGTCTGCCAGGTTCGGCGGGTCCAGATAGACCGGCCCGCTCCCATCCAAAACAAAGTGCGCGTGCCGCGTGGCGGCGCAGTTTGGAATCATGGCGACCGGCAGATTCGCAGCATGGGTAGGATAGTCGCGCACCTTCACGTCCAGCACCGTTGTCAGTCCACCCAGCCCCTGCGCACCAATTCCCAGCCGGTTCACCTTGTCGTAGAGTTCCACGCGCAGCTTCTCGGCCGTTGTCACGGGCCCGCGCGCAATCAGTTCCTGAATGTTGATCGGGTCCATCAGCGATTCCTTGGCCATCAGCATCGCTTTCTCCGCGGTCCCGCCGATCCCGATGCCAAGCATCCCCGGCGGGCACCATCCCGCGCCCATCGTCGGCACCGTCTTCAGCACCCACTCCACCACCGAATCCGACGGATTCAGCATGATGAACTTGGCCTTGGCCTCCGACCCGCCGCCCTTGGCCGCGACCGTCACATCCACCTTGTCGCCCTTCACCAGTTCCACGGTCACGCAAGCCGGAGTGTTGTCTTTCGTATTGATCCGCTTGCCCGCCGGATCGGCCAAAATCGACGCTCGCAGCTTGTTGTCCGGGTCCAGATAAGCCCGCCGAACCCCCTCATCCACCATCTGCTGAATGTCTTTGCGTTCTTCTCCGGGCGCCGCTTCAATTCGCACATCCAGCCCGACCTTAAGGAACGCCGTCACAATCCCCGTATCCTGGCAAATGGGCCTGTGCCCCTCGGCGCACATCCGGCTATTGATCAGAATCTGCGCGATAGCATCTTTCGCCGCCTCCGACTCTTCCCGCTCGTAGGCCTTCTCCAAGCTCGTTATATAGTCCACCGGGTGGTAGTAGCTGATGTACTGCAACGCCCCTGCAACACTAGCAATAAAATCTTCCTGCCGGATGATGGTCATGGTTAAGCTCTCCTCAAAGTCACAGACGCTTCTAGGGTAAAGGAAGCGCCGCTGGGCTGGCACGCGCTGGAAGGAGCCTGAAGCCGCCTGCCTGATTTCGCGATTAGGGATGCCATACTCGCAGGAATGCGTAACCAATAGTCCGCGCTAAGGCTATAACGAAACCAGAGTGACTGTAGCTCGAAGCCGCAGCCCTCAAGTCGACACGACCAACATGGAGCGGCGACCTCCAATAAAGTTCAAAAGGGCACATTAACTCTGGTTTCGCTCTAAACAGCCGCCCGCAAGCCCGTGTGCCCAAAATCATCGCCCTTCCACAGCATCGGTTCCCGCTTCTCTCGCGCCAGCGCATAACTGAAGCAGTCCCCAAAGTTCAGCCCCGCCGGGTGTCCGCTCCCTTTACCGAAATCCCGGTAAGCCTGCCGCGCAATCTTCGCCTGTTCGGCGGTCACCGGCTCGATCTGGATATTGAATCTCTCAATCAATTCGTCGAACTCACGGCTAAGAACCGGATTTCTCCACCCGTCCACCACAATCGAGGTTTCCAGATAGTTCGCAGCCGAGATACGAGAGGATTTCGACGCGTCCAACGTCCTTGATAGCGCCGGCCACTGCGCTTCCCGCCTGAGAATTGCGATAAGGGCTGACGAGTCAACGATCATTTGGGCAGGCCTGTTGCATCGTCATACAGCTCATCCATGACTTGCTTGGATGTCCGGCCATCGTTCATGATCGCTGCCGTCTCTTTCGTGATCCGATGAAGCCATTCCATGCGGCTCTCGCGCCTGGAAGCCCGCTCCCGCTCCAATGCCTCTCGTGCGGCCTCGGTCACCGCGGTCACCAGGCTCACCCCGCGCAGCGCTGCCAATTCGCGAATCAGCTCCTCGGATCTGGAATTCTTTATGCTCAAACCCATGATTCTACCTTTCTACCATTATCTTCTAGCATTCTACCATACCCACGTCTCCAGCCTCTAACCACCCCTCCACCGCCTGCAAGCCCTCCTCATGCCATAAGCTAGAACCATGAACGACCCAACTGCGCAATCCTCGCCCAATCGGCAAGACCCCTTCGATCTGCTCGTCGTCGGCGCCGGGCCTACCGGCCTCGCCTGCGCAATTGAAGCTCAAAAGGCCGGCCTGCGCGTGGTTCTGATCGACAAGGGCTGCCTATGTAACTCCCTTTTTCACTACCCCGCCCACATGACCTTTTTCACGACCTCGGAACTGCTCGAGATTGGCGGCATTCCCTTTCCGAGTCCCAACGCCAAGCCCACTCGCAACGAGGCCCTCGAGTACTACCGACAAGTGGCCGCCTACTACAAGCTCGACGTGCGCCAATACCATCGCGTCGAACAGGTGACCGGTGTGAGCGAGGCATTTACCGTCCATACCGCCGACCGCTTCGGCCGCCCCGGCACGCTTGAAGCCCGCAAGCTCGTAGTCGCCACCGGCTACTACGACCTGCCCAATTGGATGGGAATTCCCGGCGAATCGCTCAGCAAGGTCCACCACTACTACAACGATCCGCATCCCTTTTACGGGCTCGACGTGGCAGTCATCGGCGGCAAGAACTCCGCTGCCATCGCCGCCCTTGAACTATGGCGGCACGGCGCGCGCGTAACCCTCATCCATCGCGATGCCGAGTTGCATCGCCACGTGAAGTACTGGATCAAGCCCGACCTCGAGAATCGCATCAAGAACGGCGAAATCAAGGCGTACTTCCAGTCGCAGGTGGTCGAGATTACCCCGGACACCGTGGCCGTGCAAACCCCGGACGGCCTGCAGCACCTGGCCAACGACTTCGTGTTCGCCATGACCGGCTACCACCCCGACTTCGCCTTCCTTGAGCGCCTCGGCGTCCATTTCCATGGCCCCGACAAGCTGCCCGTCTGCGATCCTGACACTCTGGAAAGCAACGTCCCCGGAATCTACCTGGCCGGCGTCATCGTTGCCGGCTCCCGCACCAACGAGATCTTTATTGAGAATGGCCGCTTCCACGGGCACCAGATCGCCGCCGACCTGGTGCCCGCCCAGCCTTAGCTCACCAGCAGCTTTGAGAATCCGGTACACTGAGGCTCACGAATTCCCAGAGGGTGGGCACTGCTTATGCGCTGGTGGCCGCGGTCGATACGATGGCAGATGCTTGCGGGCCTGCTGCTGATCGAGATGATTTCGATCAGCCTCTTTGCCGTGCTGCTCATTCGCCGCCAGACCAACGAGGTCTACACCCACGCTCGGCAGCGTGTGGCTCATCACGCCGCCTCCCTGGCAATGCAAGCCCGCGAAGCCCTGCTGCAGGAGCGTCCCGGCTGGGTAGGCCTGTCGGTGAAGATGATGGGCACGGCTCCGGATGTAGCGGTGGCCAAGGTTTCCGACCCTGCTGGCAACGTGCTCTTTACCAGTGAGGGGGACTCAGACCAGGCAACGCTCACTGCCACAGAGCTTTCCCAGATTTCCCTGGTACGGCACGGAGAACCCACAGTTTTCATCCTCGACCACGACCGATGGGAGGGCGTGGCAGCGGTCTACACCGGAAGCGATCTGCGCGGATTTGCCTGGGTCGAGGACGACCGTACCTGGGCCCTCTCCCAACTGAATACCGTCCTTCACGGCACCATCCTGTTCAGCATCATCTGGATCACAGCGTCGGCGCTTCTGGTGCTGCTCCTGGCGCGCTCCATCTCCAAGCCACTGGCAACGCTGCATCGCGGTACCCGCGCCCTGATGGACTCTCCCGAAAGCGGTGGCAATTTTCCATTGCCCGTTGGCGTAAATAACGAGATTGGCGACCTCATTGAAGCCTTCAACCGCATGGTCGCCTCCATTGCCGAGCAGCGCTCCGGCCTCAACGACACCCTGTCTCTTCTTGACTCCATGCTGGCCAATGCTCCCATCGGGCTTGCCTTCTTCGACCGGAGTTGCCGCTTTGTGCGCGTCAACCAGATCTTTGCCACGATGACCGGCGTTTCTCTCAGCCGCCACCTGGGCCGCACCTTGCCCGAATTGTTGCCACAGCCTGTAGCCCAGCAACTTGAGAATGCGGTCCTCCGCGTCTTCGCCGAGCAGGAACCAGTGCGTAACCTGGAACTCACCGGCCAGGGCAGCAAGCCTAACCGCCCGTGGACTTGGCTTTTGAGTGCCTACCCGGTGTTCACCACTCCACACGAGGTGCGGTGGGCCGGCATTATTGTTCTGGACGCCAGTGATCGAAAGCGCAGCGAAGAAGCCCTGCGCAGGGCGGAGAAGCTGGCCGTAACAGGCCGCCTCGCCGCTTCCATCGCTCACGAAATCAACAATCCCCTCGAAGCCATTACCAACATCCTTTTCCTGCTCCGCAATTTCTGCCAACTCGAGGGCCCCGCTCTGAACTACGTCGGCATGGCCGAGTACGAGGTCCGGCGCATTACTGAGATCACCCAGCAGACACTCCGCTTCTACCGCCAGTCCACCCTGCCTACACGCGCCAAAATGGCGGAGCTGCTTGACTCTGTCCTCAGCCTCTACCAGGGCCGCCTCAACGCCCTCAACATTCTGGTCGAGCGCGACTACGATCCCGAAATGGACCTTTTCTGCTTTGCTGGGGAAATCCGACAGGTCTTCGCCAACCTGGTCGGGAACTCCATTGACGCAACCGCCGCCGGCGGCCGCCTCCTGGTGCGCGCAAGGCGCTCGCGTAACTGGCACAATCCTAGCCAGACTGGTGTGCGCTTTTCAGTTGCCGATACCGGCCTCGGCATGGATTCAGAAGTCCGAGAGCGCGCCTTCGAGGCCTTCTTTACCACCAAGGAAGTCACCGGAACCGGCCTTGGCCTGTGGGTCAGCCTCGAGATCATCGTCAAGCACGGGGGGTTCGCGCATGTGCGCAGCCGTTCCGCTGCTCAAAACGCTACCCTCCCGGGCAAGACCTCCGGAACCGTCTTCCAGTTCTTCATCCCCGACGATGCGGACCTGGACCGGGAGAACACCCATCCTCCTCAACTCACCGCCTGAGACCGGCGCAGAATAAATTTTTTGCAAGCACCGCTTGACAGCTCAAGTATTTGTTTGCCGCGGTCAGTAACACTAGGCCGCGCAACACTGCCTCGGATCACGATCACGCGGGATTGGGCGAGCTCGAACGCAGCATCCACTCTCTGGTTTGGCGCGTGTGCATTTCTTACCGCCGAGCGGGTCTGCGAGAGCTCGGCGAAAGCCTTGCTGGCCGGCGTGATCGATACCAAAGTGCTGGATCGTATCGAGTTACAGCGTCTTGCAGACCGAATCGCCGAGGTCCAAAAGGCGACCGCAGCGCATCAAGACTCCGCGGCGGCGAAAACGGAGGATAAAGCGTGATTTCAGTAATCTTCCTCTCTTGCTTGAGGCAACCCTGCGCGCCCTCCCTCTAGCGGTCACTGATGGTCCGCGTCAACTTTGTGAAGTGCCTTTGAGGTATGCCAATCCCGGAATTGCCATAGCCTTTACACTGCAGATGAAGCATTGTGTTCCCAGTCGAGAGGATCCCCCATGATTTCCAGACGGCGTTGGGCGGCGATTGCCGCGTTGGTCTTCCCGGTTTTGTGCCTCGGCGCAGCCGGACAAATGAACAGTCCGCAGGCGGCTTACCCGGACTATCCGAGCGAGACACCAGCAAAGCTTGTGCCGGCTGAGGGCAGCTTTGACTATGCGCGGCGCGAGCAGATGATTCCAATGCGGGACGGAGTCAAGTTGTATACGGTAATCCTGGTCCCGATGGGCGCTGAGCATGCGCCGATCCTGATTACGCGGACGCCGTACAGCGCGAAGGAACTGACCAGTCATGCGGCCAGCGCACATTTGGGACCGATTCTTTACGGCTATGACAATGCAACGGATGTGATTCTGGAGGGCGGGTACATCCGCGTGCTTCAGGACATCCGCGGCAAGTACGGCTCCGAGGGCGATTTCGTAATGAATAGGCCTATCCACGGTGCACAGAATCCCACGCCGGTGGACGAGGCCACCGATACGTACGACACCATCGACTGGCTGGTGAAGAACATCCCCGAGACTAACGGGAAAGTGGGGATTTTGGGGATTTCCTATGACGGATTTCTGCCGCTGATGGCACTGGTGAATCCGCACCCCGCGCTGAAGGTGGCGGTGCCCATGAACCCCATGGTCGACGGATGGATGGGGGACGACTGGTTTCACAATGGAGCGTTCCGCCAACAGAACATGCCTTACATCTACGAACAGGAAGGGACGCGGGCGAACGATGCCAAATGGTGGACCGCGAACTTTGACGACTACGACCTGTATATGAAGGCGGGCTCGGCCGGAGAACTTGGCCGGGAACATGGGCTGGAACAGATGGGCTTCTGGAAGAAGATTCTGGATCACCCGGACTATGACGCGTTCTGGAGCGACCAGGCCGTGGATAAGGTGCTGGCGGCGCAACCGCTCAAGGTCCCGGTGCTGCTGGTTCATAGCTTGTGGGACCAGGAGGATATCTACGGCGCGATGGCGGTGTACAAGGCGATCAAGCCGCTCGACAAGAACAACGACAAAGTGTTTCTGGCAGTGGGGCCCTGGTGTCACGGGCAGGAGATTCAGGACGCCGCTTCACTGGGGGACATGCATTGGGGCTCGGACACCGGGACATGGTTCCGGCAGCATGTGCTGAGGCCGTTTCTGGATGGTTATCTGAAGGACGATGCCGCGGCAGAAAAGATCGCACCAGTGACCGCGTTCGAGACAGGCGTGAACCGCTGGCAGAAGCTGCCTGCGTGGCCGGTTGCTCCGGCGATGAAGCCGCTATACCTGGAGGCGGGATTGAAGGTTGGTTTCGACGCACCAGCGGCGCCATCCGACGCAAACCCTGACACGTCTTACGACGAATACGTCTCCGACCCGGCCAAGCCTGTGCCGTTTCGCGCAAGGCCCAGCCAGCCAATCGGGTACGCTCCTCCGCTGACGTGGACCCAGTGGCTTGTGGACGATCAGCGGGAGGCCTCAGGCCGGACGGATGTGCTGGCGTATACCAGCGAGGTGCTGACGGCGCCGCTGCATATCAGCGGGCAGCCGATTGCCAACCTGGTGGCTTCAACCAGCGGCACCGATTCCGATTGGGTGGTGAAGCTGATTGATGCGTATCCGGATGAGGTGGCGGGACAACCCGGCATGGGCGGCTACCAGTTGATGATTGCCGCCGATATCTTCCGCGGGCGGTACAGGGAGAGCTTCTCGAAGCCGAAAGCGCTTGAGCCTGGAAAGCCGCTGATCTATCGGTTCGCGCTGCCGCCTGCAAATCATGTATTTTTGCCCGGCCACCGGATCATGGTTCAGGTGCAGTCGAGCTGGTTTCCACTGTATGACCGGAACCCGCAGACGTTTGTGTCCAACATCTTCTGGGCCAAGCCGGGGGATTACACGAAAGCGACGCAGCGGGTGTACCACGCGCTGGGAGAGGCCAGCAGAATTGAACTGCCGGTGGCGGCGGAGTAACCACGTCGCGCAGACGCTTCAGGCAAAGACGGAAAGCGGCATGGTCTCGATGGCGCCCATCAGGGGCTTGAAGTCCATGCAGGGCAGAATGTCACGCTCGATATCAATGCCCGGAGCAATTTCGATGAGGCGCATTCCATCGGCGTCCAATCGGAAGACGGCACGCTCGGTTACGTACAGCACCTCCTGCCGGTGCTGGCGGGCGTAATCTGCAGAAAAAGTAATTCGCTCAACATTCCTGACCAGCTTGCGAATCTGTCCCGCCTTCACGACTTCGAGCTTCCCGTCCTGCCATGAAACCTGGCTTCCCACCGCGTCGAAGGTTCCGCAGAAGACGACCTTTTTCGCGTTTTGCGCAATCTCGATAAAGCCGCCGGGGCCGACTAGATTGCCGCCAAGATGCGAGACGTTCACATTGCCTGAGGCGTCCGCCTCGCCCATGCCCAGAAAGGTGATGTCGATACCGCCGCCGCTATAGTAGTCGAACTGCTCAATGGACGGTACCACCGCATCGGGGTTGCGCGCCGCCCCGAACAGGCGATCGTCCAGCATGCGGCCGTTATGCACGCCCTGCTCGACGCTCATCCACAGGTCGGACTCCATTCCTTGTTCGGCAATCACGCCGAAGATTCCGCCGGGAATGCCGAAGCCGAAATTGACGGAAGCGCCGGGCCTGAGTTCCATGGCCGCGCGGCGTGCGATGATGCGCCGCTCCAGCTTCTTGGGAGCCTCAGCGGCCAATCTGCCCAGATGCGCCCTACGCTCTCCGCTCACGGTGGGGTCGTAGCCTATTCCATAAAAAAGCTGCTGGCCGGGCTCTTCCACTACTGCGTCGATCATGATGCCCGGTACGCGCACGCTTCTTGCTCGCAATGCGCCGGGCTCAACCACCTGGCGAACCTGCGCCAGAACTACTCCGCCGCTGTTATGAGCCGCAAGCGCGATCGAGTGGATATCGAGATCGACCGCTTCTTCCTCTGAGCTGAGGTTGCCGCGCGTGTCCGCGTAGGTCCCGCGGATGATAGCTACGTCCACCTTGAACGGCTTGTAGCGCAGCACTTCCCTGCCGTCGATCTGCATTAGCTCGACAAGGTTTTCAAGGCTGCGAAAATTGCAGCGGCCGCCGTCCTGCCGTGGGTCGACAAATGTGCCGAGGCCGGAGTGGGTGATGAGGCCGGGACGGCCTGCGCCGATCTCGCGAAGAAGCTGCTGAATCACGCCGCCGGGAAAGCAGTAGGCCTCGACCTTTTCGTCTCGAATAAGCTGCTGAATCTTCGCCGACCATGTGAAATGCGAAGCGATGATCTTGCGGACCATGCCTTCGTGGGCAAAGCGATTGGTGCCAAGATCGGCGCGGTCGCCGAGGCCGAGCGAATGGACCAGGGTCAGATCGCGTGGTTCGCCGGTTTCGAGAAATCTTTTTTCGACGGCGGCGAAGATGGCTTCGGCCGAGATCATGCCGGCCCCGTTGCCGCTGATGGCCACCGTGTCGCCGTTCCTGATCATGGCGGCTGCGGTCGCTGCCGTCGTGAATTCGGTCTTGCTCATGCGCGTCTCCTCGACTACCGGTTCGTGTATACCGGCTTGCGTTTCTCCGCGAAGGCGCGAACACCCTCGTTGCAGTCTTCAGTGGCCGCTGCCTGGGCTGCGGCTGAGGCGTGGGCGTAGCGCATGTCCTGGTGCATCGTGCCGAGCAGGCCCTTGGTTAGCGACATCGCGATGGGCCCATTGGACAGCAGCCTGTCCAGCCATTGATCGAGTTGCGCATCGAGGCCGGCAGCGTCTTCGGCAAGCGCCGTCAGCAGGCCCCAATCGAGCGCCTGTCCGGCAGGAATGAAAGAGCCGAGCAGCGTGAGGTGACGCGCCCGCGCCACGCCGATGGTTTCAGCCAGGCGGCGCACGCCGGTCCACCCCGCGATCATGCCAAGGGTCACTTCGGGAGTTCCGAATTTCGCGGCCCGCACACCGACGCGAAGGTCAGCGGCAAGCGCCAGTTCCAATCCGCCGCCCAACGCGTGCCCCTGGATTGCGGCGATGACAGGTTGCGGAAGGGAAGCGATCAGGTCAAAGATTTCGATCCCTCGCAGGATCCAATCGCGGCCCATTTCCGCTGGTGTCAGGCTGCCCCAGGCCTCAATATCGCCGCCGGTGCAGAAGAACCGGCCGTTCCCGCGCAGCACCACCGCCCGCACGGTCAGATCGGTTCGAATACCGGCCAGCAGCGACTCCAGATGGTCCAGCATGGGAAGGGTGAGCGCGTTGCCTTTTTGCGGACGGTTGAGAGTAATCTCCGCCCAGGCCACTCCGCCGCGCTCTTTGCGGGTAAACAGAATTTCAGGCTCCATCGGTTTCGCTCCTTGCTCGCCGGGCGGGTTTCAGTAGCGCGGCATCACCAGGCCGCCATCCACGGCGATGGCCTGGCCCACGGTGTAGATCAGGCGGCCCTCGGCCATGCAAACAACCGTAGACGCGACGTCGGAGGGATAACCCCAGCGCTCCATGGGAACGCCGTGCTCCGCAATCATCTTGTCGTAGATCGCCCTGGCCGGGCGGGTCAGATCCGTGTCGATGATGCCGGGGCGCACTTCATACACGCCGATGCCCGTGGGGGCCAGGCGCAGCGCGAAAAGCTTGGTCGTCATCGAAGTGGCGGCCTTCGACACGCAGTACTCGCCGCGGGCAATCGACACGGCCTTCACGTTGCTCGAAGTGATGTTGATGATGCTGCGATGCGTGCCGTCCTGGGGTTCGTTTGCGACCATGTAGCGGGCAATGGTCTGGCTGAGAAAGAAGACGGCGCGGGTGTTGACGAGGATGCAATCGTCGAAGCTGCCCGGTTGCACATCGAGAAGATCGCCGCGCCGGTGAGCGGGAACTCCGGCATTGTTCACCAGGCAATCCACCCTGCCCCAGCGGGCGAGGGCCGCGTCCAGCAGGGTCTTGTGAAAATCCAGCTCCGCCACGTCGCCCAGGGCAGCCAGGCTGTCGGCGCCCAGTTCGGCCAATTCCCTTTCGAACTGCGGGGCAAGCTCGCGATTGCTATCGCTGTCCCGGTCATTCAGCAGGATGTTGAAGCCCGCCCTGGCGAGCCCCATGGCGCAGGAGCGGCCGATTCCGCGGAAGGAGCCAGTGACGATGGCCACCGGCCTGGAACACACACTGAGAGACATGAGAATTTCCGCCTTGAGAATCCCGGGAATCAAGACCCAGGACCTTGCAAACAACCAACCAGTTGGTTAATATACACCAAGCGCAAAGAGAGGTGCAAGATGGCCGAGAAGTCCCCCCAAAAAACTCGCCGGCGGAACCCCGAAGAGACAAAGGAACGGATCTTCAAGGCCGCTGCAAAGGTCTTCGCGCAAAAGGGCTTTGATGGAGCCCGGGTGGACCGGATCGCGGCCGAGGCTAAAATCAATAAGCAGTTGCTGTACCACTACTTCGGCAGCAAGGACGAACTTTTTACGGCGGTTCTGGAACGGGCTTACCAGAGCATTCGGCAGCAGGAAGCGGCTCTTGAACTTGATGCCCTGCCGGCCGACGAGGCAATATTGAAACTGGTGGAGTTTACCTGGCGCTTTTATCTCGCCAACCCCTACTTCATCCGGCTTTTGAACAGCGAGAACCAGTTGGAGGCGCGCCACCTCAAGGCCTCCCCCCGGACGCAGGAGATCAACGCGAGCCATCTTGAAATTGCCAAGAAGCTCCTAGCCAGGGGAAGACGCGAACGCAGCGTCAGGCGTGACCTGGATGCAATGCAGTTAAACGTCAGTATCGCGGCGCTCGGTTTCTTTTACCTGATGAACAGGCATACACTATCGACAGTTTTTCAGCGCGACCTGGGCTCGAAAAGGATGCTCGATCAGCGCCTGGCCGTGATGAAAGACACCATCGCACGCTGGATACGGCCTTGAATCCGGACACGGCCATGAAAGAAGGCCCGAGGCAATTCCGCCGATAATCATGCAGGAGGTTCCGCCATGAAGGTTCCATCGATCAAACAGCCGAGCGCATTTCTTCCCCTGGCAATGTCGCTGACCGCGCTGGCGATTGTGCTTGGCCACGCGGCCATCTACGGCATCGTCCATGAAGCCGACGAGGGAACCGCCGCCCATCTTTTTCAACTGCTCATGGCTGCACAGTTGCCGATCGTTGCGTACTTCGTGATCAAGTGGCTGAGGGTTTCCCCCCAACGGACGGTGCGGATCCTGGTGCTGCAAGCCGTAGCCGGCTTTGCGGCATTTGTCGCCGTCTACTATCTCACTTAGAGCGGGTTTGGAATGATGGCGGGGCTCAACCCGGATAGGATCCGGTAATGTAGCCTTCCAGCGCCTCGATGATGTGGGCCTGACCGGAGATGACAAATTTCACCAGGTCGCCGATGGAGATCAATCCCACCACTACGCCGTCCTGCACCACCGGCAAATGGCGGAAATGGTGATCGGTCATGGTGGCCATGCATTCATCCACGGTGTTCTGCGGAGTGACCGAAATAACCGGGCTGGTCATAATCTGGCTGACCAGGGTTTCCCTGGATGGATGGCCCATCAGGACGCCTTTGCGCGCGTAGTCGCGCTCCGACAGGATGCCGACAAGCTGCTGGCCGGAGAGGACGAGCAGGGCGCCGATATCGTACTCGGCCATCTTCACGATCGCCTCGTAGACCGACTGCTCCGGGGCTATCGACAAGACTCTGCTTTCGCCTTTGCTCTTGAGCACCAATCCAATCGTGTCGGTAATCTTCATTGAACCCTCCTGGGGAAGTTGTTCAGCACGTAGTCAATATAGTACCTCCGGACCGTCAAACAGTACATGAACGGAGGGGCAATGCAGGGAAGGCTTGATTGCCTGGAGTGCATTCGTCAGGACGCGGTGGTGCGCCACTTCTTTACCTGGATGGGCTTCTGCCCGTCCGGCTTGGGAATGAAAATGTCCTGCCATGTCAGGCCGCACTCCTTCACCATCTGAAGCGGATATTCGAGACGGCCGAGTTCGGCCTCGGCGTTGTTGGTGCCGAAGGAGAACATGGCGCCGGCTGACTTGGCGGCCTTGATGAACGCCGGGCTGGGAATTTTGTAGCGGGCGTTGATCTCGATGGCAACATCGTTCTCGTTGGCCGCGTTGATCACCCTCTTCATGCGGGCCGGAGTCCAGAGGGCGTCGTATTGCGCGCGGATGGGTTCGGGCAGGTAGGTTGGGTTCACGTAGATATCGATGGGCTCGTGCATGACGGCCTCGATGCGGTTGACGTACATCTCCATGAAAGCCTCGGGGTTGGAGACGTCACCCATCTCCTCAGGGATGAAGAGGCGGCGACGGTAGCCTGTATCGTCCCGGAAGGTCATGGCGTCAGTGAAGCAGTAGTCGAAGCGGGCGATGGATTCGGGCGAGGTGAGGGTCATCCACTCGCGGCCTTCACCTTGCAGGGCGACGTAGCAGGGCTGGCCCTTCATGGTTTCCAGGTAATCGTGGACGCTGGCGTCGCTGTGGACCGGGAAGTTGAGGCCGCAGTTGATGGCGACGCCGTAAAAGATTCCCTGGCGGCGGGAGTTGGCCAGAGCCTGTTCGATGGTGAGACCGCCCTTGAGATGGACGTGATAGTCGACCACCGGATAATTCTCTTCGCCCATGAGCATGGTTTGGCGGTAGAGTTCGTCTGCTTGGGGCACGTCCGAAGCGGGCGTGGACAACGTGTCAGGCAGCGGGCGGACCCGGATGTTTTTGAAGAACGTGGTGCTGCCCGGGTCGTGGCCCTGCAAGGCGAAGGTGCCGTGGTTGAGCACGCGCCCGAAGTTGGGGTCGGCGCGATAGGGCTCGGCGGGCTCGATGTAATCCACCACGAGCATGTTGTTGACGCGAATCTGAACCTGCTTGCCGCGGACAACGATGTTCATCGTGAACCATTCGTTGTCGTTGACGATCTGCTTGTACACGTTGCGCACGGCGTAGAGCGAGCCGGTCTTCTTGTTGTCGATCTTGAAGGTGTTGGCGACCTGGACTTCGAAACCTGCGAAGGGAAAGCCGTCCTGCTGAAAAGCGGTGTGGAAGTAGATGCCGGAGTTGGCGCCGGGACGGGTCATCACGTCGGCCGAGAACTCGAAGTTCTTGAAGTCGGCGTGATGCAGGGGGCCGGTGTAGTAGAGGTGCGAGCGGCTGCCGTGCACCTGAATCTGGCCGTCGGCGACGCTGAAGGTGCCTTCGTGTTCGCTGGCCTTCCAGCCGTCGAGAGACTTGCCGTCGAAAAGGGAGAACCAGGGGGCGTCTGCAGCGAAAGAGCGGGTGGCAGCAGGTGCGGCAAGCAATAGAGCGAGGATTTCGCGGCGCGTGAGTGAGGACATGCAGGCTCCCTTGGGATCGATGGAAACTCAAAGGAGCGAGTATACGCCGGACGGTGGTCAGTCGTCAGTGAACAGTGGTCAGTGGACACTGCTTTTACTGTTCACTGACTACTGTCCACTGTCCAACACTGCCCGCTGCGCGGCGAAGATCTCCTGTAGCCCGGCTTCGGCTATATCGATAAGGCCGTTGAGCTGAACGCGGGAGAAGCTGCCTTTTTCCGCCGTGGCCTGAGTTTCGATGATCCCGCCGTCGGCGGTCATCACAACGTTCATATCGACTTCGGCTGCAGAATCTTCTTCGTAGCAGAGATCCAGCAGTGGCGTACCACCAACGATGCCAACCGAGGTGGCGGCCACCAGTTGCTTCATTGGCGACATCTTCAGGGTTCCGGCCTTGACCAGGGCGTTGAGGGCCAAGGCCAGGGCGACCGCCGCGCCAGTGATGGCCGCGGTGCGGGTGCCGCCGTCGGCCTGAATCACGTCGCAGTCGAGAATCACGGTTCGCTCGCCCAAAGCGTGCATGTCGACCACCGAGCGCAGGCTGCGGCCGATCAGACGCTGGATTTCATGCGTCCGCCCGCCAATCTTGCCGCGCTCGCTTTCCCTCGGCGTCCGGGTCACGGTGGAGCGGGGAAGCATGGAATACTCCGCCGTAACCCAGCCACGGCCAGTGTTGCGCAGCCAGCCCGGCACTCCCTGCTCGATGGTGGCGTTGGTCAGGACACGGGTGTTGCCGACCGAGATCAAAACGGAACCTTCGGCGGTCTGGACGAAGCCGGGAACGAGGGCGAGGGGGCGGAGCTGGACAGGAGTCCTGCCGCCAGGGCGGAAGAAAGGCGTTGAGGCGTTCATAGAGGGATTGTACGAGAGCCAGGACCGGGACGGAATTGGAGAGGATCGCTGGTCCCAGGATGGGAATTCCGGGTTTTTGAGAATCCGGAATGGGAATTTTCGGATAAACAAAACAAACTAAAAGGATTACGTGCACATGCCGGAGCCAGGTAGTCCCATTTTGGAACAAATCGCGCCGCGTCGGGCGGGTGGGGCTGTCTGGAAATGGACAGTAAAGTGTTTCCTTATCAGGAACTTAGAGAAAGTGTCCTAGTTTGGCACGCTACGTGTATTAGAAGAGGACAGAAAAGCACGGAATCGGGACCAGCAATCAAGAAATTGGGGTTAGCCCTCGGAATTGGAAAGGAACAAAGCAGATGGAGCAGACAGAACAGGCAACGGCAATGGGCGGAACGGCGCGGAAGCGCGTGGAGGCCGTGGTGGAGACGCTGGCCACGCTGCGCGGCCAGGGCGAGAGTGTGGCGGAAGTAGCGCATGACGCCAGAAACATGGTAACGGCGCTGGGACTGTACTGCGACCTGCTGGAGGAGCCGGGAGTACTGGCCACTCCTTTCACTCATTACGGAAATGAGCTTCGGCTGGTGGCCGCGGCCAGCCGCCGGCTGGTGGAGAAGCTGGTGGCACTGGATACCCATACGGCGCCGGAGATCGCCACGGCCTTCTCGAGCGCGCCGGAGATGGGAAGCTGGACCGCGGCGGCCATGGGCGGCAATCTGCTGGAGCGCGGCCTGCTGGAGCCTGCCCTGGCGGAGCGCAGGCGGCCGATGGGGCCAAGCCGCTGGGATCTGATGCCCGCCGAGCCCATCGACAACCTGGCCGCGGAACTGCTGGCCAACCGCAACCTGCTGGCCGCCCTGGCCGGGCCTGCGGTAGCGGTGGCCATAGACGTTGTGGGAGGCGCGCGGCCCGTGCGGCTCACCGGCGAGGACCTGACCCGGGTGATGGTGAACCTGGTGAAGAATGCCGCCGAGGCCATGCCTGCGGGCGGGCTTATCCAGATTGTCCTGCGGGAGCGGCCGGCAGCTGCGGGAACGGTCGAGGGGCTGGTTCTGACCATTGAAGACAACGGACCCGGCGTTCCCGCGAAGACTCTGCAGTCTATCTTCGCGTCCGGCTACTCGACCCACGCCAGGGGCGGTAATGGCGAGGAGGGCTGGGCTGCGACGCACCGTGGGCTGGGCCTGTCGATCACCCGCTCGATTGTGGAAGCGGCCGGCGGCCGGATCTCAGCCGGCAACTGCGCCGACCAGGGGGCGCGCTTCGAGATCGAGTTGCCGCTGCGGAGGCATTGAATCCTGGGGCAGCGCGGATTTCTGAGCCGCATCCGAGGAATTGAGACAGCGAGCTGAGGCCCGAATGCAACTGGCCTCCACACATCCAGGATTCACGCAAGTACACATGAGGCGAATACAATGCTTGAAGCGGTTTGCAACACAAGGGCCATGGATTTTATCCCTCAACTTTCGGAACCGGCGGTGCGGCTGCACCTGCTGGTAGTAGACGCGGATGTGGCGGTGCGCTCGGCGTGCGGCGAGATTGCCGCCAGCCTGGGCTATGCGGTGGAGAGCACCGGAGACATGAGCCACGCCCGCAGCCTGCTGCGCGGTCACGCGGCCGACATCCTGCTGGTCAATCTGCCCTTTGGCAGCAGCCAGGGGCTGGAACTGGTCTCCGAGGTCAAGCTGCTCTATCCCGACACCTCGGTGATCGCGATGACCGCTTCCGCCTCGGTAAACGCGGCCGTGGAGGCGATGCGCTGCGGAGCCTCGGATTATCTGACCAAGCCCTTTGCGGTCGATGAGCTTTCGACGGTTCTGGATCGCGCTGCTGCCAGCCATCTGACCGATACGACGACCCGCCAGTTGCGGGAGAGGCTGCGGCTGTCGCAGGGGCTGGGCTCCATGATCGGCCGCTCGGCGGAGATGGAAAAGCTCTACCGCATCCTTTCCAAAGTCGCCCAAAGCACCCATCCAGTCCTGATCCTGGGCGAGAGCGGCACGGGCAAAGAACTGGTGGCGCGCACGCTCCATGCCTACGGGCCCAATGCGCAAAAGCCGTTTCTTCCGGTCGACTGCGGTTCGCTGGTGCCGACCCTGATCGAAAGCGAACTGTTCGGCTACGTGAAGGGCGCTTTTACCGGGGCTAACCGCTCCAAAGACGGATTACTGGTGTCTGCCGAAGGCGGCACGGTGTTTCTGGACGAGATTGGCGAGCTTTCGCTCGACCTGCAGGCCAAGCTGCTGAGGGCTCTCCAGGAGAAGGAAGTCCGGCCCGTGGGAGCCACGCACCGGGTGCCGATCAAGGCCAGGATTGTGGCCGCCACCAACCGCGATCTGGCGGTCATGGTCGAAAAGGGCAGCTTCCGCAAGGATCTCTTTTACAGGCTCAATGTAGTCAACCTGCGCCTGCCTTCGCTGCGCGATCGCCGCGAGGACATTCCGCTGCTGGCCGCGCACTTTCTTGACCGCATCAGCCGCGAGCACGGCACCAAGTTCACGCTCAGCGACGAGGCCCTGCGCACCATGATGCGCCACGACTGGCCGGGCAACGTGCGCGAGCTTGAGAACTCCGTCGAGCGTGCCTGCGCCCTGTCGTCGGGACCGATCCTGCACTTGGGCGACCTGCCCACGCAACTCCAGCAGCAGGGCCTGGATGCCCGGCGCACGGTTGCTGCCGAGGGCGAGCAAGCTCAAGAGAGCTGCGCACCGGAGTTGAAGACGCTGGCCGATCTGGAGCGCGAGGCCATTCTGGGTGCGATCCGCACGTTGAAGGGCGACAAGCTGCAAGCCGCCAGGCTGCTCGGCATCGGCAAGACGACACTCTACCGCAAGCTCAAGGAATACGGCATCGCGGACCCGCTCAGGGAAGAGTAGCCGCCCCGAACTTAAGTCGGAATCATCTGCGCCCATAGGGCACCTACGGGAAAAGCCACGCGACCTCGCTGGAGGGGACTCCTGCGCGGACACACACGCAACAAGCCTGTGCCATGAACTGGCCGGGACGCGAACAAGGAGCTGGGGATGAGCATTCTGATTGTGACTGGAATTGAAGGCGCCCGTAACTGCGCCGCTGTGGTGGGAGCGCAACTGGGCATGGAAGTGGAAGTGGCGGAGGGCCGCAAGGCTGCACTGGCGGCGCTGCGCCGGCACGAGTATGCGGCCGTGGTGGTGGACGAGACCATGGCCGAGTGCGATCCGGCTGCCGCTGAAGCCATCTGGGAACACGCCGGCCTGGCGATTCCGCTGCAGATCAACTTCGCGCTCTCCGGAGCGGCGCGGCTGATCCGCGAGATTCGCGCCGCGCTGCACCGCCGCGAGCGGGAGCAGACACTGGCCCGCCGCGCCGCATCGGCAGCCATCGAAACCGAGTTGAAGGGCACCATCGCCGGACTGCTGCTCCATTCCCAGCTTGCGCTCAGCGGCAGCGACGTGCCCTCGCCCATCGCGGACAGGCTGCGCATGGTGGCCGACCTGGCCGGAAGCCTGCGCCAGCAGTTGAGCGGCTCCATGCCGATCCGCGCCAACACAGCGGCCTGAGGGCGCGGCTGGCCAAATAGCTTTTGCGTTGCACGCGCAAAGCCGGGGCAGAATATGCCCCGGCATTTTTTTGGTGCCGTCAGATGGCCCGCTCATCAGCCCCGAAGAAGAGCGATGAGCCATGAAAAGCTGTGCCCCGTTCATCGCGGCACTATCGCGATGAGCGGGCGGGTGGCTTGGGGTCCCATCGTGGCCGGATTATGATAAAACCATGCCGTACGGTCTGAAACGGTTCCAGAAAGCGGAAGCTCTCCACTTCATCACTTTCAGTTGCTTTCACCGTCTCCCTCTTCTCGAACCGCCAGCCCCAAGAACACAGTCGAGGCCGCACTGGAACTGACTCGCGCGCGACATCAGGCGAGAACCTACGCCTACGTCCTGATGCCAGAACACGTCCATCTGCTCATCAATGAGCCACCATCGATTCTCGTGGCCCAGTTTCTCAAGTCCGTAAAGCAGATCACATCGCGCAAACTGAGAGGTGAGCGCGAGAAGTTCTGGCAGGAACTCTACTTTGACCGCAACGTCCATGGTGAAGAGGCTCGCTCCGAAGTAATACGCTACATCCATCGCAATCCAGTGAAACGCGGAATGGTCGCATCTCCCGGCGACTACCCATGGAGCAGCTTCAACCACTACGCGACCGGCATTCGACGCACGGTTGAAATCGAATCTGAGTGGACGGCAAGGTTTCGCGGCCCACTCATCGCGATAGGGCCGCGATGAATGGGGCACAGCCTTCTCTCTTGTCTAATGATCGAAGGAGGTCGAATCGATGTTTGGGCCACCTGCCAGAGAGAACGGATATGATTCATCGAGAGACCTGCCAACATGAAAATGCTAGTGCTACTTGCCGCAATTCTGGCCGTCGCCTCCGTTCGCGCCACGGCTGATCCTGAGGCGCAGCAACTGCTCAACATCGCCGAACAACAAGCCAATCTACTTCACAATGCAAAACGCCCCCTCGTCCTCGACGTCGATTTTTCGGCGCAGGTCAGCATCGCGATGAATGGACATATGACCCTCAGGTGGGAGTCTGAGGATCGATGGTGGAGGAAGATCGTCATGGGCGAATACCAGCAAATTACGGCGCATAATGGCGAAACCGTCTCAACGGTGCGGAATCTCAGATATACCCCTCTCCGTGTTCGCGAACTGATTACATTGATCCAATTTGCCGAGGATCCTAGTGGCTTAATCGCCAAAAAACAGAAGGAACGCCGGAAGTATGGGGCAGATCTGGCCTGCGTACGCTATGAGAAAGAGCACTTCAAGAGCGAGCCGCACGACGTCTGCATTGAGCCATCCTCTCACGATATCCTCAGCGACGATTGGCAGGAGCCCCCGGATGAGAAGCGGCAAAAACAGTTCTCAGACTATGTCGACTTCGAGGGGCTTCGGTTTCCTCGGCAACTGCGCCTTCAGGTCAACGGCAGCGTTGTCCTTTCCGCAAATGTGACAAGCCTTGTATCGCAAGAGTTTGACGAGAGCCTCCTGGTTGCCCCCAAGGGGGCGAACGTGCGCCGTGAATGCCACGGTCTGAAGCACGCTGTGGCGATCAAGACTCCCGAACCTGACATTGCCGGCCACGGCATGCTGATGGGAGACACTACGGTGGCCATTACTGTCCTGGAGGACGGTTCGGTCGGTGACGTTCAACTCATCGGAAGAGCAACCCAGCGAATGGACGATGAGACTCTGAAGACTTTGAAGGGGTGGCGTTTCAATCCAGCTATGTGCGGCACCGAACCAGTGATCAGCGACATGGAAGTCATTGTGAGCTTGCGACTCCAATAACATCCTCGATTTGAACAGAGCAGTGGCCGGCGAATCTCGCAGTAGAAGGCGTGCGACAAGCCGGACTGGAATGAGTTGGAGTGGATGCAGTCAGCTCCCGCACAGTATATCCCGGTTCACAACGCGTTGCCTACACCGGTACGTTGACCTCGGGCCAATAGCGGAAGTTGCGGAATGTTGCCTTGCCTGCGCCGCAGGCGTAGAGGGCTGGCCGGATATCGAGAAAGCCGCCGAGTACGTTGTGGTCCATCCCCGAAATCTCTGCCGATTCCTGGGTGCGCTGCCAGGATTTGCCGGGCAGGCGGAAGTAGAAATCCACTTCCTGCCGGTCGTTGACGATGCGCAGCGTGGCGCGCGTCGCGCCCTTCTCCTGGTGTTCGTGGACCGAGTTGTTGGGAAGGCGCACGCTGATGCCCTCGGGATCCACGCGGATTCCGGTGGCGTGCTGGGGGTTGTAGTAGAGCATCAGCCCCGACTCGCATCCCGGCTCAACGTCTACATCCACTTCGACCGTGTAGGAGTGGCCGCCAACGGCTGTGGTGAGCGCCGGCGAATCCGCAAGGGACTTGCCCCGCGCCGCGAGCGTGAGCGATCCCTTGCCGGTGGTGAAGCGCGCCGTATCGTACTCGTGCCAGAAGCCCCATTGCAGACCGAGCTCCGGCTTGCTGAAGTCGTCGGAAGGGTCATCGAAGCTTTGCTGGCTGGCGCCTACGACCGGCATCGGAATCGCCGAGTCTGCGGTGACGCCCTGGGGCATGCGAAACCACCCGTCCGCAGTCCACTCCACCGGAAGCAACAGCAACTGGCGCCCCAGGGGGCGGTAGCCATTTTCATAGGCATGCACGGTCATGTACCACTTGCCGTCGGGAGTGTCGACCAGGCGGCCATGGCCAAGGCTCAACCAGCGATCGTCGCGTGACGCGGTATGCACCACGGGGTTGTAGGGGGAAAGCTCCCACGGGCCGTCCGCGTGCCGGCTGCGCGCGCTCACCACGGAATGGCTGGTGGCCGGGCCCCCTGTGCCGCCTTCGGCGACGTTCATGTAGAAGTAGCCGTTGTGCTCAAGAACCTTTGGACCTTCGAGGCAAGTGCATTCCATGCGCGTGGCGGCAGGAACCGGCCAGGCCTCAAACACGACGCGCGGCGGCGTTTTCACCGCGAGCCCGTCCGCGGTCAGTTCTGCCATCTTGCCGCCCACTAGATGCAGAAAGCGGCGGCCATTCTCGGCGATGTGCGCCGGGTCAATGGCATGAATCCCGAGGTCGATGGGTTCGCTCCACGGACCCGTCGGATGATCGGCATGAACCACGTTGATTTTTCCCGCGGCGGGGAAATAGATGTAGAAATGCCCCTGGTACTCGCAGAGGTAGGGAGCCCAGACCGTGCCGTAGTAGCCGTGAAGAGCCGCCGCAACCGGACGCCAGTTGATCAGGTCGCGCGAGTGCCAGATCAGCAGGCCGGGCGCGTAATCAAAACTTGAATGCGTAAGATAAAAGTCGTCGCCGACGCGGATGGGACTGCCGTCCGGGTGGTCGCCGCCCATGATCGGGTTGCGGTAGGTGCCCGAAGCGCCCTGAGCCAGGGCCATGCGGGTTTTAGCGGAAATAGCCAGAGCGGCGGAGAATACCGATGCATTCAATACAAAACGGCGGCGTGTGATCATAGCGGGACAAGTCTATCGTCCTGCTCGTGCCGGAGTAAAGCGATTTTCGGTTCCGCGCGCGGCCCCGCGCACTTCCCTTCCCTGCCCCCTTATTTGCCCTTCCCTTTTTTCGGAGCGCCGTAACCTTGCCAGAGATATTCGAGCGCTTCGGCGAGAGTCTGCTGGCGAACGTCGCGGTCAACGTGGGCGGCGTTGCGGGCAAAAACAAACTGGTAATCGTAGCTCTTGGCCGCCAGGACGCGCGCCATGTTTTCGTTGGCCTGCACCCAGTCGTGCATGTTGTCGCGCATGGCGTTGGGATTGAAAAGGTCGCGGTCGCCCACTTCCATCCAGAGGCGGATGGGCTTGACGGGAGAGTTGGGGATGATGTGCTCGTGGAACTCCCATGCGCCGTGCGGCGTCTCGGGGTTGGGTGGCCACTGCTGATTGATGTAAGTTCCGGAATAAGTGAGCACGCGGTGGTAGAGCTCGGGGTGATACCAGGCCATGATCAACGCGCATGACCCGCCGGAGCTGCCGCCGGTGGTGGCGCGGCCGTCGGGGTCGCGGGTGAGGCGGACGTGGTAGCGGGATTCGACCAGAGGCAGCACTTCCGATTCCACAAACTCGGCGTACCGGCCGGACATGGTGTCGTATTCAAGGCCGCGCTCGCTGCCCTGCGCGTCGCCGCTGCCGTTGCCGATGGAGATGGCGATCATGACGGGCACGCGATGCGCGGCAATGAGATTGTCGAGGGCCGTGAACATGAGGCGGTCGGGCCCGTCCGCGCCCACGATGAATGGTGCGGCTGTGCCGGGAACATATTGCTGCGGAATGTACACCGCCACATGGCGCGTGTAGGGAGCCGGATGGCTGGTGGTGACAATGAGTTTGGCGGGGTCGGCGGGATCGGGCGAGCCGCGTGTGCCTGCATCGCGCGCGATACCGGGGTAGAGCTTGCTGTCCGCCGATTCCATGGTGAATTCGTAGATCGTGCCTTTGGGAACGCCCTCGTGCTCGACGGCTTCAGGCGCGGGACTATGCGTGGGGCCGATGATGAAGTTGCCGTTGGCGCTGGCCGCGGGTATCGTACCGTCGGGCAGCTCGGCGGCGGCAACGTAACCGGGCGTATGGGCGTCGCGCGTGGGCGGCGTGGGACGCGGCGGCGTCTGCGTTGTCTGGGCCGTCTGGGCGAGGGCAGGAATGGCGAAGACGACGAACGCGAAGAGGAAAATGGCACGCGGAGAACGCAGCATAGAAGGCTTCTCTCAAGGCTTGGGAATGGATGCTCTAGGTCTCTGACCGCTTGAACCTGTACCAATTTTGGGTGCCCCTGGTCTCGATTTTGAGACCAGGGAGACCACGAACTCAACACACAAAATCATACGGTCAGAAACCAGGTGTTCACAGGCAGCGGTTCGCTCCGTGGCCAGATTGTAGCCGACGAGAAGAACGGCGGGATGCGCCGGCCGATCTCGCAAAATGAAAATCTCGACAAACGCTATCCGCGCGCAGCCCAGGCCTTGACGGCCTCCGTATTCAGCGCGGAGGTGGCGATCAGGTCTATGTTGTCGTCGCCGTTGTTAGCCTTGCGTCCATGAATTCCGCCCGCGGCGTTGAGAGTCTCCTGCGCCTGCTGGTAGACGCTGACCAGGCGCGGATTGTGGTCGGGGTCGTGGTTGAGCGCGTTCTCGCCGCCCAGCGGCAACAGGATGTGCTTGGTGGCGTGATAATCGATGGCCACCGGATCGTGTCCGGCAAGCAGCACGTTCTCGCGGCTGGTCAAATGAGGCGGATAACCGACGCAGCCGCTGACCGTCTGGCCGTTCACTGTGGTCGCGCCGAAGCTGACCCACAGGCAGTCGAGAATGTTCAGGTCGGGAACCCGCACTTCTGTCCACATGCGCGCGCATTGCGAGCCGAGGTCCTGATAGTGGCGCCGGGCCGTAGTGCCGT
>Ga0114951_10001653_pt1 | contig 26961 bp, 21 predicted proteins | sample AM7aDNAmetaG_FD_88677 | JGI IMG/M metagenome (GOLD analysis project Ga0114951, IMG submission 88677) | Freshwater microbial communities from Finland to study Microbial Dark Matter (Phase II) - AM7a DNA metaG | ecosystem: Environmental > Aquatic > Freshwater > Lake | place: Finland: Lake Alinen... | reverse complement strand
CAATACTCCGGTAACTTTTAATTAAACGATATTAACAATCGCATGTTTACAAAACGCTTATTGATAGATGGATAGGTAAAGAAAAAAGCATCTGGTTTGTAGTCGCTAAACAAAACAAACATTAGATGCTTTCTAACAAGATCAATGACCTTATCAGTGCAACAATAAGCAAGATCAGCGGAATTACCAAACCCAGACAAAAATTTCTGAAACACCTTCTGATGCTTTATATGGGACTTCGCGGACGATATACCTTTACAAACCTTGCCAGGTATGGAAAACTTAATGAGAAAACCTACCGGAACCAGTTTGATCAGCCCTTCCCCTGGGGCGACTTCAACAAGGAGTTGATCCAGTCGGAATGCTCGGAGGAACTTATTGCGGTTTTTGATCCCACCTTCATCCCTAAGAGTGGAAAGCATACCCCGCATGTCGATTGGCTTTGGAGTACCACCTCCCAAAAGATCAAGCGTGGTATCGAGATGGGATGTCTGGCTGTCGTAGACATCCGGAATCGGACAGCTTTTTCTCTGGACGCCAGGCAAACTCCGGTAGCTAAAAAAGGAGCGGACCGGGAAGACACATTGATTGACCATTACCTCGGCTTCGTATTGGAGCACGGCCAGATGATGAAGGAGCTTGGTATCGGCTATCATGTGGCTGATGGGTATTTTACTAAAGAAAAGTATGTCAGTGGCATCTGCGCATCTGGAATGGAGATGATTGGTAAACTCAGGCAGGATGCCAATCTCAGGTATCCCTTTAAAGGGGAACAGAAGCCTGGCCGTGGACGCAAACGTATATATGGCGCCAAGGTAGACCTGTCATATATTGACCGACGACGCATCAAACTCTGCATGCAGGGCGATGATTTTTGCCTGTTCTCTGGCATTGTATACAGTATCGGTCTCAAGCGGCTCATTCGCATCGTTTATATTGAGAACTATGACAATCAAGGGTATGAGTCAGGTTACTCGGTGCTGTTTTCCACCGATCTGAAGCAGGACCCACTGAAGATATATCAGTATTATTCATGCCGGTACCAGATTGAATTTTTGTTCCGGGATGCCAAACAATATGTCGGCATGGAGGAGTGCCAGGCAAGAAGCGAAAACAAGATCAACTTCCACGTCAATGCTTCATTGACAACGGTGTCACTGGCAAAGGCCGGTACGGTGCTGTGCACCGAAGAACCCGCAAAGGAGATATTCTCCATGTGCGATGTCAAAGTATTGTTCTTCAACAAAATGCTGACTGAATTTATTTTTTCAAAGTTAGCTTTAGACCTGAGTTGCAAAAAATACAGGAGCTTGTTCATGGAGTGCCTGGATATAGGACGTTTAGCTAGTTAAAAACTTACCGGAGTATTGATATAGCAATGTACTTTTTTAATTCAGTTTGTTTTTCTGCTTGTTTTATTAAAAAGTCTGCTACGTCTGCTCTATTAATTCCGCCTATTTTAATTCCTTTGAATAATTTGTTTTCAACACGGTATTTTTCTGTCAATTCCTTGTCTAATAGCCTTCCTGGCCTCACAACTGTCCAATTCAGATCTGAATTAGTGACAATTTCTTCCATTTTAGTTTTGTCAGCATAAACGTCTTTTAAAAAGTATTTTAAAAACATCTGTATAATCCAAGAAACATAATTTTCACTTTCTCCAGCTCCAAATCCGGTAACAAAAATAAATGGAATATCTATTTTGTTTTCCCTATGTATTTCCACAATTAATTTTGCAAAATCTGAAAAAAGGGTAGTAGCTTTCATATTCTTACTAGTCCCCAATGTTATAATTAGAGCATCTGCGTTTTGGATTGAATTTAATAGGTCAGCTTTATTAGTTGCATCACCAAGTATCATTTTTAGCGATTTTTTCTCTTTTATTTCAATTTCAGATCGGGAAAGGGTCGTTATCGAATGATTTCTATTTAATCCTCTTTTTACTGTTTCTAGTCCTATTCCAGCCGAGGCTCCAATTATAGTTATATTCATTTTGATTTTATTTGCGCCTTATAGGTAACTCGTACAAGATGGCAAAACCTACCAACTCGTTGTTTGGAAAGCTTTTTTGTACGCTTCTTCTGGTTTCATCAAGACATTTTTTGTTCTTCATAAATCGATAGAGTAGGCGTTCAACAAAGATACAGGTTGTAAGTTTGTCAGCCACTTTGTCAGGCTAATTTAAGTGAAAAACGAACGGGATTATGAAACGCTTTACCCAGTATGGAGTACAATAATGTTGTCGAATAACCCTGTATTTGATACAAAGCTGTCGTGAAATTACCCCTGATGGTGGTAATTTTATCGGCCCGTGCACTATCCATTTGATTGCATTTCGTAATTGGTACTACGTCCTCCTTGTTCACTTTTTATCAATATCCTTTTTTCAATTAAATCCTGAATATCACGCAAAGCTGTGTCCTGGGAGCATTTCCCGATCTTTGCCCATTTTGTGGTATTTAATACTCCTTCAAAATCATCAATTAGCATATTCAGGATTTTTCTTTGCCTGTCATTTATGTTAACTCCTGAGTGACTTAACCAGAAATAGTGTTTGAAAATTATTTTCTCAAGGAGCTTTTCGGAATTTTCAATGGCATGCAATAAACAATTCAAAAACCATTCAAGCCAGTTTGTGATATCTAACCCGCTTTTTTGAGTCTTTTCTATGATGCCATAATAGGAATGGCGTTCTTTCCTTATTTGAGTCGACATACTATAAAATCGGTACGATTGTTCGTCAGAACGGGCTAACAGCATATCACTTAGCGCTCTTGAAATTCTTCCGTTTCCATCTTCAAAAGGGTGAATTGTTACAAACCATAAATGTGCAACGGCTGCTTTCATCACCAAGTCAGTATTTTGCTCCAAATTAAACCAATCCAGGAAAATCCGCATTTCATTTTCAATCTGCGCCGCTGGTGGTGCCTGATAATGAACTTTTTCTTTTCCCAATGGTCCTGATACAACCTGCATGGGCCCGGTTAAATCGTCACGCCAGCGTCCTGTAGTGATTTTATACATCCCACTTTGTCCAGTTGGGAAAAGTGATGCATGCCAGGAAAAAAGTCGATCTCTATTCAATTCTTTGTCGAAGTTCTTTGTTGCATCGATCATCAAATCAACTATTCCGTCAACATTGCGTTCAGAGTAAACTAAACCTGATATATCTAATCCTAATCGTCTTGCGATTGACGACCTTACTTGCTCTCTGTCAAGAAATTCACCCTCTATTTCTGTTGATTTAATAATCTCCTGAGTTAAAATTTCAAGATTTGCTTCATTGCGAAGTTCAAACCCCAAAGCACCCATTTTTCCAATTAGCTTGCCTTGGCTGTTTCTGACATAAGAAAGCAAAGGCAAAAGTTTCTCGCTATTCCATTCAAAGATGGGCCAATTTTGATCATTGTATAAATACATACTTTTATTCTCCGCTAATTGTGCGTCAAAAATAGTATTTATTCTCCGCATGACCAATTTATCTCCGCATAAAATGCAATCAAAATTATGTTTATTCTCCGCATTTCGCTTTTCTCACCCATGCTGGAAAAAGCCCTATCATCAATGATGTATTGGTGGTCAAAAGGGTAAGGCTTCAAAGCCATGAAAGTAGGAGAGGGGGTGCTCATTTTATATCAGAAAGGACTGCTCAAATAGGCCGTTTTATCTATGTTACTCAATTTGTTTGCTACTAAAAAAGAAAGCCGCAATTTCTGCGGCTAACTATTTGATTTTCTGTGGGCCCAGCTGGGCTTGAACCAGCGACCCTCTGATTATGAGTCAGATGCTGCTAACCAACTGAGCTATGGGCCCGATCCACGCCCCTTTCGGGACAGGGTGCGCAAAGATAAGAAAAATATCAATATTCAAAACCCCTACGGCAGCTGCAGTATAGGTGAAAAGACTTATTTTTGCTAAAACATCGGATAAATTAAATGCACGAAAAAGGGAATTTTTACTCCGGTATATCTGCAAAACATCAGCCAAGAGGGGTGACCATTCTTTATGAGGATTACGACATCATAGTCATTGATAAAATGGCTGGGTTACTGACCATGGGAACAGACCGCGAGAAAGAGAGAACTGCTTATTTCATGCTGAATGAGTATGTAAAAAAAGGGAATTCCCGATCCAGAAATCGTATTTTTATCGTTCACAGGCTTGACAGAGATACTTCCGGATTGTTGATTTTTGCAAAAACCGAACAGGCAAAACATTTCTTGCAAGATAAATGGGAGGGGTTCGATAAAAAATATTTCGCCGTTGTACATGGTATCCTTCAGGAAAAGGAAGGCACTATTACATCCTATTTAGCAGAGAATAACTCCTATAGGGTATATTCTGCAAACCCCGAAAAAGGTAAATTTTCGAGTACCGGATATCAGGTTATTAAAGAATCAGAAAAATACAGTCTGCTGGAAATCAAATTATTTACCGGACGAAAAAACCAGATCCGTGTTCATTTATCGGAAAAGGGACATCCTGTTGTGGGCGACAAAATTTATGGGGGAAAAGATACATCGGCAAAAAGATTGGCTCTTCATTCTGCCTCCCTTAAAATTTTGCACCCTTATACAACAAAAGAAATGGTTTTTACTTCAGAGATTCCTGCCTATTTTAACACGTTGGTTAAAAAAAAGGAAAACCGCAAATAAGAATCTGGAATGTATAGCATTGAAAACCATGACGGAAATCGAACTGTTAGCTCCTGCCAATAACCTGGAATCCGGAAGGGCCGCAATAAACTATGGAGCCGATGCTATCTATATCGGGGCCAATCGTTTTGGAGCAAGAGCAGCAGCTTCAAATTCAGTGGCTGATATTGCGTCAGTGGTTCAGTTTGCACATAAGTACAGGGCCAAAGTTTATGTTACAATCAATACGATACTATATGACAATGAATTAGCGGAGGCAGAAAAACTAATTCATCAAGTTTACGATGCAGGGGCAGATGCCCTGATAATTCAGGATATGGGCATTCTGAAAATGAATATCCCCACCATTCCTCTTCATGCCAGTACACAAACCCATAATTATTCAACGGAACGTATCTGCTTTCTGGATCAACTGGGCTTTGACAGGATCATTCTGGCGCGTGAGTTGACAATCCGGGAAATCCAAAAAATCAGAGCTGTAACCCGGACAGATCTGGAATGTTTTGTTCATGGGGCATTATGTGTCAGCCTGAGTGGCCAGTGCTATTTTAGTGAGGTTACAACCGGAAGAAGCGCAAACAGAGGCATGTGTACGCAAGCCTGCAGGCATCCTTATAACTTATTGGATGGAAACGGCAAAAGAATACTCCTCAATAGTCATCTGCTTTCGCTGAAAGACCTGAACCTGAGCAGCCATTTATCAGAATTAATTCATGCCGGGATCAAAAGCCTGAAAATTGAGGGCAGGTTAAAAGATATTCACTATGTCAAAAATGTGATAAGTTATTACAGAAGAAAACTTGACGATCTGTTTAAATCCGAACCGGAATATGTGAGGTCCTCTTCTGGAAACACAGAAATCAATTTTGAACCTGATCCTGAAAGAAGTTTCAACCGGCTAAGCACAGAATATTTTTTTTCGGGACGATCTAAAAACCTGATAAACACCTTTTCACCTAAATCAATGGGCAAAATGATTGGAACAGTTGAAAGGGTGGGCTCCGGTTATATTACACTTAATGCAACCGAAACCGTAAGTAACGGCGATGGATTGGGTTTCATTCTGGAAAATAAACTCATGGGATTCAGGATTGAAAAAGTATTGGACAACAAAGTTTTTATAACCGATACTTCAGTCCTTTCTCCGGGAACAGTCCTCTATCGCAACCATGATCATGAATTCATAAAAATGCTGGAAGCCGATACCTCCATACGGAAAGTAACGGCATGCATCCGGGTGTCAGAAAAGTTTAACACGCTGCAATTTGAACTTACGGATGAGGATAATCTGTCTTCGGATTACGTGGTGCCGGAATTACCCGAAACAGCCAAAGAGCCGGAATTATCGGAAAGAAATCTTGTTTCACAACTTTCGAAGTCAGGTAATTCGATGTTTACCATTAAAGAAGTGAAAAACAACTGCAAAGCGACCTATTTTTTCCGCATTTCCGAACTTAATGAGATCAGAAGAATATTGTTTGAGCGGCACGAGGCTTTACGAATAGAAACCTTTGCCAGAAAAGATACCCACCAACCGCCGAAAATGATTGATTTTCCAAAAAAGGAGGTGGGTTTCTCTGAGAATATTTCAAACGAAAAGGCCGAACAGTTTTACAGGGAACATGGTGTGGAAAAACTGGAAAGGGCTATTGAAGTGAGCTCCGCGAAAGAAAACCAGTTATTGATGACTTTACGTTATTGTTTAAAATATGAATTGGGATATTGTAAACAATTTCAGGAAGCCAAAAATACACCACCGGAACCGCTTTATCTCGAGGACCAAAACCGGAAATATTTGCTGGAATTTGATTGTAAAAATTGTTTAATGAAGATACGGCTTGAAAACCGAAGACGTATTTGAAATAGGGTTACATGATCGGGGAGGATGCACACCAGGGACTATACGAGAATTAATTCCCGTAAAGTCAAGAATTAATACTCCGGATTGCCTGGATTAAACCTTGTCTGAAACAAACGTCTGTTTCTCCTTTTTGCAAATCAATTGAACAGCCCATTTCCCTGTCTGTGCCGAAGGTGGAATCCCACCACCCGGAAACAGCCACTGACCAGCCATGTAGAAATTCTGAAGCCCCGGAAGCTTCATTTTCAACGATTTCATCATGTTCTCCTTTGATGGCATAAATCCCTCGTAAGCGCCATCCTTGACTCCCGTATACTTAACATCTGTCTTTGGCGTGGCAACATCTACAACTTCGATGAATGGAGTGATTCCCGGAAACTCCTTCTCCAGCAACACAGTCGCATCTTTCTGTATCTGAAGCTTTTCGTTTTCATATTCTTCACCCCCGATGCTCTGCCATAATTCCCAGGGACTATCGAATCGCATGATAATTACCGATTTTCCTTCTGGAGCCATCGTCGGGTCATGGGAGTAATTCATGACAGAGAAGCCGTTTCCCAGCCGGGTACGCCCGATCATCAATTCCTTTGATAGATTGACGATGATAGGCTCTTCGGCTTTTATCGCTTTTTTAATTCCAAACGAAACCTGCACCAGCGGGGTAAAAAGCTCCCAGTTCTTATAGGCAAAATCGACTTGCTTCGATACATATTTAGCCTCCAGCATTTTATAAATAGTGGAATATCCATCAGCCGCACTGATCACATAATCTGCCTCGATCCGGGTGCCATCGGTAAGTATAACACCCTTTGCTACATCGTTTTCAACAATGATTTTATCGACTCTCCTCTTATAAAATATTTTTCCACCGAGACTTTCAAACTTCTCTGCCATGCGCTGCGCCAGCGGATACGATCCTCCAATAATATATCCGGCATTCTTCTGATGAAACCATCCGAGCATGAATATAAAGGCCAGCGCTGAAAAGTTCCGTTCGCCATACATGGAATAGAATACGGATCTTATTCTTTCGCTTTTAAAGTTGAGCTTATCAAAATATTCTTTGCAGGTAAGCCGACCAAACTTTCTGACCACGTTAAAAACCGGAAGCATCTTTGGCCCTATCCGGATATAATCAAGCGGACTGCGCAATTCGGGCGGCAGGGAAAAGGGCTCCAGAAGAGCACTCTTGCGCATATCGTTACACATTTTTTCAACGGGGATCTCATCTTCGGGAGCAATCTCGAGCAGATATTTTTCCCAGCGGTCGATATTTGAATAGATATAAAACTCATTCCTATCCTGGTCAAGAATCCGCGAGTGGATCTCGTGGTTGACTATCACCGTTTCGCTGTTGATGACATTGGTTTCCTTCCAAATCTCGTGGAATGCTCCTTTTGAGGTCCCTACCAGCCAGTGGAGGCAATAATCAAATCGATATTTTTTCCGGTCCCAGGCTGTGCATTGTCCGCCTGCCACCGAATGCATCTCAAGGATTTCAGTATCAAAACCGTTCATCGCAGAATAGATCCCTGCTGATAATCCGGCAATTCCCCCACCAATGATGATTACTCTCTTTTTCATGGTCTTCGATTTTATGAATCAAAAATACCCAGCGACCATTAACCGGACATTTCAAAATCGGTCAACACAAGAGAAATACCGGTAAATCAAGAATTATTAAGGTGGGTCCTTTGAGAGCTATTTTGTCTGTCTGGGCTGTAAAGGCCCGATCCATTTGCCGGTTCGCTAAAATACCTTCTTGGCTTTGCGCTCGACTTCGGTTTTGACCTCTTTCTCGATGTTCCTGACGCTCTTACCCTGGTTAAAACGGTAGGTGATATTAACCAGCATCATGTTCTTGAGCATGCCTATATCGTACAGACTCTTAGTGGTGTACAAGCCTGTATCGGTGTAACTGCCCTGACTATATTTGGTCAGAAAATCAGTTGGTAGAATGTATCCAATCATCACAGTCAGGCGGTTCTTGAAAAATGGCTGCTGCACAAAGGTTAGCCAGAAATCGTTATTTCCCATATCATACCCCTGAGCATTGATTACCTTGGTGAGTCCCTTTTGATAGATTAACCCAACTACGGAGTGGTATTTCTTACCGATATACAGAAACTGGGTATTCATAGTCCAGTCATTGATGCTGTTTTCCCGCTCCTGATAAGTGATGCTCTGATGGAAAACATCGAAATTGGTTTTAATGATCAGGCTTTGCTTAAACAGCGGAATGGTAACATCTCCCTTGATCCCCCGGCTTGTGAAGTGCCCGACATTCTCAAAAAGGAACTCAATTTGATTGCCTCCCAATGAATTGACTACCCTGTTAATGCGGTTGTTCGAGAAGCCAAAATAGGGTTCCAGCGAAAAGAGTCCCTGCATCCCAAGGAGACGCGCTGAAAGGGTATGGGTGAGTTCAGGACCCAGGTCAGGATTGCCTTTTTGTGTGGTATACTGATCGAGTACCTGTGTGAATGGAGTAACCTGGCTGATAGTAGGATATTCGGTCTCGGCCCGATATTTCAGCTTGATATCCAGCATTTTGTGGATTGAAATATTAAAATCGAGGTAAGGCTGGTAAATAAGGTAAGTGTGGTCGGTTTCGGCGGTTTTCGGCCGGCTGTATTCTGCAGCAGCTCCCACCTTGAAACTCAGCTTTTTGTTTAATGAAAGGGAATAATAAGCGTATAATTTGTGCCGGAACTCACTCATCCCAAATTTGGTTGAATCAATGATGAATGGCACTAATGGCAGGTAACGGGTATTCGTGGTATAATCGTTTTGCAGGTTGCGCCAGGTATTGCCATAACCGGCCATCAGGGTCGATTTTGCATTGATCGTATGACTAAGTTCAACGTAGAATTTGGTGTAATCCTTGTGGTTGCCGCCGGTCTCATATCTTTCGAAGTTGTTGCTTTGCAGCAGGCTGTTGCTATAAGTGTCGTCATATCTATCGTAAGTGAACTCCGCATTTAGTTTTGTGGCGTCGCTGATATTGAAAATGTAGAAGAGCGAATTGGTAATATCACGTGTGTCCGACCGGTTGGTGGAGTGTGTGGTGTATTGATTGATCAGTGAATCGTTCATGAATTGGGATACATTCATATCCATATCCATGTTTTGTTTGGCTGGAAATGCCGATACTGTACTCTCAAAGCTCAGGGTATGCCTCGGATTGATATAGTAATCCAGACCTGCTGTATACCCATTATTTATGTTCTTGATCACCACGTTGCCTAAAGGGTCCATAGGCCGCGATTTCATGCTGAAGCCGCTGGTGTAATCCTGGTCTGTTATGGCAGCCAGCCGGAAAGTATTGAAGGTGCTGTTGCCCTTGACATACAAATTGATTTTATCGATGGTGTAATTATAGGTAAGAGTCGCATAATTGATAGGGAAAGGCTTGTTCACCTTTGTATCCAGATCGAGTATCCCATTCTCCATAGCAGTGATCTCTGTACCCCGGTAATCGCTTTTCAGTATGATATTGATGACAGCAGTGTAACCTTCGAGCGCATACCTTCCGCCCGGATTTCGCATGATCTCCACCTCCTTGATCCGATCGGGTGACAGGTTTTTGATATATTCCTGATTCTTTTCCAACCCGTTCACCAGCATGATCACATGGGTATCGCCATCCACCTTGACGGCCCGGTTATATCGATCATAAGCCAGACCATTGATCCGCTCAAGTACTTCGAGAGTATTCGTAGAGCCCTCCCGCATCTTGGCCGTCACCACCTGGACATCCTTATCGATGGTGAACTTCCTGGCAGATCCTCCAACAACCACTTCACCAAGTTCCACCTGATTGGCCCTCAGGCGAATGATGCCGAGGTATTTATTTGCGGATCCCATGGCTACCGGTATGGTGTCGTTATGATATCCCACCAGGCTGATTATTAGGCGATATGATCCCGGATTCAATGGGATCCGGAAATGACCATTATCATCGGTGATGCCCGCGGCCACCACACTGTCTTTCTGAAAAATAGCGCTGACATGACAAAAAGGAAGTACTTCCCGCGTCACGGAGTCCTTCACCTGGCCCGAAACTTCCGCCTGGGCCATGGTCTGCAAATTGAAACTGGATAGCGTAAAAACGATTGCTGCGAGGGTAAAAATTCGGCTCATCTGGAAAAAACTTTGCAGTATGACGACAAAGTTGCTAATTCGTTACAAATGGTTGGTTATCGAAGCTATCAGTTTATCGATTTATATATCTTTAGGGGTATACTTTAAATCCAAACCTGTCCCATGGAAACCACCCGCCGAAACTTCATCAAGACCGCAGCAATACTGACCGCTGTCCCTTATATTCTTCCGTCGTGCCTTACTTCAAAACCTGCCGGCAGCCGGCTGACTATGGGCTTTGTAGGCATGGGTATCCAATCGCGATACCTTCTTTCGAAATTCGTCAGTGAGGCTCAGGTTGTAGCAGTTTGCGATGTGGATACCACGCGCCGGACAAACGGGCAGCTGTGGGTCGACAAGTATTATAACGACAATCCGCATAAAGGCACTGCAGGCTGCAAGGCTTATACCGACTATCGCGAATTGATTGCACGCGATGACATTGATGCAATCTGTATTGCCACCCCCGATCATTGGCATTCAACAGTAATCATGCTGGCTCTCGAAAAAGGCAAAGACGTTTATTGTGAGAAACCGCTGACCCATAATATCCAGGAAGCGATCGATGTAATGAATGGCGTGAATAATCACAAGCGTGTTCTGCAAACTGGATCAATGCAGCGGTCGGCCAAGGAATTCCGCATTGCCTGCGAACTGGTACAAAATGGCTGTATCGGAAAAATTGATCATGTTGAAGCTGTTTTCAGCGGGCCTCCGGTACTATGCGATCTCCCGGAAGAGCAGATGGAACCTGGTCTGGATTGGAACTTCTGGCTCGGACCGGCACCCAAGCGTCCCTATAATTCGATATTGAGTCCCCGTGGAATACACAATCATTTTCCTGCCTGGCGTAATTATCGTGAATATGGAACCGGCGGAGTAGGCGACTGGGGCGCTCACCATCTGGATATTGCACAATGGGGACTGGGTATGGACGATAGTGGCCCTGTGGAGGCATTTTTTAATAATGGCGAGGCTACCCTCAGGTACGCTAATGGTATTACCGTTGCCCGCAAGGACCAGGGTTTTGGAGTTCACTTTTTTGGTAGCGACGGGGAGGTAATGGTCAACCGGGGTACATTCAAAATGATCTCTAAAGGCGAAACGATCGCCGCATATACCGGTGGTGCAACCAAGGAAACTACTCTGGATGCAGAACTCAAAAAAGCGGAAGAACAGTTTCTAAAGGATGCAAAGATCAAACTTTATAACAGCCCTTCACACTACTCGGATTTCCTCGATTGCGTTGAAAACCGCAAGAAACCGATAGCTAACGAACAGGTCGGCGGCCGTACAGTCATCTGCTGTCACCTGCTGAACCAGCTCTATTATCATAATGAGACCATCAAGTGGGATCCTGCCAAACTCTGCTTTACCGGAGGTACCGGCAATCCTGCATGGTTAACACGCGAATACCGCGACTGGAAAAAAGCTTGATTTTTTAACCTGATGTCAATGTAAGAGACCGGTTGCGACATTCAGGAAACAGTAGGCCTCATATTCTTTTGGATCAATCCAGGGATCTTTCCAGGTACTCCAGATTATAGTGACCATATTTTCTTTTTGATTGATATGGATGAACTGGCCAAAGACCCCCTGTGCGCTGAAAGTGCCTCTCAGGTTTTCAAAATCCTTAACCGTGGCGTTGATGGCATCAGCCCCCCACCAATCAGTATCATTCAGGTAATCCCATGCCCCCCAGGTTGATTCGGGCAAAGACCACCAGTTATAACCATAACCCGGAGGATAGTTATACAGATAAGCAGCATTATTGGACGCTGAGTATAAATTCCCATATGCGCATTGCGGTGAGTCACCCGCCGGTTTGGATGCTTCCTTAACCCAATCCTGTGGGAGCACCTGAATCCCATTCACAATGCCATTATTAAGGATGAAAAGGCCGAATCTGCCATAATCGCGAAGCGTCATGCTAAGATTGCCTCCTCCAAATTCGTGCCCGTCCTGAGATTCGAGAAGCCAGTATCCATCAGCTTCCATGCCCATATTGGCCCAGATTTTCCTGGACAAATAACTCGAAAGTGATTCTCCTCCAAGTGCAGCTCTTAATACCTCACCCTCAAGAAAAGTTTCACCGGTACTATATAGAAATCTTTTTCCGGGAGCCTCTGCCTTCGAAAGTTTGGATAGGACCTCCAGAATTCCGCCGGCATTTCCGTCGGTAACCTGCTGAAACATATTAGTAAGATCGGAGGATGGATCGCGATAGTCTTCGTTCCAATTTACACCTGATGACATTTGAAGCAGTTGCCTGACATTAACGCCATCATAAGCTGTCCCTTGCATTTGCGGAAGGTGGTCTGTCACCAGATCGTTCAGATTTAACTTTCCGTCCTGTATAGCAGCGCCAATAAGTGACGAGGTCACCGATTTGCCTACTGAGAAAGAGGTCCACTTCGACGAATCAGTGTTACCCTGGGCATAGCGTTCTAGAGCAATCTCCCCGTTCTTGATGATCAATATTCCAGCAACATTGTTTCTTATTATAAAATCGTCAATATCGTAAGTGGTTACACCATCGGGCGAATATTTTACAGTGGTCAGGGGTTTTGCTGATTTTGGTAATGAAAAGACTTTATTCCCGCGCGTAAAGGTTCGGGTGTTAAAGAGTTTATTCATATTTCGGTAAGTGCCGGGCTGATATTCCGGAGTCAGAAACAGCAGGTCTTTTGCAGCGCCTATTTTATCACCACTGATGGAATCATCCTTTTTGCAGCTAATTGAGCAAAAAATCAGGATTGTAAAGACGATGAATCGACCGGCAAATATTTTTATCTTTTGTTTCATGAGTGCCCGAATATATTATCGTATCAAAGTATTAATAAAATCAATCAAAACGTAACTTCGTGGTCAATTGATCCGAGACTTAATGAAACATAATTTTTTGCTGATAGTAATCCTCTTTTTGCTCTCGGTCAGCGGTTGCGGAAAAAAGGAAAGCAGAGCACCTGAAAGCCAGGGAAAACCAAGCATCGATTTTGCAGGTAAGAAGATGGGAGTCTTGCTTGGTTCAGTTCATGACAGCTATGCCAGAAAAAATTATCCCAACGCCGAAATATTTCAGTATCACACGATCCCTGACATGATTATGTCGCTGACTTCGGGAAAAGTTGAAGTAGCTATCATCGGTCATGTTACACTTAAGAACATTATGAAGAAGGACGATAGAATCGGAATCTTGAGGGATAGTCTTTACTCCAATCCTCTTGGTTGCGGGTTCAATAAGGAAAGTAAAACATTGAAGGATCAGTTTAACTCTTTTCTGAAGGAAATAAAAGCCAATGGAATTTATGACGATATGGTGAGCCGCTGGATGATTAAGGATATCTATGAAATGCCTCCACTGGAATCCCAATCTAAAAATGGAGAGCTTAAAGTCGGTGTGGTAACCAGTATCGGGTTTCCTTACTCCGGAATCCAGGATGGCAAAAATGTTGGGTTCGATATCGAACTTTCAAGACGTTTTGCTGCTCATATTGGCAAGGAGTTTGTTCCTGTGGACCTTGTTTTCTCCAGCATGCTGGCCTCGTTGAAAACCAATAAAATTGATCTGGCAGCCTGCAGCATGATGATTACCGAGGAACGGTTGAAACAGATTGATTTTTCTGATCCTTACTATTCTTCATCCGTTTGCATTATTGCAATGAAAAATAATATCGGAAAGGAACAATCAGCTAAAATGGGCTATGTCGATAATGCCAATAAAGGCAAGCAGGTAAAAAAGCCCTTTTTAAAAGCCATCTCCGAAAGCTTCTATAATAATATCATTCTTGAGAAAAGGTATGTCCTGATCCTTAACGGGTTAATACTTACGATCCTGTTATCCATACTATCGGCCATTGTGGGCACTTTGATTGGCGGGCTGATATGTTTCATGAGAATGTCGAAGAAGAAAGTCCTTTCTCTGACTGCGAAATTTTACATTTCGATTCTGCGGGGTACCCCAGTGCTGGTTTTGCTGATGATCATTTATTATGTGGTATTTGCTTCAGTGAATATCAATCCTGCCCTGGTAGCTGTTATCGCTTTCGGAATGAATTTCGGGGCATACAGTTCAGAGATGTTCAGAACCTCCATCCAAAGTGTTGATATCGGACAAAAGGAGGCGGGAATATCGATAGGTTTTTCCAAGGTCCAGACCTTCACACATGTTATACTGCCGCAAGCCATGCGCCACGTGCTGCCTGTATACAAAGGAGAGTTTATTTCGCTGATAAAAATGACCTCTATCGTTGGGTACATAGCAGTCCAGGATCTGACCAAAGCAAGTGATATTATCCGAAGCCGCACTTTTGATGCTTTTTTTCCACTCCTGATGGCAGCCGTCATTTATCTGGCCATAGCCTGGCTGATGACCTGGGCGCTGGATTATGTGGAGATCTCGGTCGATCCTAAACGAAGGCGTTTGACTTTATCGTAGAATTGGCGGAAATCGCCCCCGCAGGAATCCAGGATGCTCTGGAAATAGGGGATCATCGAATGGTAAGTACTGATCGGAACCAGATAAGCGTTGTTCAGCCTTTTATTTTTGATATTCAGATCTTTTCCCAGCTCATTCAGGATCGAATCCTTTTTGTTCAGCATCCATGTGGTATCCGCCTTGCTTTGATAAATGGCATTTAAATCGTTGCGTGCCTTGAGCATCCTGTCTACTGCCTGGTCGGATTGTTCCCAGCTTTTGAGAGCCTGTTCCACCTGGTCGGTTCTGCCCAGCGACCGCAGCCAACGCAATACACCTGCCCGTTCAACTGTTTCCGCAAAGCCTTCGCTGAATCGGGAATCTCCCTTTCGGTATAATTTCTGATGGGCCAGCTCGTGGATAATCAGTCCGGCCAAATCAACAGAATCATATCGCAAATTTGTGCTCAGAATGGGATCGTTATACCACCCTAAGGTCGAATAGGCACTGAAACCTGACACATAAACATCCAGACCCTGTTCGTTCATTTCTGACGCAAACTTCAGGGCTTTGTCTTTTTTGAAATAACCATGATAAACCACGCATCCGGCAATGGGATAACACCAGGTTTTTGGTTCCACGGAAAACCTCGGTGTACAATAAACATTCCAGCCGAGATAGTCGCTCTTGATATCTGAATACAACGTGTAGCTCTTATTGTCGGGCAACCCCAGCTCCTTCGTGGCAAAAGCGCGAACATCAAGCACCATCTGCAGCTTGCCTTTTGTCTTTCTGTCTATATTGTCTTGTTTTAAGATCTTCTTAATAGGTTGTCTTGCATGCATGATCCGCAGATGTCCGGCGACTGCCTGCGTGAGATAAGAATCCTGACAGGATCCCAACGCCAGAATCAGCAATGTCAACAGCAGCACAAATGAAAATCCCGATATTACCAGCTTCCTTTTTATCGCTCTTTTTGTCATCATTTAAATATTTCGCTCGAAAATTTATCGGACAGTTCAACTGCAGGCGTAAATTTATCGGAGTTCATATACTCAAGCAGTCCTTTGTAAAACAACCGGACTTCAGGTTTATCCATGATCCTGAACAGGTCGATCGAACAAACCAGCAGCTTCCCATTTCCCTTTTTGAATTCAAAAACCATACCCAGTTTATGATTCCTGTCGATATTGTCGATCACCTGAACGATGGGCCGATAGGCTGGTTCAGTGGCATCCAGTATAATCGGATGAGAGTTTTTGGCAATATTCCACCATTGCCAGTTGGAGTGAAATTCAGTTGGGAAATATTTGAATAAAGGATGGTTGGGGTTGGTTAATATTCCGAGGGTACCGGGGGAGGGCTCCTTTTTCATTCTTTCTGCGATGCCTTTAAACATGGAGTAATTCCAAAAATCGGCAATAAACAATCCTGCAACAGAGTTCGCTGGTAAATGACTGGAATCGGGTATCAGTAACACTTTTTTCCCCTCGGCAAGAAATTGCTTTGCCTGCAAGTTTAACTCCTTTACGATCAAAATCCCGGGATCAGTTTTTGGAGCTGCAATATCCGGATACACCCATACCGGGTAAGAGTTTTTGTAGCCTGTGCCATTTATTGAGATTTCGAAATTCAGCCGCTGTGGTTCTTTTATATTTGTCAGGCTGATGTTCACTATCCCGGCGTCGCTTAGCAGACCCTGTGGAATATCAGTTGGGTTGAGGGTTCCGGAAGCAATTATAGTTTGATGGGTATCGGTAAGCTGGTAACTTATTTTTCCCAGGGATAATGCAACCGGTCCATAATTGGCAACTTTCACTAATGCTTTAAAGGATTCGGTATTTAGCCAGGTATACTTTGGAAAGATGGCCAGCGGAACAACCTCACTGCAAAACTGTCGCCAGTTTTCCGGTGCAATAAATCCTTTGCTGTCCATGAATGCATCGAGAATTCCCACCAATGCCGTGCCCTGACCGGGGTAATCCTGCAAATCGAGCAGCTGAAATCCGCCAAATCCGGGAGTCCTCAATGCCGCTTCAATTTCTTCGCGATAGCAAATGACCGCGAGTGCGCCAGAGGCTTTTGAAAAATCTTTTGCCTGATCAGACATGCCTGCTTTTTCAAGACGATCCTTGAACAGCTGGAAATTGCGAGCCTCCAGAACCCCCTTATATTTTATCGTTTCGTTAAAATCGGGGTACGACTGAAACTGACCAACTTCGTGCCCGACAACAGGTATATCAGCATTTTTAACTGCTTCATTGTAAGTCATATCCGAGGAAGCGGGCCGGGCGTTAATGAACCCGCCACCTTTGGAATCGGCGAATGAAAAGGCGCCCCGCGTATCGGTACTGTATTGATCGTTTTCCGGGCCGGTTCGCATAGTGACCCAGAAATCATCACCGGGTTGCTGAACCGCGTTCCAAAAGAAATTGTTACTCCCCTGTGCATATAAATGCCTGTCATCTTTATGCCTGAACCCGGCTACTATCTGGTTCATAAGCGCTGCATCGCCCCCGCCTTCATTCCCGAGTGTCATCATGACAAATGAGGGATGATTGCCGTAACTGTCCAGAATTGCTTGCCCTTCCTTGATTTGGAATTCATTATGAGCCCGATTTTTCATATCAAAATTGGCCCAGTTGGGCAATTCCGGCGCAAGGTACATGCCAGCAATATCGGCGGCTTCAAAGGCAGCTTCCGGAGGGCACCACGAGTGAAAACGATAATTGTTGATTCCGTATGATTTTGCGATTTTAAATACCCGCAGCCACTCATTGGTATTCATCGGGGGGTAACCGGTGAGTGGAAATACGCACCCGTCATGCTTGCCGCGCAAAAATGTTTTATTACCGTTGATGGCGAATTTGTTACCCTCCCGACTGAATTTACGTAACCCAAAATCGGTCGTAATAACATCAATCACCCTATCCCCTGAATTAACCGATACCGATATTTTGTACAGTTCGGGAGTGAATTCGTCCCAAAGCCGGGCATTGGCACCTAAAGGATAAACAATGGTCACAACAGAATCGGCCCTTAATAATACCGATTTCGAAACGGGATAGGGCAATGGCGATGATTGTGAATGCCAGTCGGCAGCTCTCGCGGTTAGTAGTATATTCTGATTTTTTCCGGTGCGGTTTTTAATTTCGCAAACCACCTTAACTTCTTTGGTTACTAAATCAGGATAAAGCTTAACGGCACCCAGACTGATGCTGGAGGTTGATTCGAGATAAAAATTGCCGAGGATGCCATTCCAGTTGGTTTGGGTATCCTCGCTCAATGCATGCGAGCCTCCGATAAGCTTGTTATAGATCGAAGGATTGTTATCCACCTCAATGGACAGGGTATGTTTACCGGGTTTCAGGTAGAGCGAAAGATCATAAATATGCGGCGTGCTTAAACTGTTCTGCGATCCAACGAGCTGCCCATCGACGCTGACAATTGTCTTTTTCGACCGTTCCATGCAGAGCTCAATATGTTTGCCGGCCCAGCTCTCCGGAATGGAAATCTGCCTTTCATATGCTGCTTTTCCTATATATAAGTACCGTCGCGTTAAACGGTCAGCGCGCGCTTCGGTATTCAGAGTGCCCACCTTATTCTCGTCGAGTGAACCCGGGAGTTTAACCGTGAAAGTGGTTGGTGAAATGATTGCCGGATCGAGTTTCACAATCCATTCACCGGCAAGATCGATCCTTGGCCTTGGTCCGCTGGTCTGAGCCATCAGGGAATTTCCGGCCAACAGGAAAATCAGGAAAAATCGCAGCTGAAGTATATTCATAACTTTGCAGGAATTCATTCTGATAAAGATATGACAGAACTCGAATCGAGATACTCCAAGAACGAAGAGCTGGCCAATGCAGTGTCGCATCTTACCGGAGCGGTTTTAGCTACGGTGGCATTGGTTCTTCTCATTGTAAAATCGGCCAGGATCGGCAACGCTTGGCACATTGTGAGCACTGCGGTTTTTGGCACTACGATGATCATCCTGTTTTTCTCATCCACCATGACTCACTGGCTGAAGCAGGGCAAAGCAAAGGACGTTTTTTTCACCATCGATCAGATTGCCATTTTTACCTTGATAGCAGGAACATATACCCCATTCACGCTGGTGGCACTTCATGGAACCTTCGGATGGGTGATTTTCGGGGTGGAATGGGGTCTGGCCATTATCGGGATTACAATCAAGCTGGTTAAGCCCACCCGGTTTAATCAGGGGGTCAATCTGTTTTACATTTTACTTTACGCATCCATGGGGTGGATGGTATTAATTGCTATCGTCCCGATTTATAAGAGCTTGACGTTGATGGGCCTTCTCTGGATACTTATCGGGGGGCTATGCTACACGATCGGAATCTTTTTTTATCGAATGGCTCGTTTTAAGCACCACCACCTTGTTTGGCACCTTCTGGTTGTGGCCGGTGCGGCATCCCACTTCATTGCGATCTATTATTATTTACTGCCGATAACGATTAAGTAATCAGATATCCTCAATACTAAACTTTAACCGACTTATCTTGTTTACCTTAAAATTGAACAATAAAATGAGCAAAATATTGATTACCGGTGCTACCGGTCACCTCGGAAGCGCTGTGGTGAATGAATTAGTTGAGAAACAAGGACCGGCAAATGTTTCGGTCCTGGTGCGCGATCTGTCGAAAGCAGCGGCACTGAAAGAAAAAGGGGTGGAATTGGTACAGGGCGATTATAGTGATTATCAGTCGCTGGTGAACGCCTTTAAGTGGATTGATAAGCTGTACTTCGTTTCAAGCAACGATATCATGAATCGCTCAGTGCACCATGATAATGTTGTTAAAGCCGCCGCCGAGGCAAGGGTGGGTCATATCATTTATACCAGCTTTCAGCGTAAAACCGATGATGCCTCTTCACCGATAGCCATTGTGGCAAAGGCACATATTCTGGCGGAGAATCTGATCAAGGCATCGGGGTTGAAATATACCATTATGAAACACGCTCTTTATGCCGATATCCTTCCGATGTTTATGGGAGATCAGGTGCTTAAGTCCGGTGTAATTTACCTGCCGGCCGGAAGCGGAAAGGGTTCATTTACCTCGCGTTCCGATATGGCTTCAGCGGGTGTTGCAGTACTTACCACTGATGGTCATGACAACAAGACCTACGAAATCTCCGTTCCTGAAAGCCTTTCATTTTATGATATTGCTGCCATCCTCACTGAACTTTCAGGTAAGCAAATCCATTATGCCACACCTGACGCCGCCACTTTTACTGCTGCCATGAAGCAAGCCGGAGTTCCGGATATGGGAATCATGATGACGGCATCATTCTGCACGGGTATTGCACAGGGTGAATTTGATTTTCCTGATCACACTCTGGAAAAACTGATCGGCAGAAAGCCTTTGAGCATTAAAGAATTCCTCAAACAAACGTATAAACTTTCCTGAGTACCGGTGGAGGCAGCAACAGGTTTGAGCCTGCCTCGCGAATAGTCTATCAGATATTCTATGCTCCTTTTTGGGGAATTCGAAAAAGGTTTTGTAAATTAGTAAGACCTGAATCCCTGATAACCGGTCTGTAATGAGGACAAGTCGGATCCCGTTGCTCATCGCTGGTCTGGCCATTGTTACCGGAGGCTTGATATATATCCTCTTCCGTCCTTCAGAATTTGTTTTCTTTCAATGGATCCGCACACTAGGATTCGGCCAGACCCTCACCTTCCTGAGAGCCCCCTTTTCAGCTGCCACATCCATAATGCCCAATTGGTTCATTTATTCAGTTCCCGATAGTTTATGGGCCTTTGCCTACACCCTGATCATCCTCACTATCTGGTCCGGCAGTAAATCGGTGTGGAGGTACCTCTGGTATGCAACGATCCCAATACTACTCCTGGGATCTGAATTCCTTCAGCTAACCGGAACCATACGGGGAACTTTTTCATTTTCCGATGTCGGATGGATCACGGCCGGCCTTTTTGCCGGTATTCTCACCTATGCCAAAACCACAAACCACCTATATTATGAAAACACCAATAACTCGCAGGACAATCATTAGTGCGATTGCCTCGCTGCTCACCCTGGCAGGTTTTATTATGCTTATTACCGGATGTGATGATGATATTCGTGATACACATCTCCAAGGAAAATTTCTGTCTGATGGCCAGTATGAGGAAATCGGTATAATTAATTATAATAATGGTTATTCATGGATTGACCATAAGACTACAGGATATAGAGATAAAAAAACGGGTAATTGGACAGGAGAAATAAAGGAAACATTTTATGAACATGACAGTTATGTGGTCCCGCACAGCTATGCAACGGGTAATTATATCGATGGGAAAAAACATGGGAAGTGGACGGAGTTAGATACTTTGGGCAATATTTTGGCATGCGTATACTACGATATGGGTAGAATCGTGAAAAGAGAGAAATCTGCTTTATCTACTGATTCCATTCCATCGGCACATGACATCCTTTTGACCAAATACCCCCTTTTTATTGATTTTCTGGCACTTTTCGATTTAGAAGATGATACCCTAAAAATTTACACCGATACACTAGACACGCTTTTGAGCAAGCTGGACTTCGATACAGCAGCCTTTGATCTTAATTACAGTAATGTTCAGTCAGATCTCACAAAAAATGAAATTTTCAACTCAATAGCAACCACTATCTCTAGTGCCATTTACTTAGATGGATTGTACTGTATGAAAAGTTCTGAACTCCGGCTGGCAGAGTTAGATCGGAATCGAAAGGAGGTCGAAAAAACCTATGATGCTATCACCGCTAATTATCCGGGATATCTGGCATCAATGAATGCTGCCGGGGCTACCAATGAGGACTTTGCCACTTTCTGCCTCAAACTGGACAGCATCATGGATAGTGGCGGCGCACTGGATCCAGCGGAGCCTATGTTCATCGACAGTGTGGACGTACGATTGAGCAAAGCCCTGATGAAGATGGCCAGCGCCAACCCTTCCCTGGCTGCACTCAAAGCCCGGTTTGAACAGTTGATGCCTGGGAGGCGTGTTGAGGAAAGTCTGTACCTCAAAGAAGGGTTGATGCGGCTGAAGACATCTCAGCAATCAGGTGACAAAGCGGTAACCGCGGTAATAAACTCATTGCTTATTTTGTATTTGGAAGCGGATGTGGTCAGGCTGGCTGTTAAGGAATCCTGCTTTTTGAGGAGAAAATGGGCGGAGCTTCCGGTCATAACCACCTTTTATTTAACCCCTAATTCCACCACCAGCGTTACCCTGCGAGGGAATGTGATTGAAAGCACGGGAGCAGAAGTGACGTCCAGGGGCTTTGTCTGGGCAACAACCTATAATCCAACTCTGGATAACAATAAGGTGATCTCAGGCAGTGGCAAAGGGATTTTTCAGGAAACCATCGACGGACTTGAGCAAGGCAAAACTTATTATGCCCGGTCTTTTGCCACTAACAAAGCTGGAACAGCCTATGGCAATCTCATCGAATTTACCACCGATCGTGCTGCCTCCGTGGATATCATAAAATCAGGTTCCTTTGATTTAAGCGTTTACCCGAATCCTGCTTCCGGAATGGCAACGCTGAATTGTTCCGTAAGTTCTGCCGGCGATTACCAACTCACGGTGCTGGATATGAATGGAAGAGCAGTCTTGTCGAGAAAAATCAATTTCCCCAGACCCGGTCTTTATAACCAGACGCTTGACCTGTCAACTTACGCTGCGGGATTTTATAACATCCGGATATCGAATGGAAAATCGACTTCCGTATGCAAGCTGGTGGTGACAAAATAGTTATGCAGCTAACCCTAAAATGCGAAAATTTTATCGCCAGCTCATTTTTTTGGCCAAACTTTGATTTTCTGTTCTCCGTTTTTCCAGGTTTCAATAGGTCCTGGAGCCGGATTCGAGGGATTGCGTTTTTTACCGAAATAGTCAGTATCTACCCTTACTGCCGACCCATCGACGTTTTCAAAAGGTAAATCTGGAACAATGACTTTACCCAGTAATTCGCTTGTGACAAGATCTCTTTTTTGTTCAGTAAGCCAGCTTTTATCAAGAGTGATATCAAGATAGATCCCATCCTTTTCGGCGATTAATTTTGCTGCCGGATCAAAATCCTGCTTATTTAAGGCATTCATTTCCTGCCTGACCAGCAGCTTTGTTTTCTGCGAATTGGTGAGGCCATCGAATCTCTTGGCAAGATCTTCAGCCACTGCCTGGTTGGTGCCTTTGGTATAAATATTTCCGGAGAACCTGACCTGCAGCAGCGCTTTATCATATTGCCTGGCATTGCCATTACTAACAAAAAGGTTATTGATAAAATTGATATCACCTCCCGGATTGTCATGAAGTGCAGCCACCTCGGTTGAATGTGGTTTGTGATAAGGAGTCAGCCGGCTGTCATAAGGAATGACCTCCATGGTTCCGCCAAAAATATTATGCACAAAGGCGGCACCGCTGGAATTCATGAGGAGGCTGGTTTTCGATAACATGATATTGTTGCTTATGAGCATCGGACCGTGATCGACCTCGAGGAAAATATCGATTTCATTATCGTTCAGTAGATTATTTTTTACCTGCACTCCCTGCGCCATCCAGTCGAGCCAGATACCCAGACAGGTCCGGTAAATATGGTTATTCCTGATCTGTACATCAACGGCGCCATGGAACTTGATTCCTGCCATCTCTGCGCCGGTGAACAGCTGCCGTACATGAATGTCGTGAATAGTGTTTCCTTCGACGATGCTGAAGGCACAGCCCATGCTGCCAACAACCCCCGACTGCTCACAAAAGGCAACGGTATTCTTGCGCACAATATGGCTTCCGATTTTTTCCTTGCTCCAGCCATTAGCCAGCGCCCGGTTGATGGTTCCGACATAGCCTTCGGCCGACTCGGTATTGTTGTTGTTCCACTCATCGCCATATTTGCCGAGGGCAATACCTACGCATTTTGAATATTGTACGATATTATTCTCAATAATCCACCCTTTACTCCAGTGGGTCCCGATCAATCCCATCTGCTCAGCCGTCGGCGGAGCCCAATTGGTAGCGGCCTGCTGCATAGTAAATCCACGAACAGTAATATAACTGACGAAAGGTTTATCGGGATAAAAAACGGTTTGCCGCACATTGATTTCTACCTGGCCCTGATTTGGGTCTGCCTTGATGAACTGTGCCCAGATAGTGGTGGTTTCGCCTTCCACCTTGCCGTACCATAATGGATTTGCTGGATCGGCAGAATTCATCACCTTCTCCTGCTTTGCCGCTTCCATCAGCCAGTCACCATTCAGATACACGCAGCCGGTATGGTGTTCACGTCCCTTATTGGAAAACCAGTCTCCCCGAATCAGATCGCTGTATGGATTGAATTTTCCAAAAAAGCTATTGGGAATCTTTACCACCCAGGTATCATTCTCCAGCTTCTTCCATCCTTTGATAATTTCAGAACCCCTGATATCCACCTTTTCACCCGCAGCTGCCTGGTAGGTTATCCGCTCTGCATCAGAATTTCCGCCGCGGGGTGGGGCGATCTGCTCGCGGTAAATGCCCTCGTGAACAGTGATCACATCGCCCGGCATTGCCACTTTTGAAGCAGCAGATATGGTTTTAAATGGTTTTGAAGATGTTCCGTCACCGGCATCACTGCCATTTACCGATACATGATACGTTTTATTTGATGCAAGGGCTCCTGATTCTATATTGATCAGGAAAATTGCAGTAAGGGCAAGGCAGATGATTTTTATAGGTTTCATGGGTGTATCGATTTATCAATGCAAAATAGCAATTTATTGAACCATTCGGAAGTTGTACCCAACCCGCCCCTCCCTGGTCTCAGGGAGGGGTCAGGGGTGGGTACAACTAGATACCCCATCCTAATTTTGAATTCTGAAATCCCAAAAACAAAGTTCATCAAATGTTGTTTTTATTGTTGTTGATCTTACTGAAATTTGAATATCTTGACCTGTCAAAACCTTTTGACCTAACCGCAGATTATGGACATAAATACAACGGGACCGCACCCGTCAGCGTATCCGGATCAAACGGAACTGAAGAATCTGAATATAGATACCATAAAAGAGTTATGGTCGTAAACATATAATACCCACGGGAAACCGGATTGGTCACACATATTCCCTTATTACCATAAAGACCTGATATTTCAGGATACCATTCAACGAATTGAGGGAATCGAGGCATTTACTGAAATGTGCACCCGCCTGACCACGAGAACAAAAGAGCTCAACATGGAAATAGTTACCATTGCGCAGGCTGATGATGTGATTATCTTCGAATGGATAATGACCATGATGTTCAAAAAATGGCCCAGTACTCATTTATATGGTGCCACAAAACTGAGAATTTGTGATGATCAGATTATTGAGCAGCGGGATTATTATGATTTATGGGGTGATATCTTTAATAATATTCCAAGATTTGGTAAAATGTACCGTCGGTTTTTAATCAAGAGGTTTGGCTGATGAAAAAGAAAAGATTTGAACTTCCGGATGAGCTTAAACTTATTGTGATCGGTCGTTTGCCACAAAAGAATTCAACCGAATCCATGGATGGCAAGGTGTGTGTGATTACAGGAACCACCTCAGGAGTTGGGTACCAGGCTGCAATCAGACTGGCAAAAGCCGGAGCAAAAATTGTGATGGTGGTCAGAAATCGCGAAAAGGCTGAAAAATTGTGCGCAGAGATTTGCTCGATTTCATCGCAAACGCCCGATTATTATCTGGCTGATTTTTCACGCCTGGAAGAGGTGAGGAAGGCTGCCGGTGCTATCCTGGCCAAGTATCCCAGAATCGATGTCCTGATCAATAATGCCGGTGTTCACATGACCACCCGTCAGCTAACCGATGATGGAAATGAAATGGCTTTTGGCGTAAATCATCTGGCTTCATTCTTGTTTACCAGTTTATTGCTGAAACGAATGGTGGAAAGTGCGCCTTCACGGATTATCTATGTTAATTCGGAAGGTCATCGCTTTAATGGTCTTAAAATTAATGACCTCACTTGGGCAAGCAGGCGTTATAGAGGGCTCAGCGGATATGGTGCTTCAAAAACCGCCCAGCTCATGACGATCTGGGAACTGAATGATTTATTGAAAGGCAAAGGAGTGACTATCAATGCTATGCACCCCGGAGCAGTGAAATCCAATATCGGGCACAACAACGGCATATTGTATAATCTATACTCCCGCATCCTGATTCAGCCGATGCTGAAGAATCCGAAAGTATCGGGTGAAGCGATTTATTACCTCGCCTCATCACCGGATATGAAAGGGGTGACCGGCAAGTTTTTTAACCTCACAAATGAGGAAATTCCGGCTCCGCATGCCATGAACCGGGATCTCGGGAAACAAGTATTCGAAATAAGCAAAGTATTAACCCATCTTGATAAGGACAACCACTATGAAATATGACAGTATCATAGTCGGAGGAGGCATTGCGGGCCTAACCGCCGCCGCCTTTCTTACCAAAGCCGGAAAGTCCGTAATACTGTACGAAAGGCAGCAGTTGGTTGGAGGACTGGTACAAACCTTTAACCGGAATAACGTTTGGTTTGATACTGGCCTGAGGTCAATTGAGGACTCCGGCATCGTATTCCCCATGCTCCGCCAGCTGGGAATTGATATCGATTTTGTTAAAAGCAACGTATCTATCGGAATCGGCAGGAGCATTCTGAAGCTGGAGGGTAAAGAAAGCCTTCATCAATATGAAGATTTTCTTAAGGAGCATTACCCTGATAACAAGGAAGATATTGAGAGGATAATCCGCGAGATCAAAAGGATTATGAATTATATGGATGTCCTTTATGGTATCGATAATCCAGCATTCATGGACATGATGGCGGATAAGAAATATCTGGTCAAAGTTATCCTGCCCTGGTTGTTTAGATTTCTGTTTTCTGT
>Ga0114951_10001652_pt1 | contig 26969 bp, 20 predicted proteins | sample AM7aDNAmetaG_FD_88677 | JGI IMG/M metagenome (GOLD analysis project Ga0114951, IMG submission 88677) | Freshwater microbial communities from Finland to study Microbial Dark Matter (Phase II) - AM7a DNA metaG | ecosystem: Environmental > Aquatic > Freshwater > Lake | place: Finland: Lake Alinen... | reverse complement strand
GCCCGGAAAGGCCGTCCAACGCCCCCCCCTCTCCCGAAAAAAGCCGTCTGCCCCGAATCCCCCCCCCCCCCCCCACAAACTCTCTCTTTGCGTTGATCAAGCTGGCAAACTTAGGCCATCTCGACTGTTTTCACTCAAATAATACACCATGCTGAGAGAAAATCAAGCTTTTTACTCAGTATGAGCTTTTTTGATGAGCAAATTTACCTCTCCACGTGGGCTGATTTTATGTCCCCATCACGAAGATCAAACGACTTTTAGTGCTGTCTTGTTTTCAGCCGTCTTTCGTACGGCGTGTGTAGGGCAGTTTAAACCTGCCCTACGTCCCGGAGTCTTATGCTCACGCGAAATTACCGGAGAGCATAAGCTCTTCACAGGCATGAAAAGCCTCGTCGACGGTCACACCAGTCATGCAGGCGACCTGGTGGTGGCATTCGCTCAGACGGAAACGCTTGTAGCAGGGACGACACGGCATGGGATGGGTCAGGACACGGTGACGCCCGGCGCTGAGAGGAAACGGGCCATAGACGCGTTCATCGACAGGACCGAAAAACGAGACGCTTTTTTTCCCATGGGCATCGGCAAAGCGCAAGAAACCGGTGTCATTACTGATAAAAAGTTCGCATTTCCCTGTAAGAGCGATCAACTGCGGCAGGGTGCCGGCAGAGCAGTCCCGGACAGCCTCTTTCGCGGCCGGGTTTAGCCCGGCTAGAATGTTCCCGATCTCGGTCTTTTCGTTGGGCCCCGCGAAAATAAGGATCTGGGCCGGGTAATGCTCCACAAGGCGATTGATCAAGGCCGCAAAATGCCCTTCCGGCCAACGTTTGACCCCGGAGGAGGCCCCGAAGGTTTGTCCCCCGCAAGGCGCGATCCCGATGATGCATTTATAAACAGGTTGCCGGGAAACAACTCTTTCGTCATTCTGAGCCTGACTCTTGCTTTCGCAAGAAAGCGTTGGGCGAAGAATCTCGCGCGGAGATCCTTCGCACTGCTGCGCACCGCTCAGGATGACGGGGTTTTTCAGCAGCTCGTTAGGAGTCACGGCTTGATCAGCCCACGCTTTGCTTTCCGCATCGTCATAGATCTCCATAGGCGTGATGCGGGGCGTGATCCCGATGAGCGAAAGCACATCCAGATAATATTCCGCGGCATGCTTGGAGTCGAATCCCTCTAACGGGAGCTTCCGGTTCAAAAAACGGCCGCGTTTTTTGTGATCGAACCCGGCACGTACCGGGATCCCAGCCAGGATCGCGTAGAGGCCGAACTTGGAGTTCAGGGAAAGATCGATCGCCACGTCAATATGCTCCTTCCAGATACTGAACAGGAACGTCACAAGCATCCAGGCGCCTTCCCAGAAAGAGCGCTTCTCCGCCGCGCGGAATTCATCCCGCTCATAAATAAAAAGCTTGGTGATAAGCGGATGATTCTTGAGGAAGGTGCTGGTGCGGCGGTTGCAGAGATAATAGATCTTGGCGTCGGGGTGGGCCTCATGCAGCTGGCGCACGAGCGGCGTCGAGAAGAGCACATCCCCGATGCCGAACGGATTGATGACGAGGAACGAACGGCTCATTTCTTGAAGGTCTGTTCCAGAAGGGCGTCGATACGGTCCATGTAGTCATTGCGCTGCTGGTTCACGGGGTCGATCGCCTTTTTGACTTTCCCGACATGTGCCAGGTCCACATCCGTCCGACGCGCCTGGTCTTCAAGGTTCCACAGCTCGAAATTCTTGCGGATCAGGCCGTCGATGGCGCGGGCGATCGAAGTCGCGTCCTCGATACGGCCCACTTGGTTGAGCGGGTTGTAGAGTTTGATCTTTTCATCCCGGAGCGGCACCAGGCCCTTCTCAGCCGCGACGACAAAAGCCTCGATCTCACCATGAAGCTGCTCTTTCTGCTTCACCAAAAGCTCGATACGGGCGTCGATCTCCTGAGGCGAGAACTTGGCGCTCCCCTGTTCTTTCATTTCCCGGAGAAAGTGTTCCCGGATGCATTTGATGGAGAGCTTGTCAATAAGACTGCCGAGTGTTTCTGCCATGAGATGATCCTTCCTGGTTATTTAATTTCTGAAAGTTAAGATTTTTAAGCCGTCATCCTGATAATGAAAAATCCCGTCATTCTGAGCAAAGCGAAGGATCTCTATTTGAGATTCTTCAGCCTGAGGGCTTCAGAATGACGAAGTACCGAATAATTTACTGTCCGTCATCCTGTCCCAATTCTATTCAATTTCAACAAAGTTGAAATTGGGGCTGCACTGACAACCTTTAATTCAAATAATGTCAGTGCTGAGGACCTGTCGCAACAGGCCGAAGGATCTCACGTTGAGATTCTTCACCCGCCACCGGCGTGTTCAGAATGACGAGAACGGTGCTTAATCGTATTAAGTTCTATGATGAGCATGCGAAAAACGGGCACAGTATAGCATTGACCCTCATGGGGGAAAAACTCTAATTAGAGTCAGTTTTTAGAATCGCGGCAGCAGAGCGCGAACTTCTATCAGGAACGGACGATGCCGCCGTCAAGAACTCGCCGAGCGACTCACCGACGATCTGATGGCCTTTCGGGCGCAAATGCCCGTCCTGAGGCCAATACAGATCCTCCCCCGGATGTTTGTCAAAAACAGACTTCATATCCAGAAAAGGTATTCCCTCATCACGACAAAACGAGCTCAGGCGATCATTCAAATAGGTTCCGGCCGGAGGGTCCTTAAAGTAGATGCCGACATGAGGGGGATATTTTTTTAGCGAAAGTTGCGCTTCATGGGGGATCAGCACGATCATGAATTTCGCGCCCACCCTCTCAACTTCCTGACGCAATTTCCTGACATAAAAGAGCGTTCTCGAAAGGAGCTCTTCCCGGAAGGACACGTTTTGAAATAACGGCGATCGCTCATCGATTATAAAAAACTGATTCTCATCATTAAATTCGTCGCGCGAGCACATCACCGTTTGTTCCCGCGTCTTCTTCAGACTTTTGTCTATCATCCGATTCAGAAATTCCGCAAGGCGACTGTTCCTTAGAAGCCACTCCCTGGATCGGAACCATACGTTTCTCTCATCAGGGACCTGGTTATGCCTGCGAAAATATTTTGAAAGAGCCAGCGGCAAGCCCTCCTTATCGAGCACGCCCATGGCGGCGGCTTTGTGATCCTCAAAGACATCGTTGGCATACATCTGCAAAACCACGATATCAGGCTTGAGGGATGCCAGCTCCTTGCGAAAATACTGGAACTCCGCGATCGGAGAATAGCCGGACACGCCCGCGTTCATGACATGGACGGGCCGCGCAGGAGGAGGGCGCCTCTCATTTAGTGTCTTTTCGAAAATTGAACAATAATTCTCACGCCAGAGTACCTGCAGCGCTTCCGTGAACGAATCCCCCATCATCACGATCTTCAGGGCATTGGAGGCGAGAAACGGAGCCTCCTGACCGATAAACCCGTGGGAGTCCGTGGTATTAGCGACATTTCCCCCATTGAAGTTATAAACGAACCGGTTGTGGGGCGTATGTTTATAACCCCGATAAATATCCGAAACCCAAATGGGCCTGCCCTTGATCGCGACAAAAGCCCTCACGGCGATCTCGCCCATGGCCAGCGATAGAAAAGCGATGAGTACCCATGAAATAAGTCCAAAAATAAATTTCTTCATTGAGTCCTTTTTAAAACTATGGAATCCATCGAGGGGATTTTGCGCAGTTAGAGAGGTATGAGAAAGCGTTTATTTACCCGTTATCTCGATATGAAAAACCACGTCATCCTGAGCAAAGCGAAGGATCTCTATTTGAGATTCTTCACCCGCCACCGGCGGGTTCAGAATGACGAAGCTATATTTTTATCCGTCATCCTGAGGACCTGTCGCAGCAGGGCCGAAGGATCTCAGCTTTAAATAAAGTCCGCTAGATCCTTCCACTCGGGATTGAGAGAATTCACAAGTTCGATTTTTTTACTACGCAACCATCCCTTTATCTGCTTCTCTCTCTGAATCGCGGACATGATCGTGGGATGCTGCTCCGCAAAGATCAGGCGGCTCAGATTGTACTTTTTCGAAAAACCCACGACTCGTCCTTGCCGATGCTCCCCCATGCGCCTTAAGAGATCCGACGTAACACCTGTGTATAAAACGGTATGATTCTTGTTCGTTAAAATATACACATAACCACCGGCCTGTCTCACACAATCCTCATATTTTCTTCATAAGGATCCAAGACTAGATGCTTCCCTCGCGTCTTGCTGTCGCAAGACAGCAGCGAGGTCAGCATGACGAAGCATTCCTTCATCCGTCATCCTGTCCCAATTCTTATCAATTTCATCACAGATGAAATTGGGGCTGCACTGACAACCTTTAATTCAAATAATGTCAGTGCTGAGGCGTTCTTAAACCGAAGGATCTCACGTTGAGATTCTTCGCCTGTCCTTCGGACAGACTCAGAATGACGCCAATAGCGTATTTCCGCAGGCTACGCAACCTTCTCCCACCAGAGATGCTGGCGCTCGCCGACCTTGCGGACGCCGAAACCATTCCGAACGAGGACGGCGGAGGCTTCTTTGGATTCTTCCTCGCCGTGATTCTCAAAAACCACCTGTTTTGTCTTTTTGAGGAGTTCGGTCGCGCCTTTCAGAGCCTCGGCCCCGGCGCCCTCAAGATCGATCTTCAGAAGATCCACAGTCTCGATCGGCTCGTTGGCAAAGATCTCGTCAAGGGTCTGGGACACAAACGTTCGCTCATGCTTGGCGTCCCCTTTTTTCTGGAAAAGATTGTTGTCGCCCCAAAGAGGGTCCTGGACATCGATCGTGAAGGTCTTTCCGGGCGTTGACCATAAAGCGGCCGTGATCGAAAAGTAGCGTTCAGGCCCCATCCATCCGACCCGGAGCGCGTCCCGTGTGAACTGATGCGTCTCCTCCAGCATGTCCACGCCATAGACACGGGCGTTTTTGTTGAGGCTCAGCCACCAGCGTATCGTGATCCCGACATTGACGCCGCAATCAATGATGCAGGGGGCATTTTTCTGGATGAGCTCGCGTTCGACTTTTTCGTCGCGCAGAACGCCTTTGGCAAAATTGTCACAGAGATTCCGCACCTCATGATCCGTCCGGATCAGCCCAAAGACCGGGATGTTGACCGGCCTGGGGTTGATCTTGAGCTTTTTGCAAAGATTCAGATAGTAGCCCATGGGGCCTACGACTTTTATGAGAGCAGATAAACTCACGGCACGCTTCCTTTCCCGGTCGACAACATTGAGGAGCCCGTCACAAACGGGCCATATTCTATACGAAGTCCCGGGCGGAGACTATTCTAAAATCGTAAAGCGGTAGGTGGGTCGTAGTACGTAGTATGTCGTATGTGGTAGGTCGCCCGTCATTCTGAAGCCCTCAGGCTGAAGAATCTTACGAGAGATCCTTCACGACGTGCAGCATCGTTCAGGATGACGAGAAAACGAGAAATGAGTGTCGTGAACCCCGCAGGGGCCTGAAAAGAGCCCAAGTGGGAAACGGGGAATGGGGAACGAAGTACGAGGGACGTGGTAGGTGGTACGTAGTACATGGTACATGGTACGTGGTATGTGGAAGGTGGTAGGTCGTATGTCGTGATGACGTCTTTCGCCTTACAAAATTTCGCCTTGCCAAAGAGCCGATAAAAAATCCCGCCAGGGAACGATACGAATATCCCCCGCAAGTCGCGCTTCGCGTTCATTACTGACGAGGATCGCTTTCTTGGGCTTGTACTGCTCGGTGAAAGACCTCAGCCCCCGCATATCAGAATTGTCGATCCTCGAGGCCCCCTTGACCTCCAGCGCTACCTCCCCTTTCGCCAAAACGAAGTCCACCTCCAGCCCCGATTTTGTCCTCCAGTAATTGATCTCAAAATCCTTACGGCTGTATTCACGGAACGCGGCAATTTCCATCAAAATGAAATGTTCAAACGCTTTGCCAAAGACGTCTCCTTTAAGTTCGTGGATCTTACGCCTTTGGACGCAACCCGCCACCCCGACGTCAAAGAGATAGAACTTTGCCGCCCGGGTGATCACGCCCCGGTCCTGCGACTTCTTAAACGGCTCTACAAAACGCCCGAGCAACGTATCCACCAAGATCTGATAATACTCACGGACGGTCTTCGCATCCACGCCGCAATCACGCGCGATGTTGGCAAAATTCAGCATTTCCCCATGGCCATAGCTCATCGCGTCAAAAAATCTTGAAAAAGCCGGCATATTCCGCACAAGACCTTCACTGGCCACTTCTTCCTTGAGATAATCCTGAAGATAGGCCCTGAGCGACATCTGCGCGTCATCCTGAAGATAGTGGGAAGGGATCAATCCATTATTCAGAGCCCTCAGGAGGTCCAATCGCGGTAATTCCGCGGAAACGAATGGGAACATTTCATATCTCCAGGCCCGTCCACCAAGCAGGTTGGCGTGCCCGCGCTTCAATTTTCGGGCGCTTGAGCCGCAAAGGATGAAACGAAGTCTCTTCTCCTCGATCAAATAATGGACCTCATCCATGACCGCCGGAACTTTCTGGACCTCATCGAGAATAATAGGCTGGCCCAGTTGCGCGGAGGTCAGGCCCAGAATTCTTTCGCGCAAAAGCGACGGGGCCTTGCTCACCTCAAAAAAAAGATCCGTCTCCAGGAAATTGAACGAAACGCTCTCCGGGAATTTTTTACGTAAGAAAGTCGTCTTTCCCGTCTTGCGCGGCCCCCATAAAAAAGCCGATTGCTTCGGAGGTAACTGGATATTTAAATAACGTGCTATATTTTCCATACAGAATAACGCTCCTGATTAGCTCGACTAATCAGGAGTATGCAGCATTTTGGTCCAAATGTCAAGTTGCCTGCTTTGACTGGCACCGCCCCCGTCATTTGCTAGGACGTGTAATTATTACGAATGGTTTGAATGATCGCCCCAGGATCAAAAATCGAAAGCTCCTCAGGATCTTCCAGAAACCGCTCAACGTCCTTGCTGACTGCCTTAAAATCGACACGCTCAACGCCCTGAATGAGAAAGTCGGCCAAATTCGCATCATTGATCGCGGATTCCTCTTTCTCGGTCTGGAGCACCGCATTCCTGAAAAGCGCGAGATTCGGGCGAACCTTTTTCGAAATGTACCAGATAAAATCATACCAGTCCCGGCCTTTGGTGTACTTCCTGAAGAAGCACGCGTGCATTTTTCCGGCAAAAAGTGACGAGAGATCATAATGCACGATCCTGAAAGTGAAATAGTTTTGCATCATGCCGCTTACGGCAATTCCTCCTTGAGGAGGGTTCGTGTCCACATCCCACTTGATGGCGAGTTTCTCGTCTTTCAGAGCGCTCAAGCCGAGCTCTTTGAGAAGCCCGGGAAATCGAAACAGGATGCTTCTCACAGCACCAACGGCTTTCGCTTTCGTCTCCACCTGAAATCCGTAGAGGCGAAGGCCCTTGGCCAAGGACTCACTCAGATCCGCCACCTCGATATCCCCGGCCTTCAAAAGGGAGAAATCAAGATCCTCGGAAAAACGACGGAGCTGGAATATCATGCGCAGCGCCGTCCCTCCCAAAAACGCCATGCGATCGAACAGGCCTTTTTCGCTCATGAGCTTCAGGCACAACGCCTGCATGAATTCCCGCGTCTTATTGAGCCGGACATGACGGGGCATAGCTTCCGCAAACTGCTGCTTGATGACATCGATCATGTTTTCTCCTTTCGGATCAGGTCGTTTAATTTCTCCGCCATGCGAACGAGCGTCCCGCTGCCATAGCAGGCGCCAAGATCCACGATCCGCGCCGGGTTCAAAGTTTCAAGATTCTGAAAACGGAAAGAACCGATTAGCGCCCCTTCAAAATCTTTCCGGAACTCCGGGCCGTGCAAGTAAAGAAAATCCAGCACGGCTTTTTCAGGCTCGGCCACGAATACCTGACGATCCCGTCCCTGTTTCTCCTGGCGGAAACCGCGAAAAGCGCCCGGAACCACGCGCTGATAACTGAAATTTCCGAGAGCATTTTTAAAGAACATCGTTTTCCGGGTGGTCACGGATGTCACAACCGGAACATATTCGGGGATCAATTCATAGAGAGAAAGCGCGTACTCCAGGCTAACGTAGGAAGGCTCGTAAAGGCGGTTCGCGACATAGAGGATCTCAGGAGCCGCGGTGGCATCGTCCGGAGGAAAGGCATACATCCCCTTCTTGAGCGGGACAAGTGCCCCTTTCTTAGTCCAGCGGCTGAGCTGATTTCGCGTGACCTGATATTCCGTATCCTCTTCCCGAATAACGGTTGCGCTGGGAATGACCGGCCAGCCCTGGTACTTTTTCCTGAATGCCTCGAATTTCATATCGTTTCTCCATATAATCTTATTTGATTATCTAAAGAAACAGTACAGCATTGGTAGGAAAATGTCAAATGCCATATCCTTTACCCGTATTCAAAAGCAGGAAGCGACAAGCAACAAGCGGTAGACGTCCATCCCCCGTCATTCTGCTCTGCTTCCTCCTGTCATCCTGAGGCCTGATACTTTCTTTCGAAGGGAAGAATCAGGCCGAAGGATCTCTCGTGAGATTCTTCAGCCTGAGGGCTTCAGAATGACGAGAAAACAGGAAATGGGGAACGAACAGCCGGAGAACAGTACTAGCGGATCTTGAGGATGTGCTCGACCTTGCTCTGGAGATTGGCGAGGTCGAAGGGCTTTTCGATGAAACCGCTGATCCCCTCAAGCTCAAAGAGCGGCTGCATGGTCGCGCCGGCGCCGGTGAGCATGATGACAGGGGTTTTACGAACGCGGGTCTGTTCCTGGAGGTCGTCGTGGCGGTACGAGCGGATCTTACGGAGATACGTGAGGCCGTCTTCGCCGCGCGGGATGCGGATATCGAGCATCACGCACTCGGGCTTTCCCTGCTCGGTCTTGATGAAACCTTCGGCGCCGTCATGGGCGTAAAGCACTTCATAGCCCAGGGATTCAAACTTTTCTTTAACGATCTGACAGACATCGTCTTCGTCGTCAATGATCAACAAGCGCCGTTTATTCTCTGACATTTTGGCCTCAATGCGGTTAATAACACCATGAGCATCGGCTAAAAAAGCCACGAACTGAAGGGACCTTGACGAGAATTCTATTACTCGCTCAGTTTAATATCCAGAAAATTTTTGAGCTTCCGCGAGCGTGTCGGATGGCGGAGCTTCCGGAGGGCCTTGGCCTCGATCTGACGGACGCGCTCGCGGGTCACGTTGAAGATATGGCCGACTTCTTCTAGCGTCCGCGGGTAGCCGTCCCCGATGCCGAATCTCAGGCGAAGCACTTTCTCCTCGCGCTCGGTCAGGGTCAGAAGAACGTCATCCATCTGTTCCTTGAGCATGCTGTACGCGGTGGCGTTCGCCGGAGACACTGCGGATTTGTCTTCGATGAAATCCCCGAAACTGGTGTCCCCTTCGTCCCCGATCGGGGTCTGAAGGCTGATGGGCTCCTGCGCGATCTTAAGAATGCCTTTCACTTTTTCGACCGGCATTTTCATGACCTGCGCGACTTCTTCGGGGGTCGGCTCACGGCCGGTTTCCTGGACGAGATGGCGCGACGCGCGGAAGAACTTGTTGATGGTCTCGATCATGTGCACCGGAATGCGGATCGTGCGGGCCTGATCCGCGATCGAACGCGTGATCGCCTGGCGGATCCACCATGTGGCGTAAGTCGAGAACTTGTAGCCGCGTTTGTATTCGAATTTATCGACGGCCTTCATGAGGCCGATATTCCCCTCCTGGATCAGATCTAGGAACGAGAGGCCGCGGTTCGTGTATTTTTTGGCGATGCTCACCACGAGGCGGAGGTTCGCGCCGACGAGGGCCTTCTTGGCCTTGGTGAGTTCCCATTCCCGGCGGATGATCAGCTTGAAATGCTCGTAAAGCTTCGCTTCCGGTTCCCCGAGTTCCTGGAGGATGAGCCGGTTTCGCTCTTCGATCTGGCCGATCTGGCCGCGGACCCCGCTGCGGCGGAGTTTCTTGATATCGTCCCGGTTCTTTTTGAGTTCCTTGAGCTTGGCGCGGAGATTCGCGACGATCTGCTCCACGATCGCGATATTGAGATTGAACTGGAGTAAAAGATCGGCCACATTGGATTTCTTGCGGGTCGAGCGGAACTTGCGGATGAGGAGCTGCAATTTGCGCTTCATCGTCACGATCTTGACTTCCTGATCCGTTTCGATGATCGACTCGAGCTGGATCTCGTTACTCAAGATCTTCTTGGCCAGGTCGAGCACTTCAAAGCGCGCGGCCTCGGTCTGAAAAACGGCTTTCTTCAGTTCCTCTTCGCAGGCCTCGATCTTTTTGGAGATGTCAATTTCCTGTTCCCTCGTGAGAAGGGAGATCTGCCCCATCTGGCGCAGGTAGGTGCGGACCGGGTCATCGATGCGCACGCGCTCGTATTCCTCGACCGCCGCGTCCTCTTCAAGCTCCGTGTCTTTCCCTTTTTTGGCTTCGACATCCTGGATCGCCTCGGTCACGGGTTTGCCGTTCGGGCCGATGCCGCCGCTGGTGATCTCGATCCCCTTATCGTTCAGCGCGATAATGAGTTCTTCCACCTTTTCGGGATTGTTCATTTCCTCGGGCAGCTGCTTTTTCATCTGCTCCAGCGTGACAAAACCCTGCTTCTTGCCGAGCGTAAAAAGTTTTTGAACGATCTCCTTCTGGACCTTGGCCGACACTTTCCCGGTCACAGCGGGCTTCTCCTGCGGCGCCGGAGCGGGCGCAGATTTTCCCTTGGCCGGAACGGGAGCAGGCTGGGAGGGTGCGATCTTAGGAGAGGATGCCCGGGTAACTTTCTTTGATGCTTTTTTCACCCCGTTAGATCTCCGATTTATTTTAGAATTTCAGAAACAGTTCTTTCCCGAAATGTCAATCCCGCTATCTCTGACGCAAAAAGGGGTTAGAGCACTCACGGGGTTCAAGAGTTGGGTATTATAGTTAGGTCGCCTCCCGAAACCAAGCGATTTATTCGCTCTTTTGGGAGTCCCGGGACCGCTTGAGAAGCTCCTGGTATTCGGTGGCTACCGCCCGGACCCGGGCCTCATCGCCGGATTTCTCGGCGATCGAGAGCTGCCGACGGAGTTCTTCGAGGCGTCCGGTGGCCTTTCCCTGCTTGATCTTGCCGAGGCAATCCTCGAGGATCTTCTCCCTCTCGGCGGTGTCATCCAAAGTCGCCATCACAGCCACGAGCTGCTCCCGGGACTGCGCGTCCGGGATACGGTTGAGAAGACCCGAAAGCGTGCATTTCTTCCCCTGCTCGCTCATCTGGCGAAGATAGTCAAAAAGCTCGCGGGAGGCGGGCGTCAGAAGGTCGCCGTCCTGGAGCTCTTCACAGGCCCGGTCACAAAAAGGCGGGACTTCCGCCATGAGCACCAAAAGGAGCAACTCCTCCTGCAAAGGCTTGACGGCCTTCGGGGCTTCGGGGGCTTTGGCGGGCCCGGCCGGCCGCTCTTTGGGCGGTCCGCTCTTTCTTTCCAGATAGGAGTACTCGGTGCGCAGCGACGGCTCATCCACCTGGAGGGCGCGGGAAAGACGTTTGAAATATTCCGAGAGCATGACGGTGTTCTTCACTTTGAGGAAGGTCTCGAACATTTCCCGGCTGATCTTCGAAAGTCCAAGGGCGTCGTGTCTCGGGTAGCGGGCCAGAAGCGCCTCCAGCTTGTAATCAAAAAAATCCTTGGCGCCTTTCAAGAGCGCCGCGAAAGCGTCATTCCCGCGCTTATTCAAGAAATCATCCGGGTCCTCGCCTTTGGGCAGGCTCACGAGCTTGACCTGCATGCCACCTTCGAGAAGGATCTCGAGCCCGCGCAGGGACGCGGCCTCCCCCGCTTTGTCGCCGTCATAGACCACGATCACTTCTTCCACAAAGCGCCGCATGATGCGGACATGATCTTCTCCGAGCGCGGTGCCGAGCGTCGCCACGGCGTTCTTGAACCCGTGCTGGTAAAGCGCCAGAAAGTCCATGTAACCTTCCACGAGGATCAGATTCGGCCACTCGCGATCAATGTATTTTTTGGCAAGATTGAGACCGAAGAGTTCGCGGCGTTTGAAGAAGATGGGCGTCTCCGGGGAATTGAGATATTTGGGTCCCTCCTGATCGGCGATCAATCGGCCGCCGAACGCGATCGTCTTGTTCTGGAGATTCAGGATCGGGAAAAGGAGCCGGCCGCGGAAGGTGTCGTAGTAATTCCCTTTGGGCGACTGCTGGATCAGCGCGGCGAGTTTGAGGAGCGCCTCGGGGTATTTTTTCTTCATCAGGTGATCGAAAAGCGTGCGCCACTCGTTCGGCGCCCAGCCGAGCTTGAATTCTTTGATGATCTCGGGAGTGATCTGCCGCTTCGCCAAATATTCCCGCGCGGGAGCCCCGGCGTCTTTCAAAAGGAGTTCGTGATAAAAATCCGACGCGACTTGACACACTTCATAAAGCTTTTCCTTCTGCCCACCGTCCTCCCCGCCCTGCGACCGTCGCTCCGGCAGCGTAATGTGCGCGCGCTCCGCGAGGGATTTCAGGGCCTCGGGGAAAGTCATATTTTCGTGCCGCATGAGAAAGCTGAACACATCGCCGCCGGCGCCGCAGCCAAAACAGTGGAACATCTGCTTTTCGGGCTGCACCATGAACGAAGGGGATTTTTCCTGATGGAAGGGACAGCAGGCCTTGAGATGCCGGCCGGCGCGCTTCAGAGGAACGTATTGGGAGATGATCTCGACGATGTCATTGGCCACGCTGACCTGCTCGACGACGTGGTCCTCAAAGCGCGTCCCGGGGTTCGGAGTTGCCATCACACGCTCTTATCCGGTACCGTGTCAAGTTTGAAATAAAGGTCACACGGTACCGTCCCAATTCTTATCAATTTCCGCGATGCGGAAATTGGGGTGGTCCCGCCGGCCTTTGAGGTAAAAAAAATGACCGTCGGTACCGCACTGTGAACCCTTAGAATTAAATCTGACACAGTGCTAGCCGCCGGTGGTTTTACGCGTCACGAGCGGCTTCTTCTTGGCGTCCGGCTTGTAGAAGGGTCCCACCACGACTTCCTGGAGATCCGGCACGAGCCGCGCAAGCGCATGTCCGGTATAGGTACGTCCCTGCTTGAAGGCTTTCTGCAGCGCATCGATCGGAAGGAATAGAAGGAATTGCACAATGAAGCTCATGAGAAGCAACATCCGCAGTCCCCCGAGCACCATCCCGCCGAGTGTTTTGAGCAATCCCTGGGCCTCGACTTTCAGGATCTTCCCGAAAGCATTGAGACACCACGACACGGAAAGCCAGCAAAAGATAGTCAGCAGGAAAAATGCGAATCCATTGGCGATCGCCTTGGGGATCAGCGTGTGCAGGGTTATCACATCCGCGAACTGGCCGTAGAAACTGACCACAAGCATGCTGACAAGAAAGATCCCGAGCACTTTCCCAAACATCTCGCTGAAGCCTTTGCGGCTTCCAATGGCCAGCCCCCAGAGCATGACAAATAAAACGATCCAGTCGACGGGCTGAAAACCTTGCAAGGCCACGACCACGGCGCTTTTATGAAGACTTTCGACGAACTGCCAGAACCATTCCATTTTTTTCAGCTCCTCACGGGTTCTCCGGGAATCGCCCGGAAGCCACCTTCTAAAAAATTCGTCAATTTGAAGGGTATGATACACCCTCGAACGTTTTGTGGGTACTCAAAAAAAGAAACGACCGCTGAAAACGCCACGCTTTTCTAGAAGCGGTTTCATAAATATGCGTAACCCTATAAATGGCACGTCATTCCCGCATGCTTTAAGCGGGAATCCAGGATTGGTTTGCATTCTGGATCCCCGATAAGAACATTCGGGGATGACAGCCTAATGCATATTGCCCCAAAAGCACTTACAGTGACTTAAGAAACCGCCTCAAAAAAGAAGACCGCGAGATCCGGCTACGCGGAAAGAATGCCGGAAAAACGGAGCGCCGCCACGATCCCCACAAAAGCGGTGTCGGCCTTAAAGAGAACTTCGCCGAGTTCCACGAACCGGAGATTTTTCTCACGGCGATGCCACTGAGCCCAGCGGATCTCCTCCGCCGAAAACCCTCCCTAGGGACCGATGAACAGATTTAAATTCTTGACCTTGCCCCGGAGCCCTCGAACTTCTTCGAGCCACTGGGGAAAGGGAATGGAATCCGCACCGGGATGAAAGATCACGATAAGATCTTCGGCCGAAAGACTTTGAATGGCTTCTTTGAAACTTCGCGGGGTTTCGATCCTGAGGAGCTTCAGACTCCCGGATTGCTTGCTGGCCTCGCGCGCGATCCGGTTCCACCGCTCCACGATCTTCCCGGTTTTTTCGGCGGAGACCTGGACCTCGCCGTGTTCCGACGTGATCGCGTGGAACTCGTGAACCCCCAATTCCTGGGCCTTCTCGACCAGGAGATCTGTCTTGCCTTTGCGCAACATCACCGGAAAGACCCGCAGTTCGAGGGCATCGTTAAAAGAACCTGTTTTGATAAGGACCTGCCGCACATGAAGGCATGTGCGACCGTCCGCCGCGAATTCCCCTACCACGGCCTCGGCTTCCCCACCCTGTCCATCCGTCACAAGACACGCGTCGCCGGGCTTCAAGCGGATACTGTCCCGGAGATGATGGCTCTCAGCGGGATCCAGCCACAGATCATGCGGGGTATTTTGCAAAGTCTGGCCGGTAAAAAAACGCCGGAGTTTCCGAGGCTTTTGTCTGTCGGACATCAGCAATCCTTCCACAACCCATTTCAACCTACGCGGTTGAAATGGGTTAAAAAATCAGTTGCGGTAAAAAAAAGACCCGCGGGTGAAATCCCGCGGGTCCATGTTCATTTGAAGAAAATACGGAAGAACGAAGATCAGCCGGATTATTTCTTCTTGGCTTCTTTCTTCTTGTCTTCCTTCTTGGGCGCAGCCGCAGCGGCAGCGTCTTTTTCTTCCTGGGTCTTCTTATGGCGGATCACGTTCTGGGCCAGCGGTCCCTTTTCGCCCTGGACGACATCGAATTCCACTTCTTCGTCAGGATTGAGCCTCTTGTACCCCTCGCCCTGGATCACGGAATAATGGACGAAGATATCCTTCTCCTCGCCTTCCTTGCGGAGGAACCCGAAGCCCTTGACGTTGGAGAACCACTTCACTTTACCCTTGTCTGCCATAACTGCCTCCTTGAAAACTTTGAAAATTCACTTTCGCGCCACAGACAATCCGGGCGCGCCCTGCACCTGCTACTTCACCTTGATCTTTAAAATAAGTCCGGGTTTAAAAACGACGACTTTTTTTTCAGGGACCGTCACTTCCTCGCCTGTCCGGGGATTGCGTCCCAACCGTCCGCGACGGGTCTTGACCTTGAAGACACCAAAGTTCCGGAGTTCCACGGTCTCGCCACGCTGAAGACTGTCGGAAATGACATCGAGGGTTTTCTGGACGATCTTCTTGACATCGATCTGGGTGAGATTCGTTTCATTCGAAACTTTCATCACGATATCTTTTTTAGTCAAGGGACCACCTCCTATAACGAAGAAGCAACAAAGTTTTTCCCAACTGCTTGTCCTGTTTGAAGATGCGAGAAAAATAGCAAAACATCAGGCCTGTGTCAAGCAATTTAAGTTGTAACTTCAAGCAATATCGTGGTTTAACGAAAGACAGAGGTTCTAGCAGTCCACTGAAAAACAATATTGTTGTCATTCTGAGCCCCTCGCGGGCGAAGAATCTCGAGCGGAGATCCTTCACGATGCAGAGCATCGTTCAGGATAACGCATTTTTTCAACAGCCTGCTAGGAGCGGATCTTGACGGAGTTTTCGCCGAGGAGGTGCTCGAGTTCGTCGAAGAGAATATCGGAAACCGCCACCTTGAGATCCGCGCCGGAATCCAGCACGGTCATGCGCCCTTGAGGGTCCTGAAGCGTCAAATAGACCGGCGTGCCACCCTTGTGAGCCATCAGGATACGCCTCACTTCCCGGAGCGTCTCGGAACCCAGTCCCGCCGTCTTGAGATTGATGGCGATCATGCGGGTGTAGCGCTTCGGCACCTCTTCCAGAGGGATGATCTCATCGGCCAGGAGTTTTGCCACATCGTCCCGGGCGTCCACCTTACCTTTGACGAACACCAGCGCGTCTTTCTGGAGCAGCGCCCCCGCGGCCTTGAAGACGGTCGGGAACACCACCGTTTCGCAGGCGCCGTTCAGGTCCTGAAGACTCAGGAACGCCATCTTGTCCCCTTTCTTGGTCAGGATCTCCTTCATCGTATCGATAATACCGCCAATCGTCACATCGGCCTGATGATTGAACTCCGAAAGATTGGCCGTCGTGGCCGTCGCGTAATTCTTGAGGATCTTCGCGTATTTCGCGAGCGGGTGTGAGGACACATAAAAACCGATCAGCTCGCGCTCATAGGCCAGCTTCTGATTCTCCGGCCACTCCGGGATATCCGGCGCGGTGGCTTCTTCGTCATGAAATCCCTCCGATCCCCCGCCGCTTTCAAAAAAAGAAAGCTGCCCCCGGCTCCGGTCTTTCTGGGCATTCGCCCCCATTTCCAGAACGCGGTCAAGCATCGCCATAAGCTGAGAACGGTGCAGTTTCCATTCGTCGAAAGCGCCGCATTTGATCAAACTTTCAAGGACCTTGTGATTGCAGGTCCGCAGGTCGACGCGCTGCACAAAATTAAAAAGCGAATGGAACGGCCCGTCTTTCAAGCGTGTCGCGATAATGGATTCGATCGCGGTCGACCCCACATTCTTGATCGCGGCGAGGCCGAAAAGGATGCGATCCCCGGCGCAGGTGAAATCCGAGAAGCTTTGATTTACGGCGGGCGGAAGGACGTCGATCCCCATTTTCTTGGATGCCTCGATATATTGCACGACCTTGTCCGTGTTGCTCATTTCCGAAGTCAGGAGCGCCGTCATGAACTCCACCGGATAATGGGCCTTGAGATAAGCCGTCTGATAGGAAACCGCCGCGTACGCCGTCGAATGGGATTTGTTGAAGCCATACCCTGAGAAAAAGTCGATCAGTTCCCAGATCTTTTCGGCGACCTTCTCCTTGCAGCCGCGCTTGATGGCGCCTTCCATGAAGCCCTTCTTTTCCTTGGCCATGACCTCCGGAATCTTTTTCCCGATGGCGCGGCGCAGCGAATCAGCTTGGGCCAGCGTAAACCCCGCGAGATCGCTCACGATGCGCATGACCTGCTCCTGATAAAGGATAACGCCGTAGGTCTCCTTGAGGCTCGGCTCGAGCGCCGGATGATCGTACTTGATGAGCTTGGGATCGCGCATGCGCTTGATGAAGTCATCCACCATGCCGCTTCCGAGAGGACCCGGGCGGTAAAGGGCGAGCAAGGCCACGAGATGCTCGAAGCGGCTCGGCTTCATTTTCTTCAAGATATCGCGCATCCCCGAACTTTCAAGCTGGAACACCCCGAGCGCGTCGCCTTTGGCCAACATCTCATAAGTCGCCGGGTCATCCTCTGGGAGCTTTGAGATATCGATCTTTTCGCCGCGCATTTTTTTCACGATCTTCACCGCTTCATCGATCACGGTAAGCGTCTTGAGGCCCAGAAAATCCATTTTGAGCAGACCGATTTTCTCCAGATCTTTCATCGTGTACTGCGTGCAAATCTGGTCCTCGGTCTTGTAAAGCGGCACATGTTCCGTAAGCGGCACATCCGAGATCACGACCCCGGCCGCGTGGATCGAGGCGTGGCGGGAGAGCCCTTCGAGGGCCTGCGACGTTTCGATCAGCTGCGCCATCCGCACATCGTTCGCCACCATGTCCTTGAGGGCCGGTTCACGTTCGAGGGCGAGCTTTAAGGTCATTTTGAGTTCCAGCGGGATCAGCTTCGCGATGCGGTCCACTTCCCCGTACGGGACCCCCATCACACGGCCCACGTCGCGCACGGCGGCCTTGGCGGCCATGGTCCCGAACGTAATGATCTGCGCCACGTTCTGCGTGCCGTATTTGCGCTTCACGTAGTCGATCACTTCGTCGCGGCGAACATAACAGAAGTCGATGTCGATATCGGGCATACTGACGCGCTCGGGGTTCAAGAAGCGCTCAAAATAAAGATGATAGCGGATGGGATCGACGTCCGTGATATGAAGCGAGTACGCCACAAGACTTCCCGCCGCAGACCCGCGGCCCGGCCCCACGGGGATGCCCTTCTCCCGGGCAAAGCGGATAAAATCCCAGACGATCAGGAAGTAACTGATATAACCCATTTTGCTGATCAGATTGATCTCGAGGCGCAGACGCGCCTCATAGTCCGGGGGAATTTCGCCCCCGAAACGTTCGCGCAGAAGACGGAAGCAAAGCTCTTCCATGTACTGGATCTGTGTCTTCCCGTCCGGCGGCGCGAATTGCGGCAGGAAGATCTTGTCAAATTCCAGTTCCAGATTGCAGCGCTCGGCGATCTCGACTGAGGCCCGGATCGCCTGAGGGATCTCCCGGAAGAGGCTTTTCATTTCCTCCGCGGACCGGAGATAATACTGATCGCCCTGGTAGCGCATGCGGTTCGGTTCATCGAGCTTCGAGCCCGTCCCGATACAGATCAGCGCGTCATGCGCCATGGCCTGGTTCTGGTGGATATAGTGAACGTCATTCGTGGCGACGATGCCCAGCTTGAGCGCCTTGGCAAGCTGAAGCGAACCCTGAGCAACTTTTTTCTGGGGCTCTAGCCCATGCTCCATGATCTCGAGAAAGAAACGGTCCCGGCCGAAGATCCCGGCGTATTCCTCCGCAACCTTGCGGGCATCCTCCATCTGATCGTGATAAAGGTAATAGGGCACTTCCCCTTTCAACCCGCCGGAAAGCGCGATCAATCCTTCGGAATGTTCCTTCAGAACGGTTTTATCAACACGCGGCCGGTAATAAAATCCTTCCACATAGCCGAGACTCGAGAGCTTGATAAGATTCCGGTAGCCCTTCTCATTCGTGGCAAGCAGCGTGAGATGATAAGAAGCTTCCTTGATGCCATGCGCCTGACGCTCAAGGCGGGATCCCGGCGCCACATAGGTGCTCATGCCGATGATGGGTTTGATCCCCTCTTTCATGGCCTTGGTGTAGAACTGGATCGCACCGAAAAGATTGCCGTTGTCGGTCATGGCGAGCGCGGGAAAGCGAAGCTCCTTGGCGCGGGTCATGAGCTCGCTGATCTTGCAGGTGGCGTCGAGGAGGCTGTATTCGGTGTGGCAGTGGAGATGGACGAAGTCGCTGTGGCTCATTTCGCGTACGGAGTACGGGGTACGGCGTACAGCGTAAAAAAATCAACCCTGAAGTTCATAAGATATGCTTTCACTCCGTACACCGTACGCCTTACGCTGCACGGGGGCTACTCCCACTCGATCGTGGCCGGGGGCTTGCTGGAAATATCGTAGGTCACGCGGTTGATGCCGCGCACTTCATTGATGATGCGGTTCGAGATGCGTCCGAGAAGGTCATAAGGCAGCTTGGCCCAATCGGCCGTCATACCGTCCAGACTCGTCACCGCGCGCACCGCGACGGCGTTTTCATACGTGCGCTCATCCCCCATCACCCCGACGCTCTGGATCGGGAGGAGTACCGCGAAAGACTGCCAGACCTTGCCGTAATATCCGGCCTTTTTGATCTCATCGACGACGATCCAATCCGCGGCGCGCAACAGATCGCAGCGGTCCTTGCGAACCTCGCCCAGGATACGGACCGCTAGCCCCGGACCCGGGAAAGGTTGCCGGCCGACAATGTCCTTGTCGATCCCGAGCGCGGCCCCGACGGCGCGAACCTCGTCTTTGAAAAGTTCCTTAAGCGGTTCCACCAACTTGAATTTCATGTTCTTCGGAAGCCCGCCGACATTGTGATGACTCTTGATCATGCTCGTGGGCCCGCCAAAGTAAGAGACCGACTCGATCACGTCGGGATACAAAGTTCCCTGCGCGAGGTACGGCACTTTTCCGAGCTTGTTGGCTTCCGTCTGAAAAACATCAATGAAGGTCTTCCCGATGATCTTCCGCTTTTTCTCCGGATCGATCACGCCCTTGAGGCGCGAGAGAAAGATCTTCTCCGCGGCGATCACTTTCAGGTTCATCTTGAAATGTCCCCGAAAGGTCTTGTCCACGCGTCCGACTTCGTTCAGGCGCAGGAGACCGTTGTCCACGAAAATGCAGGTGAGTTGTTTGCCGATGGCTTTATGGATCAGCCCGGCAGCGACCGAAGAATCCACGCCGCCTGAAAGTCCGAGCACGACACGGTCTTTGCCGACCTGCTGGCGTATCTTCTTCACAGCTTCTTTGATAAAGGAACGCGCGGTCCAACTCTGTTTGCAGCCGCAAACACGGGTGAGAAAATTCCCGAGGATCTTGGAACCCAACTCGGTATGCGCGACCTCGGCATGGAACTGTATCGCGTAGATCTTTCTTTTCGCATGCCCCATCGCGGCAAAGGGAGCATTCTCGGTGTGTGCGAGGCGTTCGAACCCTTTCGGAATGCGGTCGAGCTTGTCGCCGTGGCTCATCCAGCAAGTGATCGTCTTGGGGATACCTTTAAAAAGCGGGCTATTGCGCTTGGAGATCTGGAGCTTCGAGAAGCCGTACTCCCGTTTTCCGGATTTATGCACCCGGCCGCCGAGCTTGTGCGAAAGCAGCTGCATGCCGTAGCAAATCCCGAGGATGGGAATGCCGCAATCAAAAAACCGCGGGTCCGGCATGGGCGCGTTCTTCGCGTAAACGTTCGCGGGAGATCCCGAAAAGATGATCCCCGTGGGCTTGTCCGCGAGAACCTTCTCAAAAGACACGTGAAACGGATAGACCTTCGAGAACACCTTGGCCTCACGCACACGGCGGGCGATCAGCTGCGTGTACTGCGACCCGAAATCAAGAACGACAATGGTTTGGTCCATTTTTGGAGTCCTGTGTACGGCGTAAGGCGTACGGGGTTTTACTTCGCCGTACTCCGTACACCTTGCGCGTTACGCTATTTGCACATTCCTAATTTCTGCGCGGCTTGAAAAAGCTTTCCTTCGGTCTTGATCGCCGGGGCGATCACGATCTCGGTAAGCTGCATCTCGCGGATATTCTTGGCGCCAACACAACCCATCGACGTGCGAAGCGCACCCACCAGATTCTGCGTCCCGTCATCAAGCCGCGCGGGGCCAAAAAGGATCTCTTCAAGCGATCCGGTGGTTCCGACATGGATGCGGGTGCCGCGCGGAAGATTCGCGTGCGGCGTCGCCATGCCCCAGTGATAGCCTCGCCCGGGAGCTTCTTTTGTCCGAGCAAAGGCGGAACCGACCATGACGCCGTCCGCGCCGCTGGCGATGGCTTTACAGATATCGCCGCCCGAGGACATCCCGCCGTCGGCAATGATTGACACATATTTGCCCGTTTTCTTGTAATAGTATTCTCTGGCTGCAGCGCAATCCGCCGTCGCGGTCACCTGCGGCACGCCGATCCCGAGCACCCCACGAGACGTACAGGCCGAACCCGGGCCGACACCCACCAGAAGTCCGGCGCAGCCGGTTTCCATCAAATCAAGTGCCACTTTGTAGGTGACGCAATTCCCGAGGATCACCGGGATCTTCATCTTCTTGCAGAGTTTCTTGAAATCCACGACCTGGTAGGCCTTGGCGATATGGCGCACCGTGGTCACCGTAGACTGGACCACAAAAATATCGGCGCCGGCCTCTTCGGCGATCTTGCCGAAACGTTCGGCGCGCTGGGGAATGGCGGAAACAGCACAAGGCACTTTTGCCTTTTTGATCTGCTGGACGCGCTTGGCGATCAGCTTTTCACTGATCGGCTTCACATAAAGCTTCTGGACGAGTTCCGTCGCCTTTTCGGGCGTCGCCTTGGAGATCTCTTCCAGGATCTCTTCATAATCGTCGTAGCGGGTGTAGATCCCTTCGAGATTCAGTACCGCGAGGCCGCCAAGCTTTCCCATGGCGATCGCAAACTTCGGGTCCACCACGCCGTCCATCGCAGACGCCAGGAACGGGATCGGGAGCGTCATGTCCCCCAACGGCATCTGGATATCCACTTCGTCCGGATTGATCGTCACATCGCCCGGCACCAGGGCGATCTCATCAAAACCATAGGCTCTTCGTGCTTTACGGTCGCGACCGATAAAAACGGACATAGAATTCTCCTCTAGTTAAGCTCGATGATTGAAGAAAAAAGACGAGTGCTCAGGCGATGACTTACGGAGTTTTTCTTAAAAAGGTGTGTGAAGTGCGTCGAAGGCTGTCCCATTTGCGGTATCATACAAAAGCATCCCGGGAATGTCAATAAACTCAAATTGAAAAGTCCTGAGACCGCGCCCTCTCAGTAAATCCCCGTTGAAGCCTCTTTTGTTCCCGTGTATTCTAAGCCCGATTATGGAAAAAGTTTATGCCTACATCACCCATTGGACCGACCTTTTGCTGCAAAAGAAGCGAACCCTTTTCGTTTTGGGCGGGCTCGCGGTCTTTCTGACTTTGAGCGCCGTCTCCATTTTCATCCTCCTGAAATTCCCGAACTCCGGGGACGAATACCTCTATCTTTACCAGGCCCGGACCTTTCTCGCCGGCAGGTTCTCAAACCCCGCCCACCCCTTGCAGCATTTTTTCAAGTTCACCTGGATCTTATTCAGAAAAAACCGGGTTTTCTGCCACTTTCTTCCCGGTTGGCCTCTCTTCCTCGCGGTGGGAATGGTCCTCAAGATCCCGGCTTATCTGATCGGGCCGCTCGTCGGGACTCTCTCCCTCGGCGCCCTCTTTCTGCTCGGCAAAAAAATCTACACGCCACGCATCGCCCTGATCGCGGTTCTGCTTACGTTCTTTTCTTCCTTTTTCATCTTCAACGCGGCTTCCTATTTCTCCCATACCCCGTGCTCGCTTCTCCTCATCCTCTTCGTGTACGTCAGCCTCAGATTTGAAGAAACTTCGAGAACTCACGCAGGTTTACTCTCCGGTTTTCTTTTCGCTGCGGCGTTCATCACGCGCCCTTTCAGCGCCCTTTTGTGCGGACTCCCCATGTTTCTGCATCTGCTTCCCGGACTTCTGAAAGCTCCGAGAAAACTGCTCCCGCTCCTGTCAGGAGCACTCCCTGTCTTTTCATTCCTCCTCTTTTATGACTACCAACTCACGGGCAATCCTTTTTCCCTTCCGATGCTTCTCGTGAAGCAGAACCGGCAGTGGGGGGTCAGCATTCTCCAAGTACAAACACTGATCTATTACCTGAAAAAACTCTTCCTGTGGATGCCGGTCTCTTTTCCAGTCCTCTACTTCGCGTCTCTTTGTAAAGGTCTGACGGCAAGAAAAACTTTACCCTCCGGGGAGATCCTCCTCGGCAGCTTCTTTCTATTTCAGATCCTGGGACAATTCTTCTTTATCCCCACAGAGGGAAATGCCTACGGCCCACGGTATTATTATGAATCCTTTCCTTTTCTCGTGCTCTTTATCACCGCTTTTCTTTTCAAAGAAACCACGTACTCGCAAAAAGGCATCCTGGGGAAGCTCCTGTTTGTATTTTTCTTGATCAGCCTTCCCCTAAGCGTGCCTCCATGGATCAATCATCTCAAAACTGAAAGGGCCGTGATCCTGGAAAGGAGCGACCTCTACCGGACCGTGGAACTTCAGAGGATACAAAACGCGATCATTTTCATCGGCAGTGGCACCGGAACGATACGGCCCATGAAGATTTATGACCTTACCCGTAATGACGGAGACTACCAAAACAGCGTTCTTTACGCGATCGACCACGGGAGGGGGAATCGAGCGTTAATGAGCTTTTACCCGGACCGGACTTATTACCATTACCATTATGACAAGAGACTCCGCCAGGGATCCTTGAAACGCCTGGCCCCCTTCCCCCGCAGGTAACCCCGAAATACGGGCGCCCCCACGCTCCCTCAAAGGAATTGACGGCAAACATATCCTCAAACTAGCATCAACCCGCCCGATCGCTCATCGCAGGAAAACGTTCTTCTGAAGAAGAAAATCAATCGCAGAGACCCTTCCAGAAGTATCTGTCAAAGGTAGGGGGAGAATGTTTTTTGAAGCAGTTTCAAGAGCTACTTAACTTCAATAATGGTGTGTCATTGCGAGGAGCCCAGAAGGGCGACGTGGCAATCTCTCTCTAAAAAAATGAGATTGCTTCGCCTACGGCTCGCAATGACACTACGGCTTAAGGGGTTACAGATACGCATGAAGCAACTTCAAGAGCAAGGCTGTTATATTCAAGGGTGAGATCTAATTCGGATCCTATCCCTGCTTAAAGAGGAAAGTGCGAAAAGGGTGGCACAAAGAATATGCCATCACCAAACGTAGGAAGAATTGTCCCCGCCGGTTGTGTTGTCCCCACCGGTTGTGTTGTCCCCGCCGGTTGTGTTGTCCCCACCGGTTGTGTTGTCCCCGCCGGTTGTGTTGTCCCCACCGGTTGTGTTGCCGCCTCCGCAAAGGCAATCTTGGGTGCACTCCGACCCTCCGGTAATTGATGCGCAATCTTGGACCCAAGTTTGCGGCCCGCCCTGAGCCATCCAATCACATTCTTCCGGAGGGTTAGTCTTGATGCCATCCCCACAATAGGTGCAGACGCAGCCTGAGCACCCATAAGTTTTATCTGCACCATATATTTTTTCGCAATCCGCTTGAATCGTCGTACTAGTATCGTCACATTCTTCCCCGGGATCCGTGCGCCCGTCAGCACACATGACGGCAGCGCATAGGCCTGTTTGCTTATCGCATGCTTGGCCAGGATCGCAGCAGGTGCCAATAAAAGCTTGATGGTTATTTATAGTAGGGTTGTTATCAATATTTGGGTCAGGAACAGGAGCACACCATTGAGCTGTTGGACAACAGGCACAATCTTGTCCACCCAAATTGCCACCAGAGCAGGCGCTGGTTAGACCGAAGTGCACCGAAGTCCAGCCTCCTAGGGGGTGCTCATCGCATTTTATCTGTGGGCCGCCGTCTGCGCCGTACATAGGGCAGCAATCATGGCTGCCGGTGCCCGTGGGATGCCCCGGGTAGGGGGGGTCGGGGGGGTATCCCCAACGCGTATCCATTGAAGCGCTGCCGTCAACGTTCTGGTAACACTGGAGCTTCTCGGGACAGGGGGGACAGTCATTGTAACAGGTCCCATCGTCTCTGTTGACGCAGGTGCAATCGGAGGGAAGTGTATTATGTTCGCATTGTTGTTCAAGCAGTTCACAGCAATTTGCGCCTGGCCCACAGGAACCTCCATACTGAGGTCCGCCGCTATTGGTCAGTTTTGGAAAATTGCCGTCTTGCCCCGTCCAGCAACCCCCGGAAAGAAAGCCATAAAGATCACTCTCCTTATCTTTATCCTCGCCAAGAACTGGTGGGGGGGTATGAAGCAACGCCTTAGCCGGCGAGGATCCGATAGCGTTAGGAGCATTGTTTTTCACCCAGGCACAGCTGGAAATAGTGCTATTTCCCTGTATATATTGTCCCGCGAAGCCGCCAACGGATTGGGTCCCCGTCACCTTCCCGGCGCTAAAGCTGTTCGAGACGCTGGCTCCGGTCTTAAGCATCCCCACCAAGCCACCCGGAAAAGCGCCACCGGTGACCTCACCCGTGGCATAGCTATTAGAAACACTGGATTGCAGCATCGACCCCACCAAGCCGCCTCCCTGGGAGGAAGCGTGTACAGCGCCGGTGCTGTAGGCGCAAGAGATGGACGGAGAATTAAGGGCCGTCCCCACCAAGCCGCCGACATCCGTAGACCCGATTACAATGCCCATGCTGTAGGATTCGGAGATGGGACCAAACAGATTATACCCCACCAAGCCGCCGACCATATAATGCCCTCTCACACTGCAATGGTGATAGCTTAGAGAGATGCTTGTGGCCTTAGAATACCCAACCAACCCACCGACATAATCGATGCCGGACACCTCTCCAAGAAAGGAATCGCTGACAATGGTACTTCCAGTAGCAAAGCCAACCAATCCGCCAATGTAATTGCCAGTTCCGGCCACCGTCGTGCTGCCCGGGATGTGGGAATTGCTAATTTTCGAGCTCAATGTCAGAGACCCAACCAACCCGCCTACATGCCCGACTCCGCTCACTGCTCCCTTGAAAGAATCGTTGGTAAAGATACTTGAAGAGGAAGCATAGCCAACCATGCCGCCGATAGCACTGCCGGTTCCGGCCACCGTGCCGTCTATGATGGAGGAGTCGCTAATTGTCGTCCCTGTCACACTCCCAACCAAGGCGCCGACACGATTTGCGCCCGCAACTTTGGCGCTGGACAGAATAACATTCTGGATAATGGTGGTCGCAGCAGCACCGAAAAGACCTGAGTAATCCCCTCTGCTGATAAAAAGCCCGCTGATAGTGTGGCCATTCCCATTGAATTTTCGTTTGAATGGAGCCGTAGCCGTCCCTATCGGAGAAAAGCCTTTCAAGTGAAGGTTCGCTTGGCTCAACCTGTCCGCCACCCCCCCCGCAATCATATTATTTGGATAGGATGGGTCGTCGTTAACACCGGTATCGGGGTTGACCCCCGGTACCCCGTCAAATCCGTACGGGAAGCGCGCTTCATAACCGCACGCCCAGAGGCTTCCGGGAGTCGTGGCCGCATTGGCACAAACAAACGCCCCCTGATTCGCGGGGTCCGTATCAGAGAAAGAGCAGTCTTCCGGCATAGAAATATCAGACCCAGTCACTGAAAAATTCGGATCCGGAGAATGACCGAACATCTGATACCATTCGGCACAGGTGTAACTGTTAGTATTATTATCGCCGATCGCTTTGATAACATCTTGGCCGGTCACAGAATCTTTATAGCGAACCCTGAACTTTGTGGCACTTGGATCCAAAGGATCGACGAGCGTCAGTGCGCGAATCTGATTATTCGCGGTGCGAATCATCAAGTGAGAAGTCGCTCCGGGAGGCATGCAATTGAAGACAACGATTTTGGACGAATCACGTCCGCGAGCTCCGCAGTCCTGCGCCCACGCGGGGACACAAAGTCCTGCAACCAAAAAACTCGCTAAAAAAACGGCTCGGTATCGCATATTTGGATCAAGGCTGAACCCAGAT
>Ga0114951_10001650_pt1 | contig 26980 bp, 31 predicted proteins | sample AM7aDNAmetaG_FD_88677 | JGI IMG/M metagenome (GOLD analysis project Ga0114951, IMG submission 88677) | Freshwater microbial communities from Finland to study Microbial Dark Matter (Phase II) - AM7a DNA metaG | ecosystem: Environmental > Aquatic > Freshwater > Lake | place: Finland: Lake Alinen... | reverse complement strand
GATTTTTTGGAAAAACAAAAACGCTCCTGCGAGTCCACAGAGGACTGACGCAAGAGCGCAGATACAAACTAATTCAAGAAATTTTGGAAAAATAGCCTCCCGATTGTTTAATTAACCCTGATTCTCCTTTTCGTTTTGGTACGCACAATCCGATGATCAAAAAAATTGACCATCCCCAGAAAGTCTACGCCGGAAGTTAGGGTTTTAATAAAAACCTTGTCAGGATGCATTTCCAATTGCAATTCTTCATCTAAAAACTTTTCTATGATGGAAATTTGGTTTTCTAATTGTTTTTTGTCTTCTGCTAAGAAAACAAAATCATCAGCGTAGCGTATATAATATTTGGCTTTCAGCTTGTGTTTCGCGAACTGGTCAAATTTGTTCATATAAATATTCACAAACAATTGCGAAGTGAGATTGCCCAATGGTAAGCCGGTAGCAGTTCTGTTTTTGGTATGAAAGCTTTCTATGATGTTTTTTAGAAGATTGATAATGTTTCTATCTGGAATATATTCAGCTATGATATTGATCAGAATTTTATGGTCAATATTGGCAAAGAACTTTCGGATGTCACATTTCAAAATCCAACAAGTTCGAGTATTATTTTTACTCACGATATTGGCATATTCCTGGAATTTATTGATGGCTTTGTGCGTGCCTTTATCGTTTCGGCAAGAATATGATTCAGGAATGAAAGTTTTGTCGAAAAACGGATAGAGAATTCGATAGATAGCGTGGTGCACCAGCCGGTCACGGACGCTGGCTTTGTGGATATCTCTAGGTTTCGGATCATTGATTTTGAAAGCTTGATAGCCGCCGTGTTTATAGGTATGATTGAAAAGGTCGTCGTGGAGCGAGAAAATATTATCCATCAAGCACAAGGAAAACTCCTGCACATCCTTTCTATTCTTTTTTCCTTTCTCAAATTCTTTCCAAGCTTCCAACAAATTTTCTAAACAAATAATATCATTGTAACTATGGGTCAATTGAATTTTCATAATACTAGTTCAACTTTTAAATCCCCCCCCCCAGCTGCCGACTGTAATTGCGAAAGAAAAAGAAACTTATCATTATTGGTTGGTTTTACACCGGGACTTTCCTAAGACTGAAAGATATGGATTGGGCAGAAAAATTGATTTTATTTTTCTGGAAATTCTAGAATCAACTTTCACCGCGGCCTATTTGCCGATTGATCCGAAAATTATCCTATTGGGGAAAATAATTTCCCGCATTGATGTTCTCAAATTTTTTTCTCAACTGGCTTGGGAAAACAAACTTATTCCTGATGAAAAATATATTGAACTCTCTAGAAGACTAGAGGAAATTGGAAGAATGCTGGGTGGCTGGAAAAAAGGACTTTTGCAAAAGAAAACTCCCGCCAATAGTTAACGGAAGAAACAATAAGTTTCGGTGCCACCAAACGATGGCGATTCTCGGCGTTCCAAACGTTCGAGTTCTCGAACCGATTCACGTTCACCTTGAGCGTGTCATCGGAGTTGAAGTTCACGTTGGCAACGAAGAAATGTGCGACGAGCCATCTGTGCCACCATCCTTTGAATACTCTCAGGATTGAATTTTATTCGGGACCTTGAAGTCCGCCAGCTCATCGCACCAACTGGCTGTTTTTTATTTCGAAAAAATATATTCGCGCTTTTGCAAGACGTATCCGACAAAACTCCAGAAGCATATTTTTCGGCAACCTTGACCCGAAGCCGTAGCCGCGGATTTTTCCAGGATTGCTTTTTCATTATACAAAAAAATCCCTTTGATTCAAAGTGTCAGGGTGACAAAGAATCAAAGGGATTGGGAAAAAGAAACTGAGTGGCTTAGTTTCAAGCCAGTTGCGGGGCCACCAAACGATGGCGAGACTCGGCGCTCCAAACGAACGAGTCCCCGAACCGAGCCACGCTCACCCGGAGCGTGCCAACGGAGAAGAAGAACAGGTGGGCAACGAAGAACTGCCCGCTAGACTCGAACAAGAAAAATGTTCCATAGCCGTCCGTTCGCAACCAATTCCGATATTTATTCACGAAACTTATGATTTGGTTTTGCGAAAGACAAAGTCTTCTTGGGTCATTCGACAACGAATTGAACATCTGAGAAAACATTGCGTCTTTCTCTATTTCATACACTTTCACGGGAGTTCCTGCGGTGGCCTGACCTTTTTGGTCAGCACCCCATTTTCTCAAGTCTGAATCAATATATGAAAATATATCGTTCGCATCCGCCAGGATTTCAGCTCCGCTGCAAGCGTCGAGAATCAGATTTTCGCTGCCGGAAATGAGTCTTAGAAATTCAGTCTTCATTTCCTTCAATTCGCCAACAATAATGCGTGCGACAGCTTCCAACTTTTGCCTGCCTTCAGGGGTTCCCAGGTGATACAAATCTTCTATTGAGCCGCCGAAACTTTTTACAAGCTCAACCAGTCCAGAGATAATTGTTACGAAAACTCCCATCCCTGAAGAAATAGCCTCCACTTGCCTTTTGCTCTTTGCCATGATGTTGCCTCCATTTTTGATTTGTCCCTCGCTCCGATTTAAATGATCAGAGTCACAGACTTATCAATTTAATGTTCACTGTTGGGCTTGGCCAATCGGTTTCGCCACAGCAGAAAAAATTCTTCATAAAAACTCTTTCTGCTGTGGCAAATCGTAAAGTTGGATTTTTAAAGGACAATCCGTACTGACCTAGTATTATACACCCAAATTTGATTTTTGTCCAGGCCTGGTCGAAAAAATGCCTTATATTAGGCATTTTTATTCAAAATTATTGCATATCATCTTTTATTTCTGCCCCAAAATCACTTCCTTGATCAACCGCTGCAAGGCATAGAAAGGCAACCAGATCCAGACGGTTTTTTTGGCCCATTTATTGAGGAATGGATTGGCGCCATTTTTTGTGAGAAGAAAATCAATCCCCAGGTACAGCAGAAAGAGGAAGAAGGCGATGACCGCAAACATTGCAAGATAGAAATCCACCATATATTTTATACTTTTAAATAATTTTTACACAGCCAGTGACCTCGTAAATGACATCTTTCTTTTCCACCACAATCCGCCAGCCGTTTTTTTCCGCAATGGTTTTCAAATTGAAATTAGGATTGAAGGCGATGGGATTTTCCACTACTTCCAAAAAATCCGCATCCGATTCCGTATCCCCTACGCCGTATGATTCGGCTAACGTCAAATTGTTTTCCATAGCGTATTGCTTTGCAACATGCCCCTTATGTTTAGTCGGCTCAAAAACGGCTTGACCGGTATAGAGACCCTTGGCGTTGACTTCGTACACTGAACCGAAGGCCGCATCGAATTGCAAATATTTATTATATTCTTCCACAATTTCCGAGGGCGAACCACTGATGGCAATAATGTGATATTTTTTCTTTCGGAGTTCTGCAATCAAATTATTAGCAAAAATGTAGGTACGATCCTTGAAGAATGGCATCACGATGCGCGCGGCGCGGATCACTTCTTCGCTCTTGCAGCCTTTCAAATTTTCAAAATAGAGCCGTACCAACGCCTGGCGGTATTCTTCATAAGTGCCTTTATTCTCCAGCCACTTCGTATACAGGTTGACCAGTTCATCCCGCACGCTCTTCGGAAAAACTTTCATCCAGGCCAATTCATTGATCAACTCAAACGCCAAGTTTTTGCGAAAAATAGTGCCATCAATATCAAAAACCGCTAACTTACCTTTGGTCATAACGCTTAAAATCTCAAATATTTATCCCAATATTCATACAGCCCCTTCGTAGTAGCCAAGTCGCGCACGCAATAGCGGGCAATCTCTTGAAATTTTCCAGCTTTATACATCTCCCCGACCATCGAACCATCCACGCCTTCTTCTTTAGAACTTTTGATTCCGAACGATTTAGCATAAAAATCCAAATTGAATTTGCGCACCGCGCCGTAGAAAGTCAATTGGTCGAGTAAATCGCAGTGGACCTTGAAATCATAGCGATACCCCATGAAATTCCGACTGGGCTGAATCTTGTATATAGCGCTCCGCAACATGAGAAAAGGCAGATCAAAGCCGCGTCCGTTGAACGTGATGGCTTGCTGATAGTTGCCGACAAAATCCCAAAATTTTTCCAAAATTTCTTTCTCGCTTCCTGTTTCAAAAATGATCCCGTCCTCTTCAAATCTTTCCGGCGCGGAGTGGTTGTTCTGGAACAAAGCGTAGCCCTTACCGGTCTCGGGATTAAGCATGCCGATGGTCACGATTTCACCGGTCAGCGGATAGAGCGCCAGCCTTTTTTTGATCTCTTCTTTTTCCTCTTCCGTCTCGCCGTATTTCAAAAGATATTCCTGCGCCTTGGCGTCAAAAGAATCGAAATCAAAGCCGACTGTCTCAATGTCAATGATTATTTTGGCCATATTTTTGCTAATTAGTCTCTAATTATCTGTATTATACCACAGACCGCATCTTTATTGAATTTTTCCGGCAAAAAGGTCTTTGGCCGTGTCCCAAACTGATGGATAATCTTTTTGCACTTTCAGCCAATACCACCATTCCACGCCCCACAAATATATCTCCGGGAAGCCGACTTGCTGCGCATACGTCACATTAGCGCGAAGCTTGTCCGGGGTCATCGATTTGAATTGCTCTGCCAACGGTTGATTAGTGGTGTAGCCCGCAATCCACGGCTCAGCTTGCAACTCCATGACGACCGCATTCTGTTGATGGGCAAAAAGATTGATGAGGCCATATTTGAAACGGAAGAAGCGCGGCCCGATCGGATAGGTATAATAGCCCACGCCGGCTTTATACACATTGCGGTACATCGTGGTGCCAAAAATATCCGCTCGACTGGCCGCCTGAATCCATAGACTGAGTTCTCCGCTATCGGTCACAATAATCTTGCGACTACTGTCCAGGCGATGCACTAAAGCAATCTCGCTGTCTAAAAGCGCGGGATTAGGTTTAGGGCAAACGCCAAACAGAAGAAACGGTTCATTTTCCACTTGCCAATATTTTATCTCCGGATTGTTTTTGTAGCGCTCAACTACGACTTCTATAAAACTACGCAAAGCCTCTTGGCGTTTCTGGTCGCTGGTCATGGCCCACTCCGGAATGGCACACTCCGGCCAACGTGGCACTTTTTGCCCGACGACCAACACGATTTCGACCCCTCTTTTTCTGGCTTCGGCCAATTGCCAGTCGATATCCGAAAAATCATATTGCCCTTCGGTCTTTTCCGCCAGATCCCAATAGACCGGCAGCCGGATTTTTTTCGCGCCCAGGTCATCCAAAGTGGCCAGATACACTTCTTTCCAGTTAAGGCCGATGTCCGACGCATAGCGGGCCGAAAAAGTCACGCCCAACTGCGCTTGTTCATTTTTCTGACTGACTGGCAAATTAAAATATATGAAAAGCAGCACCACGCCTGCCAGAGCCGCGGCCAATGTCCACCCGATAAACTTAGCGATTTTTTTGAGGTAATGCATTTTTGTTTTTTTATATTATCTTTAACTAACAACTAAAACTATGCCTAGGGTAATTAGTATGATAGCCGAAATTTTTTGCAGGGAATCTTTCCAATGCATTTTTTCTTGAAAAACTTTTGGCAGCCATAAGGAAAATCCAATGCCGAGCAGGAAAATAAAAACATATTCCAAAGAAACCAAAGCGTTGATGACTGTAATGTTACCCAAAGACATGGAAAAATTCAAGAGCGCCGAACCGACACCGCCCACAATCTTATTCGTCACAAAAAGCAAACCGGAGCTTTGTTCCGCGTGACTGGGTTTTTTAAAATTAGCGAGTGAGGAGAGAATCGCTTGCCGCCAGCTACCATGAAAAAGTAACAGGAGCGCACCAGCAAATAAGCCCAGTCGGGTCCAGATGAAAACATCCATGAAATTGTCTGACTGATAAAAATACTTGAACAAGGTGTAAGCTATCGCCAGAAGGATGCCAGCCGCAATCGTTTGATAAAAGCCGACAAAAAAACTATGTCGTTCACCCGAGCGCGGCCGCAGCCAGGAAATCAACAGGCCGCCAATGAGCAGAATGACCACTCCTAGTATCTGCAACGGCTTCAGATTATCTTGTAAAAAAATAATCGACAGGGCATATGTGACAATCGGCGTGACCACCCCTATCACCGGCACAACTCGACTAGCTTCGCTTTTCTGGATGGCGAAAAACATAAAGAAAACGCCAAAAGCAAAGACAGCGCCAGCCAACAGATAAAGGAAAAACAAGGTCAAAGCGATTTTATGGAAACCGAAAGGAAAAAGAATGAGCGTGAAAAAACTCAACACTCCGGAATAGAAAGTGTAGACCGCCGGACTCGCCACGCGTTTGGAAGACAGCAAAAATTTATCCAGCATCGTCTGCAAGGCAATCAAAAAATATGCGAGGGTTACCACCAAAAGCCAGTTCATGTATTTTTGTTTTTTCTTTTTATATTTATATTATACCACGAAACTCTAAAAAATAGAGGCGCCTTTTTTGGGCGCCTTTCAAAATTCTTTCTTATTCATTTATCCCTCCTTTAGTCTTGTATGTTCTTTAGGTTTCCAGGCGATAATAATACGCGCTCACATCACTGATCCATTTTTGCACGTCAGCTGGGTCAAAACCAGCGCACGCTGCGTTGCCGCATTTCCATACCACCATCCGCGCCGGCGTATCGATCTTCTGCGCAATCAAAGTTTGAATCCTAGCCCCTACGATGTCCACCGCTTGTTCCGGACTGTCAAAACAAGAATACCCGCCCTCAGTCACATTATAGCCACCTTTATATCCCCAGAAATTGAAACACTCTTGCCCATCTTTTTTGGGTGAATGAGTGCCCCAATCTGATTCTTTCTTGGCGATACTAATTAGAAATGCCGCCACAGCCTTGTCTTTTTGCGCCATCTCAGGCGCCATCTCTTCCATCGGATGACCCTGCACCAAAGTTTGGTAACTCAGAGCCACTGCTTGCGCCGCCGCTAGTGTGTCATCGGTGTTGCCATTAATTTCGCAAAGTTTTTTATTTTCTTGTTGGTTTTCTAAGTCGGCTTGGAAGCTTTGGCCGATCCGACTCAGCGGATCCAGTGCTTCTGCGCTAGGCTCCGAAACGGAAACGGCATCCTCCGCTAAAGCATTCCGTCTGAAAAAGACAGAAAAAAATAGACTCGTCGCAATAACGAGAATAATGATGATTAAACTATTTCTTTTTTTGTTTCTCCCGAACCCCCCTAAAGAAATGCAGTATTTCTTCAATTTCGGTAAAGGATCTTCGCCCATAAAATGAATTTCACTCCCCTCCCTTCCTTACTTGTCTTTTGGACCTTAAGTCTTATATTCTTTCAAAACGACCATATTAGGATATCAAATTGGTCGCGCTCTGTCAAAAGATATTAGACCATTTTTTTGACTAAAAACAAAAAATGGCTGATTAAAGCCATTTTATAGCCAGAGTTATCCACAGCCACTTTTTTTGACCCGACTCTGTCTATTTTTATTCGCTATCGTTGAATTGTTTGAAATAATAATTGACTGAATCCACCCAACGGGCCACGGCTTCCGGTTTATCCCAAGAACAATCATAACCGCACTTCCAAACAACCACCATTTCACCCGGCGTGGTCAATTTTTCGTTAGAAACCAGAAAACTCAAGCGCTTGGCCACTGTTGTAACGGCGTCCGCAGGACTTTCAAAGCAAGTGTGCCCGCCGGTGCCCATACGCGCTCTTATCCCGCGATAGCCCCAATAGTTGTAGCAATCATTTCCTTCAGCGTCCACCGGCACATGCACCCCCCAACTCGATTCCTGCCGGGCAATCCCCACCATGAAAGCCGCCACCATCCGGTCTTGTTGCGCGATATACGGCACCATTTGTTCCATCGGCGTGCCTTTGACCATGGTCATAATTTCTTCCTCAAATTGTTTAGTGCCGCTGGTTTTGTCTTGGTAGTTCTGCATGATTTGCGAAACATAATTTTCCACCTGCGTGGCGTCAGTGCTAGAAGGCGATGCTGCCGTATCTTCTCCCAAAACTTGCGGCGTTTGATTGTCCAAAATTTGCTGGGTAGAAACTTCCATATTAGACGCAATCGAAACTGCCGCTGCGCCCTGACCCAAATAGCGATAGATGAAAGTCATAAGAAACATGCCCACCACCAATGCTCCCACCATAGAAACATTCCACATTTTCACCGTCGACATCCCTTCAAATGGTCGGCGGAAAGCTTCCTTGCAATAGGCACCGTAATTACCATATTTTTCCTGAATGGCGGCAAAGATAGCAGCTCTATTTTCTAGTGCATACTTCGCCGGCATTTTCTTTTCATAACGCAAGAAGCCATCCAGACTCGAAAAGTTTATCTGACGGTCACTCTTCACAAAGTGGATCTCCAAATTATCCGTGGAAAAGTTTTTCGTTTTGCCGTATTTAGAAAAAAGGACGGAAGAATTTTGGTCCCGCGCGGTCAAGGATGTTTTTGGTAAGGTGTTTTTTTCAGCAGTTGAAACAGAATCAAGCGTTTTTTGTTTTTTGCGTGCTTCCATCAATTATAAAAGTGTTTATTGATTTTCTTCTCAAAATTATATCACTTTTTTCTTCTTTCGACTAATAAAAAATAGTGCACATCCGAAAATTAGCATCAACAAGCTCAAAAGCTGACCGAGCGTTAGCCCGCCGAACAGATATCCGACTTGCGTGTCTGGTTCACGAAAAAATTCCGCCCCAATTCTCATCGCAGCGTAGCCAATAAGATAGAATGCCAGTAGTTGGTCGCGATATTTTTCTTTGTTGCGCAGTGGCCACAAGATTAGAAAAAGAACTAACCCTTCCAGAATGGCTTCATACAATTCTGAGGGGTGCCGCAAGAGTCCATAAGGGTCACTCGGAAAATACATTCCCCAAAATTTTCCCGTTGCGCGGCCATACAGCTCGCCGTTCAAGAAATTCCCGATCCGCCCGAAAAAATACCCGGCTGGAATGGCCGGCGCCACAAAATTGGCCCACTGCCAAAAATCCATTTTCTTTACCTTTAGAAATATCCAAGCCGCCACCAGCGCCCCGATTAAACCGCCATGATAACTCATGCCGTATATGCCAATGAATTGGTGCGTCACCGGGTCATAAGGCGAGATGATAGCCAGTGGGTTTTGCCAGTAATATGTAAAGTTATAGAACAACACATAACCCAACCGGCCGCCTATGAGCAGCCCCACAAAAACCACTAGCATCAGATCAAGAAGCATATTTTTTGAATATTCTCCCTCTTTTTCTCTTATTCTGTAATTTAACAATAGATGAATTACTAAAAACGCCACCAAATACATCAACGAATACCAATCCACAAAAAAACCACCAACAGAAAAAGCCACGGGGTTCAAATGATAGGGAATGCGTTGATAGGAATAGAGGAAATTGATCATATATTCTTCTGCACAATCACCCCCACGGCGGCGGCATAGGCGTGATGGGTGCCGAAACGCGGGATGGCTAATTCTTTGTGCAGATTTTTATGACGCACTTCCACAGATTCGCCCTGCTCTGTTCTGGTAATTTTCTCAATTTTAAAGCCTGCCTCCGAAGAAACTGTCTGGCCGAAATAGATAACTTTAGCTTTAGTGCGTTTAGCCAAGGCTCGGATTTTTAAATTATCATAATTCAAAATCACTTGGCCGGATGTGCTCATATTTTTCACCAGATAGGCGTATTCTTTCACCATCTGATCAAGGCCGGAAAAAGATTCGATGTAACGCTGGGTGATGTCGGTAATGACACAAATTTCCGGTTTTACTATGGATAATAAGTAGCGCATATCCCCGCGCCGCGCGACACCCAATTCCAAGACCAAAACGGCTGGAAAGTTTTTGGCAAAAATCGCGGCTGCCGCGTCAGCGATAATCGGTAGCCATCCGCGATAAGAATTATACCCGCTGCCGATATTGAGAATGGCCAAAGGCAGGCCGATTTCCGTATTGAAATTTTTCGGATTAGCTCGTACCGTGCACCCCTTGGCCAACAAAACTTTTTTGATCTCATCACGCACAAAAGTCTTGTTGGTCGAACCGGCCACAACAATAATTCTTGGCCGATGGATAAAAAGCACCAACTTGGTAATATATTTTAAATAATATTTTAAGAGTGGCTTCAGAATCAGTTTCATAAAAATAAGTTATCCAGTCTATTAAAAACTTCATTAATATCTTTCTCACTACGACCAAAGCTGATCCGAATGTGGTCTTCGCCGCTCGGGCCAAAGGCCACGCCCGGCACCACCGCCACCTGCGCCTTTTCCAAAAGATACAACGCGAAATGCCAGGAAAAACTCCTCGGACAATCGTAACTGCCAAAAGCGATATCTTTCTTAATGATTCTAGGGAAAACATAATAGGCACTTTCCGGCCGGATGTAAGAAAAAATATGCGCGAGCTTATCCAGTCGTTGACAGATTAAATCGCGCCGCTTTTTATATTCACCATTGAAAAACTGCACGTCCTTTTCTCCCATTTCCAAAGCACCCATAGCGGCATATTGTGAGATGACTGGCGCGCACGTCACTAAAGAATCATGCACTTTCAAAATTTCCCGCGCGATACTTTCGTCAGCGTGCAGATATCCCACGCGCCAACCGGTCATGGCATATGATTTGGAAAAACTGAACAGGCGGATGACGCGACGGCGCAATGCCGGCAACTCGGCCAAAGAAAAAATCGTCTTGCCCGGCTCAAAAATAAAATCCTTGTATACTTCGTCGCTCAGCAGATAGAGGTTGTGTTTTTCAGCTAGCGCGGCCAAACCCAAAAGCTGTTCCTTGGAATAGATTGTGCCGGTCGGATTGTTCGGATTGCAATAGAAGATAGCTTTAGTTTTCGGCGTGATAGCCGCTTCATATTTTTCCAGCTCAAACGCCCAACCTTTTTCTTCGCTGAGCGCCACATAAACAGGCGTGCAACCGGCGAGAATTATCACTTCGCGGTACGAAGTGTAAGTCGGCTCCGGAATGATCACTTCGTCACCGGACTCAGTAATGGCCAAAAGCGTGGCCGTGATACCTTCAATCGAACCGGCCGTCACCAGGATTTCTTTTTCGAAATCATAAAACATATTCTGCTCGGCCAGCTTGATTTCGATCAGTTCGCGCAGTTCCGCAATCCCCGGCGACAGCGAATATTTAGCCACTACACCCTGTTTCAAGGCCAATTCCACTCGCCGCTTAATGCACTCGGGCGTGTCAAAACTGGGCACCCCTTGCGCCAAAGAAATCACCGAGGGAAACTTAGCCGCGCGTAGCTCCATCTGCTTTATGACCGAAAGCCTTAGGTTTTTAGTACGTTCAAACATATATTCTAAGTATATAGTATTTTCTCTTTAGCATCTAGCATATTCCTAAGGTTCAACCTTTGGCTAACCAAAGGTTGAACCTTAGGAATATGATTTACCACCAAAAAATCCACCTCTTACGAGGTGGATTTCAGGAAAAGTTCTTAGGAGAAATTTTCTAGTTCTTAATGGTGTGATCCAACGGCGCAGCAGTTATTTCAGAAGCCTGATCTGAAAACACAGTTTTCAAACTCACACGGGCGCTTTCCATGGCGGCCTTGAAATCACTCATGGCCTTTTCCACCGCTGCGTGGCGAGCTTGGATCAAGGCTTGCACCGCTGCACTGACCTTGGTCACATTTTGACGATCGTTTTGCATCTGGGTGCGCGCCGATGCCATACCGTTTTGAAAATCCGTCCGCACAGTGGCCGCGTCGTCCCCGGCCGTACAATCAGCTTGCGCTTTAGCTAAAGCAGCCGCACGGTTAGTAGCGGAAGTCGAGACAATAGTACTCACCTGGCCCTGACGCGCAGTAATGGCGGTCTGTACGCCGGCACGGAAAGTTTTGATGGCTGCATCCACTGTGGCTTGACGCGTGGCAATGGCCGCTTTAGTAGTCGTTTCAAAAGTACTTACGGCTTTTTTCTGGGCATCCGTCGTCGCCGCGGCTTCTAGTTTGGCAAATTGTTGGCTGCGATTAGCTTCCCAGGCCGCCCGCTCTTTGGTCAAGTTAGCATCGGCTGTCGTCATCTTATTATTCCAATCAGTCAAACGCTCCGTCTGGCGAGTTTTCAAGTTATTTTCCTGATCGGATGCTTTTTGATTGAGATTACTGGAAAAGCTTGCAATCCGACTGCAAATATTTTGCATCTGCGTTTCCTGGCGAGCCGCTTGTCTGTCTTGCATCATCTGTGTCCTATTTACTGGTGCCTTTCCATTAGTATTTGTGGTGATAGCTCCCGTTTCCGCCAATGCTACGGTTGCTGTCAAAATTCCAATCATGGTTAGCCCGGCGCCGATTTTTTTATAATGCATTTTGATCATAAGTATTGTTTAAATTATTAGTGTCCTGCCCATTATCCACGGCGGCTTTGGCGTCATTCTCATCACCGGTCACTTGCGTCTGTTCACTGTTGGCGCCTGAAACAATTGCATTCACCGTGTCATCCGGTTTGCCGGTGGCCGGTGGCAACTCTGGTGGAACATTGCCCTGGGTAGTGTCGACCGTTTTTACGTTATCCGTACTACTCGTGCTATTTTGCGGAGAAACAGACGGTGTTTGAGTGGTGGTGGTAGCGGCATTATTGTTGCCACAGCCGGCCAAGACTAGGACAATCGCCCCAAAGAAGATTCCCGCGCTTATTTTTTTCATAGACATAGATCTTGAGTTAAAATTTAATTAATAATTATTCTATACAACAATCAATCGCCTTTCTGACCAATTCTCCCAACTTGCCCATGAACCCGCTTTTGGGCCCGTCCACTTGAGAAGCTGCGGCAATAGGATTACTCACGGCTTTTTCTACAGGAGCATTTTCCGACTTGTCATGTCGGTTTAAAGCTTTAGTGTCAATGTGTTTAATGTTGTCGGCCGAAATGACTTTCATATTGATGCCCCAAAATAGAGAATAGAGGTCATAGGCTTTCTGAAAGAGCTCTTTAGCATCATCTTTGCGCCCCATGCCTTGTTGCTTGGTCCCCACTTCCATGAGGCGCATGGATGCGGCTAATAAGTGCTTGGAGATGCACCACACTTCGCCTTCCGGGTCTTTAACGATCTTTCTGAGCAGATCGCCGCGCATCTTGCGGACTTCTTGCAACAGATCGAAATATTCAGGTTTGCCGAGTTTCGCCCCGGTGAAAAAGAAATGTTCTTCAATGCTCACCAGATTCATAATGGCGATGGACAGATCCTGGTCGGAACTAAGATCTAGCTTATCCTGCTTTTTCATGGTGTCCACTTTTTCAATGAGTTCCGTGACATTTTTGATCAAACCCGCTTCATTGGTTTCATTGTTCATATACGTAGTGGCGATAAAATTATTACCGCGTTAAAAAATAAAATAGACCGCTAAGAATGATAAGGGGCGTTACCGCGAAAACTACTTTTTGGAACGGGAAAAAAACTTTGCCCCGCTTATCTTTTAGCTTGAAATGAATCGTACCACCCACGAAGAAAAAAACACTGCCTAAAATAATGCCCACTAATAATTTATCCACGCCCCAAATTTTATTCAAAGGATGGCCGATGAGATCATTCCAATAGAGTGGCAATGCTACCATGACGTAATAGGCCGCAGTTACAATAGTCCGCTCACCCCAAAACCGGAAGTTTTTTTTCTTGAGCCATTCCAAAGTCCAGATGGTCATGGCCACGATAAGCGCGCCCACCCACAGGCCAGTGATAGTATCATCCACCCCAAAATAGCGTGACAGCCCCACGCCCCCGGCCACGGCGACCGTACAGACCGGGCAAAAAGCTTGAGCTTTGCAACCAAATGACAGCAATAGCCCCGCAACCATTAAAAATATATTTCTATTTATTCTTAGCATTATTTAGATTTTAAAATTATTTCTGCGCCGCAGCCGCATCCAAGAAGTTTTCCACTTCATTTTCTCCCACGTAGCATTTGCCGGCCGACCAGAGGAACGGCACGCCTATTTCGTCAAGCTTGAGCCCACACGCTTGCGCCTTCTCGGCCATCAAATTGGCGTTAGCCGTGTCGCCCCAAACTTCCCTCTTGGAAAAGACCACTTTCTGGTCCAGCTGATGATCAGCGATATATTTTTCCACATCCTGACAGTGCGGGCAAGCGGCGCCATAGAAAAAAATAATACTAGAGTTATCCTGCGCCACTTGATTATTGCTAGTATTGGAATGGATTTTTTGCCAAGTCTTATAGCCGGCCAGAATGACCACCATTGCGATGACCACGGCCAGGCTGATTTTTTTTGTCTTAGACATATTGTTTTTTCTTCATTTTTTAGACGCTAAACTGACACTTCCTATTTTACTATATTTTCGAGAAATTGGAAACAAAAACAGCCCCGACGTAACGTCAGGGCTGTTTTTTATCGAGAATTCGATTAGAATCGGTCTCTTTGTCCGCCACCGAAAGAACCTCGCGGTCTTTCTTCTTTTGGACGAGCTTCGTTTACAGTAAGTTTTCTTCCGTCAACTTCCTGTCCGTTATACATTTCAATCGCAGCTTTAGCTTCATCGTCAGAAGACATTTCAACAAATCCAAAACCTTTGGATCGTCCAGACATCTTGTCGGTGATAACCATAGCTGATTGAACGTTTCCGGCCTTTGTGAAAAGATCCTTCAAAGAATCATCATTCACATTATAGGACAAATTGCCTACGTATAGTTTCTGTGCCATGTTCGTTTACCCATACTTTCCGCGTTAGCAGAAATCAGGGTCACTACTTGCTAATTATAAATTGCAAGGCGACCTTTCTCATATCGTTTACATGCACTTACGTTTACTAAGGCAAAACTTAAACTTACTGAGAAGACTTACAACAAACTCATTATAGCGCAACTTGAGGGAAAAGTCAAGGAATATAGCCGTCGGCAAAATAGGCCTTATTTACTTGATTTCTATGTAAGCTTTGACTTTTTCCACAATTTCCCGGAAAGAAACATTGGCCTTAACGACATAATCAAGTGCGCCCATATCCATCACACGTTGTTTGTCTTCTTCCTGACTGAGGTTGGATAAGACGACCACTTTGAGGTCTTTTGTTTCCGGATTGGCTTTTATCTCTTTCAATGTTTCAAAACCATCCATGACCGGCATAATCAGATCTAAGAGAATGATGTCTGGCTTTCTGGTTTTCAGAAATTCCAAAGCTTCACGGCCGTTACCAGCCACGAAAATTTCAAAGCCTTCCTTGGCCATTTTGTTCTTGTGGATGCTGGCCAAAAAAGCATCATCTTCCACAGCGAGGACCAATTTTTTTCCATTCTCCGCAGCAATTGGCATATCATTTTCCATAAAATTAAGATTAAATAAATTAAGCAATCGAAACGTTGCGCGCCTGTGCTACCGGAAATTCCAGAAAGAAAGTTGTCCCTTTGCCTTCCTTACTCTCAAACCAGATCCGGCCGCCCCCTTCTTCTACAAATGATCTTACCACATTTAAGCCGAGGCCGGAACCTTCCGTTTCCTTGAGCACTGCATTGGAGGCTCGAAAGAATTTACGGAATATATTCGCCTGCTCTTTTTCCGGGATGCCGATGCCATTATCAGAGACAGCGATGGTAACTTTTTGTTTTTTCAAACTCACCAAAAGGTGCGCCTCACCCCCGGACGGGGTATATTTTATCGCATTAGAAACTAGATTTTCAATAGCTTGGAAAAAATGTTTCGGCCCAATCATGATCTGCGGATCTTCTTTGCATTCTTTTTCAAAAATCACTTTCACTTTCTTTTCTTTAGCTAGTCCTTCCAAGGTTTTTATACCGTCAATAATTAAGCTCGCCACATCAACCGTATCCAGTTCTTCTTTCGATTTGCCCATATTGATGCGAGAAACATCCAACAAATCATTCACTAGCGTGACTAAGCGTTGATTGTTTTTAAAGATCTGATCCAAAAGCTCCGTGGCTTCCTTTGGCAATTTGCCGGCATCTCCATCCAGCAGTGATTCCAATGTCCAGCGGATTCCGGTCAGCGGGGTGCGCAATTGATGAGCGGTGATGGAAAGAAAGTCATCTTTTTCCTTCTCCAGGTTATATCTTTCTGTAATATCTTGGAAAACACTCACGACGCCCAAGGGTTTTCCATTTTTAATAATCGGCGCAAATGATCCGGAGATGGGAATATTACTGATAGAGGTCGTCAGATAGCAGTACGGCGGAAGTGGGAAAACAGCAGAAGATTTAAGTGCTTCTGCCACTGGATCCAATATTTTTTTACCACTACCTTTGCCACTTGAGAAGACAAATTCATTCAAATATTCTTTACCAATGAGCGGACTACCCTCAGCGCGTGCTATCATCTTAGCTGCCGTCAGATTGACGAAGGTAAGCACGCCATCACAATCAGTAGCAATCACCCCTTCTCCAATTGAATGCAAATAACGTAAAATACCCTCACTCCGATCACGCTCAGCCGCATACATTGTTTTTTCTCTTTCTAATAATTTCTTGCTTTCTTCAAAGTCTTCCAAGATATTTAACATGGCTTTCTTCGAGTTTTCCAAGTTTTCATTTTTTTTGTTAGTTTGGTCCAGGATCGTTTTTAATTCAATGGTTTTTTGGGAAACCTCTTCCTCCAGATGACTTTTCGACTCAATCAATCTCACTCGCATTTCATTGAAAGCATTGATGAGTTCTCCGATTTCATCATGAGAAATAATTGGAATGACTTCTGTTAGATTTTCCTCTCTCACTCCCTTCACCTTCCTGATAAGAAAATCCAATGGCACACCGACAGAGCGATTGATAATTATGATCAAGATTATATTTATGATAATGATGATTGGAAGGAGTAGTAGCAGTAGAAAAAGAGCACTCTTAGTCGCCCCAGCAAAAGCGACAGCTACCGGAGTTTGAGTTATCAATATCCAGCCGTTACCAAGATATTCTTCCATTGCGTTTTCTTTCGCGATAGAAGTTAATGCCTTTGAATTATTGGCAATACCGGCCAAGACATTTTCTTGTGGATGTTCCTTAAATGCCTCCAGTAACGCCGGTTTATTCTTATCCTCAGGAGAAAATGCCAAGCTGTTTTGCCAATTTTTTGCACCGATCAATTCTCCCTGGCTGTTATACAGGCGCACAATCGATTCATCAATGCCATCCAATATTTTCATAGACTCATTCCAATCGATACTTTCTGATGCCACACCGATTATCTCTTGGCCGTCCTGAGACAACACCGGAGACATAAAATATTCCTCCATTTTGTCGGAAGAATTATCAGCTAAAACCACTCCTGAATAGCCGCTTTCTCCTGCTAACGATTTCTCGAATAGCCCCGAGAAAGCTTCGCCTTTGTCTGTGACGCGGTTGCCAAGACGCTCCCCTGAAGAAGAGGCGACAATGCGCCCTGACTTATCAAGGATATCCAAGCTATTTAGTCCTGTATAAATAGCCATATCATCTTTGAGTCCTTTCTCTAAAAGCAGCCTGTCTTCTTCGCTGTTTTGACCGCTTAAGAAAGCCCTCACCTTTATCCTGGTGGCCGTTAATTTTAAATTCCGGTACTGAGCGGCCAATGACTGATCAATCTTTTCCATATACATGGCGGCGACATGCAGATGATTCTCTGTAATGTTTTTTTCCAAAGCATCCCTGTTGTAGCTATAAGATTGGAATCCGGCTATGACTAAAATTCCTAGAGAACCTAGGCCGATAGTAATAGATATTTTATTGGCTATTTTCATACTGTATTAAGCATTATTTTCCGCTGTTTTTTTGCTTTCCAATTCTTTTATCTTTTCTTTCAGTTCAGCCATTTTCAATTCCCGGCCAATAGCTAGAGCGCTGAATTTCTCAAGCTCCATGTTTTTATCTTCCAATGCTTCTGTTCTTTTTTTCACCATTTCTTCCAGGTCTTCTTTCTGCTTATCTAAAAGCTTGCCTCTTTCTTCAAAAAAATTAATTTTTTCACTGAGTTCCCGCGGCGTAAGCTTCAGGTCAGTTGCCATTTTGACATACACGCCGTTAAGATTTTCCGCTTCTTCTTCGGTAAATATGCTTTCATCGGAGAGCGCCTCTTTTGCCGAAGACGCTCCGATAAAACTGGCTAGAGTTTTTTCTACTATGCCGTTAAGCTGGACCAATTCATTGATAGTAATTTTTTCCTTGCCGGATAATCCGGTTTTCTTAAAGCACCTCTCGACCGTTTCCCCTACCTTGGAATCATCCATATACCGCTTAAAAATATTCTCAATGAACTCCTTCTTTTTTTCCGCCTGAATGGAAGCCTCCTGCTCCAAAGAAACCACTGAGACGGAAATATTTTTATCCGCAATATCGCAAAATTTATCCGCCATCCCTTTCTCCTCTTCGCTTTGCTTAAAAATTAGAGAGCCAAAGATATAAAAACCGATATTGAATACCAGACTGAAAAGAATTACCAAAAACAATGGGTCAAGACCAGTGACACCAAAAAGTTTTTCCGGTCGCAAGTATCCAATGCCAAAAGGACCGCTAGATAAAAGTCCTTCCCTCAACCACCCGCTTCTCACGAAAGCCGGCAAAAGTGATGTATATATCCATAATAAAAACCCGGCGGTGAGTCCCATGATTGCCCCTGCCTTGTTGCCTTTTCTCCAAAACAGAGCGCCTATGGTCGCAGGAGCAAATTGTAAAACAGCCGCAAAAGAAATCATCCCTATCTTGACCAGCATATAAGAGGATCCGATTTTAACTTCGAATGCATAAGCCACAATCATCAGTAGCGTCACAATTATCCAGCGCAAGGGCAACAAATGGCGCCTTAAAAATCCAGCTATCCTTATTTTTTCGAAAAAAGGTAACACCAAATGATTAGCGGTCATAGTAGTAATGGTCATGGCTGAAATCATAATCATACTGATAGCCGCTGAAAAACCACCGATAAAAACGAGGAGGGATAGCCATAAGCCTCCGCTATGCAATGGCAAAAGCAGAATAAAAAAATCAGCTACACTCTTATCACTTCCTATAATCATTCCCGCCATGGCGATAGGGAAAACAAATAATGTTATGAGGATAAAATATAGAGGCAACAGCCAAGCGGCAGTGCGAATGTGTTTTTCATCAGAGTTCTCTACCACTGCCATGTGGAATTGTCGCGGCAACAAAAAAATAGCAAAAAAAGACAGGATTATATAGGCGGAAAAAAGCGAATACGATGGCTGGCCGGATCTTTGCGCGTCAGCTAAAACAACGTTCGTAGAAATTCTTGAGAAAATATCCCCGAAACCATGAAACATAAAATAGGTCACAAATATCCCCGCCGCCAGGAAAGCTACCAGTTTAACCACCGATTGAATGGCAATTATCATCACCATTCCCGGGTGTTTTTCAGATTGATCCAATCGTCGTAAACCGAACACTATGGTAAAAACAACTATAAAAACAAGGGCGATTAAATCGATACTGCCATTACTAGAGGCCAAATTATCTCCCGTGGTTATAAAAGAATATGAACCGAAAATTGCCCTAAGTTGCAAAGATAGATAAGGGATTATCCCAACGAGAGCAATCAAGGAAACTATGGCAGCCACGACAGACGATTTTCCATAACGAGCCGAGATAAAGTCTGCGATGCTGGTAATATTATATTCTCGCCCAATCTTTATCATGCGCCTGATTATCCTCCATGAGAAAAGAAAGAGGAGCGACGGACCAAGATACACGCCAAGAAACAAGTAACCGGTTGAAGCGGCCAAACCGACATTGCCATAGAATGTCCAAGCCGTACAATAAATGGCCAAAGCCAAAGTATAAATGACCGGATTGTTAGCCAGGTTTTTGCCTTGATCAAACTTCATTTCGACAAAATAAGCCACGATAAACAAGATGGCCAAATATACAACCGTGGTTTCAATGACAATTGCCGGGCTAATCATAAAATTTTAATCTTTGTTTTTATTTTCCCTCAGATGAGACGCCAAAAGAAAAACTACTAATAACAGCCACGCTGAAAAAAAATAAGCGAAAGGAAAATATAGCGACTGACCGGCTTTATCAATCGCAAATGGCCAGCTTAGAATCAGAATAAACAGAAAAAAAACAAAGACCCTGAACTCATGTCTCCCTAAAGAAATAACTATTCGCTTAAAAATATTTTCTTTTTTTATCTCTTCCATGCACCGTTTTTTTGCTTCAGAAAGCTTATATCTCACGTTGATTTATGCCTATTTTTTCTTTAATGCTATTTATTAAGAGTGCCTTTTCTAAAAGTCCATACGCCAAAATAAGATACCCTGCCACCCAAATTATATCGATATAATTATATGGCCTCATATCACTTATATATTTCTCTTGATATATGGCGAACAATATGTCTGCCAATAGAAATAAGAAGAATCCGCTACCCATGATTTTCCAAAACCTTCCGAGTTTCCCATTTCCATAGACGCCTACCAAGGAAGATGTCCACAGAACTCCCAGGATCAAGAACAGATCGCCTACTCCGTAACTTATGGAAAAGATATTCTCCAGACTGCCAGCCTCAGGATCATAGACCTTATAAATTCCCCAATATGCCACCGCCAATGCCAGAATAACGGCGATTATCAGATTAGAAATAAGTGTTGCCTTTCCTATTTTTCGCCACTCATTTTTTATGCTTTCCAATCCCTTATAAATAGCTATGAAAAATAAGGGATACGCCAATAAAAAGAATGCGTCGGCGACGGAAGGAAAAGGGGATTTGTCCATAAAAAATTTGAAGACGTACCAAATAATTTCTCCCAGAAGCCAACAAGAAGCTCCCAGTGAAATGAAAAATAAGGCTATGCCGCTATCACTTCCATGTCCATAAAGCCGAGTGGCATAGAGGCCGGCCAAAGCGAAAATTAGCGGAGCAGCCAGATAGAGTGTCGCATTAGACAGCGACGACGGCTCATCCAAAAAATAGACACTGGCAACGATAGCAAGGATTACAAATAACAGTACCTTTATAATGATATTATTTTTCATCTTAGTTTGATAAATTATTTATTTCTAACATCTCTTTTTCGGCTTGTTCTTCGCCTAAATAGTCAATCAACAATTCCCGCATAACGATCAATACCGCTTTTTCGTCTTTATCCTCGAAATTAGCTGCGTACAAAGACGAAATTTTTTGTCCAAAATGTTTGGCAATTATCTCCAAACTGTTTTTTTTGATATCCGACATGATTGTTTAAAAAATTCTTATGTGAAAAAATATCCTATTGATTATTCTGTTAAATTCCTAACTTTTTTTGCAATTCCTTGATGGTTTTTTTCAACTCGGCCATGCGCAATTCCCTTTCGATGGCCAAACCGTCCATCTTTTCGAGTTCAGTTATTTTCTTTTTCAAAACATCCTCTTGTTGCTTTCTTTCGGTCACGTCCCTCACCACTTCGACCGCCCCAATAACATTGCCATTCTCATCACATAATGTTGTCGCTCTGCCCCAAGAACAATTGCCTTTCCCGCCCAAAGTCTTAGGTGTAAAATTTTCTCCAATAATAACCGCACCCTCCCTTTTCAATAACGGATATTTCTTTTCCAAAACATCATCCGATTCTAAGGCCAAATCGATCAAAATTGGTCGTTTTTCTCCATAAAAAGCCAGGCCGGCGGCATATTTTTCTTGGCCGATCACTTCAACAGCTAGCGTGCCCGTCAGCTCTTCCGTCGCTTTATTCCAAATAATCACCCGGCCTTCCTTATCAATGACGATGATCGGATCGGGGAAAAAATCAATGATATTGGAAAGTATCTGTTCCGTCACAATGGTTTTTTCAGCTTTTTCTTTTTCAATCTCATCTTCCATTTTTTTATTTTTATTTTTAAGGGAAGTTCTATGGCTCTGTATGGATAAATTATACCACAAAAATTGCCACCTTACAATTTTGAAGGGGCTTAAAGCTACTTCATTTAATTTGTTTTAATTTCTTTATTTCCAATGGTTTGAAATTTTTTTTAGAAACAACCGATCGGCCTAATTCTTTTTCCAATTCTCGTCTAGCATTGCCGGCAATTTTCCCGCCCCGCTTGGCATCACCGCTTAATTTCGGCAGACCTTGAGAATTTTCCGTCCGATGGATTTCAGTGGTCGAGCGTTCGCCCAGCATAGTGAAAATCAATTCAAAATCATCCATATGATCGCGCAGATTTTCTCGTTTCAACCCTTTGAGTTTTTTATATTCACTCGGCGTCACGCCGAAACTCGCTTTGGAAATTTCCGCTGTCAAAATTTCATATTCTTTTTGTTCTTTCGCCCCTCGTTTTTGCCATTCATTCGTCAATTCCTCCCGGATTGCGATACCGCGCATCCGTTTTTCAATCCAACTGTCACTATAACCTTTAAGTTTGTAAAGCAGCCGCGTACGCTTGGTCGCCAGTTCCGGATCTTCAATCTCCTGAATCCGTTCGTAGCCGACTTTAGCCAGCCAACGTTTGATAGATTCCACTTTTGGACTGGGAATTGATTGAACGATGCGAAACATCGTCTCTGTGCTGGCGCAATCAGTTTCATAAAATTTACCATCAGAAGATTGCAATTTCAGTTGTCCGATTTTTTCGGACAACTCAATATATCCTTCATTTAAAACCTTCTTTTTAAGATCACTCCAATATTTTCTTGGCCTCTCTGTGCCGGTCAAAGCCTCGATCACATCAATCACCGAAAACCACCATTCATTATTATGAATGATTTTTCTTATTTTTTTACCTCGGAACAATGCAATTTGTGCACTCGTTTTCATTTGTATTTTGGTTTAATAATTATAATGATATTGTATCATTATAATTAAATCATGTCCATTTGCCAGATGCTATTTTTCCCAATTTTTATTTCAATCTCTTCATATTCTTCTTTTCTCCAATTTTTTTTATTTTTACAATTTTTTTGATATGCGTTTCGGGAAGCAAATCTTCTGGCATAGTTCCATTGACTCTTTTAATGGTTTCTCGAACTTCTTTACCCACATGAAAATGAGTTATATTCGCCCTGCCTTCACCTTTTATATTTTCTTTGATAATTTTCTCATCGGTTTGAGTTATGCGGAAAAGATTGGCAGCCAGCTCTGTTGCTCCGGCGCGATCCAGAATGTCATCTTTGCCGATTTGTTTTTTCTTTTTGATTTGTTCTGCGTCCAAACCATAAAGTCCAAGATAACCAAAATTATTGAATTTTCCGAAATTGTTGACCCCTGCTTGTTTTGCAGTATTAAAAAGTTTTTTATTATGTTTTTTGACCTCACCACGAATGAATAATCTTTTATTTGCTTCGCCCAACTGCTCAAAAATTTCTTGCTTTCGTGTTTGCACAGCAAAATATGTCTGAGCGGTGGCTATCTCTTTTTTTCTTGAATCTCCGTTTTGGGCTATTAGATAGCAGGCGTAGCGAGAAAGGTTGTAATCATCAATTTTTCTCTTAGCTTCCCTCACTGTTCCTTTGGCCAAAATTATCATTTTGGCGGCGCCGACAAAATGGTCAGAAACCTTTTGATTGCTGGCTTTGCAAGCATCTTTCGCTCGTCCAATCACGCCTTCAAATTTTCGCCATTCAACATAGCCCAAAAGAGGCATGAGTTCGCGAGCTTCCCAATATTCAACGCCTTGCTCGTTTATTTTTTTGATACTTTCAAAATCCTTAGTCGGACCTGTTAATATTATTTTTTTGTTCATATTATTTTAGTTGCTTATAATGATACTATAACATTACCCCAATCACTTGTCCATCTTTTCGTCTGTGAATAACAAAAAAACAGCCCGAAAGCTGTTTTTTTGAAATGGCGGAGAGTGAGGGATTCGAACCCTCGGTGCCTTGCGACACACACGCTTTCCAAGCGTGCGCACTAGACCAACTATGCGAACTCTCCGTAACTATATCAGAATACATACTTCTAGCAGAAATATCAAGTATTTCGAGAAAATTAAAATTCGTAATAGCTTTACGAATTATGATGTATGAGTTATGAATTATGACTATTTTCTGCGATTGACCTGGTTTTTTTGATAAGTCCATTGATAATTTTGCTTTCAAGTACTGTTTTTTCAGCAATTTTTCCAAACTCAACCTGAGTTGTATATCCAAGATCTCTAGATATCAAAAGTTGATTCTGGACTTCCGTCAAAGAACCTAATGCTATTGAGTAAAATTGTATTTTTTCCTTGTAAGATTTTCGACTGAATCCCTCGGCAATATTTGAAGTGATAGAGACGACAGCTCGTCTTATTTGACTGGTCAAACAAAAAAGTTCTTCTTTGGGAAATTTTTTTGTAATTTTATAAATTTCCAAAACTAAACAATGTCCTTCACGCCAGGCATTCAGATCTGTAAAGCTTTTGATTTTCTCCGATTCATGATTCATAATTCATGATTCGTAATTCATGCTTTTATTTCTCAATCTTGGCAATCGCAATGGAAGTTTTAATGACCGTGTCGGGATTGAGGGATATGGAATCAATGCCTTCTTCCACCAGAAAAGTGGCGAAGTCGAGGAAGTCAGAAGGAGCTTGGCCACAAATACCCACCTTGCGGCTTGAGTTATGCGCTTTCCTGATTACTTGGCGGATCAACTCTTTCACGGCATCATTACGTTCGTCATAGACATGGGCCACCTTAGCAGAGTCCCGATCCACCCCAAGAGTCAGCTGCGTCAAGTCATTGGAGCCAATAGAAAAGCCGTCAAAAATTTCCGAAAATTGTTCCGCCAAAATGACGTTAGCCGGAATTTCGCACATCACATACACCTCCAGTTTATTTTTGCCGCGTTCCAAGCCATGACGTTTCATCTGCGCCAACACTTCTTGGCCTTCCTTGATCGTGCGGCAGAAAGGCACCATGATTTTCACATTAGTCAGCCCCATCACTTCGCGCACTTTTTTGAAGGCTTGGCATTCCATGGCAAATCCTTCCACATAATCCGGGTCGTAATAGCGTGATGCCCCGCGCCAACCAATCATCGGATTTTCTTCTTTCGGTTCGAAATCTTTGCCGCCGATGAGCGTGGAATATTCATTAGTTTTGAAATCAGACAAGCGCACAATTACATCTTTCGGGTAAAACGCCGCCGCGATCCGACCGATGCCTTCCGCCAATTTTTCCACAAAAAATTCTTCCTTATCCACATAACCGGCTGTCAAGTTTTCGATTTTTTTTCTTGTGTCGACGTCAGTGATTTTTTCATAATGCCGGAGAGCCATTGGGTGGATCTTGATATATTCTGTAATGATAAATTCTTCACGCGCCAGGCCGACACCATCATTTGGAATGAAGGACAGATCAAAAGCTTGTTCCGGATTGCCGACGTTCAACATGATCTTTGTTTTAGTTTTTTTGAGCACTTTAAGATTGGTTCTTTTGATAGTGAAATCCAAAAGTCCCTCGTATACGCGGCCGGCCTCGCCTTCCGCACAACTGACCGTGATCGGCGCGCCGTCACGGATGACGCGCGTCGCATTCCCCGTCCCCACCACGCATGGGATGCCCAATTCGCGACTCACAATGGCGGCGTGCGAGGTGCGCCCGCCGGAATTGGTCACAATAGCACTGGCAATTTTCATAATTGGTTCCCAATCCGGGTCAGTCATTTCCGTCACCAACACTTCCCCTTTTTTGAACTGCGCAATTTTAGCCACATTTTTGATGACGTTGGCTTTGCCACGTCCAATCTTACCGCCCACCGCCGAGCCATTTGCCAATACCTTGCCCTTAACCCTGCCTTTTAAAATATATTCTTCCAACACTTGCACGTCTTTTTGCGATTGCACTGTTTCGGGCCTAGCTTGCACGATGAACAGTTCTCCCGTGCGTCCATCCTTAGCCCATTCGATATCCATCGGTTTTTTGTAATGATCTTCAATCTGGATGCCCCATTTGGCCAAGTCAATTATCTCACTGTCTGTCAGCGAAAACTTTTTGCGATCTTCTGCTGGCACGCTCACATTTTGTGTGGAAGAATTGCCGCCCACGCTATAAATCAATTTATTGGCCTTGCTCCCCATTTTCCTTTCGATGATAGATTTAAAGCCGGCTTTCAAAGTCGGTTTATGCACGATAAATTCATCCGGCGTCACTTTGCCTTTCACGATATTTTCTCCCAAGCCCCATGAACTGTTGATCACGACCGCGTCTTGGAAACCGGATTCGGTGTCAATGGTGAACATCACCCCGCTCACCGCCTCGTCCGAGCGGACCATTTTCTGCACGCCCACTGACAGCGCAATCGCGAAATGATCAAAATTTTTGTCCACGCGGTAAGAGATAGCGCGGTCAGTGAACAGCGAAGAAAAACATTTCTTGATCGATTCCAAAAGTTGATATTCACCGATGACGTTCAAATAGGATTCTTGTTGACCGGCAAAAGAGGCATCCACCAAATCTTCGGCGGTGGCGCTGGATCTGACCGCCGTATCCACGCCGCCGGCAAAATGATTGGTGTGGTCATCTTTTTCCCAAGTGATCTTGAAACTTTTGTGTCGCATATATTCGCGCGACAATTTAGCATAATTTTCCACAATTTCATTCCTGAGGTCGGCGGGAAATTGAGCGGACAAAATCGCCTCCCTGATTTCATAGCCGCGCTTGGCCAAATTGACCATATTGCCCGTGTCCAACCCTTTCAAAATTTTTCGGATTTTTTGATCCAACCCGTTTTCCGAAACGAAATAGCGGTAGGCTGCGCTCGTTACCGCGAAACCGTCCGGCACCCGGATGCCCTTTTGACGCAAATTGGAATACATCTCACCCAGCGAAGCATTCTTCCCGCCGACCAGCTCGATGTCTTTGATGCCAGTTTCCGAAAACCAAAGTACGAATTGATTTTTTCTGTTTTTTATTTTTTTGGCGATGGCCATATTTTTTATTTTTAATTTTATTTTATGTTTTTATTATACCACAAAAATAAATATAAAGAAGTAGAGACGCCCCGGCGGGGCGTCTCTACGCCGTCATATAGGTGGGTACTTGGGTGGGTATCTAATTCCCCACCTGCAAAGTCCCCACAATCTCTTCCATACTTTTCAAAACATTCTGGTCGCCGCCGGTGAATTCCAGATG
>Ga0114951_10001649_pt1 | contig 26986 bp, 21 predicted proteins | sample AM7aDNAmetaG_FD_88677 | JGI IMG/M metagenome (GOLD analysis project Ga0114951, IMG submission 88677) | Freshwater microbial communities from Finland to study Microbial Dark Matter (Phase II) - AM7a DNA metaG | ecosystem: Environmental > Aquatic > Freshwater > Lake | place: Finland: Lake Alinen... | reverse complement strand
GGATTACCAGCGGTTCATCGGCAGCCTGGTCAAAATTCAGACCTTTGAGGCTATCCGCAACAACCGCCACTGGCAGGGGCGCTTGATCTCCGGCGCTGAAGCTGAAGTAGGCAAGATCATTACGCTCGACCTGAACGCGGTCAAGCAGAACAGCAAGAGCCGGAAGACCGGCGTCAGCACCGTTGAAATTGCGCTGAGCAACGTCGAAAAAGCGCAACTGGTGCCAGAGATATAAGAAATTCTCCCGGCACACTAATTGTCCGGGAACCTTAACCTCGAGAAGTGGACCTGCTTTACCCCTTCTTCAAACTCAACTGAACCGGCCAAAGGATTCACCCCCCGAGTCCCGCGCCGAGCGGCAAACGAGAGAGCAAGCAGAGTATGGCCAGCAGCGTTTTGTATCAGAGCATCGAGCTCCTCAGCCAGGAGAAGGGCATTGACCCAGGCATCGTCGTCGGCGCTGTCGAGGAGGCCATCGCCCTGGCCACGCGCAAGTTCTACAAGACCCAGGAAAATATGCGCGGGGAACTCAATAAAGAGACCGGAGAAATCACGGCCTACATCTACAAAACGGTTGTCGCCGATGCGGAACAGGTCGAAGACCCGCTCAACCAGATCACACTCGAAGAGGCCAATGCACTGGCTCCCGGCGTCGAAGTGGGCAGCGAAATCCGCTTGTATCGCGACACCAGCCCCCTCGGACGCATCGCGGCACAGCTCGCCAAGCAGGTCATCTTCCAAAAGGTCCGCGAAGCTGAGCGCGACACCGTATTCAACGAATACGCGCACCGCGAAAAGGAAGTCCTGAACGCCACTGTCAAGCGCATCGAAGGCCAGGACGTCATTTATGACCTCGGCAAGGCGGAGGCACGTTGCCCCAAACGTGAGCAATCGCGCCTCGAGCAGTTCTCCATTGGCGAGCGCGTCCGCGTCGTCCTGCTCAAGGTGGACCGCGCCGCCAAGGGTCCCCAGGTCATCGTTTCCCGTGCCGCCCCTGAGCTGGTTTCCAACCTCTTCCAGTCGGAAGTCCCTGAAATCTACGACAACACCGTCGTCATCCGCGCCATCGCCCGCGAAGCAGGCGAACGCACCAAGATTGCCGTTCAAAGCCGCGACAAGGATGTGGACCCGGTCGGCGCTTGCGTAGGCATGAAGGGCATGCGCGTTCAGTCCATCATTCGCGAGCTGCGCGGCGAAAAAATCGACATCATCGAGTACTCTGACGAAATCACCACCTTCGCCGAGAAGGCACTGCAGCCCGCCAAGGTCAGCCGCGTGTCGATCTCCGATCTGACTGACAAGCAGCTCGAAGTCATCGTCGACGACACTCAGCTCTCGCTCGCCATCGGCAAGAAGGGCCAGAATGTCCGCCTCGCCGCCAAGCTGCTGGGCTGGAAAATCGACATCAAGAGTGAAGAGGAGAAGCGCCAGGAGGTCGAGCAGCAGATGCAGGACCTCACCGGCGGCCCCTCCACTCCCATCGAGCAGGTCTCCGAGTTGGGCGACGGCATCATCCAGAAGCTCGTCGCGGCCGGCATCACCACCGTCGAGTCCTTGGCAGACATGACCCCCGAGCAGCTCGAAGAGATTCCGGGCATCGGCGAAAAAACTCTCGAGAAGATCTCCGTAGCTGTTCGCCACTACTTCGGCCACTTTGAAGAAGGCGAGCCAGGCCACGTACCCGAAGTTGCCGAACCGGCAACCACGGAAATACCCGGCGAAGCTGAAGTCGAAATCGCACCGGCAGTTGTAGCCGATGCCGAGGCCGAAGCTGAAAACGCCGCTGACGTCCTCAAGGAAATCGAGAGCATTGAGTCCGTTGAAACAGACGGAGATTCAGTCAGCGCTGAAGAAGCCGCGATTGAAGACGTGCCCGAAGCCGGCGATACGCCGGAAGAGATTGAAAGTGATGCATCGGAAGAACAGGCGGCCAAAGAGGACGGCGCATAGTATGCGCCCCATCCTTCAAAGCCAATCGAATGGTCATGAAAGTTTTTTGAGCAGCCAATGCCACGGGGTAGCTATGAGCAACTAGGGGCTTTGGGTAGCACACTTTGAAAAGAGGCGGATGAGTAAGGTTCGTATCAACGATCTCGCACGCGAGATGGAAGTCAAGAGCAAACAGATTCTTGACACTTTGGCGGAACTCGGCCTGGCCACTGGCAAGACCCACTCCAGTTCGCTGGAGTCCGATGAGGCAGAGAAGGTTCGCGTGTTTATCGAGCGCGGTTCGCGCTCAGCAAGCCACGGAAGCTCGTCGTCATCGCGTGGCCCGCAGCCTATAACCCCAAAAATTGACCTCTCGCATATCTCCAAGCCTGGCGATGTTCTCAAGGCCATTCTGGCCAAGAAAAAAGAAGAGGAAGAGAATGCGCGGTATCCTCATGGACAGGTAAGACCAGCTGCGCCTCCTGTTGTTCAGCCTCCTGCCCGGCCCGCGTCGCCTGCTCCCCCGGTCGTTGTGGCAGCTCCGCCGCCATCGGCTCGCCCGGAACCGCGCAGAATCGTTCCTCTGCCGCGCTCAGCACCGAACATCGTGCATCCCCCGCCCCCACCCCCGCCGGCCATCGCCTCGCGTCCGCCGGCTGGTCCCGTGGTCGCCAAGGCGCCTGCTGGCGCCGCTGTTCCTTTGCGCCCGGTCGTTGTTGTTGCGCCCCCGCCAGCCGCTGTGGTCGTCAAGCCGCCCGTGGCCCCGGTCGTGCCGCTTCAAGTCAGGGAAGAGCAGCCGCACGAGAAGCCCGCTGCAGCCGTAGTCAAGCCGCCTGTCGCCGCTCCTCCGCCCGCCGCCGCTATCGTAGCGCCACCCGCCGCGCCAGTTCCGCCCGCTGAGCCGCCGGCTGCTGTGGTTGAGCCCACTGTCGAGGCCGCGCCTCAAGCTCCCGTAGTTGCTGAAAAGGCGCCAGAAGCACCCGCCCCGGTTCCAGCCATTGCGGCAGAAGCCGTGGCTGTCCCCGCGCCACCTCCACCTCCACCTGCGGTAAAACTTCCGTCTGGGCCGCCGGCGCCACCCGCTCGCCGTGTGGTCATGCCTCAAACCGGACCGCGTCCGGTCTACAAGGCGCCCATTCTGCCGCCTCCCGTACCCGGAACTGGCAATCTTGCCGCCGGTGCCGGTATCGTGCGCGGTAGGCCGATCTTTGATCGCCGCCCATCCACTGGCCCCGGCAGTTATCCGCAGCGCACCCCCGGCGGCCCCTCAGTTCCAGGGCAGTTCCCGGGCGGACCGCGTCCCAAGCATCCTACCCGTACCGGCACAGGCGGCTACGCAGGTCCCGGCGGCACTGGTGCTCCAGGCGCGCGTCCTGCCTTCGGTGCTCGCCCGGGCTTTGGACCACCACGTCCCGGCGGTCCACCTCGCCCCGGCGGCGCAGCTCCTACCGGCGAAGCGCCACGTCCGGCGCGTGCCCCTTCAAGAGGCCGTGGCGGTCGTCCGCAGTATCCCAAGACGAAGGAAGGCCCAATGAAGGGCTTTGTGCCACCGCCACGTTATGGCGGGGTGCAATATGGCGGTGAACCGCTTCCTATCACCCGCGAAATTACGGTTACAGAGGGCATCAGCGTTAAGGACCTGGCTGAAAAGCTCGATGTCCGCGCCAAGGACCTGATCGCCACACTCCTCATGAGCGGCGTCTTCGTCACCGTCAACCAGTCCCTCGACGCTGAGATGGTCAAGGACGTTGCCGCCAAGTTCGGCGCCGCCGCCACCGTCATCAGCTACGAAGAGGAAATCGCCAACCAGGCCATCGAAGAAGTCCTCGAAGCCGAGAACACCGGCGAGTTGGAAGTGCCCCGTTCGCCCGTTGTCACCGTCATGGGTCACGTCGATCACGGCAAGACATCGCTGCTCGACGCCATCCGCGAAACCGACGTTGCCGCTGGCGAAGCCGGAGGCATCACTCAGCACATCGGTGCATACAAGGTGAAGTTCTCCAAAGAGGGCTCACCCGCGCATGGCCGCGAGATCGTCTTCCTCGATACCCCAGGCCACGAAGCCTTTACCCGCATGCGTGCCCGCGGAGCCAAAGTCACTGACATCGTCGTCATCGTAGTCGCCGCCGACGACGGCGTCATGCCCCAGACCCTCGAGGCCATCGACCACGCCAAGGCAGCAGGCGTACCCATCATCGTGGCCGTCAACAAAATCGACAAGCCCGATTCCAACCCTGATCGCGTCAAGAAGCAGCTCGCCGATCGCGGCCTCATCCCTGAAGAGTGGGCCGTCGGCGACGAAGGTACGGTCTTCGTCGAGGTTTCCGCCAAGAAGCGCATCCACCTCGATCTGCTGCTCGAGATGATCTGCCTCGTCTCCGACATCCGCGCCCCCAAGGCCACTCCTGGCCGCAAGGCTGTCGGCTCTGTCATCGAGGCCAAGCTCGATCGCGGTCGTGGCGCCGTGGCCACCGTCCTTGTACAAGACGGTACCCTCCGCCTCAACGACAGCTATATCGTCGGCAACACCTTCGGCAAGGTCCGCGCCATGTTTGATGATCGCGGCCGCCCCATCGAAGAAGCCGGTCCATCCACGCCTGTCGAAGTGCTGGGGCTTGAAGCCATGCCAGACTCCGGTGACACCTTCCTCGTCGTAGCCGATCGCGACAAGGCCAAGGGCATCGCCCAGTACCGCAAGATGAAAGAGCGCGACTCCCAGCTCGCCAAGAGTTCCCGCGTCTCCCTCGAAGGTCTTGCCGAGCAGATTCGCACCGCTGGCGTCAAGGATCTGCCTCTTATCATCAAGGGCGACGTTACCGGCTCGGTCGAAGTTCTGGCCGATTCGCTCACCCGCATGTCAACCGAGAAGGTGCGCATCAAGGTCATCCACTCCGGCGTCGGTTCCATTACTGAAAGCGACGTCCTTTTGGCCACGGCCTCGAACACCATCATCATCGGCTTCAATGTCCGCCCCGAGCGCAAGGCTGCCGAACTGGCCAACCAGGAAGGCATCCAGATTCGCCTGCACTCCATCATCTACGAGTTGCAGGATGAAATCCGCCTGGCCATGATGGGACTTCTCGATCCAACCTTCAAGGAGAACTACCTCGGCCGTGCGGAAGTCATCAACGTCTTCCGCATTCCCAAGGTCGGCACCATCGCTGGCTGCCGCGTCCAGGACGGAGTCATCCGCCGTGACGCGGAAATCAAGGTCATGCGTGGTGGCGAACAGGTCTTCAAGGGCAAGGTAAACTCCCTCAAGCGCTTCAAGGATGACGCCAAGGAAGTGACCAACGGCATGGAGTGCGGCATCGGCCTCTCCGGCTTCAGCGACCTCAAGGAAGGCGACCTCATCGAAGCCTTCTCCACTGAGAAGCTGGCCGCCGACCTCGGCGCTCTCACCTCCACCACCAAGGCATAACTCAACTTGGTTGCAACTACAAAATGGCCCGCTCCTCCATCGAGAAGCGGGCCATTACTTTGCTCACGCCCCCGCCTTGCCCCCAACCTTATCCACCAGCTAAACTGGCCCCCTCTTCTTTCATAGGGAATATGCCATGCTGAACTTCCTTCGTCGACGCTTCGACGAATTGGTTACCGGGTCTTTTCTGTTCCTCATCCTTGTCCTGCTCCCGTTCCGCCCGGCCGTCTTTGCCACTGCCGGCGGTCGTGACCTCGCGGTCTGGACTCTCAGCACCCTCATCCTTCTCTTCGCGCTTCTCCTGGTCGCCGCCCGTTTCAGTCCCCGCCTCCGGCCCCTGCTCCACATCGTGCTTCAAATCGGCCCCATGCTCGTTGCCGTACTCGGCTATGTCAGCCTCAAGCTATTTGACGCATCAGTAATAACCACCTGGCTCGGCATCCCGTCCCTTGACCGTTGGATGATGGCCGCAGACATCGCCCTCTTCGGCAAGACCCCCTACCTTTGGCTTACCCAGTGGGGCCTGGATTCCCGCCTCTTCCTCCAGATCATGTCCTGCTTTTACGGCCTCTATCCCTTCACCCCGCTGATCGCTCTCGCCTGGTTCATGTACAAGGGAGACATCGCGCAATTCCGCCTCCTCCGGCGCGCCCTTCTCATCTCGCTCTATTGCGGCTACTGCTGCTATATCCTCATGCCTGTCTCTGGACCTCTCAGCCTCTCGGCTCCGGCAACGCCCATCTTCATCTCTTCCACGCTCACTTACACCTTCCTCATGGACAACTTCCGCTACGCCAACGATTGTTTCCCCAGCCTGCACACAGCCAACCCCTGGCTCATCGTGCTGCTCTCCTGGCGCAAGCTGCCGCGTTGGCTCCTGGCCATTGTGATCACCGCATGCATCGGCATCACCATCTCCACCTTTGCCCTCCGCTTCCACTACGGCATAGACGACCTGGCCGGACTCGCCTGGGCATCCCTGATGGCCTTCATAGCGCCCCGCACGCTTCCCCGCGAAGCAGCGCAGTAATCGCCGCCGCCGCATAAAATATCCGAACACCCAGCCTCCGCCGCCCGTCTTAGCGTGTGTAAGCAGTAAAGTTGCCTTGCGGCCAACGCATCGTCCGGCGGCTGCATCAGGGGGCGCAGGTTTTGACCACCGGCGAAGACGTGGATTTCACGGCACTCGTCCAGCGTCAGTCGCGCTTCGTCTTTCGTGTCGCCTACGCCGTTCTACTCAACTCCCACGATGCCGAAGATGCCGTCCAGGAGACCTTCTTGAAGCTCTATCGCAATCGCGGCTGGCAGCACCTCTCCAACGAACGCGCCTTCCTGGCCCGCGTCGCCTGGCGCGTCGCCGTCGACCGCCGCCGTCCCGCGCAAGGCACTCCCGCCACCCATCTTGACTCTGCCCTCGACCCCAGCGACCCCCTCGATGACTCGCCTTCTCCCAGCCCCGGCCCCGAGCAAACCCTCCTCCAGGCCAACCAGAACGCCCTCATTCACTCCATGATCGACGCCCTGCCCGAGGACCTCCGCCTGCCCCTGGTCCTCTCCGCATTCGACGAGCTCAACTCCCGCGAAATTGCTTCCATCCTCTCCATCCCCGAAGGCACCGTCCGCACCCGCCTGCAGCGCGCCCGCCAGCTTCTGCGCCAAAAACTCTCTGCCGTTCAGGAGACCCGTTATGCCTGAAAACGACCCCATCGACATCCTCATTGAAGCGGCCCTGTCCACCTACGCCACTCCCGGCCCCGGCCTCGAACAGCGCGTCCTTGCCAGCGTATCCGGCGCCCGCATCTCCACCGCCAATTACGCCCCCGAACCCACCCCAGGCCGCCGTTGGCTTCCGTGGGCCATCGCTCTGCCCGTCGCAGCCTCCCTGCTGCTGTCGATCGTCCTGTTCACGCCCAAGCCCAAACACCCTCCCACCGTCTCCGTAAATCGCGTCCCGCTGCCAGCCGCTTCCATAGTGCGCACCGCCCCGCCAACCAAGCCGCACCACTCCGCATCCGGCAACTCCAGAATCGCTCCCGCCGCTACTCCGCTGCCCAAACTCGACGTCTTCCCCACTCCTCAACCGCTAACCCCTCAGGAGCAGGCCCTGGCCGTCTTTGCCGCCAAAACGCCGCTCCCCAAACTCCATGCCCTCGCCGACGCGCAAATGCAAGCGGATGCGCCTCTCAACATCGCCGCCATCGACATTCAGCCACTCGATCCCTCCGCTCAGAGCGGAAACTAAGGAGAACTCCATGCGCAAGCTCACCGTCATCCTCGGCCTTCTGCTCCTCACCCTATCCTTCGAGCAAAAGGCCAACGCCCAGGACACGCCCAAGCCAGCCGCGCCCCCGGCGCACTACTACCACCTCGATGTCGTTATCCAGGAACTCAATGCTGAGAGCAAACTCGTCAACAGCCGCGCCTATTCCACCACCGTCAGCACCGACAAAATGGATGTCTACCCGCAGATCCGCACTGGATCGAGGATTCCTATCGTCACCGCTATGCACGCTGATGCGAACGCAAGTGAAAAGTCAGGGCTCCAATATCAATACATCGACGTCGGCGTGAATGTGGACGTGCGCGGCTCCGCCCATGAAATAGGCAGCCAACTCGCCTTCAGCCTCGTAACCGAAATCAGCAGTCTCGCCGATTCGCACGGCGCCTCCAGCTCCGCCGACCCCGTGATCCGCCAGAACCGCTGGCAGGCCACCGTCCTCATCCCCATCGGCAAGCCCACCGTCGTCTTCAAGTCCGACGACCTCGACTCTAAAGGCGGAATGCAAGTGGTCGCCACAGCCACCCTGCTCCACTAATCGCCACCACGCGCTAAAGCCCCACGTCCCATACTTGCCGGCAACTTTGCAAGGGTGGGGCGCTCTCACTCTGAGCTTCATGCAGTTTTAGAGCGTCTTCGATGCGAGTGTTAACAATAATTTGGGTGCCCCATCCGTGAATCGTTTTGTGATTCATGGGTGGGATAGCACAAAGTCAAATCTCCACCGTAAGGACTAAAACCGAAGATGCTCCAGCCTCCGACACCCGCGCTCTCTCTCCCCGTATCGAGTGCGGTTTGAGCCCGTTGACACCGCCAACTCCGCAAGCATATAAGGCTTGCCATGATGCCCATTGATCGCCGGGACTTTCTGAGTCGCGCTCTGGCCACCGGAGCCACTCTTGCCGCCTCCACTCTCCCTCGAAGTGATGCTCGCTCAACTTCCCACACTCCTCCCGCTTCGCGGCACGCGGAGCAGAAACCCAGCACTCCACCTGTCATCGATTTCCGCTTTGCCCCCATCCAGCGCCAGACCGCTTTCTGTTTCCCTGACGACCCGTACAAGAGCCTTGTCGATGAATCCGGCCAACTCCTCTACGGCTACGACCGCTACACCAATGTGGACTTCTTCCCCTTGAAAATCGGTTTCGGACTGCACGGCATGAAAGCCCCCAAAGTCCTCAGCCAGCTGCTTGAAAGCCCCTCCATCCCCATCGTTCGAACCACGCTTGAATACCCGGGCGTCACGGTCACACTCACCACCTTCGCCACCAATGCGCCCGACGAAGGCCGCATCGACAATGTTCTCTTCGAGGCCACTCCGCTCGCCGGCGCTGCAGCCGACATCGAGCCTGTCCTCGACTTCGACACTCTTCAGAAGTTCGACCTCGAAGAGAAAGATGGCGTCCTCACTGTCCTTCATCGCGACTCTCGCCGTGTGCTCCTCATCGCCAGAGTCCTGGGCAGCCGGCCGCTTTCCACCGACCGCGCCGCCTCCTTCGAATCCGGCACCGACCGCGCTCTTCATTTGGTGCTGCACCACGGACAAGCCTCGAAGGGCGCCCCCTACCGTGCCTTCTTCCGGTTCCCGCAGACCAGCCCGCCCACCACCCCCATCGCGGACGGGCTCGCCGCTCCCGCGAAACACCTCGAATCCTGCCGTGCCTTCTGGACCTCCTTTTCAATTTTCCACGCACCGGTCGCCATCGCCATTCCCGGCCGCGAAGGCGAATTCGCTCTAGCCTGCGCGCGCAACATCCTTCAGGCCCGCGAGATACGTGACGGCAAGCTCACCTTTCAGGTCGGCCCCACCTGCTACCGCGGCCTCTGGGTCGTCGACGGCAACTTCCTCCTTGAAGCCGCTCGCTATCTCGGCCTCGATCACGAAGCTGTCGAAGGCCTCCGCACCACCTGGTCGCTGCAACTTGCCACTGGTCAGGTGGTCGGAGCCGGCGGCCGTGAGCATTGGAAAGACACTGGCATCGCCATCTTCACCCTCGTCCGCCAGTGCGAGCTGAGCCAGGATTGGTCCCTGCTCCACGAACTCACGCCCCAGCTCGTCCACGCCGTCCAGTTCCTCCGTTCCCTGCAAGCCGAGGCCGTCCGCCAGGGCAGCGCGCTCGGCGGCTACGGACTGCTCGCCAAAGGCTTCGCTGACGGCGGCATCGGCGGCGTCCGCGACGAGTTCACTAACACGCTCTGGGTGCTCGCGGGCCTCCAGGCCCTGGCGGAAGTCGCCGAAAACGAAAAAATTGACAGCCTCAAAGATGCACGGCAGTTTCACAATGAGTTGCGGGCCGCCTTCTTCAAAGCTGCATCCCGGGAGATGCGCCGCCACGAAGCCGGTTTCGACTTCCTCCCTATGGTCCTTAGGAACGACCCCGAATGGCAGCTCCCCGACCTCTGGGACCGGCCCCGCCCTCAATCCGCGCAGTGGGCGCTTTCTCACGCAATCTTCCCTGGGCGCGTCTTTTCGTCTTCACACCCCATCGTCCGCGGCCACGTCCAGCTCATGCAGGCCGTCACACAGGAAGGCATCCCCGCCGAAACCGGTTGGCTCCATCACCAATCCGTTTGGAACTACAATGCCGCCTTCGTTGCCGAAGTGTATCTATGGCTCGGCATGAAGCAGGCCGCTCACGACACCTTCGTCGGCTTCCTCAACCACGCCAGCCCTCAATACTGCTGGCGCGAAGAGCAGCCCCTCCAATCCGCCCACGTCGGCTCCTATGTCGGCGACATGCCCCACAACTGGGCCAGCGCCGAATGCATCCGCTATGTCCGCCACACATTCGCGCTTGAAGATGGCGATCATCTCCGCCTGCTCGCTGGCATCACCGCCGCTGAACTTGAACTTCAATCGCCGCACATCCTCGCCGCAACGCCCACGCGCTTCGGTCGCCTCAATCTCAAGCTCGAACCGCTCGATCGCGGCCAGGGCTGGCGTCTTGTCTATGAGCGATCCTCAGGCCCCTCGCCTAAAAAACTCTACCTGCCTGCCACCCTGGGCCGCTTCCACTTGACTCAAACTGAAGCAGTTCACTCCCACTCCGAAGGTGATTCCATACTTATCGACCCCGCCGCCCCTCGCTGGACAGCCTTCTGGAAGGCCTGACTCCGGGCGGTAGCGGAGCACATCGGGCGTTGGCGTCCCGATGCTACAATTCGAGCCGATTGCTCCCGCTAATGATCCTGCGACCTGGATTGGGAGAAGAAGGGATAAGTATGTTGAATCTACGCAGTTCTACCGAGTTTAAGAGCGAAAAAGCAGGCCGGCTTATCGCGGCGCGCCGCAGCCTTTTCTGCCTCGCCCTGCTGGTTACCGCAGTGCCTGCGTTTGCACAGTCCGTCAACCTGTTCCCCGCCGACTACAAGGCGCAATGGACACGCATCTCCATCCCGCCCACCCATCCCGTCAGCGATATCGCGCAATGGCATATCGATGCCGCAAAGCACACCATCCTTTGCGACGGCAACGGCGGCCACGACTGGCTCCGCTTCAACCATGAAGTCCGCAATTTCTCTTTCCACCTCAAATGGCGCGTGACCCCGGTCTCGGGCGCGCCCAAATACAACAGCGGCGTCTTCTTCCGCAACAATGACGACGGATCCATCTGGCACCAGGCGCAAACCACACCCGATGGCGGTTATCTCTTCGGCCTCACTCCCATCGACGGCAAGCCAACCTCTTTCAACGCTCGCAAAGATATGACCGAGAACCGCGTCAAACCCGCCGGACAATGGAATAACTACGACATCCGCTGCGTTGCCGATACATGCACCCTCGCCGTCAACGGCAAGGTGGTCAACACGATTCATGTGGGTGTCGAAAAGGGATATGTCGGCCTTGAGTCCGAAGGCTTCCAAATCGAATTCAAAGACTTCAAGCTTCAGGAACTCCCCTGAAGCTTATAGATACAAAGGGGGCGCTGCTCTCCTGAGCAACGCCCCTTTCGTGCGTTTTCAATGCGAGTCTGACCAGTAGTTTGGGTGCCCCATCCTTGAATCGTTCTTTGATTCAAGGGTGGGACAGCAACCCATTCAATCTCGCAGTTATTCTGCCCACCGCCCCTAAACCGGGTACCTCTCCAACGCAATCGCAGCCTGAGCCACCGTCCGGCTCTGCCCCACGGCATCCCCCGGCGTAAACCGCGCCACCCTCCGCAAAATCGCCAACTGCGTCCGCAGCATGTCGCCCTCGCCACACGCCGCCAGCACTCGCCGCACAGCCTGTTCGGCCAGCCAAATCGACTCATCCGCCAGTAGCCCTGTCATCGCCGCCGCGGCTCCCGCCGAACTCTTTCCGCTCGCCGCCAGCTTGCGCGCCCGCAACAGCGCAGATTCCAGCCCGTACACCTGCATAATCACATCAGCCAGATCCGCCATCACCTCCTGCTCGTCCTGCAGCCCGGTCATGAATCGCTGACTCGCCACTCCCGCGGCAAACAAAGCCGTCTTCTTCACCGCCGCCAGCACCTCAGCCTCCCGGCCAAGCACTTCGTCCTCCTCTCCACCCGCGTCAAAGCTGGGCGGCTCCATCACCTCGTCCATCAGATTCTTGATGGCCTTCATCAGCGGCAGTTGTCCGCTCAGCGCCCGCTTCATCAGCCAGCCGGTAATAATCAGCCGGTTAATCTCGTTGGTTCCTTCAAAGATCCGATTGATGCGCGCATCCCGGTACATCCGCTCCGCCGGATACTCCTCCACGTACCCGTAGCCCCCCATCGTGGCCACCAGTTCGTCCGTCACCAGGGACAGCATCTCTGACCCATACACCTTCAAAATCGAGCACTCGACCGCATACTCCTCGATGCGCCGCTGCGTCTCCCGCGCCGAGTGCGCCTGCTCCTCCGCGTGTTGCGCCAGGCTCGCATCGATCATCCCCACCGTGCGGTACGCCATGCTTTCCGCTGCATACAGCCGTGTTGCCGACGAGGAAATCTTCCTCTGAATCATCCCAAACTCCGCGATCGGCTTCCCGAACGCGTGCCGCTCCTTGGCATAGCGGATCATGTGTCCCAGCGCGTGCCTCGCCCCGCCAATGCACGCCACCCCCAGCTTGAACCGCCCCACATTCAGCACGTTGAAGGCGATGTGGTGCCCCTTCCCCACCTCTCCCAGCAGGTTCTCCACCGGCACCTTGCAGTCCTGCAGCACCAGCGGGCAAGTCGATGACCCGTGAATTCCCAGCTTGTGCTCCTCCGCCCCCACACTCAGCCCCGGCGTCTCCCGCTCAATCAAAAACGCTGAGAACTTCTCCCCGTCAATCTTCGCAAATATCGTATAAAGCCCCGCCACCCCGCAGTTGGTAATCCACTGCTTCTCGCCGTTCAGCGTGTAGTAGGTCCCGTCTGCCGACAGCGTTGCCCGCGTGTGAATATTCATCGCGTCCGACCCCGAACTGGCCTCCGACAACCCATACGACCCGATCCACTCGCAGCTCGCCAGCTTCGGAAGATAGCGCTGCTTCTGCTCCTCGGTCCCATACCAGACCAGCGGCAGCGTCGCAATCCCGATATGCGCGCCAAACGCCGTCGAAAAGCTCCCCAGCACTGATAAGTGATCTGTAATCAGCGTAGAGCTGGTCTTGTCCATGCCCATCCCGCCGTATTCCTCGGGAACGTCCACGGCCGTAAATCCCAAATCTGCGGCCTTCCGCATCAGCCCCGCCAGCACCCCCGGCTCTTTAGCCTCCAGCGCCGTTACCGCGGGCAAAATCTCCTCGCGTGCAAATCGGGCTGCGGTTGCCGCAATCTGCCGCTGGTCCTCGTTCAGGTCCTCCGGTGTAAACACCTCCGAAGGCGTACGGTTTTCCAGCAAAAAACTGCCGCCGGCAGCGGCAACGATTGGCGACTTACCAGGTGCGTTCATAGGGCTTTCTCCAACTGTTAGAACACAGTACGTCAACCGAATAGAGGCAATCAACTGTCTATTGATCCGGCAACTAAATACTGTTCGGGTGCCCTATCCATTCCCGCGTGTTTTGCGGGAATGGGTGGGAAGAAGGTGCCATTGGTTTCTTGCCGGATCAATAAATCCAGAGCCGCTCCCATAGCGTAGAATTGCCGATATCCAGACCGTGGAGGCTCGCCCTGTTCGCCGCGCTTTTAACCCCTTTGACTTCTGCCGTTGGTCCGCTCGCCGCTCTGCCTCCACGCGTGGCCGCCCTTCTGGCTTTTGCGCCCCAAACCGGCCTCCGCCACTACTTCAAAATGCAGTACGCCGATCAGACCTTCAGGGGCCTCTACCACTGGAACTTCTTTGATGCCATCGTCCTGCTCCCGTATTTCGCCGTGATGATCGTCCTCGCCCTGTATGGCGTTCATCGCTATACCATGTGCTACCTCTATTTCAAGTACCGCAAGAACTACAAGCCCGATCCACCCCAGCACTTCGCTGAACTCCCCTTCGTCACCGTGCAACTGCCCATCTTCAACGAGCAGTTCGTCATCGACCGCCTCGTCGAAGCAGTCTGTGCCATGGAGTACCCCACCGATAAGCTTGAGATCCAGGTCCTCGACGACTCCACCGACGAAACCCAGGAAGTAGCCTCCAGCATCGTCGCCCGCTATGCGGCTCTCGGCCACCCCATCGTCTACATTCACCGCACAAACCGCTATGGATACAAAGCCGGAGCCCTCGACGCCGGCCTCAAGGTAGCCAAAGGCGAGTACGTCGCCATCTTCGACGCCGATTTTGTCCCCCCCACCGACTGGCTCATGAAAGTCATCCACCACTTTGCCGAGCCCCACATCGGCATGGTCCAAACCCGCTGGACCCACCTCAATCGCAACTACAGCATGCTCACCCAGATCGAGGCCATCCTCCTCGACGGCCACTTCGTCCTCGAACATGGCGCCCGCGTTCGCACAGACGACTACTTCAACTTCAACGGAACCGCCGGCATGTGGCGCATCAAGGCCATCTCCGACGGCGGCGGCTGGCAGCACGACACCCTCACCGAGGACACCGACCTCAGCTACCGCTCACAGCTTGCCGGATGGAAGTTCAAATACCTGCCCGACGTCGAGTGCCCTTCCGAGCTGCCCATCGAGATGACCGCCTTCAAAACCCAGCAAGCCCGCTGGGCCAAGGGACTCATCCAGACCTCCATCAAGGTCCTGCCTCAGGTCTTCAGGTCCGACGTCCCCCGCCGCATCAAGGTCGAGGCCGTCTATCACCTCACCGCCAACCTCAGCTATCCCCTCATGGTCATCATGTCCGCGGCGCTCATCCCCGCCATGATCTGCCGCTTCTACCAGGGCTGGTTCCAGATGCTGCTCATTGACGTGCCGCTCTTCACCGCGTCCACCTTCTCTATCGCCGTCTTCTACGTGATGAGCCAGCGCGAACTCTTCCCCAAAACATGGAAGCGGACCTTCTTCTATCTGCCCTTCCTCATGGCTCTCGGCATCGGCCTCACCGTCACCAACACCAAAGCCGTAGTCGAAGCCCTGCTCGGCATGAAGAGCCCATTTGTCCGCACCCCCAAGTACCGCGTCGCCAAGAAGGGCGAAAAGTCCCAGGCCGCCAAGTACCGCAAGCGCCTCGTGCTCGCCCCCTGGATCGAGATCTTCCTGGGCTTCTATTTCTTCGGCGCAATCCTCTACACCTTCTCCAACCACAACTACTTCACCGCCCCGTTCCTGATCCTCTTCGTCATCGGCTACTGGTACACCGGCCTCATGAGCCTCCTCCAAGGCCGCTTCGAACGCTGGCGCACCGGCACCGCCGCCAACACCGACGAATCCAGCCCCAAACCCTTCCCGGTCGGCGTGTAGCAGGCCGAAAAAACAATCAGTTGGATGGCTACGGGCTTCGCAAGCTGCGGCAAGACGCACCAGGACGGTAGGCCGGGTGCCCCATCTTTGCGACCTTTTCGTGTCGCAAAGGTGGGACAGCAACCAACTAAATAGGCAAATGCTTCATAAAACTCCCTCCCCCGGTGAAACCAACCCGCGAGAGGTGAAACAGAATCCCGAGTCGCCTTTTCCGGAGGGAGCAGGGGCATTCATGCCCCTGCATTGAGCCCATCAAAGTCACGCCTTCAGGCGCGGGCTTTCATCTTCCTCCACCATGCCGGCGAATAAATAGTCCGGCAGGTGGCCCACTCATCACAGCATCAGGGACTGTGCCCCATTCATCGCAGCTTTATCGCGATGAGTGGGTTTTCGGGTAAGGCGGGTAGACCCGCGCCGGACGCGCATTGCATGTCAGGGAACCTCTGATTAAGTTGACGTTTTGAAAGGGCACAGCTTTAGCCGTGCCGCAAACCGCTGAAAATATACCCGGGCTTTAGCCCCTGCTGCATCCCTACTAGGGCTTCGACTCAAATTTTGGCATTTTTCCGCAACCTCTTTATCCCCTGGCAGGTGGTCAACCCTTCCGCTTCTTTGAGAACTCCCCAACTCCAGCACTGAGGGTGCCCCATCCATCCCGCGCTCTTTGCGGGATGGGTGGGATGGTAAGCCGCCCGTATTCAAAATCGCTCCCCGCAAGCGCCGATGCGGTCGGAAGGAAGTCTGGCTTTACGCCAATTCGAAGTCTGTTATCTGAAGAGCCGGAAGTCTTATGATTGCCGGCCCTTCAAAGGGGCCGAGTAGTGCGCGATTCGTCAACGGATTCCAGGCCTGCATGAGTTGACCACCCGCGCCGGAGGCGCATTGCATGTTAGCCCGGCGCTTCAGCGCTGGGTAAGTCACCCATCAAGAACCAGGAGTCCCGTAGGGACGGTGCAAATATGCGAAAGAATCGCTCCCGAGTCTGTCAAATCTATAGCCGAAAACACCTGCCTGAATCCCGGACATCTGGGCGTTTTCCAGGACCTGTGGCGACTGGAATTCGCATGGTTTGGCATCATACAGAATCGCTTTACAGTCTAGGGGGCTGCAGAGGATGCGATTTCGCTCGACTACGAGTTCCAGAAGAGCTGCGGTGGGAGTGGTTCCATGGTTCTTAAACCCCTGACCCCGCCATACATCTGAGCAATCTCCATAAGTTTGAGCAATCTCCATAAGTTTGAGCAATATTGCTCTAAACCCATCCCAAATCAAGTTCATAATGCAGTGAGCGAGGGATCTATGGCTCGCCGGAAGAGAGTCTTATGGGTTATTTCCCCAGGACCCGCATTACCAAATTCCTCCCCCGCTACGCGCTGGCGCTTGGCATTGTCTCGCTCGCTTTCCTTTTCCGCTTCGCCTTGGTTCAGGGCCTGGGCCTGGACATGCCAACGTATATCACCTTCTATCCCGCCGTCATCACAGTGGCGGTACTCGGCGGCATCTGGCCTGGCCTCATTGCCACTGCCCTCTGCGGGCTGGGTACCCTGTTCTTTATTCTCTCTCCCCTCTACACCTTGAAGGTCGCGAATCTCTCAGAAGCGGTCGCCCTGGTCCTCTTCTCCCTCATGGGCCTGCTCATCAGCCTGCTCGCCGAACACTACCGCCGGGGCCGTCAGGCCGTCTCCGATCTTCTCGATGAGAAAGCTCTCGCCAACATCCAGCTGGCGGCTAGTGTCAAGGCATTGGAGTCGTTCTCCTACTCGGTCTCCCACGACCTGCGCGCGCCTCTGCGGCACCTTGACGGCTTCCTGTCACTCCTCATCAAGAGAAGCAACGCCGTTCTTGACGATACGTCGAGGCATTACATCGATCGCTCACTGGAAGCGTCCAAACGCATGGGCCTGCTGATCGACGATCTTCTCCAGTTTTCCCGCCTGGGACGCGGCGAGTTTCAAAGGGTGCCGGTGGACCTGAACAAAGTCGTGGAACAAGTGCAGAGGGCAATGGAACCGGAGACGCGCGACCGGAGCATTCATTGGATAGTGGGCCGTTTGCCTGTAGTCTCAGCGGACCAGCCCATGATGCGGCAAGTCATGGAGAACCTGGTGACGAATGCTCTTAAGTTCACGCGCCACTGCCCGGCGGCGGAAATCGAGATCGGATGCAAGACCGAAGCAACCGGCGACGCCGTGGTCTTCATTCGAGATAACGGCGCAGGCTTCGATATGAGGTACTCCAGCAAGCTCTTCCAGGTATTTCAGCGGCTTCATAGTGAACAGGAATTCGAGGGAGCAGGAATAGGCCTTGCCATTGTCCGACGGGTCGTGGAACAGCACGGCGGCCGGGTTTGGGCCGAGGGGGCCGTTGGAGCCGGCGCCACCTTCTATTTCTCGTTGCCTCCGAACGGCAGTTGCACGGAGAAAGGATCGCATGAAGATAGACCCAATCTGGCTGGTCGAGGATAGCGCCGAAGACATCGAACTGACCGTCACGGCTCTGGAAGACAGCAATCTGGCCAATCGCCTGATCGTGATACGGGACGGCGCCGAAGCGCTGGAACGCCTGAAGAAACTGGGTCATCCCGGAGGCGAACCGTTTCCCTCGGTGATCCTGCTGGACATCAAAATGCCGAAGGTGGATGGCACCGATGCGCTGCGCACCATCAAGGCCGACCCACACCTGAGAAATTTGCCGGTGGTAGTGGTCACGTCGTCGCGTGAGGGTCCGGACGTTGACCTATGTTACGGGCTTGGTGCCAATGCATACGTCGTGAAGCCGGTGGACTTCGGGGACTTCTTTGATGCCTTGAAGATTCTCGGCAAGTTCTGGGCCGTGCTGAATGAGAGGCCGGAGCCAAAGATAGGCAGGGAATAGCGTATGCAACTCTCGCAGGTGATCCAACCGAACAATCGACCGCCTCCGGCGCGGATTCTTCATCTCGAAGACAGTGAGCTGGACCAGGAACTGGTAAGGGTCCTGCTCAAGAATGCGTCTATCGACTGCGAAATAGTTGTGGTGCTGACGAGGGAGGAGTTTGTCCGCCACTTGAGCCTGGGCAACTGGGATCTGATTCTTGCCGACTACTCTCTTCCGTCCTTCGATGGGATGCAAGCGCTTGAAATCGCCCGCAAGACTTGTCCGACCACACCGTTCATCTTTCTTACCGGCACCATCGGAGAAGATGTTGCAGTCGAAAGCCTGATAAGCGGAGCCACGGACTACGTTCTGAAACAGCACTTGAAGCGTCTGGTCGGCTGTGTGCGACGCGCCTTGAATGAAAGGGCGGAAAGGATGCGGCGTCTGCAGGCGGAAGCGAACCTGAAAGTGAGGGAGGAGCAATTTCGATTCCTCGCCTATCACGATTCCCTTACAAATCTACCGAACCGCGTTCTTCTCCAGGATCGATTGATGCAAGCCCTTTCCAATGCCACCCGGCGCTCTGAAAAGGTTGCGATACTCTTCATCGATCTGGACCAGTTCAAGATTGTGAACGACACACTTGGGCACTCCGCCGGAGACCAGGTTTTGAAACAGGTGGCGGAGCGCCTTGAGCGGTCTGCAAGAAGCGGCGATACGGTGGCCCGTTTAGGAGGAGATGAGTTTCTATTGGTCGTGAACGGAGTGAAAGACACCACCGATGCTGCTGTTGCGGCCGATCGGGTCAAGCAGGGAATGGCAGCTAGATTCACGTGCAACGGAACTGAACTCTCGACAACTTGCAGCATCGGGATCAGTATCTTCCCCGAGGATGGCTCGGACAGCGAGACGCTTTTGAAGAATGCCGACTCCGCCCTCTTCAACGCGAAGGATAACGGCAGGAACCAGTGGCGGTTCTTCACTCCGGAGATGAATCGCCTGGCGCGGGAGCGGTTTGCGCTGGAGAATGCTCTGCGGCAGGGCCTTGCCAAGGAACAGTTCTTTCTGGAGTACCAGCCGCAGTTTGAAGTCTCAACGGGAAGGATTGTTGGCGCGGAGGCTCTTCTCCGCTGGCGCCATCCCGAAGAAGGCCGGATTCCACCGAATCGATTCATCCCCTTTGCGGAGAGCACGGGAGAGATCATACCTATCGGTGCCTGGGCGCTGAGAACCGCTTGCGCCCAGGCCAGGCAATGGCAGGTTGAAGGCATGCCCCCTTTGGTGATGGCAGTGAACGTGTCCGCGGTCCAACTTCGCCGGGATACTTTCATCCGGTCGTTGCAGACCGTGCTGAATGAGACTGGCTTGGCGCCACAATTACTCGAGTTGGAGGTAACCGAGAGCCTCTTGCTTTCGAATGCTGACTTGGTGGTGTCGCTATTTGAGAGCTTGGGCAAAATCGGTTCGAAACTGGCCATCGACGACTTCGGAACTGGATATTGCGGTTTCAGCTACCTGCGGCGCTTCCAATTCTCCCGCTTGAAGATCGACCAATCCTTCGTCAGATCGGTTGCCACCGACCCCAGAGAGGCCGCGCTCACCGCAACCATCATCAACATGGCGAACATCCTTGGGATGAAGGTAATTGCCGAATGTGTTGAGACCGAGGAACAGGTCGAGGCGCTACGCTCCCTCGGCTGCGACCAATTCCAGGGCTATTATTTCAGTCGGCCCCTCAGCGCAGCCGCCTTTGCCGAGAAACTGCGGGCGCATGCCGCATCATTGGCGGGTGGCCCCGATCCCTCAGTCCTTTCCAAACCGCAACGAGGGTGCCCACGGTCCCTCGCTTTTGGGGACCGTGGATGACAGCCTCCAATCCTCCCACCAGATCACTCCCCTAGAAGTCGGCCTTTCGGGCGGGTGGCCCCGATCCCTCAGTCATTTCCAAACCGCAACGAGGGTGCCCACGGTCCCTCGCTTTTGGGGACCGTGGATGACAGCCTCCAATCCTCCCACCAGATCACTCCCCTAGAAGTCGGCTTTTCGCTTGCTATCCGGTGTCACCGTGCTCCGAATTCATCATGACCGCCAAACAAGACAAAATGGACTCCCGATTTCGGCCCCTTTTGCATATAATTACGCCTCATTGGCGCACAATATTCTTATGGTCATCTTCCGCCCAAATGAATCCCTCGCCGCGCCAAAGGCAAGCGGACGCCGGACCAGGTACCCCACCCCCCTCCCTCCTCCCTCCCTACCCACCCCCCCTCCCTCTCGTGTCATAATGCGGAACGATGAAATTGTGAAGCTGCGGGCCAGCCGCGCAAGCGCCTTCAACGCTCAATATCCCGCGATCGGCGCGCTCTCTGAGGTTCCTCCGATACAATAGTCTTCAAGCGCCTGCCGCCCAGGGACACGAGTCCTTCGGTCGCCAGGCGCGTTGGAGTATGGATGCTAGCCCAAAATCTCTTTGAAGCCCTCACATTTGATGACGTGCTGTTGATCCCCGCGTATAGCGAGGTCGTCCCGGTTCAAGTCAGCACACAGACCCAGTTGACCCGCGACATTACCCTCAATACGCCGCTCTTATCTTCTGCAATGGATACCGTGACTGAGTCGCGCATGGCCATCGCTATGGCCCAGCAGGGCGGCATCGGCATCGTCCATCGCAATCTCACCATCGCCGACCAGGCCGGTGAAATCGACAAGGTCAAGCGCTCTGAGAGCGGCATGATTGTCGATCCGGTCACAATCGGGCCAGATCAGATGATCGGGGACGCCCTCGAGGTGATGCGCCGCTACAAAATCTCCGGCGTTCCTGTCACGCGCGGCAAAAAGCTGGTCGGCATCCTCACCAATCGCGACCTCCGCTTTGAAACTCGTACTGATATTCCCATCGGCGACGTGATGACCAAGGACAACCTCATCACCGTGCCCGTTGGCACAACGCTTGAAGAGGCCGAGCTGATCCTCCACAAGCACCGCGTGGAAAAGCTCCTCGTAGTCGACGATCAATACAATTTGAAGGGCCTCATCACCGTCAAGGACATCCAGAAGAAACTCAAGTATCCCAACGCCAGCAAGGACGAGAAGGGCCGCTTGCGTGTCGGCGGAGCCATCGGCGCCACCGGCGACTTTCTTGAGCGCGCAGCCGAGCTGATTAACGCGCGCGTAGACGTGCTCGCCATCGACTCTGCCCACGGCCACTCTTCGAGGGTTCTCGAAGCGGTGCGCGAGTGCAAGAAGCAATTCCCCAACGTCGGGCTTTTGGCCGGCAACGTGGCCACCTACGATGGCGCGCTAGCTCTCATCGACGCCGGAGCCGACGCCATCAAGGTCGGCATTGGCCCCGGCTCCATCTGCACCACCCGCATGGTCACCGGCGCCGGCATGCCACAGATCACTGCCATTGCTGAGGCCTACCGCGCAGCCGCCCTGCATGGCATTCCCGTCATCGCCGACGGCGGCATCAAGTACTCCGGTGAAATCACCAAGGCCATCGCCGCAGGAGCCAGTTCGGTCATGATCGGCTCCCTCTTTGCCGGCGTTGACGAGAGCCCCGGAGAAACCATCCTCTACCAGGGCCGCAGCTTCAAGAGCTATCGCGGCATGGGCTCCCTCACTGCCATGAGTCAGGGATCGGGTGAACGCTATTTTCAGAGCACCGCCGACCTGGCCAGCGCGGAGCTAGGCAGCGAGGGTGTGGTGCAGCGTGAACGCGCCAGCCAGAATCGCCTTGCCAAGTTTGTCCCCGAAGGCATCGAGGGCCGCGTTCCTTACCGTGGGCCACTCGAGTCCATGGTCTTTCAGCTCGTGGGAGGACTCCGGTCCGGCATGGGGTACCTGGGCTGTTCCACCGTTACGGAACTCCAGGAGAAGGCGCAGTTCGTGCGCATCTCCGGCGCGGGCCTCCGCGAGAGCCACGTGCACGACGTCATCATCACTAGGGAAGCTCCGAACTACCATGTCGAGTAACGAGCGCGGCTTCAAGTTCTGGTTGAGTGCGTGGTGGCCGGTCGTAGCCGGAGTCGTCGTCATTGCCTTCGAGTCGACCGAGTTCATGGGAGCTGACAACACCTCCACCCCCATGCGAATAATATTCGAAGCAATCTTCGGCCCCGTCAGTGGTGCCCGTTGGGAGATCATCCACCACTACATCCGTAAGTCCGGACATTTTTTAGGTTATGGTGCCATCGGACTCGCTTGGCTGCGGGCTTGGTGGATGACTCTATCCCATTCCAGATTCCTGTATGACGCTTTGTTAGCGCTTTTCGGGACAGCCCTGATTGCCAGCGTTGACGAGTTCAACCAAACCTTCCTCCCCAACCGCTCGGGATCACCCTGGGACGTCCTGCTCGACTGCTGTGGTGCCATAACCCTGCAATCGCTGGTCTATATCTTTATGCGCACATTCAGGCCCAAACGCCTGGCCAGAGCGGCCTAGACATTCAATTTGACATCGCATATCGCGGTCCGCCCACGGGGCACGCGAACCCCAAAGTTGCAGGTGTTAGGCGTTTACATAGACAATTCCGAAACACAAATACGGGCGCATCCCTTTAAGGGACGCGCCCGTGTGACCCTCCGAGCAAGGGAAAGAACCGCATGAGAGATACCGCCCTAGGCGGCGTCTACTTTGGTATCTTCCTTCTTCTGTTCTTCTAACTGCTTTTCCAACTCGGCCCGTTTCTTGGCCTTGGTGTCCTCGCGCTTCTGACGCTTGGCATCCAGTTGCTTCTCAGCGCCCAGCAGTTCGATGAAGGCCTTCTCACCACCGTCGCCTTGCCGGAAACCGGCGCGAACGATACGAAGATAACCGCCCTGACGATCGCCATAGCGCGGAGCTACAACCTCGAAAAGGCGGGTAACCGACGTGTCGGTCATGAGAAAGGAAAGAGCCTGACGACGCGAGTGGAGATCACCTTTCTTACCAAGAGTGATCATTTTTTCAATCAGCGGACGGACTGCCTTGGCCTTTGCCACAGTCGTCTGAACGCGATCCTCTATGATGACGGACGTAACCAAATTGCGCAGCAGAGCGCGACGGTGGCTGGTATTACGTCCGAGCTTGAATCCTGCATTGCGATGGCGCATGATGCAACTCTCTTTCGGAATTTTCTCTTACCGCTTGATTACTGCGGTGGAATGCGTGCTGGCATCGGGCAGGTGTATTGGCCGGCCCGACTATGCCTGGCTTTAGAAATTCTCGGTTTCAGTGGGCAACTGCAGATCCACCGAATCCAGCGGTTCATCTTCGTCGTCGTAGTGACCATAGCTAGCGGCCAAGGCGGTGGCGGGCGGAATGCTCGTCGGCCCGGGTACCGCGTTGCCGTTCTCGTCTATCTTCATGCCCAGCGAAAGACCCATCTGCGCGAGTATCTCTTTGATCTCGTTCAGGCTCTTCCGACCGAAGTTCTTCGTCTTCAGCATCTCGGCTTCAGTTTTCTGCACCAATTCGCCGATCGACTGAATGTTGGCATTCTTCAGGCAGTTGTAGCTACGGACTGAGAGTTCCAGCTCTTCTACCGAGCGGTTGAGGTTGTCGTTGCGGAGCAGAGTGCGACCTTCTTCGCCGCGTCCCTCGGCTTCGATTTCCTCTTCGAAGTTAATGAAGATGTTCATGTGGTCCTTCAGCAGCTTCGCGGCCAGGCCAACAGCATCAGCAGGCAACACGGCTCCGTTGGTCCACACTTCAAGCGTCAGCTTGTCATAGTCGGTAATCTGACCCAGACGAGCCGCTTCCACTACGTAGTTCACGCGCCTTACTGGCGAGTGAACCGAATCTACAGGAATGAAGCCCAGGCCGAGGTCGGCGTCGAAGTTCTTGTCGGCGGAGATATAGCCGCGCCCGCGCTTCAGGCGCATTTCCATATCCAGCTTGCCGCCTTCAGATAGCGTCGCCAGATAGATATTCTTGTCGAGAATTTCCACATCGCCATCGGCTTCGATCATACCCGAAGTCACAACGCCGGGCTGGTCCGCGCGCAAATAGAGGGCCTTCGGGCCTTCGCCCGACAGCTTGAAGGGAACCTGCTTCAGGTTCAAGATGATGTCGGTCGCGTCTTCAACCACGCCGGTGATCGACTGGAACTCGTGAAGTACGCCCTCGATGCGAATCGCAGTTACTGCCGCCCCCTCAATCGAACTCAGCAGAGTGCGGCGCAATGCGTTGCCAATTGTGGTGCCAAATCCGCGCTCAAACGGCTGGGCGCTGAACTTGCCAAATGTGTCGGTAAGCGTGTCGGCATCGACTGCCAGCCGCTTCGGCTTTTGAAATCCTCTCCAAAGCATATCTGTCTCTCGTTTCCCGCGCGGCATGTACGTCGCGATGCATTTTGCGGCGGCCGCGCAAGTTCTCCTTCGTTTGAAATGCAGTGAACACCGAACAGTAATCAGCGGTCAGAAATAAAACCCATCCGGGCAACTGCTGACCACTGTTATCTGTCCACTGCTCACTGTTACTTGCTGTACAGCTCCACGATCAACTGCTCGTTGATCGGCAGGTTGATGTCCTTGCGCTTCGGCAGAGAGAGCACGCGACCGGTTAGTGTCTCGAAATTCATTTCCAGCCAAACGGGCAGGGGGTTCTGCGAAGCGTACTGTGCGCCTTGCTCCACAATCAGCAGTTTCTTGGCGTTCTCACGGATGGCGATCTCATCTCCCGCGTTTACCTGGTAGGAAGGAATGTTCACCTTACGACCATTCACCGTGACGTGGCCGTGGCGAACCACCTGGCGAGCCTGGCGACGGGAGATAGCAAAGCCCAGACGGAAAGCTACGTTGTCCAGACGCCGCTCCAACTGCTGAATGAGCAATTCGCCGGTCACGCCCTGTGCGCGATTGGCCTTCTCGTAATACTCGCGGAACTGGCCTTCCAGCGTAAAGTACATACGCTTGGCCTTCTGCTTTTCGTGCAATTGCAGACCGTAACCAACAATCTTGGCCTTGCGGTCCTTGCCGTGCTGGCCGGGAGGAAAGTTGCGCTTCTCCAGCGGGCAGCGGTCGGATAAACATTTGGTGCCCTTCAAGAACAACTTGGTGCCTTCGCGACGGCAAAGGCGGCATACTGCTCCGGTATAACGTGCCATTTCTTCTCCTGATTTCGGATGACGGCCGGTTTACGTGTCTCGGAGGACATTTCGTCCCGGCCCGTGATTCAGCTCTAAGTTCTCAGCTCGCAGTTCTTAGTTATCTCGAGCAGAGGGCACTCGATGAACCAAGAACTGCGAACTAACGAATTTTCTTCTTAGACCCTACGCCGCTTTGGCGGACGGCAGCCGTTGTGCGGCACTGGCGTCACGTCGCGGATCGAACGCACTTCAATCCCGGCGGCGGCCAAGGCGCGAATCGCCGACTCACGGCCCGAACCCGGACCGGCAACCCTTACATCGACCGCACGCATGCCGTGATCGCGGGCCATGCTGGCGGCATTTGAGGCCGCCTGCTGCGCCGCGAAAGGCGTGCCCTTGCGCGATCCCCGGAAGCCTAGAGAGCCTGAACTCTTCCAACTCAGCGTGTTGCCCACTTGGTCGGTAATGGTAACGATAGTGTTGTTGAACGAGGCCTGAATGTGCGCAATACCAAACGGCACATTCTTGCGCTCGCGCTTTTTGAACTTCTTGTTCTTGCCGGCCTTGCCAGCTCCGCCCTTCTGCTCTGGTTTCGCCATTTAGGTTTTACCCGTCGCTTTCTTTTTGCCGGCAACTGTGCCCTTGCGCGGGCCCTTGCGGGTGCGGGCGTTGGTATGGGTGCGCTGACCGCGAACCGGCAGCGACCGCCGATGACGGTTGCCACGATAGCTTTGAATATCGATGAGGCGCTTGATGTGCATCTGGACGTCCTTGCGAAGGTCGCCCTCAACGTCACCCTGGTCCTCAATCACCTGACGGATGCGGTTTACCTCGTCTTCGCCCAGATCCTGGATCTTCTTGAAGGGGTCTACATTCGCCTTCTCCAGTATCTTCAACGCGCGCGGGTTGCCGATCCCGAAGATGTATGTGAGCGCGATCCGTGCCTGCTTGTTGCGAGGCAGATCCACGCCAGCAATGCGTGCCATTTGAATTCCTTTGCCGCTTCAGGTTGTGTGCCCCCGGCCTCAACCGGTTCGCACGGGTTATGCTTCCCGCCTCCTGGGGTTCATCGCAAGCCTTAACTCAGGCTAACTAGCCCCTTGCCGAAAACGGCTGTTGGAGGGTTCCGCCGGTGCCAAAGTGCTCTAACCTTGGCGCTGCTTGTGCTTTGCGTTTTCGCAGATCACCCTTACCACACCGTGGCGCGTGATGACTTTGCATTTCACGCAAATCTTCTTTACAGATGCTCGGACTTTCATTATTGCTGCCCTTCTCCGCGCCTAGAATCCAGACGCGGCTTCTTCAAAAATCACTTGTAGCGGTACACAATCCGTCCGCGGTTCAGGTCGTAGGGACTCAGCTCTACGGCCACGCGATCGCCGGGCAAGATGCGGATGAAGTTCTTTCGCATCCGCCCCGAAACATGGGTCAGCACCTCGTGATTGTTCTCGAGTTTGACCTTGAACATGGCATTCGGCAGAGTCTCAACTACTACTGCCATTACCTCAATCGCGTCTTCCTTCGACAAACCGCATCCCGCTTCTGCCGGACCTATGTACTAGCCTTCGTACCGGTACCAGCCTGTTAGCCCGAGCCTGCTACTCGGTTAATACTCTCGCCCCGGTGGCGGTCACCGCCACCGTGTGCTCAAAAT
>Ga0114951_10001648_pt1 | contig 27000 bp, 25 predicted proteins | sample AM7aDNAmetaG_FD_88677 | JGI IMG/M metagenome (GOLD analysis project Ga0114951, IMG submission 88677) | Freshwater microbial communities from Finland to study Microbial Dark Matter (Phase II) - AM7a DNA metaG | ecosystem: Environmental > Aquatic > Freshwater > Lake | place: Finland: Lake Alinen... | reverse complement strand
GTCAGCCAAAGACTCCCGGCAGCCGTACAGGTTGTCGAATTTTGATTTGGTCACCGAATCGTTCACGTTGATGGCGGGAACCAAAAGCTTTCCCTGTTCCTGCATCTTATAGAGCCGGTGGACGCCGGTCGTCGTTTCTTCAGAAACACCTTCCCATTCCTTCACGACGCCGTGCCATTTCTTGGGCTCGCTTTTCATGATCATCTTGAGAAGCTTGAAAAGCTCGATCTCATCCTGGGTCTCGACCTTTTGATCGAGGATCTTAGGGTTCTTCTCCGCATCATATCCAAGATGGATCATGAGCGTCGCGTCACCCCCGTCATCCACAATGAGATTCGGCCCCTTGCCGCCCGGAAAATTGAGCGCCTGAAGCGTGCACCACCAGTATTCCTCGAGCGTCTCCCCTTTCCAAGCGAAGACCGGAATCCCCCGTGCTGCAATGGCGGCGGCCGCATGATCCTGCGTAGAGAAGATGTTGCAGGAACACCAGCGAACATCGGCCCCGAGCTCCACAAGCGTCTCGATCAGCACGGCGGTCTGGATCGTCATATGCAGACTGCCCATGATCCGCTTGCCCTTGAGAGGCTTCTGGGGTCCGTACTTTTTGCGGGTCGCCATCAACCCCGGCATTTCTTTCTCGGCCATGTCGAGCTCTTTGCGTCCCCAATCGGCAAGCGAAAGATCCGCGACTTTGAAATCGTTCTTCAACTTAAGAGCAGGAACCTTCTTTTGATTTTTTTTCATGGCCTTCGCCTTTTTATCGAGCATTAGCATGTCGCCGTTACCTTGGAACAGGCGCAGCCGCCCTTGAGCTTCAAAGCTTTCCTGAGCTCGTCAACCTTATCCGTCTTTTCCCAGCTAAACCCGGCTTCGCTGCGGCCGAAGTGACCGTAAGCAGCGGTCTTATTGTAAATCGGACGACGGAGGTCCAACGCGGCGATGATCCCGCGCGGCGTAAAATCAAACACCTTCGTCACAGCTTCCGAAATTGCTTCTTCGCTAACCTTGTTCGTCTCGAACGTGTCCACGCGAATCGAAACCGGCTTCGCCACACCGATCGCGTAAGACACCTGGATCTCGCAGCTGCCGGCGAGACCCGCGGCCACAATGTTCTTCGCGACATAGCGTGCGAAGTAAGCCGCTGAACGGTCGACCTTGGACGGATCCTTGCCGCTGAACGCGCCACCGCCATGACGACCCATGCCGCCATAGGTGTCGACGATGATCTTGCGGCCCGTAAGACCGGTATCGCCATGAGGACCGCCGACTTCAAAACGTCCCGTAGGATTGATGAAGATCTTGGTGTTTTTGTCCAGGAGGTTCGCCGGAATGACCTTTTTGATCACTTTTTCCGTAAGGTCTTTCTGGATGGTTGAAAGCTCGACATCGCCGTCGTGCTGGGAAGAAAGCACCACCGCTTCCACACGCACCGGCTTTTCATTATCGTACTCGACCGTAACCTGGCTCTTGGAATCGGGCCGCAAGTACTTGATCTTGCCGGATTTCCGAACCGCCGTAAGATAGCGGACCAGTTTTTGCGCCAGCATGATCGGAAGCGGCATCAGCTCTTCGGTTTCATCCGTCGCATAGCCGAACATCATGCCCTGATCCCCTGCGCCGCCGGTATCCACGCCCATCGCGATATCAGGCGACTGGGTATGAAGCGCGACATCGATCTTGCAGGTCTTGTAGTCAAATCCAATCTTGGAATCCACGTAGCCGATTTTCTTGATCACATCGCGCGCAACTTTTTCCGCATCGACCTTACCTTTGCTCGTGATCTCGCCGGCGATGGTCATACGATCCGTCGTGGCAAGGCATTCGCAGGCCACGCGAGAGGCCGGATCTTGGGCTAGGTAGGCATCCAGGATCGCGTCGGAGACCTGGTCGCAGACCTTGTCGGGATGCCCCTCGGAAACAGACTCAGAGGTGAAGAAATAATGACCTTTTTTCATAGTGGTGTCACTCCTTTGGATTTGTTGGGGTATTGACGATGGCGTTGGCTTTCTGATAAGAGGCGAGGTCACCGATATCCAACCATTTTCCCTTAAGAGAAAAAGCAAAGAGGCCCGATGTTTCAGCCAGCCAACGCATATAATGGCCGGGTTGGTCGGTATTATGGCCGCTCGTGATGTACCTGTCAAGCAGGCTCCAAGTCTCTTTGGGGAGCCAATAGATACCGCTGGAGGCGAGGGTAGTCGTCGGCTGAGGCGGTTTTTCCTGAAATTCCAGGATCTTCCCCTCATGATCGGTCCTGACAAGGCCATAGCGTTTGGCCAGTTCCTTGTCCCCGACGTCATAGACCGCGATAATGCCATGGGGCCTTTTCTTTTTCCCAAAGTCGACGAACGATGCCAGATCAAAATCGAAGAAATTGTCTCCCGCGATCACCAGAAGATCACAAGGATCGATCTTTTTCGTTTTGATCACATACGCCAGGTCGCCAATTGCCCCAAGACGAGTCTCATTACTCGTAGTGTGATCGTTCACAACCTCCACCGGCCAGGGATATTTCACCTTCGCAGCCCAAGCTTCAAAATGCCCGGAAAATTTTTGGTTGCTCACGAGATAAACAGTTTCCACACCCTGAACTTTTTGGACGCGTTCCAGGATCCACTCCAGAATAGGCTTATTCCCCACCGGAAGGAGCGGTTTCGGCATATTCTCGGTCAACGGATAAAGACGTGTCGCATATCCCGCGCAAAGAACGATCACTTTGAGTCCCATTAGCCCACCGCCTTTTTAATTCGGTTGATCACGCAGATCGACATGGGATCGACCTTATAAAGTTTCGCAAGCGCACAACTCGTCCAGTCTCCAAGCATGATCATCGAGAAAATACGGGCAAGAGCGCCCTCCCCGTGTGCCTTGAACTCAAGCACTTCGGCGCCCTGTTCCCGGATCGCTTTTATCGCGACTTTCTTTTTCTTCTGAAGCCACTGAGGCTCGTTCAGGTCTGTTAAAAAGATCGCCACCGAACGCTTGATCTTGAATTTTGGAAAAGCCCAACCTTCGACCTCATGATGGAACATCTCGGGAAGTGCCTCGCAAGAGGCGAGCGTCTTTGCATTCTCCGCAAACTGAGTCCGCCACCGAAGTGCCACGGATTGCATCAGGCCACCCCCATAGATCACAATATTTTTATCGAAAAGCCGCTTCGCAAGTTTGCGCGCTTCTACTTCCGGAAAATGGCAAACCCCGCGAAGCACTTCTCCGATCTCCTTTCCGGAGACGGAAAACCATCGGTAACGCATAAAAAGGAAAAGCAGCGAAAACGTCGTGTATCCGATCGCAAAACGCGGTGGGTACCCTTGAGGCAAACGGAAAAGCGGGATCTTCCTCTTGAGAGCTTCCTCGGCAAGCCATCCTCCAGACGCCACCACGAGGAAATGAGCTTTGCGCGCAACCGCTTGTTTAAAGATCGATTCGACCTCATGCGTATTTCCGGAATAACTGGAAAGGATCACGATCGTTTTGGAATCGACCCATTCGGGAAGACGTGAGGTCCGGTTCACGGTCCAATGGATACGCGAACGGCTCTGGGCGATAGTCCCAAGAATGTCGCCACTGATGGCAGAACCACCCATCCCACAATAGAGAACTTTCTCCGGTCTCTTAATAAATGAGGCCGGAACGCTGATGCCTCCGGCGATCGTGCGGGCCTTCGCAATTTGATTGGCCAAATCCTTGAGATAAGCTTCCATTATTCGTCGGCAAGCTCCTCGCAAACGTCTTTGAGTTTCTCCTTCAGAAAAGCATAAGTCTCTTTACCCGTGTGAAACGCGAGGGCCCTTTGGGCGATCTCCACGGCATTGGAATAACGAATCGAGCGAATCGCTTTCTTGATCTTCGGCAACATCACAGGACTGGCGCTGATCTCGTCGATCCCGAGCCCCACCAAAAGAATAGCGATCGCCGGATCCGCCGACATTTCTCCGCAACTTCCCACCCAGATGTTATGACCGTGACCGTTCCGGATCGTTAGATCGATCAGACGAATGATCGCTGGATGGGTCGGCTCATAAAGATGCGCGATCTTCTCGTTCATACGATCGACTGCGAGCACATATTGGATCAAATCGTTGGTCCCGAGGGAAAAGAAATCCACCTCTTTGGCTAATACGTCGCTAGCCAATGCCGCTGAAGGGATCTCGATCATGGCCCCGACATGAATGTCCTTATTGAATGGGATCCCCTCTTTTTCAAGTTCGTTCTTGGCTTCGTTCAATATTTCACGCGCGGCACGAACCTCATAAACGCCCGAGATCATGGGATACATGATCTTTATGTTTCCGTGTGCGCTCGCCCGAAGGATCGCCCGTAGCTGAGTTTTAAAGATATCGGTCCGTGTCAGACAGAAGCGAATCGCGCGCCAACCAAGATAGGGATTCATCTCATGCGGGATCTCAAGCGTGGAAGCGAATTTATCGCCCCCGAGATCGAGCGTGCGAATGACCACCGAATGCGGGTGCATCGTCTCAGCGACTTTGCGATAGGCCTCGTATTGCTCCTGTTCATTGGGAAGTGTCGCCCGGTTCATGTAAAAATATTCCGTGCGAAAAAGCCCGACCCCTTCTCCTCCGTGAGAAATGACGGAGGATGCCTCGTGATGGAATTCGATATTGGCCGCGAGTATGATGCGTTTTCCGTCCAGCGTTTCGGCCGGGAGGTCGCGTAATTTGTCCAGTTCTCCAGTAAGCTGGTGGAACCTATTCTCCTGGGAGTTGAATTTGTCGATGGTCGCATGATCAGGATTGATGACCACAACTCCATGGGTTCCATCCACGATGATCGTATCGCCATCCTGAAGTTCATTGACAATCTGACCCAGCCCCACGATGGCCGGAATCTCAAGCGAACGGCCGAGAATCGCCGTGTGCGACGTCGCCCCGCCGATCTCGGTCACAAACGCCATCACTTTATTCCGATCGAGTGAAGCCGTATCCGACGGCGAAAGATCGTGCGAGGCAATGATCACTTTCCCTTGAAATTCCTCCAGGCGTTTTTTCTCCTCGCCGCAAAGATTCGAGAGAAGACGCTTGCCTACGTCGCGAATATCCGAGATACGCTCTTTAAGATATTCGTCATTGATCTGGGAAAAAGCCTGAAAGTAACGCTGGATCACCGCCGCAAAGGCGTATTCCGCTCCGACCTTCTCGTTTTTGATCACTTCGATCACATCTTCGATCAAAGTCCGGTCTTCGAGGATCAAAAGATGCGCGGTAAAAATATCCGAACTCTCCCGGCCGATCTGGTCTGAAAGTTTTCGGCGGATACTGAGAATCTCGGTGCGAGTGCGCGTAAGAGCTTCTTCGAACCGGGCGATCTCGTTAGAGATCTGGTCAGGACCCACGGAACGCTTGGGAAGATTGAAGGATCCGCCGCTATGCAGGATAAACACCTTCCCGATCGCGATGCCGGGCGATACCCCGATCCCTTTGTACTCTTTCATTTATTTATTCTCCAAAATTAGATTCTATGAGTTTGGCCAACGCTTCCATGGCGGCCCCAGCATCCTTGCCGGTCACACGCACCGCGATCGAAGAGCCCATTTCAGCCGCAAGCGTCATTATCCCCATGATCGATTTGCCGTCGATCTTGAGGTCTTCTTTCTGAACTTCGACTGAGGCCTCAAACCGATTCGCCGTCTGGACAAAGACTGCGGCAGGCCGGGCGTGAAGACCCAGCTTGTTGCCGATCACAAAGGTTCGCTCGATTGTTTCTTTCCCTGCTTTTTTTCGTCGTGGGGTCATGATTGCGTCATTCTTCCGTGCGCTCAACATATTCTCGGTAATGCTCCAAAACGAGCTTCATCAAAAGCTCCGAATTATGGCGGACCTGGTCTCCTGCCTGGAGCACATCCCCCTGGATAACCTGATAACCTTTTTCCCGGATCTTCTCAATATCTAGCTTGACCGGCAAAGCGCCCTGCTTGGCATAACGCTGAAGCATGGGCGCCGGGATGGTCGCCGTGTTCACGAAACAAGCATCCACGATCCTCGGATCCGTATGGTCTAAGATCACGCTCAAATGGTCCCACGCGCTCATCCCCATGGTCTCACCGGGTTGCGTCATTGCATTCATGATGTAAACCTTGTAGGCATCAGACCGGAGCACTGCGTCACGAATATCTTTGATCAAAAGATTGGGCAGAATACTGGTATAAAGACTTCCAGGGCCCATGAGAACAAGATCCGCGATTTCGATCGCGTCCAGGGCTTCCTGACATGCTTTGCAATCATCCGGCCGGAGACGGATACTACGAAGCGGCCTTTTTAGGTCTGTGATGTTCGTCTCCCCCTCGACCGACGTCCCGTCCATGAATTCGCCCACAAGCGTCACTTTTTCAAGGGTTGAGGGAAGCACCCGCCCCCGAATAGCCAACACCTTGCTGGATTCCGCGATCGCCTTTTCAAAGTCGCCGGTGACTTTCGAAAGCGCGGTAATAAAAAGATTCCCGAAGCTGTGTCCCTTCAGCCCCTCTCCGACATCGAAGCGGTATTGAAAAAGATCGCGAATGAGCGGCCCTGCATCGGCCAACGCCACCAGACAATTGCGGATATCGCCCGGCGGCAGCATATCCATTTCATCGCGCAAACGACCGGAACTTCCGCCCGTATCCGTCACCGTCACGATCGCGGTGATATTACTCGTAAATGCTTTGATCCCTGAAAGCATGGTGCTGAGGCCCGTCCCACCGCCGATCGCCACAACGCGCGGCCCATGCAAGAGCGACTCCACCCGGCGTTTCTGATAAACAATGTCTACTAGCGAATCGTTTCCGTTCAACGGCATCAGCGCGCGCACAAAAATCCGGACCATGTTTTTGATCGAAGTGTAAATAAGAAAAATTCCGAGGATCAAAAAGGCCGTCGCGAACGAGGCCAAGAGCACGCTCGTCTTGGACATGGTTTGCACGGTCAAGAGGGCCACTAACACGATAAATCCAAGGCCTAACGCGCAGAGAAAAATCCACCGCTTGATCCCGATGCCTGGATAGAACCACTTAAAGAATTTCATGGAAGGTTGCCGCGGAGCCGGCCTGGGTCAATCCCAGGTCAGACCTTGCGGTTCTCTTCTTTCGCGATCAGATCGAAAACATCCTTCGGGGTCTTGCACTTCCTGATAAGTTCGCAAAAATAAGTGTCCCTGAGAAGTCTTGAAATCTGTGCCAGTGCTTTGAGATGCGGTCCGGCGGTGTCCTTGGGCGCGACAAGCAGGAACAGGATATAGACCGGTTCACCGTCCAACGCTTCAAAGTTCACGCCTTTGCGGCTCACGCCAAGCACGGCTACGAGCCCGTCCACTTTATCCGTTTTGCCGTGCGGGATCGCGATCCCCTGCCCGATACCCGTCGAGCCCAGGTTCTCGCGTTCGATCAAAGCACGAAGGATATTTTTTTTATCCCCCACGTCCTTGACCTCGGCCAGAAGATCGACCATCTCTTTCAAAATGCCTTCTTTGTCGGTCGCTTCCAGATCGACCTTGATGCCCTTGACGTTGAGAAAATCGGTAATCTTCATGGATGCACTCCTCCGGATTGAAAAAGGTTAAGGGACTATCCTGACTTTCATTTTTTTGATTAATGACAGTCAGGATTGCCCCAATTTCCGCTTCGCTTCAATTGATAAGTATTGGGACTAGAATCCCGGCTCGATAAGCCCGTGACTCCCGTCCTTGCGTTTATGGATCACATTCACAATATTGGTATCTTGGTTCATAAAAACAAGAAAGGCTTCCGGAGAGATCGCCAGTTGAAGGCTTGCCTCCTCAACCGACATCGGCTTGGACGCAAAAGTCGAGGATCGGACGATCTTCGGATGGTCTTCGGGCAGAACACTTTCTATCTCGATCATTCCAAGCGCTCGGGCGACCTTCGCTGAACCCTTGGCACTTTTATTGTGATGCCCCTTGGACTTTGAACGAAATTTTTTCAGCTGTTTCTCGACGCGTTCATAAGCTTCGTCCATCGCCGCAAAGACGTTGTCCTTAGCCTCGCCCATCCCAAAAGCATGAAAATCCTTGGCCGCAAGGGTGATCTCCGCCTTAAAAATATACTTTTCTTTTTTAAGGAACACATGCGCCTCCACAATCCGAGGCGCGTACTTCTCGAACTTGGGAAGCCGTTCTTCCAGATGCTCTTTCATCCCTGCGGTGATCTTAAGATTCTGTCCTGAAAAACGGATGTCCACTTTTATTTCCTCCTTGAGGGTCTTTGATGGATTATTGCAAACCGCGGGTGTCGAATTACGCTAACGTAAACCTCTCTCCAAGATAGATCTCTCGGGCTTTGGGATCGGAGGCAAGAAATTCCGAGGTCCCGGAGACTTCGACCTTGCCTTCGAAAAGAAGGTAAGAACGGTCGGTGATGGAAAGCGTTTCGCGAACGCTATGGTCCGTCAACAAAATGCTAAGACCCTGGGCCTTCAGCCGCTGAAGGATCTTCTGTACTTCAAAAACCGCGATGGGATCCACACCGCTAAAGGGTTCGTCCAAAAGAATAAGCGATGGATTCGTCACAAGCGCACGCGTGATCTCAAGCCGTCGCCTTTCACCCCCGGAAAGCGTGTAGGCCTTGTTCTTCGCGAGATAAGCGATGTCGAGATCGTTTAAAAGGCGTTTGAGACGCCGGTCGCGTTCTTCCTGCGGGATCTCCAGAGTTTCCAAGATCGCCATAATATTTTCTTCCACGGTCAGCTTGCGAAAAATGGAGGGCTCCTGAGAAAGATAACCGATTCCAAGCCGTGCCCGTTCGAACATCGGAAGATTCGTGATGTCCTCGCCACGAAAAAGGATCTGCCCGGATTCCGGACGAATGACTCCGACCACCATATAAAACGACGTCGTCTTGCCAGCGCCGTTGGGGCCAAGAAGTCCCACGATCTCACCACGCGAAATCTGAATACTCACGCCATTGACGACTGTGCGTCCTTTGTAGCTTTTTACTAATTGCTTTGTCTCAAGAAGATTCATGGTCAGATCACTCCCTTCCCGAGAGCGGCTTTGCCATCCCCACTGAAATAAAGGGCTTCCGTATCTCCGCCCAGAATAATCCGTCCTTCGTCCGCCAGATAGATCACGCTATCCGAATAGGTCTTGTTTCCGTCAGGATTCTCGATCACCACATCCCCAGCAGAGACGATCTTTGAAACGCGACGACTCACACGGTTGTAATAAACGTCCATTGTATCGGCCGTAAGCTTCCCGCGAGAATCCCGCGCCACAACGTTATCCCTGAAATGGGCGATGTTCTTTTCATAGTCGACCACAAGAGGCCCGTCGCAGGTAATGGTCGTTGGCCCGGTCTCTTTATCCTCGGTGTTTTGCACTATCACCGTCACGTTCTTTTGAAATTTAACTTTTTTCAAGTTCGTCTCGGCCCGAGCACCGGTTCCCTCGACGTTGATATTGTCCTTCTTGACCTGCGTCGGCAAATCGGTCTCCACGATATGTTCCGAAGGGCTCATGTCCAGAGCTTCGGTCACAAGCCTCGTCCCGTCATCGGTCGTTGCCACCACATTTTTCTCGAGATGGACCTTGTTGTTTTTCTTGTCATATTTACCTCGGTCCGCCGTCACGGTAACGGGAACTTCTTCGGCATACGCCTTGGCCATTACGTTCATGAGCTTTACATCGTTGGAGAGAATATCCGCCGAATCACCTTCGATCTCAATCTCGCGTTGTCCTTCGGTCGTATATTTTGTAAATGAAAAAGAGAAGATCTTTTGTGGCTTTTGTTCGGAAGGCTTCACGGCTCCTTGTTCAGCCCTTTGCTTGCGCGTGATGACGATCTGAACCTGCACGAAAAACACATAGAACACGATAAGCGCGACGAAGATAAAAATAAGACGTTTGATCATGGTTGTTTCACTTTCTCCTTAAGTTCCACCGCGGCGGCCGCGTCAGGCCTTGTTTTCCAACGGTCATGCATCCATCCCCACTGTTCCGGGTAACGGCGAATCACTTCTTCAAAATCTTTCATCCAGGCCTCGGTATACTTTCGGATTGAAGCCGCCCGGTCACCCGCTTCAATCTTCGGCCGGATCAAGTTCCCTAGAAGAAGCTTATACCGATTCCCGGGCATCCGAACCATAAACGCCGGCAAGACCGGCGTTCCCGAGTTCATGGCAAATTTCACAGGGGCCACGGACGTAAAAGCCGGTTTCCCAAAAAAATCCACAAAAATGCCCCGGACACTGTCCCGGTCCTGGTCCGGCAAAATCCCCACGACCTCTCCAGCCTTCAGACGCTTGTGAAGCTGCCTGGCAGCCTCATCCTGATAGATCGTCTGGACACTCACAGAACTCCGAAGCCCTACGATCCACCGATTATACGGCTCATAGTAGATCCGGCGGCCAATAACGGCACCCTTGCAGCCATTCAAACAAAAACTTCCGGCCAAAAGTTCCCAGTTGCCCAGGTGCGCTGTCATTATAATGAGCCCCTTCCCTTCTTGCAAAATATCTTTGCAAAAAGAATAGGCGTCACCGGCCTCCACAAATGAGGCCGCCTTCTCACGGGAGAGCGTCGCAAAACGAAGGAAGTCCACAGCCGTCTGGAGCATGTGCCCCATCACCCCCCGGCCGATCGTTTCCAGTTCCGCGGAACTTTTCGTGTCTCCGTACGCAAGCTTCAGATTTTCAAGGATCTTCGTTTTTTGGCGCGAAACCAGCCGATATCCCAAATGCCCGACTCCGTTGGCAAACGCCAGGGCCCAATTTCGCGGCAGGGCCAGCAAAAGTCCGGCGCCAAGCCTTGCTAAAAGATAAACGGGATAGCGATAGAATCTGCGCTTGGCCATAAGCAGGTCAAACCCGTCCGGCCCTCATCAGGTCCTGGACATCCAGGAGGCCTACGACGCGTCGGGCTTTATCCACCACCGGCAATTCATCGATGCGAAGAGATTCCATGATATGGAACGCCTCTTCCGCGAGCTTTTCCTTTTGGATATAGCGTGGCTTAAGAGTGGCCAATTGGATCACGGGCCGATTCAAAATCTTCTCTCCCTGGGATTTAAGATGACGCCGGAGATCCCCATCGGTAAACACACCCACCAATTTCCCATGCGCATCAACGATCGTACAACTGCCCGCCCGCGAGGCCGTGATCTTAAGAAGCGCCTGGCGCACCGTGGTCTTCACCCCCACGATTGGATTAGCCTTTCCCGTACGCATAATCTCCCCAACCTTGAGCAACCGTCTTCCGAGACTTCCCGCTGGATGCAACTCGGCAAAATCTTCGGAACGAAAACCTTTTTTCATAAGAAGCGAAAGCGCGAGCGCATCGCCCAACGCAAGCGAAGCGGTCGTCGAAGCGGAAGGTGCCAAGTTCAACGGACACGCTTCACGCCGCACACCCAGATCTAGAACCTTGTCCGCATTCTTCCCAAGAGTAGATCCCGGAACACTTGTCAGCGCAACCAGCTTCACGCCTTTTTTCTTCAGAAGAGGAAGAAGCCTTACGATCTCTTCGCTTTCCCCGCTTTGCGAGATTGCGATCACAAGGTCTTTGGAAGTCACCATGCCAAAATCACCATGCACCGCTTCAGCAGGGTGAAGAAAAAAAGTAGGCGTTCCCGTGGAAGCCATGGTTGCGGCAATCTTGCGGGCAATAAAACCCGGCTTCCCCATCCCGGTGAGTATCACGCGCCCTTTGCAATCCGCCAGCCATTGAACCACCGTCTCAAAATCCTTACCGATCCGGGAACGAAGCCGCGAGATGGCAAGCGCTTCCATCCTGAGAACTTCTTTGGCGAGTCTTATCACGCTGGATGTTTTCATAGCTTTAGTTCCCAACGCCGACGCAGTTTTTTAACGCGATCAGCTTTTTGAGCAAGGGTTCCAGTTGAGTGAGTGCGAGAGCATTGGGCCCGTCAGAAAGCGCTTTGTCCGGGTTCTCATGGATCTCCATAAAAACAGCATCCGCTCCGGCAACGACCGCGCAGCGCGCAAGCGTCGGAATAAATTCCGACATACCTCCTGAGGCCGTACCCTTCCCGCCCGGAACCTGCACCGAATGGGTAGCGTCATAGACCACAGGATACCCAAAGCCGCGCATGATGGGAATCGCGCGAAAATCGTTCACGAGGTTATTGTACCCGAAACTCGTTCCCCGTTCCGTGAGAAGGATCTTCTTGCATCCCACTTCTTCTAGTTTGTGGATCATATTCTTCGCTTCCCACGGAGAAAGGAATTGTCCCTTTTTCACGTTCACGATCTTCCCAGTCGCCGCGGCCGCAAACAAAAGATCGGTTTGGCGACAAAGAAAGGCCGGGATCTGTAGGATATCGGCAACCTCGGCCACCGGCCCAGCTTGTTCGGCGCTGTGAAAATCCGTGAGTATCGGAAGCTTGAACTCTTTTTTGACACGCGCAAGAATCTTCAGCCCTTTTTCAAGGCCGGGGCCCCGAAAAGAACGAATGGAGGAACGATTCGCCTTATCAAAGCTCGCCTTAAAAACATACGGAGTTTTGAGCTCCCGCGCGATCTTCGAAATCTTCTCCGCAAGCTTGAACGTGCTTTTTTCATCTTCGATCACACAAGGCCCACCGATCAAAATGAGTTTACGAGGATCTCCGAAGACGATGGACCCCAAAACGACTTTATGCATCAACTTCACCCTTCTCCTGCGCCGAGACTTCTACCTTGGCGGGCTCTGGGTTCACCGGAACGGGGATCTTCAGACCATGCTCCTCTTGAAAAGCGAGTGCGTGGTGGACAAATTCCCGGAAAAGCGGGTGCGCCCTGTCCGGCTTGGATTTGAACTCCGGATGGAATTGGACCGCAAGGAACCAGGGATGATCTTCCAGCTCGATCATCTCAACGAGCTTCCCGCTTGGGGAAACCCCTGAAAGTTTCATGCCGGCCTTTTGGAATTTTTCGCGGTACTCATTGTTAAATTCATAACGATGACGATGACGTTCCGAAATTTCATCCACCTTGTAGGCCTTGTGCGCGAGCGTGTCTTTTTTGACCTGACAGGGATACGCGCCAAGGCGCATGGTGCCTCCCATATCTTTCACGTTCTGCTGTTCTTCGAGAAGGCTGATCACCGGGAACGGTGTCTTTTTATTAAACTCCGTGGAATGCGCGCCTTTCATGTCCAGGACGTTACGCGCAAATTCGATCGCCGCGCACTGCATTCCGAGACAGATCCCGAAAAAGGGTACTTTTTTCTCGCGGCAATATTGAATAGCCCGCAGCTTCCCCTCAATGCCCCGGCTGCCAAAACCTCCTGGAACCAGAACCCCAGAAACACCCTTGAGCTGCTCAAGCGATCGCGCCGTTTCGAGCTTCTCGGAATTAATCCGTTTGATCACAATGCCGGTGTCGTTGGCGATCCCGCCATGCTTCAGCGACTCATAAATAGATTTATACGCGTCCTGTAACTCAATGTACTTCCCGACCACAGCAATCTTGACCAAATGCTTCGGATGGAGCGCCACATCGACCACGTTCTTTTTCCATTCGTGGAGACTTCCCGCCTTGTATTCGATCTTGAGCTTTTGGCAGATGACCTTGTCGATCCCTTCGGCCTTGAACATAAGGGGACATTCGTAGATCGATGACACATCGCGCGCTTCGATCACGGCTTCAGGCTCGACGTTACAAAAAAGAGAAATCTTGTCCTTCATCGCCTTATCGATCTTTTTTTCTGTGCGACAGATCAGGATATCCGGCTGAATACCGATCTCACGCAAAGTTCCGACGCTATGTTGCGTGGGCTTGGTCTTGAGCTCGCCCGCGGCTTTGAGATAAGGAACGAGCGTCAGATGGATAAAAAGAGAGTTCTCACGACCGACCTCATGGCGAAATTGCCGGGCGGCCTCAAGGAACGGTAGGGACTCAATATCGCCGGCCGTTCCACCGACCTCGGAGATCACAACATCATAACGTTTGTTGCGCGAAACATTCCGGATGCGCTCTTTAATTTCATTGGTGATGTGCGGCACCACTTGCACCGTACCGCCCAAGTAATCCCCGCGCCGCTCCTTCGTAATCACGCTGTAATAGACCTGACCACTTGTGACGTTATTCTCACGACCCAACGTGCTGTGCGTAAAACGTTCGTAATGCCCGAGATCAAGATCCGTCTCCGCGCCGTCATCGGTCACATAGACCTCGCCGTGCTGAAAAGGATTCATGGTGCCGGGATCCACGTTAAGATAAGGGTCCAGCTTCTGGATCGCGACCTTCAGGCCCTTCGCTTCGAGAATCTTCGCGATCGATGCGGATGCGATGCCTTTTCCTAGGGATGAAACAACACCACCTGTTACGAAAATATGTTTTGGCATTCTTAATTCCTCACGAGGTTCGCCTTCAAACGCTTTTCGACTTCCTTCAGATCCTCTTCCGTGTCCACGCTGATGAAATCATACGCCGTTTCGATCACGCGAATGGAACGACCCCTTTCAAGGACCCTAAGCTGCTCTAGTTTCTCGGTATTTTCAAGGATTCCTGGCTCCCAAGCAACAAATTTCAAAAGAAAATCGCGCCGGTATCCGTAAACTCCCAAATGTTTCAAAAAACTGAACGCGCAATCTTGTTTTCCAAGAAAGACTGGTATCGGCGCGCGTGAAAAATAAAGTGCGTTCCCTTCTGCATCACAAACAACTTTGACGACATTTGGGTTCTCGAAACTCGCCCTGTCTGTCATACGCACAGCCAAGGTCAACATTTCCACATCCTTGGCTCTTTCAAAAATGCTCACCATCTCGTCAAGCGCCTTAGGGTCCACGAGTGGCTGATCCCCCTGGATATTGATCACAAGATCCTGTTTGAAATGACCCATGACCTCCGCAATACGCGAGGTACCATTCGGATGATCCTGACGCGTCATGACAGCCTTGCCGCCAAACCCCTCCACGCATTGCTGGATACGCGCATCGTCTGTCGCCACGACCACATCCTCAAGCCTTTTCGCCTGCCGTGCTCGCTCCCAAACGTGTTGGATCATGGGCTTGCCGCCAATGGAGCGCAGGATCTTCTCGAGCAAACGTGTGGAACCTAAACGCGCGGGAATGACGCCCAGAGCTTTCATAAAGAATTTGAAATCTTAAATTTGAAATTGATCATCATGCCTTCCGGATCGCTTCTTCAAGCTCTCCGGGAGCGATCGTCGCAGTGCCAAGTTTTCCGACCACAATGCCGGCAGCAAGATTTGAGATCTTCGCGGCTTCTTGCATTTTCGCACCCGCCGCCAAAGCAAGCGCAAGCGTCGCAATCACGGTATCCCCCGCGCCGGACACGTCGTAGACTTCGCGCGCGGCGGTCGGAACCCGAGTCAGCTTTTTGTTTTTTTCAAAAAGGGCCATGCCATCCTCACCTAGCGTGATCAGCACAGAATCAAGTTTCAATTTTTTCATCAATCCCCAGCCTACTGTTTCAAGTTCCGGCGCTTTGTAGCAAGATCCGTGCGTCCGCTCATACCCGATATAGGCCTCGCTGCGGTTGGGGGTAATGCAAGTCACTCCCTGGTAATAGACAAAGTTTTTTTCTTTGGGATCGACCAGCACAGGCTTTTTGAACCTTTTGGCAAGCCGAACGATCTCTTTTAAAAGAAAAGGCTGCATCACGCCTTTGCCGTAATCCTCGAGAATCACAACATCCATGCGCTTGATATTCTCACGGACAAACTTCAGGATCTTAAGAAGATCGGCTTTGGAGACATCGTCCGTATTTTCACGATCAAAACGGACCACTTGCTGGGAATGCGCAATCACGCGGGTTTTGAGGGAAGTCGGACGCGTAGGATCATAAACGATTCCCCCCGTCTCGATCCCCTGCTTGCGCATCGCCTTGAGCAACATGCGCCCATAAAGATCACGTCCTACTACCCCGCACGGACAAACCTGCCCCAAAAGAGAGCGAATATTATTTGCCACGTTAAGAGATCCCCCCGGCATGAAGGATTCCCTCTCGACCTTAACCACCGGAACTGGGGCCTCAGGGGAAATGCGCTTGACGCTTCCCCAGACAAATTGGTCTAAAATGAAGTCCCCTATCACGAGGATACGAACCTCTCGGAACCTTTCAAGAATTTCGAGAAAGCGTCTTTTTTCTAAGCTGCTAAGCGGCAAGGATGCTGTTTTCATGATCTCTCGCATACCATTTTTTATTCGTTTTTGTGGACTATTGCCCTACTAAAAAAGAGGACAGGCTTGATCTTCCAGAATAGGCCTGTCCCCGTATATTTTCAAATTGGAAGGATGTATTTTAACACCCTCGAGGAGGAGTGTCAATGAAAGGAACTTGCTGTAAGTCTTTTAGATATAATGGCTTAAGGAATAAAAACTCCACCTCCTGTCTTCTGGGAGGCAAGGGGCTCAGAAAATCACTTTTTCGGAGCGGAACAGGAGGAGCAATCCCCGGAACAGCCCGAAGTCGCCGGCTTGTCCTTTTTTGGAATATCCTTCTTGGCAGCCTCTTTATAGCCCTTGGAGCGGTAATCGGTCTGGTAGAAACCACTTCCCTTGAAAAGCACCCCCGCCCCGCCGGAGATTATACGCATAGCCTTGGCCTTCCCACATTTGGGACATTTCTTGATGGCTTTTTCGGTCATGGATTGGTATTTCTCGAACCGGTGGCCACACGCCCCGCACTCATATTCATAAGTCGGCATAGATTTCCTTCTCCTCGTATTGAAGTCGCCCCAACAACAAGCTTCTGTTTGATGGCCTTCCTGGGATCAAAACTCGTGTTTGGAACGGGCTGGATTTTATCACGTGCGGGGCAAAGAAAGAATGGGTTAATTCCGGGGCCGGGGCTTCACGCCGAAAATCTTCTCTGTCTAAGAAACAATGCCGGGCTCATAGCCGGCAAGCGTAGCGACCACTTCGCCAAGAACAGGGACCTTTACCTTCATCACAAGCGGGATGCGACGTTCGTCCATGCTCATCCATCCATGAACTTTTCCGCGGCGAACAAAAAAACCTTCGAACAAAATGATCGGCTCAACCTCAACCGCCTGAAAAACGCCCACAGGGTCGATCTTCATTTCCTTGACCCCATGCGTGACGACTTCAAGATCCCAGTTCTTCTCGTCCGCGTTCACCGGGATCATGATCTTGGAATCGGGTTTTAAATCCTGCAGCCGGAGCCAGTAGCAACAGGAGATCTGGTCCTGAACGTTCTGCGGGATGAACATTTCTTTTCGGCTGTTGTCCTTGCGGGAATAAAAGCGGCCGATATGCTCATCCTGGTTATAATCCATGGACTCGTCGGTCCAGTAACTTCCCTCTTTGATCTTTTTTTCACAGCGAAGGGAATGAAAACGCTCGACATCGATATAGGTATGATGCGTGTCCCGAACCTTGTAGATCCAGTCGAGAATCGCGCGTGACCGAACGTTGATCTCGATGTGATAAGTATCGCGTCCGTTCACTTTAACGATTTCTTTAACCTCGGACTCCGCCTCCCCCACGGTGATGCCGAGATAACTGACTTCGAACTTTATTTTCTCTCCGAGAAAGATCTTCGCCGCGGGTTTTTCAGAGGCTGGAAAAATCTTTTCCGCCTCTTGGGCAGAACTGAAAGGAATGAGAAGAACGAGCGTTAAAAGAAATAGCGCTGCTTTTTTCATAGCGATCAGCTCCGAATCGCCCCATCAAGACCGATCACGACTCTTTTAATGGGAAGATGGGTTCCGGAAAGTTCCACCGCCTCCTGGACGATGCGAAAGAGGCCCGAACAGCACGGCACTTCCATGATTACCACAGTCAGTGAGTAAATTGTGTTGTTCTTGAGAAGTTCTGCGATCTTCTCGATATAGCCGCCCGTCTCATCAAGTTTGGGACAGGCGATCACGAGCTTCTTTCCTTTAAGCATATCTTGATGGAAACTTCCGAGCGTAAAGGCTGTGCAATCCGCTGCGATCAAAAGATCGCATTCCTTGAAATAAGGCGCAACGGGCGAGATCAAGTGCAGCTGGATCGGCCATTGGCTTAGCTCCGACTGAACCGAGCCCGAAAAACCTTCCTTTGATTCTTTTGATGTGGCATGAGGCTTGATCTCACGCGCCATGGACCCCGGGCAACCGCCGAACGAGGGCGGATGTCCATGAAACTCCGGCGCTCCGTGGACTTTTTTAGCAGCCTCCGGTCCCTGGGTCTTCATGACGTGCTGGAAAGCAGCCTTGGCATCATACTCGGAACTATCCCGTTCGACGATCTTGAGAGCATCAACGGGGCAAACATCCAAGCAGGCCCCCATCCCGTCACAGAATATTTCTTTAACGAGAACGGCTTTTTTGTGTTCGTCTAACACCAATGCGCCTTCCGCGCAGGCCTTGGTGCAAAGCCCGCACCCGTTGCATTTCTCTCGGTCTATCTCGATGATCTTACGTTTTGCCATAAAAACTCCTTTAGCGGGACTTCCTCTTTATCATTTCCATCGCTTCATCGGGCGTCAGGTCTTTCAGGCACGCGATCGTTGGACACTGTTTGTTATAACGAAATTTGTAATAACAAGGGCGACACTCCAAGCCTTGTTTAAAGATAGCGATCGCATCCGGCGCCGATGGATACGGCCCATATACCTCCGGCGGCACCGGTCCGTACAATGCCATGAGCGGAACATGAAGCGAGCGCGCTAAATGCACCAGACCTCCATCATTACCGACAAAAAGCGCGGACTTCTTGAGAACCATGGCCGTTTGCGCAAGCCGTGTCTCTCCCGCCAGAACAACCGAAGGCGGTTTGATCATCGCTTGCAGTTCTTCGCATAGCGCCCGCTCGGAACGACTGCCCAAGATGGCGACGCCATGGAGGCTTCGCTCCTTTTGAAGTTTTGTGATCAACTCCGCGAAATACTTCGCGGGCCAGCGCTTAAAAGAAGCTTCTTTCCCCCACGAATCCCCTCCGCCAGGAGCGACCGCAAGAAAACGCTCCGGCAGAAGTTTCAATTTCTCAACCACCTCCGCTTCAATCAAAGACGTGGTTTTAGGGAAATAATATTCCAGAAAACGATCTTCCACGGGAATTCCAGCCACTTCCGCGAGATCACAGTAAAAATCCACCACGTGCCGTTTCCAGAACGCTTCGGGAAGCGGGTAGCGGATATTATGGAATGTCGCGCGCTTTTTATAGGCAAACCCCGCACAGCGCGGGATACCGAGAAAGAACCGGCCGAAAAAAGCATGTTCGCGACGGAGTGAATAATCCAGGATCAGGTCATAATGCTTGGCTCGAAGCTTCTGTCCAAGTTCCCAACCGTCGCGAAGATTTTCCAGCCAACTTTGACGATGGGCGTGATCCTTATCCACGACAAAAATATCATCGATGTGAGGGTTATTCTCCACAACCTCACGTGTTCTGGATCCCAAAAGAAGATCGACGGTCTCAACGGTCGGGATGAGACGTAACGCACGCATGACAGGCGTCACAAAAAGAAGATCCCCGATCCCATACGGATGAACGATCAAAACACGCCTTAAGGTTCGCATAGCGTCACCTTTCTAAGCCCCGGTCTTGGAGCAGGTCAGAAACCGCACGATACACATCCTCCACCGCGATTTCATCAATGTAGGTGAACTTCCGCTCCTCCTTAGGAATATGGGAAACATCCTTCGCGACCACGCGTGAGTTTTTCCCCAGCGGTTGCCACCGTTGGGGCCCGAGACCCGCTTCATACCTCCCGAAGATAGAAACGACCGGTGTGCCAACCGCCGTTGCAATATGGACAGGTCCGGAATCGTTGGAAACCAACAAGGTCGATCTCTTCAAAAGCGCGCCTAGCTGCCCAAGTGAAAGCTTCCCACTGAGGTCAAAGATCGGAACCGATGTGTTTTTTATCAGCCTTTGAATGATGGGACGATCATTGGCGGTCCCAATCGCAAGAAAAACGCTGGGACGATCTTTTTGGATCCGCGTCACAAGCTCGGCAAGGCGTTCCGCCGGCCACATCTTGGTGACATCGCTTGCCGAAGGATTTAAAACAATCCACGGAAGGTTATTCGGAATTTTATGGAAAAGACGCAAGTTCTCGAGAGAGCGAGCAGATCGATCCGAGACCGGGAAAAAGGTCGCAATCTCTTGGGGCGGCGGCATGCCAAAAAAACCAAGAAGTTCAAAAAGATATTCGGCTTCCTGTTTCTTTCCTTCTTTTTTATTGTACCGATGAACATGCGTCAACGCCCAGGGCGCACGACGCGTATAGCCAATGCGCTTGGGAATCCTCGCCATCCATGCCGCGAGATGCATCCGGTTCGTGCCGTGGGCATGGATCACCGCATCAAATTTTTTACTCCGGAGTTTTTGGCTAAAACGGACCTGCCCCCAAAGACTGCGCTCCTTCCCCTTCTTGTCGTAGAGAATGACTTCATCGAGATAAGGATTTTCCTGAACAATCTCGCGATGTTCGAGAAACACCAACACCGCGATCCAGGCCTTCGGGAATTTTTCGCGTAAGGCCCTTACCAGCGGCGTGGTAAGGACCAGATCTCCAATGCGATCCGTACGCGTGATGAGAAGGCGTGGAGCGTCAGGAAGTTTGAGCAGCATTCAGAAGCTCCAGAGAAAGTTTGATCACTTTTTCCGGTTTGAGTCCGTGGAAACAACTCCGTTCGGCGCGAGGCAATTTATCAGACCCGCAAGAACAGGTCTGTGCCTCTTCGCGCGCAATGCGAAATTGCGGACCCTCGTGCCCGTATTTTTCATGGTCTGTCGGGCCAAAAATCCCAACGGTCGGTATGCCCAATTCAAACCCCAGATGCATGATCGCGCTGTCGTTAGCGATCACTAGCGAAGCCTTCGCGATAAGCACCACCGTCTCGGGCAAAACCAGATCACCGCAAAGAACTCCAACGATCCCAGGGAGTTCCGCCCGGAGACTGTCAGCCACCGGTCTTTCATTCAGAGTCCCCACCAAAAGGATCTTTTTTCCGGTCTTCTCGTGAAGTCTCTGGATCGCTTCCTTGAAATATCGAACCGGCCATCGCTTTCTCTCACTAGCCGCTCCAGCCGCTACGAGGATCCATCCGCTCTGTTCCTGGATCCCCGCCACTTCCAGAGCACGCATTGCAAACACCTCATCCGCTTTGTTAAAAAAATGAAAAGGAGGTGGGGGAGTGCTATCGGATTCCACCGTCGCGAGCATTTCGAGGTGGCGATCTCGCATGTTGACCTGGGTGAATTTTCTTAAAAGCGGTGTCCGCTTCTTGCAAGAGACCAGGAACGGGATTGCCGTATTGCGCAGGTCCACGACGAGGTCATATTTTGCTTTTCGAAGCTCCATAATAAATTTTAACTTTTTCCAAAAGGAAGCTTTCTTGTCGTAGATCACAATCTTATGGATATCGGGGCTTCTCTGCAAAACACTCCGAGCACGCGGCCCCACCACGACCGTAAGGCGCGCCTCAGGATATTTTCCGACAAGCGTCATGATTACCGGTGTCGTCAGAATCACATCCCCGAAGTTGCTTAACGTCACGACAAGAATATTCATGCTTTTCTCAAGATCCTTTCGATCGCATCCAAAACTTCTTCCGGGGTTATACGCGAAAGCCAGCCTTGTTTCGGGAGATCCTTCCCGAAAAATGGAACCGCGTAACCCGGCGGAATATATTGTAACACGAGGCTCTCACCTCTCCCACGAGGTCCCGTGAGTTTGGGCTCGGTGGGACCAAACAGGGCAATGACCGGAGCGCCGACGCCGGAAGCCATATGCATGGGCCCGGAATCCCCCGTTACAAGACAGGCCGAGTGTTGATAGATCACGGCAGAGACGCGTAGCCCCGTTTCTCCGACCAAAGAAATCACTTTCGCATGCTGAACTTTTTTTATAAAGTTATCAAAAAGCGCTCTATCCTGGGTGGACCCGGTCACCACCACCGGAAGATGCCACCTTTCGTGAATTCTGTCCGCCAGAACTGCAAAATGCTCGGACGGCCAACGCTTGGGCTCCCAATTCGCTCCCAGATGAAAACAAATGTATTTCGCGTTCTTTTCAATGCCGTGCTTTGCGAGAATCTCACGCGCGGCTTGTTCGTCCTCTTCTTTATAAAAAAACTGGTACTCTCTTTCCGCTGGAAGCTCAAATCCCGCACCCTTCATCAGATTAAAAAAATAATCCACTTGGTGCATGGGCTGCGCAGGTTCTTTGATTGCCCGAGACAAAAATCCCTTTCGCCCTTTTCCGTAACCGATGCGTTCTTTCACGCCGGCAAGCGCAAGGAATGCCGCACGTGAACGGGAACGATGGAAAAGATAACCTTGGTCCCAAGGCCCACGCCTCCTCAATTCCAGGACGAATCGAATTCTCGCAAGCCAGGAACGGTGCGTGCTTTTTTCGTCAAAGCTAATAAACTCTGAAACCGCAGGATGAGCCTCAAGGATCTCCCGGCACCGCTCGGGCGCAATGCACGCGATCGAAGCTTCCGGATATTTTTGATGGATAAGATCGAGCGCAGGCATCTGAAAAAGCAGATCCCCGAGCCAATTTTTCATGACCACAATGATCTTCATGAGACAAGTGCCCTTTGGCAATGTTCGAACACTTCTTCCACGGAGATATGCGAAAGACAGGCCTTTATTTCTTTAGCTTTGCAAACCCCATCGTAGCAGGGTTGGCAGGGCAAATGATGCGAGAGCACGTCGATCTTTTTCCCCGGAGGCACATGACGTTTGGCGTCCGTTGGACCAAACAGGGCCACAATCGGGATATTCATGGCCGCGGCCATGTGAAGCGGCGCGGTATCTCCTGTCACGACCAAATGAAGCTGTTTGAAAAAGGCGGGCAATTCTTCCAATTCGGTTTTACCGATGAGGTCGAGGATCTTGCCGGACCCAAAGGAATAAAAAGGTTGCCCGAGATCCGCTTCGTCAGGAGAACCGATCAGAACGATCCGCGCGTCATATTTTTCGAGGAGCCGCTTTGCAAGAGCCACAAAGTGCTCCGCTGGCCAACGTTTGCTCGGCCAATTGGGGCTGGACCCCATGACGAACCCAATGATCCGGGTAGACTCCGTGGGTTCGAGCATCCCGATCATCTGCTTCGCTTTTTCAACACTCTCAGGCTTCGGCCAAAGCTCCAGCGTGTCATCGAATTTGATCACCCCTGCCTTAGACAGGACGCGAAACTGATGACGAAGAGGCGAATCCCCCACCTCGAAAGTTCTGTCGGGCCGGTTCAACAAGAATCCCCATCTTCCGCGCACAAAACCGAAACGCTGGACCGCCCCGCCAAGATACGCGAGAAGATGCGTCCACTTATTGTTGTGAAGATCGACCGACATATCAAAACCTTCGCGTCGAACGCGTCGGGCGGTCTTTAAAAGATAAAAAATGTTCGAAAGTTTTTTCCGATCCACCAGGATCATGTCATCCAGATAAGGACAGGATGAGACGATCGGCGCGAGCTTGCGGTCGACCAGGAGCGTGATCGCTGCATCCGGAAAGCGTTCCTTGAGCATTCTCAGACTCGGCACAACCAAGATGAGATCCCCCATCGCCCCCAACTTGATCACAAGAATCCTCCGACGCTTCCGGACTTCCTGATAGACTTCGAGCGTTTTCCGGACCATTTGCTCCAAGTTGAACTGCTCTTCCACTTTTTTTCTCAGTTTCACCGCAAACGACTTAGCCTTGTCTCGATCCGTCAAAAGCTCGTACATCGCGTCGGCCATCGCGGGAATATTCTTCGGGGGAAAAAGCACGCCGTTCTCGTTAGGATCAATAATATCCCGCACGCCGCCAAGCCAGGTCGCAGCCACAGGCGTCCCCACAGCGCCAGCCTCAATGATCACGCGACCAAAAGGCTCCGGGATGAGCGAGGAAAGCACCAAGAGATCGGACTCGGCCAAAAGCCCGGCTACATCGCGCGTCGGCGGAAGGATCTTGACGCAGGACTCCAGTCCGAATTGATGGATCGTTTTTTTCATCAGGTCCGTGTAGCGATGGCGACCACGACCCTCGGAACCGACGATACACACTTCAAAATGGGAAAGCCGGCTACGCAATAGATGAACGGCCTTAAGAAAATCCACCTGCCCTTTGGCTGGCGAAAACCGTCCCATATGAATGATCCGCAGGGGCCCCTTGTGCTTTTCAAATTTCGCGAAGGAAAAGGTGAATTGAGAAAGATCGACACCTCGCGGGATCAATCGGATGCGATCCGGCGGAACATTGAACTCGTCGATCATTCTTCGGCCGATCGCGTGCGACGCCACGATCACGCGCTTCCCCCACCCCATGACAAAACTCATCGGATGAACGGAATAATGTCCGTGACAGGTTGTGATAAAAGGGATGCCGGTCTTGCGTGCCGCGAGCCACCCGAGCCAGGCTGGAACGCGGCTGCGGGCGTGGATGATATCCACGCGCTCCCTTTGAATGATCTTCACAAGTTCTTCGACCAGAAATAAACCGGCCAGGGATTTCTGATGCACAGGCAATCCGTAATGCGGGATCCCGATCTTCTGGAGTTCCGCCACAAGCGACCCTCCGGAGGAAACCACCACGGTCGCATGGCCTTCTTTTTTCATGGCACGCGCCAGATCCACCACCCCGCGTTCCGTCCCGCCAAGCTCCAGCGCCGGCAAAAGCTGCATCACCTTCATAGCATGGCCCCCAACCGCTCGATCAGCGCATCTTTTTCGCGTTGAAGTACCGGGGTGGCCGGCTTTTTAAGTAGTTCGGTGATATTCTTTTCCAAGTCCGCCAAACCGCTCAGGGTCACAAGTCCGCGCTGAGCAAGGATTTGATGAAAACGATAATGTTTTTCAGGAAGCTCACCTTCCCCCAGACTCAGCACGATCACACGCTTGCCCGTTCCCACGGCTTCCGAGATCATGGCAAGACTGTCCTCCGTCACGATCAAAAGGTCCGCGAGCCCCATCATCCCGCCTGATGCGTAAGGCGGGTTCTCCTCATTCGCGATCACAAGAAACCGGCAAGACGGGTGTTGCGAAAGCGCACTCTTAAGAAAACGTTCTACATGCGCAGACGTTCGCCGAGATGTGGTGATCATATAGTCTCCGGCGCGCGGACTGGTACGCTTTAAGACTGAGCAAAGTTTTTCCATATCAGAAACCGTCAGGTCATAGCCCCGCGTGGCACCTCCGAGAAACACCCCCATCTTCGGCCGGATCCCTTCGCCGAGCTTTGCTTCTAGCTGCCGCACATCTGCTTCACGATCCAAGGTCAGATATCCGCTCGGCATCACCACACAACGAAGCGTCCGCTTGGGCACTTTTCCACCGTCGTGCGCCGGAACGATCGCGAGATCATAATCTCTCAAGGAATAAGGAAAAGGCGGTTTCATGATCACGATCGACTTCGCACCGGTCTCTTGAGCCAGAAGCATTTGAAGCGGCGCGAGCCCCGAACCCGCTGCGATAATAAAATCCGCACTCACTTGTTCGATCGCTTTTTGCGTTTCTGGAGTGAAAAAGGGCGCAAGCCAATGGAGTCTTCCCTGGATCCAGGGTTTCATCAGAAATGCCAAGCAGAACAAAGCTGTTCGGTGGAAGCCCGAGCGGTATTCCACATGGATTCTTTCCGTTTCAAATTTAAGGCCGGGACGACCGTGGAATTCCTTGAAATCCGAGAGCATTTCCGCCACGACCTCGGATTGTTTGAAATGCCCGGCCTTACCGTCTGAGAGGATCACGATCTTCCTATCCCAACAATATTTCCAGCGCTTATTCTCCCAAAGCCATTGATTCGGAAATTTCCGTACGAAATCTTCGAGCACCTTCAGGTATTGCAGGGCCTGGAACTCAATGCGCGCCGACGACTCGAGCGACGGATCGTCTTTCAGAACTTCTTCCGAATAGACCTCGTGCTGAGGGCCTCCGGTTCTCACGATAAAAAACGGCATGATAAACGCGTCTGTACGATGGGCTAACTGGAAAGCCCCGATCGGGACCGAGGTCCTCCGGCCAAAGAACGGCAGAATGATGCCCTCTGTTTTTCCGGCCGATTGATCTCCCAGGACTCCGACCATTTTTTTCTCACGGAGAGCGCGGATCAGACCGCGAATGCCAGCACCACGAGGGATAGAGACTGAACCATGGCTTTCCCGAAGTTCATTGATCAGTCCGTTAATCTTCGGATATTTTTGTTCCCGCGTCAGCACATGGATCGGCGTCCCGCGAAGCCCGGACCAAACCTGCAAAAGCTCCCAGTTCCCGAAGTGCGCAGTGATCAAAACCCCACCATGCCCCGAGCGAAGAAGTGCTTCATACCGCTCAAGGCCGTGGCCCTTGACATTGAGATCGTGATGTTTGCGTCTCATTTGTTTAAAAGACATTACCTCGACAGCGGATTGCCCCATGCAGCCGAAATGATCGCGCACGGCTTTCCATCGTTCGCTGGGGGTTAGCTGGGTCCCAAGCGCGGCCTTGAGATTGATATAGGCCACGCGTCTCTTTTTTGAAACATAGAACACCCCGCGTCCTAAAATGTCGCCGATCCGGAGAGCAACGGCAAGGGGGATAATCTCAAAAATAAAAATGAGCACGCGGGCTGTGAGATAACCCATCCGATCGAGCAGATCTTCCATTGAATTAACTCCTCACTCCCAACAAACGGAATAGCCGGTCGGTGAGGATCTCCTCCCCCGACACGACCCGAAGCCGGGCCGCAAGAACCAGTGGATTCAAGGTCTCTGTGATCAGCTCACGGGAACGGTAGAAATCTTTTTCTGTCGTGATGATCTCCTCAGCGCCGGCGGATTGCGCGACTTCCTTAACTTTCAAAAGCTCTTCCTTGGTGTACTCATGATGATCCAGAAATTCAAAGTTGCGGACGGTCTTGAGCTGAAAACGTTGCAAGACGAGCTGGAAGGACCTGGGCGTCCCCACCGCCGCGAAGGTTGCGACGCGCCGACCGGCCATCTTTTCGATCGCTGTCCGAACTTTGGTCTTGGCCCGATAAAGGAAAAGCACTTCCATCATCGTCTCAACTATTTGCGCCTGCGGCGCTAGAAGGGAGATCTTTTCCTTGAGCTTCTTGAGCTCTTCGGGACTTACAAGATTCACATGAGTGAGCACAATGATGGCCGC
>Ga0114951_10001645_pt1 | contig 27028 bp, 19 predicted proteins | sample AM7aDNAmetaG_FD_88677 | JGI IMG/M metagenome (GOLD analysis project Ga0114951, IMG submission 88677) | Freshwater microbial communities from Finland to study Microbial Dark Matter (Phase II) - AM7a DNA metaG | ecosystem: Environmental > Aquatic > Freshwater > Lake | place: Finland: Lake Alinen... | reverse complement strand
ATTGAATCTGTACTTATGACCGAAAGGCAAAATTCTGGCGACCCACATCCAAAAAGAGAATATGCCAATGAAAGAACGTCTTTGCTTGTAATGAATCTTGCTATGATTTTTATTCAACATTGTATAACCTCAACAAAATAATTGTTAAAAAAAGTATTTTATAAATTTTATATATGTAGCTGAATTACAGATACATGTGTATATTTTTATTTGATATTATTGATAAAAATGACTTTAATGTTAATAAAGACGACTTTAATGTTAATAAAAATTAATTCTTTCTATAAAAAGTTGCAGTAATTTTATATTTTATTAATAATCTGCAATTATGAGCGAAAAAACAAACAAAAAATGGTATGAAAGACCTATAGGGATGATTGGTATTAATTTATTATGTAATATAATTTTTTATATTGTATTTATTTGTATAAGTACTTATAACATATTTCCTGTTATTCACGAAACTAAAAATTCTGTAGATTCTTTAAAAATAGAAGTTTCAAAAATTAAAAACAACTATATTTTAAAAGACAAGGGTGGTATAGATATAAATGTAGGTATTAATTCTAAGTTAATTGGTAATAATATAATTGTTTTTAAAAATAATTCTTTCGGGCTAAAATATACTCAGGTTATTATATTGTCAAATCCAATTGACAAAAACAATTTTAATCCAACAGTTCAACTTCTTGTTACTGAAGAAGTAAATAGAAATGATGATAAAAGTGAAGCAGAAATCTTTATAAGTAAAGATGCAGCATTTCGTTTGGGCTTAGAAAATAATTTAAATAAAGGAGTATTTAAATTAAAAATGAAACAAAAGGAAAAAGAAGACAAAATTTAAGATATAAGAAATGATAATTCTAGTTCTTCACAATCTCAAACTCAGTCCTTCTGTTTTGTTGTCTGCCGTCGGCATTATCGTTGCTGGCAATGGGTTTTTTAGGTCCATAGCCTTTAGCTATTAAACGAGCTTTACTGATTCCTTTTTGCACAAGATAACTTACTACGGCATTGGCCCTGTCTTCCGAGAGTTTAATATTAAATGCTTCACCTCCCACATTGTCAGTATGACCTGATATTTCTACAACTAAAGAAGGTGCATAGTTGAGCAGTTCTATCAATCTTGAAAGCTCAGAGGTTGACTCAGGGCGGAGCTTACTCTGCCCTGAATCAAAGAAAATATTTTTAAGAATAACTTTGCTGCCAATAGCAATATTTTTCAGATAAATATCTTTATCAATTAACTGATAATCACTTAATTCCGGCAAATCTATATTTTCTGAATAGAAAAGATAACCTTCTGCTTTAACGGCAATGCCATAGTTTTTACCTGATGGTAGTGAAACCAGGAACTTGCCTGTCAATTCATTAGAATAAAATACAGAAACTAATTGATTTTTCACGTTGTCGAAAATTTCTATATCCGCTTTGACAGGTTTTTTTGTAAAATCATCAAGAATACGGCCCTTGAGAATGGTTAAGTTTGTTGTTATCACTTCCACTGGAGGTTCAGGTTTTATATCTCTAATAGGCTGAGCTATACTAGCCAAAAGTTGGTCTTCGTTATCCACCATATCTGGTTTTACAGGTCCTAAGAAGCGTATTCTGTAAATATCCCACTCCCCCTTACCCCCTTCTCTGTCTGATGTTACATAGGCATGTTTGCCATCTGCCGAAATAGTGAAATATTTTTCATCGTAAGGTGTGTTGATAGGATAACCTAAGTTTTCAGGTTCCGACCATATAGCATCTTTTCCCTGAACTGTTTTGAAAATGTCGTAGCCCCCCATCGAATTATATCCTTTTGAACTGAAATAAATGGTTTTGCCATCGGGGTGAAAATAAATGGAACCCTCATCTTGTGGTGAGTTAAGGCCATAACCAATACGTTGTCCTTTACCCCACTGATTAGTTTTTCTGTCCATTATACCGCTGAAAAAAATATCTTTATTGCCCATCTGATCTGAGATGTAATAAATCTTAATACCATCATGCGAAAAGCTGGCATCAGTTTCATTAAATTCTGTATTTATGGCGTTGGGCATAATTTTCGGGACAGACCATTTATCGCCAACCAAATTGCTAATGTATATGTTACTGTTTTTATCAATTTTATGCAAATACATACTCTGACCGTCAGGTGAAAGTGCAACAGCTTCATCACATCCATCAGTATTTATAGTTGGTCCCATATTTTCAGGTTTACCCCATTTACCATCTTTCTTATTTGATATATATATGTCGGAAAAATATCTGTTATCAACATCTTTTTTCCCTCCTGTTGCATCAGGTCTTCTTGAATTAAAAATAAGAAACTCCTCATCAGCTGTAATTGAAGCACAATAATCAGAATAAGGCGTATTAACCTCTTCAAGATTACTTACAAAAACACGTACGGGATTCTCGTAAAGTTTTTTAGCATTCTGACATTCTAAAATTTCATTCTTTAATGATTTTTTTGTGCTCTGTAACTGTTTTTTACTTAAAGTAGTCTGGTATTTTTTGAAACTTTCCACCGCTTTGTCATATTCATTAACATATCTGTAAGCTTGTCCTAAAAGATAATAAACATCAGCATCTATATTTTCTTCATCAAGTTTGAGGGCTTTTTCAAGATGAGCCACTGATTTAGACTTTTCATAGGTATTCAGATAACATTTGCCAATATTAAAGTTCAGCTCACTATTGTTCGGATTAAATTTATTGGCTGAAAGAAAATTCTCAAGAGCTTGTTCGTACAAATAAATGCTCAGATTTTCTTTTTTCTCTGCAGTAGCACTTTCTGCTTGCTTCATAAAACTTTCACCCTTTTTAATACTCTCTTGCGCTAATTTCAAACCATCATTGTTATCTTTAAAATTTTTTGATTTAAACTCAATATTCTGCGAAAACGAAAAAGAAGTCAAAAAAAATAAACTTAATAAAACGACATATAACTTACTCATAATTAATTGATTCGATAATTCAACAATTTTATTCACACTCAGACTGATGGAATTTTGATGCTAGCTTTTCGCCAAGTTTTTCAGCACTTGACCAGTCTTTACAAGCTCCATTTTCATCAAAAAGCAGTTCTTTTGTATTGCCTCTGTTTAAAAAAGCAGTGGCATATTTAGGGTTAATCTGAATTGCTGCATCAAAATCCTTTACTGACTTTTCGTAATCTTTTAGTTTCTGATAAGCAATACCCCTGTTGTTAAAGGCTATCTCATATTGAGGATTGATTTTAATGCAACTTGTAAAATCGTCAATAGCTTCTTTATATTCTCCTTTTTCCAAATGGATTGTGCCTCTGTTATTGTAGGCAATAAAGTAGTTAGGGTCAGTAGAAATACCTTTTGAATAAGCTTCAATTGAGCCGTTTAAATCGTTATTTTTCTTTTTGGCACTGCCAAGATTGTTGTAAATGTAGGCTAACTTAGGATTTAGAGCAATAGCTCTTTCATAATCGCTGATTGCACCTTTCATATCATTAAGCATCAATCTTGTACTCCCTCTGTCGTTGTATGCCTGTGCGTAATCATCGTTAAGTAAAATAGCTTTGTTAAACATCTGCAGTGCATCGCTATAGTTACTCTGTTGAAATCTTATACCTCCCATTTCATAATAAGACTTATAGTTATCAGGCTGCTTGAAAAGAATCTCCGTGTAATCATCAAAAGCTCTGTCAAGATCATGCATTGCTAATGACACCTCTGCTCTTTTAAACATAGCTTTTAAATTGCTTTCTTTATCTATAATTACAGAGAAACTTTTATAGGCATCTTTATATTGCTTTGCTGCAAACTGGGCAATGCCAAGATTATAAATGGCAACAGAAAAGTCGGGACGTAACTTAATGGCCTCCTGAAAACTCTTTATAGCTTCAGGATATTGATTTTTTTCGAAATATGAAAGCCCTGTATTATATGCTTGCTGAGATTCTTTCAATGTACGGGCATCAATATTAATAGCTGCAATTGAATCGCGATATCGTATCTCCGCTGCTGTTAAAAAAGCTTCTTGCTCTTGTGCCATTAAATTGTTCAGAACAAAGAACAGGAAAAATAAAAAGGTGAATATCTCTTTCATGATTTGAAAATTTTATACCGTGCTAAAATAATAAAAATACTATTAGTGCTTAATAATGTTTAAGAAATTGTTAATAAATAAGACAGAAATCTTAGAAGAAAATAGAAATGAAGAAAAATGGAGATATGAACATTATATTATGCAACACATCTTACCTGTGAATTATTATTATAAATAATGTGTAAAGATTTAATATGTGTTATACACTATCTGTTTAGCAATGACTTATTATGGTTCATAATTTTCAGGCAGTCCCAATGTGTTTTTAAGATTTTGATTATATACTTTAGCTTGCCTGATGGCTTCATCAAGAGATAAGTAGCTAAATTCACCAAATGACCCATAACATCTTGGTTTAGTGCATAAGGTGCCTATAAACATTCCAAGCATCCCTGCTGACATGATTCCACTAAATATACACAGCATTTGAGGGCCAACCGCTCCAGTTTCAAGGTCCCAGTTAACATTCGGTGCCATCGACATTGCAACTATTCCAGAGCCAATTGCAAGAGTAGCACTAACAATAATATTAGAAACACGGCCTCTTTTTGCTCTCTTAAGACATTTCGCCTCAAATTCCCTTTTTTGATTTTCATAATTACTTATTACCGATTTATTATTGGTAAGCCCGGCAAATTCATACTGTGTTATTTTTCCTTTCCCCTTTGTAATAAACCATTCCGTTACGGCAGAGGTTACCGAAACAGATTTTGATTCTGTGTTAACAGCAGTTTTAGAGGAACCCATTACTGAATAATATCCCGGAAAATAAAGGCTTTTAGTTTGTCCGGTTGTATTGGTATTTCCTGTTGTTTCGGTTATATATTTTGTATCGAGCAAAACATCTAACTTCATAGATTTATACATCTCTTGTTCTTTATATTTACCTGCAAGCAGCTTATCCTGTACTTCTTTTGTGTCTTTTAACAAGATAGTAGTTGCAGCATTATCATTAACTGTAATAAGCTCACCTAAAACAATTACATCATCTTTAATAACTTTAATATAATGACTACCACTGGGTACAGCATCAATAGTAATAATGTCGGTTCCTTTTAATACTTCGTCAAGATATACCTTTACACCCTTAAGTTCAGAGAATATTTTTATTGTCCCTTTCTGTTCGTTACTACCTGATGAAACTGTTTTTGGTATTGGCTTCTTTATGCTGTCATTAACCGGTGTAGCTTGAACAGGTTTGATCGTTTCTCCCTGAGGAATTGCTGATGTTTTATTTTGATTAAAAATATCTTTTTCTCCATTTTCGTAAACAATCATGCTTACCTTTAATTTGTCAATAACATAAGAAGGACCATTGGGGTTACTGAATTTCTTATATTTAATTTCTGCATCATTTATTTCAATCACCTTAGCCTCTATAACAGTGTTGTCTGTTGTATGAATTTTATCCTGTGCCTTTATAAATAATGCATTGAAACAAAGAAGAGAAATAATGATAAACATTTTTCCATCCTTCATGCGTAGTTTGCTTATAAGATTTTTTCTCATTTCTACTTTGTCAGAGGTTTTAGTGCTGACTCCGCACTTCTATTAAATCATGTTATTGTATTGACCAAGAGCTATAACGAATTAATAACAAAAATATAAAATATAAATATATATTAATAAATATATTTTATTCTAAAAAATTATAATTTCATTTTAAAAAATATAATTTATTAATATCTCATGCCAGAATACAATATTTATGTTCTAAATAAAAACAATACTTCTATAAAATGTATTTGTCTTATTAGTTATATTAGCAATTTTGATAATAGCATCCTAAAATAATTTTATTATTTTTACCAGTATAATTTTTAATCTCTATTGATTGTACTGAAAGCACATATATTATTTGTAATGAGAAAAACTGTCCTTGCGCTCCCCTTCTTTGTTTTATCTTTTTTGCCAACATTAATTTCAAACGTGCAAAACATTAATTTTCAATATGAGATAATGCAGGATGTAAAAACTGTAGGCAAAGAAACTGCATGGGTAGATTCTGTTCAGAGATCATTAAGTATAGATGAGAAAATTGCCCAGCTAATTATGATTCGGGCATTATCGAACAAAGATTCGGTCTATTATAATAAAATCAGCGATACAATTAAAAAGTACAATATAGGAGGTATATGTTTTTTCCAGGGTGGTCCGGTAAAAGAAGCCCAACTTACCAACAGGTGGCAAAGTGAAGCCAAAACGCCCTTAATGATTTCCTTTGATGGAGAATGGGGTTTAAATATGAGGTTAGACAGTACCGTTGCATTTCCACGCCAGATGACCTTGGGAGCCATTCAGAACGACCGTTTGATATATGAGATGGGTGTAGAAATAGCCCGTCAATGTAAAAGAATAGGCATCAATATGAATTTTGCACCTGTTCTTGACATAAACAGCAACCCTAAAAACCCTGTCATTAACACCCGTTCTTTTGGCGAAAGTAAGTATAACGTCACTTGCAAAGGATTAGCCTATATGAAAGCCCTGCAGGATAATGGCATCATTGCTGTTGGTAAACACTTTCCAGGTCACGGCGATGCAGACAAAGACTCTCATTTTACACTTCCTGTAATAAAACACTCAAAAGAATGTCTCGACACCCTTGAATTATACCCTTTTAAAGAGCTTATTAACAATGGGTTGATGGCAATCATGGTAGCACACTTAAACATCCCTGCTTATGTTTCAAATACTGCTTTGCCATCTACTCTTTCGGACACTATCATTAACTACCTGCTTAAGAAAAAGCTCGGATTTAACGGTCTTGTTATTACTGACGCCCTTGATATGAAAGGCGTAAGCAATTATTTTAATCCGGGGATTATTGAAGTAAGTGCACTTAAAGCTGGCAATGATATTTTGCTGCTGCCTCATAATGTAGAGCAAGCTATTAATGCTATAAAAGTAGCAATTGTTAACGGTGATATTCCGGAAAGCCTGATTGATGAAAAATGCAGAAAAATACTGACTTATAAATATAAGGTCGGTCTTAATAAATACCATCCCATTAATATTGATAATATTAATAAGGATTTAAACACTGAAAATGCTGATTTGTTGAATAAAGTACTTATTAGGGAGGCAATTACATTGGTTAAGAACGAGAATAATATTATTCCTTTTTCAACAAAACCTGAAGGAGAAATAGTTTCCCTTGCAATTGGCATTGAGAAAACAAACGACTTTCAGAATTCTCTTCAATCTTTCTTTAAGCAAACTAATTTTACCCTTTCTAAAGATTTTAACCCAAAAGATGCTGATGCCATTTTCAACAAACTATCCGCGTTTGATAAGATTATTATAAGCATTCATAACACCAACAGCCTGCCTCAGAAAAATTTTGGTATAACGCAACAAAGCATAAATCTGATAAACCGAATAAGAAAAACAAAAAAAATTATTTTATGCTTCTTTGCCAATCCTTATGTTTTATCGTTTTTAGACAATACAGATAATATTGAAGCTCTTTTAGTATCTTATCAGGACGATAAAGATTCTCAGGAAGCTACAGCTGATATAATAACCGGCAAAGCAGAAGCTAAAGGTAAACTACCAGTTACCGGTTCAGTCGAATTTCCTGTCAATACGGGTATTATAACAAGTGCTTTCAAATATCTTAAATATGAAGATCCCTCTGAAATGAACATACCGGAAAAATGCCTCCTTAAAATTGATTCAATGGCCCGTATGGGCATAAAAGAAGGGGCATACCCTGGTTGCCAGATTTTATTTGCAAAAGATGGTAAGGTATTCTATCATAAATCCTTTGGATATCACACTTATGATAGTTTAAAAATAGTTCGTAATAATGATTTGTACGATATTGCATCTGTAACAAAAATTGTTACTATAGCTATTTCATTTATGAAATTATATGATGAAAACAAAATTGATTTAAGTGAAAAACTTTCTACTTACCTCCCTTATCTTGAAGGCACAAATAAAGGTGATATTAAAATATTAGACATTTTAGGTCATCAGGCGCGTTTGAAATCGTGGATTCCTTTTTACTTAAAGACAATTATTAATGGCAAACCAGATACTACTATATACAGTAAAAAATACAGCAGTGATTTCCCATTAAAAGTAGCCGATAGTATATATATAAATAAAAATTATCACGATTCTCTTATTAAGCAAATTATTGAATCCCCTTTAAATAAGACTTCAGATTATCTTTACAGTGATTTAGGATATTATTTTCTGCGCGAAATTATTGAGAAAATCACAGGTGAAAGTATAGATAATTATGTGTACGACAATTTCTTCAAACCAATGGGGCTTTACGCAACAGTTTATAATCCCAGAGAGCATTTCAGTCCTGATGTAATTATTCCCTCTGAAATTGACAATTATTTCCGCAAACAGACATTACTTGGTTACGTCAATGATCAGGGTGCCGCAATGATGGGTGGCATTGCCGGACATGCTGGTATCTTCTCAAACTCATGGGAACTGGCAGTAATAATGCAAATGCTGTTAAATGAGGGCAAACTTGGTGATAAACAATTTATTAAAGCATCAACAGTTAACCTATTCACAAAAAGGCATTTTACCTATAACAATAACAACCGGCGTGCATTATTTTTCGACAAGCCATTGTTAAAACCTGAAGCTACAGGCCCTACATGTAAGGATGCATCACAAAGCAGCTATGGGCACAGTGGTTTTACCGGTACCTATGTATGGGTAGACCCTGAATATAAATTAATATATATATTCCTGTCCAACAGAACCTATCCTAATCCGGAAAACAGAAAAATTTCTACACTTAATATCAGAACTGATATTCATCAGATTGCTTATGATGCTTTAAAAAATTCAAAATAAAACAGTATGCCGAAAAAAGAGTTTAAGAAATTTAATGACAAACAAATTAAAACAAACGTAAAGGGCTCTTCTACTCAAAAAGTTGAAAATTATTGGCTTAAAAATAAGAATACCAATCTTTATATTTTTATAGCTATTGCTTCTACTTTTATTGTTTATTTCAATTCAATCTTCCACAGTTTTGTTCTTAACTGGGACGATGGTGGATATGTTGTTGTAAATGATGTTATTCATAAAATCACCTGGGAAAATATAAAGATTATTTTCTCAACTTTCGATAAGGGCAACTACCACCCGCTAACAACACTCATGTATGCCTTTGAATATTATCTTGTGGGTGAATCGCCTATGTTGTATCATATCAATAACCTTATTATTCATTTGGTTAATGTATATCTTGTATTTCTGCTTATCTTTAAAATCTCTAAAAAAACTGAACTGGCTTTTATAGTCTGTCTCTTCTTTGGCATTCATCCACTGCATGTTGAATCTGTAGCATGGATTTCGGAACGTAAAGATGTCCTTTACACCATGTTCTTTCTGCTTTCAACATTAACTTACTATAAATTTATTTACAATAAAAACGCAGAGAGAAAACATTATTTATTGTCTATGCTTTATTTTCTCTTGGCTCTTATGTCAAAATCAGCCGCAGTAGTATTGCCAGTAGTTCTATTGCTTATTGATTTTTATCTGAAGCGGAAAATAAGTGTAAAATTGTTTACAGATAAAATTCCCTTTTTCCTTTTATCATTCCTATTCGGCATATTGGCAATACTCTCTCAACATTCTGCCGGAGCTATTCAGGACCTGACACCCATGTTTTCTATTCCTGAGAGGTTTATGCTTGCCTCATATGCGTTGCTCGGATATATTATAAAGCTATTTGCCCCTTTTGAACTTACTGCTATGTACCCCTATCCCCAACGTATCGGAACTCACCTGTCAACGCTTTTCTATATTGCTCCCTTTGTAGTTATTGCCTTAGGGATTATCATATTTTTATTGCGTAAAAGATTTCGTTTTATTGTCTTTGGTGTCTTGTTTTTCGTTATTACAATTTCCCTTGTCATCCAGTTACTGCCTGTTGGAGGTGCTTTGATGGCCGAACGATACACTTATGTTCCCTATATCGGTTTATTTTTTATTATCGGGAATTTATTTGTCAATGTGAAAGAAAATAAAAATGAGCTAATAAAAAGATTTACCGGCATTTTTAAATACTTTTTAATTGCCTTTGCTATTCTTTGTGCCATACTTTCTTTTCAGAGAATCAAGATATGGAAAAACGGGGAAGTATTGTTCACAGATGTCATTGATAAATATCCAAACCTACCCTTTGCTTATAATAACAGAGGTTATCTGTATTATCGCTTTCTTAAAAACTATGATAAAGCTTTGGATGACTTCAACAAATGTATTAAGATTGACTCTACTTTTGACAAATGCTACAGCAACAAAGCCGTTTTGTTATATAATACTGAACGACAACAAGAAGCTCTAATTAACTTTGATAAATGCCTTAAATTAAAACCCAACAATACAGATGCTTTAATTGGAAGAGCCAATACTTTAAGTTACCTTAAACAATATGAAAAAGCCCTCCCCGACTACAATTATTATTTACAGTTAAAACCTGATGAGGAGAAAGCCTACTTATGGCGGGCTACAGCTTATTATAATGTCAAGATGTATGATAAAGCATTTAAAGATATTGAAGTATGTTTCAGGTACAGCTCTCAAAATCCTGAAGCTTATTATTGGAGAGGATTACTATATTATCAGCAGAAAAAATATAAGGAGACTATTGATGATTTTAATGTTGCCATCCGTCTCAACCCCAAGAAATCTGAAATCTATACATGGCGTGGCTTAGCTTACTATTATTCTAAGGATTACGAAAAAGCAATTGCTGACTATACTAAATCAATTGAAATTAACTCAAAAGATGCTCCTGCTTATGTTAACCGTTCAATAGCATATCACGAACTCGGCAGGAATAAAGAAGCTTTTGAAGATATAAACAAAGCCGGACAATTGGGCTATCCTTTAGATAAAAACTATTTTATGAAGTTGTTAAATCTCGTGTCAAAATAGGTAATTACATATAAAAAAGTCAATATATTTCGAAATAATTGTGATATTTGTATATATGGTTTACCATAATCATTTTATAATCTGTAAATCCGTAACAAATTTAGCAGGTTTTATTTGTTACAATATTTTTAATTTTGCCAAGTTCTAATACTATCAATGAAAACAATAGATAAATACATCATTAAAAAATTTCTAGGTACTTTTATCTATGCTATAACATTGATAATAACAATTGTTATTGTTTTTGATATTTCCGAAAAGATAGATGATTTTCTCAAGAATAATGCTCCCCTTAAAGAAATAATTTTTAGTTATTATCTGAATTTCATCCCTTATTTTATTGACCTTTTCAGCCCTCTTTTTACATTTATTGCAGTTATATTTTTTACAGCTAAAATGGCTTCAGACACAGAAATTGTAGCTATATTGAGCAATGGCATTTCATTCAAAAGAATGCTTTTTCCGTATTTAATCGCTGCTTTTATTCTGGCACTCTTTTCATTTTATCTATCAAACTTTCTTATCCCATCTACCAATAAGGTAAGACTTGACTTTGAATACAGGTATTTTAAAACACCGGATAAGTTTTCAGACAGAAACATACACATTCAAACAAACCCGGGAACCTATGTGTACATTGAATCATATAATTTTGAATCCAATATTGGTTATAAATTTACTATGGAAAGCATTTCTGATGATGGTACTTACAAAAAACTCTTTGCAAATAACATTAAATATGATTCAACTAAGAACATCTGGGCATTAGAAAATTATAACATAAGGTATGTTAAAGGGTTGACTGAGAAAGTTATGAAAGCAGGATTCAAATTAGATACTGTTATTAATATGCTCCCGTCTGATGTAAAAAAAGATGTAAGGAATATGGATGTGATGAATTTTGGTGAACTGCGTCGTTTTATTGAAGCAGAAAAAATTAAAGGTTCCGATGATGTGGTCTTCTATGAAGTTGAGAAACACCGCAGGATAGCAAATCCTTTTGCCACTATTATCCTTACCTTTATTGGAGTTGCCATGTCGAGCAGAAAAATCAGGGGGGGGATTGGTATGCATCTGGGATTGGGTTTAGCTATAAGCTTTTCATATATCTTATTCATGAAATTCACTACTACATTTGCCACTTTCGGCAATCTTAGTCCATTTATCTCAGTCTGGATACCCAACATACTTTTCGGTTTACTTGGTTTCTATCTGATTAAGATTGCGCCAAAGTAAAGTTTAAAATTAATTTCAAGAAAACCAACAATTCATCTTCTGTCATTAAACTCAAATTCATTAGTAATTTAATGGATTCTTATATATCCATTTTTCTATAAATGAATAATTTTTCACTCAGTTTTCCTTGATCTTTTTCTATCAAGTCCGTCAAGAATAATTTTTCTCAGTCTTAGAGCTTGGGGTGTAATTTCGAGGTATTCATCATCACCAATGTATTCCAGATAATCTTCCAATGAAAATTTACGGGCAGGAATTATAGCCATTTTCTCATCACTACCAGAAGCACGCATATTGGTTAATTTTTTAGTATGTATAACATTAATTGTCAGGTCTTCAAGCCTTGTTGTTTCACCAATTACCTGACCTGCATAAACAGGATCATTGGGATTGATAAAAAAGGTCCCTCTGTCCTGCAGACGATTCAATGAGAAGGCAATGGCAATACCCTTCTCCATAGCAATTAAAGACCCGTTACGTTTCGGTAATATGTTACCTTTTACAGGCTCAAAACCTTTCAAACGATGAGACATCACAGCTTCACCCTCGGAAATGGTAAGTAAAATGTTCTGCAAACCAATAAGTCCTCTTGAAGCTATTGAAAACTCCAGATAAACTCTATCATTTTTATTTTCTATAATTAATAGGTCAGCTTTACGGTTGCTTACAATTTCAATAATCTTTCCTGAAAAAGCAGGAGGTACATTTATAGAAAGCTGTTCAACGGGTTCACATTTCTCACCATTAATTTCCTTAATAATAACTTTAGGTTGCCCAACCTGAAGCTCATACCCCTCTCTTCTCATGGTTTCAATAAGAATAGACAAATGCAGAATACCCCTGCCATAAACTATATAGGCATCAGGGGAAGCTGTTTCAACAACTTTTAATGCTAAATTTTTTTCAGTTTCTTTAAACAAACGATCTCTCAGATGACGTGAAGTTACATATTTGCCATCCTGACCAAAAAAAGGAGAATTATTAATAGTAAATAGCATACTCATAGTAGGCTCATCAATATTAATAGGTGTTAAGCCTTCCGGATTTTCAAAATCAGCCACAGTGTCACCAATATCAAAGTTTTCAGGGCCCAGTAAAGCACAAATCTCTCCCGCAAAGATTTCATGTTTAATTCTTTCCTTGCCTAACCCTTCAAAAATATATAGTTCTTTTATTTTTGATTTTTCAATGCTGCCATCTCTTTTTACTAAGGATATATTCATTCCTGCTTTCATACTTCCTCTGGATATACGCCCTATAGCTATACGTCCAATATACGATGAATAATCCAACGAAGTAATCATCATCTGTAAATTACCCTCATCAACTTTCTGAGAAGGTATATATTCCAAAATTATATCAAGTAAATAGCTGACATCCTGTGTTACATTTTTCCAGCTATCGGACATCCAACCTTGTTTTGCAGAGCCATAAACAGTAGGATAATTAAGTTGGTCTTCGTTTGCTCCTAATGAAAACATCAGATCAAATACTGCTTCCTGGGTTAAGTCCGGGTCACAATTAGGTTTATCTACTTTGTTAATGACTACAATTGGTTTTTTCTTAAGTGCCAGAGCTTTCTCAAGAACAAAGCGTGTTTGCGGCATAGGACCTTCAAAAGCATCAACAAGCAGGAGTACCCCATCAGCCATATTTAATACTCTTTCAACCTCTCCCCCAAAATCAGAGTGCCCCGGTGTATCAATAATATTGATTTTAAAACCTTTATAACGTACCGAAACATTTTTAGCTAAAATAGTTATCCCTCTTTCTCTTTCTAAATCATTACTGTCAAGTATTAATTCGCCCATATTCTGGTTTTCCCTGAACAAACGGACCTGATACAATATGCGGTCAACCAAGGTTGTCTTCCCATGGTCAACATGTGCTATAATAGCTATGTTCTTGATATTCTGCATTACTTATTCCTTATTTTTTTGAAGTGCAAAGGTACTTCTATAATATGACAATTTGCCAATTAAGAAATAAGAAATCTAACACACAACACAATAGCTGTGTTTATTATTGATTAAAAAAAGATGCCTGAACAACTTATTTAGACAGAAATATTTAGGAAATATTTTAATGACAGTTTATTTATCAGCCTGTTTTATAACGTTTTTATTTGATTTTTTTCTTTGTAACAATTTTCTTTTTTTGTTCAAAGAGCTCTTTCATTCTTTGAATCTCAATCTCATACTCCTTGATAACTATTTTACCTGATTCGCTTTCATTTAGAAGATCAGCGTTTTTTGCCTCTATATCAGCGTTTATCTTTTTTATTTCTTCTAAATTTTTACTTAACTGAACTATTTCTGCGTTTTTATTTTTCAAATCATCCGAAAGACTGGTTAGTTTGTTTGTAAGCTTTGCAACCTCAGCCTTTAACTGTGCCAATTCAATCTCAAAATCTGTATTAATCTTCTTTAGCGAACCAATTTCGATAACATTCCTTTGCAGTTGATTATTAGCTTGGTGTAGCTCTTCCGCTAATTTTCTATAATCTGTTTCAAGCTCAGCTTTTTCATTTCTTAATGTATATATTTCTATTAAACTTTTTTCAGTTTTATCAGCTATATTATTCAATAATATTTTAGTATTCATATCAGAAGGTTTAAATTTTTTATTTATTATTTTTTATTTATTTTGAGTTTGCTCCCAATAAAAATTTCATTTGGCTTTTTTATGTTATTGTCATTAGCAATTTCGATAAATTTATGACCATCTCCATAAAATTTCTGAGCAATTATCCATAAATTATCATCTTTTTGAACAATATACTCTGTTGTATCCTTCTTTTTACTATCGTTTACATTTGCAGAAACATTTTGTGTATTACTTTCTATTTTATTGTTGTTTTTTGTAACCAGAATTTTTAATTCGGCATTTTCTTGCTTTAATTGTTCAATTATTTTAACATTTTCATCGCTTTTAGTACATTTCCCAAAGTGGTATAATGTAAAAATAGTTATAAAAATACTTATTATTAACGCAGCAAAAGCTAAGATTAAAATTAAGTTATTGGCCTTAATCTTTTTAGAAACAGCATTTACATCATTTATAAAATCCAAATCTGAATTACAGTTTGGACAAATCGACATGTTTTCTGTAATTTCAGAAAACTTACATATTGGACAATTCATAGGCAAAAGTTTTATTGTTATATTAATTATTTATCAAAAATAATAAAATTATATTAATAAATTACTATTTTTTTGTAAAAAAATTACTTTAAAAATGTTAATAAATACTTTTAAAAATATTCCAATATTTTTACTCTTGTTACAAAAAATTTACCTATTTTTGAATAGAATAATTATGAACTAAAATAAGGAACATCAATACCATCATGAGAAACAATAAAAAGGTATATGATATTGGTTTGTTATTTTGCAGTTTTATAATATATTATTTTATTTCTAGTTTAAGTATTTCTCCATTATTTGCCCAACCGGGTTGCCCTAATGTTAACGCAGGGAATGATCAAAACCTCAATTGTAGTACCAATTGCACAAATTTGACAGCTACTTTTTTACATACCGGAGCTACCTCAGCTTATACTGTTTCATCAATACCCTATGCTCCTCCATATTCTTACAGCACTGGTACGCCACTGATGGTGAATATTGATGACACATGGAGTAGTGTTATAAATCTGCCTTTCAATTTTTGTTTTTTTGGTAATAATTACACTCAGATTGTTGTGGGTTCAAATGGTGTTATAACTTTCAATACTTCAAGTGCAGGTGGTTATTGTCCATGGTCCTATACAGCCTCATGCCCTTCTTCAAGTTTGCCCTTAAATTCAATTTTTGGTCCTTATCATGATATTGACCCTGCCGTAACAGGTGACTTATATTATGCTATTCTGGGCAGTTCTCCATGCAGAACATTTGTCATTAATTTCAATCAGGTAGCCATGTATAGCTGCACATCTTTAAAAGCAACCCATCAGATAGTACTTTACGAGAGCACCAATGTGATAGAAGTGTATATGCAGAATAAACCTTTATGTTCATCCTGGAACAGTGGTAATGCTGTAATAGGTATTCAAAATAGTGCAGGTACTGTAGGTTATACTGCACCAGGTCGTAATACCTCTCAATGGACTGCTTCCAATGAAGCCTGGCGTTTTACTCCCAGTGGTCCGGCCAACTATGTATTTGTCTGGTTACAGGGTGCTACACAAATAGGAACTACACCGACAATAAATGTATGCCCCACTCAAACTACCACATACACTGCACAAGTAACATACACAAGTTGCGATGGCACAACAGATGTGCTTAGTGACCAAGTTGTTGTAAACAGATCGCAAGCTCCTAACATTAGTATAAACCCTGCAAATATAAATGTATGTTTGGGTGGTTCACACAGCTTAACAGCTTCAGGTGCTACCAGTTACACTTGGAGCCCACCAACAGGCTTATCATCAACAACAGGTGCAACAGTAATTGCTTCTCCAAGCGTAACAACAACATATACAGTATCCGGTACTACCAACGGATGCACGGGCACAGCTACAGCAGTAGTAAATATTTCAGGTGGTCCGAATGTAACATTATCACCCTTCTCATCTGTTTGTGTTTCAGCACCTTCTTTTGCCTTAACTGGCGGTTCTCCTACAGGAGGTACTTATTCAGGTACAGGAGTAAGCAGTAATATATTCAATCCCGCTACAGCCGGAAATGGCCCACATACAATAACATATACCTATACTGATGGCCAGGGATGCATCGGAACTGCAACACAACCTATAACAGTTTTTTCCTCCGCTCCTGCCGATGCCGGTAATAACCAGATTGTTTGTCAGGGACAAAGTGTTAACCTAACAGCTTATGGCGGTGTTACTTATTTATGGAGCAATAATTCACAAACTCAAAGTATAAACGTTACGCCTTCAAGTAGTACTACTTATACTGTTACTGTCACGGATAATAATGGTTGTTCGGGTACCGATAATGTTAATGTTACAGTTAATATGCCTCCTAATGCCAGTGCCGGTAACCCAGTAAATATATGTTATGGAAATTCAACACCATTAAATGCCAGTGGAGGAACCGGTTATACATGGACGCCATCCAACGGATTATCTGGCACAAATATACCAAACCCCACTGCATCTCCTATAGCAACAACAACATATACAGTAAATGTAGTAGATTTAAATGGTTGCAGTGCCACAAGCAGTGTTATTGTTTCTGTAAAGCCATTACCAATTGTAAATATTACTGGAAATAATGCCAGTTGCTCAGGTTTTAATAATGCTTCAGCTACTGCTAATGTGACAATAGGCACTTCACCTTTTCAGTTTTTATGGAGTACAGTTCCTGTACAGACAACACAAACTGCCAATAATTTACATCCACAGACTAATTATACGGTAACAGTTACTGATGTATTTGGGTGCACTGCAACTTCAAATATTACATTATCTGCGCCTACACCATTAACATTATCTACAGTTACTACAGATGCCAAATGCTTTGGTAGCAATGATGGGATTGCTAATGCTACTGTAAACGGAGGAACACCACCCTACACATACACCTGGCTTCCTGCAGGTACAGCAGGCAACGTAAACAGCGTAAATACGCTCCCGCATGGAACATATACATTACAAGTTACCGATAATAACAACTGCTTAATTGATACTGTTTTTACAATTAATCAACCTTCTCAGATTACATATACCAGCAGTATTACTAATGTTAGTTGTAATAACGGTAATAATGGGAGCATCAGCTTACAGGTACAGGGAGGCATACCGCCCTATGGATATAATTGGTCATGTAGTTCAGCTTCACTGCCGACAGTAGGAAATCTTGTTGCTGGAGTATACCATGTAACCGTTACAGATGCACATTTATGTGACACAATAATAACACTTACTGTTACAGAGCCTCCTGCAATGGTAATAACACCTTCACCAAGTGATTCATTCTGTATCGGACAAACATATAACATACAAGCTACTGTTACTGGAGGAACACTACCCTACAGTTATCACTGGAACAATAACCTGCCATCATTACAATCGCATACTCTTCAAGCTCAAAGCACTACAACCTACACTGTTTATGCCACAGATACAAACAATTGCACTTCTCCTACCGCTAATATTACTATTTTCGTATATCCTCCTCTTTCACTCAGTTTAAATGCTTCGCCTTCTTCTATATGTACTGGCTATTCAAGCACATTACAAACTTCAGTGACAGGAGGTAACGGTGGTCCTTATAACTATCATTGGAGTGTAACAGGAACAAGTCCAACAGTAACTGTATCTCCACTACAAACAACTACTTACTATTTAACTGTTTCTGATAATTGTGGTACGCCACCTGTAAATTCACAAGTTATTATTCACGTTTTTCCTTCACCGACTGTTAATTTTACAGCCGATAAATTATCAGGATGCGTCCCTATGCTAGTTAATTTCACTAATTCAGTTGTGCCGGTACCAGCTTCTTATCACTGGGATTTTGGTGATCCAAGCTCTGGTATCAGCAATAATTCATCTTCTCCAAACCCTATACACATATTCAATGATCAAGGAGTTTTCAGTGTTTCATTGACTGTACAAAGTACTGATGGATGTACTGCAAATGAAGTAATTAATAATATGATAACTGTTTATCCACTACCATTTGCTTCTTTTTATTCAAATCCTACCGAGGGTACTATTGAAGAACCCTTAATATCATTTGTCAATACAAGTATTGGTAGTATTAATTGGAATTGGTGGTTTGATGATCCTGCTTCAGGGGTAAATAATACTTCTATATTAGAAAACCCCACCCATCTTTTTACAAATTCAAAACTGTACCAGGTGATGTTAATTGTAGAGACAAACCATGGTTGTAAAGACACTACATACAGACCTTTACGAATAAGGGATATATTTTCTATCTATATTCCAAATGCTTTTACTCCAAATGGTGATGGTATTAATGATTTCTTTATACCCATTTTTACAGGTGTTCAGGATTTTAAGATGCTTATTTTTAACCGTTGGGGAGAGCAGGTTTTTGAAACTGACAACACTTCTCACCCATGGGATGGCAAGGTAAAAAATGGAACCGAAGTTGCTATGTTGGATGTATATTCTTATGTCATAGTTGTTAAAGATGTTAGTGGAAAAGATCACCACTATATAGGTCATATAACATTGCTTAAATCAGACACTTATTAATTTATTCTGCATTAATTGAAGCTGTTTTTTAGTAAAACACCTTTAATGGTTATTACTTTCATATTTTTTTATAATTTTGCACCCTGTTTTAATTAAAAAATCATTTTAAAGATGGAAGAAATTAAAAATTTGAAAAGTGGGGAATTCCTTGTTAAAGATATAGATGCTAAATATATTTTTATACCTGAAGAATTTAATGAAGAACAACTGATGATTGCTGAAACATGCAAGTCTTTTATAGAAACCGAAGTACACCCTATTCTTGACCAAACTGATAAAGGAGACAGAGAATTGATGAAAAACCTTCTTAGAAAGTCAGGAGAATTAGGATTAACAGGTATTTCAATACCAGAGGAATTAGGTGGTTTTGGTCAATCTTTTATAACACAGATGTTAGCTGCAGAGATAATAGGTGGTGGTTATTCGTTTTCTGTAGCTTTTATGTGCCATACCGGTATTGGCACATTGCCCATAATGTATTATGGAAACGACTACCAACGTCAACGTTATGTTACTAAATTAGCGACTGGTGAACTTATAGGTGCCTATTGTCTTACAGAACCCGGAGCCGGAAGCGATGCCAACTCAGGAAAAACAACAGCCACACTGAGTGAAGATGGAAAACATTATATCCTTAATGGTCAGAAAATGTGGATAACAAATGGTGGATTTTGTGATACACAGGTAGTTTTTGCTAAGATTGAAAACGATCGTATTTTAAGTGCTTTTATTGTTGAAACAACAATGCCAGGCGTAGTTATCGGACAGGACGAACATAAAATGGGCATAAAAGGTTCTTCTACGACACAAATATATTATAATGATGTTAAAGTACCTGTGGAAAACCTTTTAGGTACAAGAGGAGAAGGCTTCCGTATTGCTTTAAGTATTCTCCATATGGGAAGGATGAAATTAGGTGCCAATGCTATTGGTGCTGCTAAGTGCACAATCAATCAGTCAGTAAATTATGCTAACGAAAGAAAACAATTTGGATCTTTTATATCAAATTTTGGTGCAATCAAGTATAAATTAGCTGAAATGGTTATACGTACATTTGCTCAAGAATCTGCTATTTACAGAGTGAGTAATGATGTTGATGCATTAATGACCAAATATAAAGCAGAGTATTCGGACTATGGGCACGCTGCTGTTGAAGCCATCAGTCATTTTGCTGTGGAAGATGCCATACTTAAAGTTTATGGCTCCGAAATGTTGAGCTATGTTGTTGATGAGGGTGTTCAGATTCATGGTGGAATGGGGTTTTCTGCTGAAATGAAAGTAGAAAGAGGTTATCGTGATTCACGAATAAACAGAATATTTGAAGGAACCAACGAAATAAACCGACTATTGATTGTTGAATCGGCACTAAAAAACTCAAAAAAAGGCTTATATGACCTTTCCAAAGAAGCAGAGAATATATATGCGAATATTGAAACTCTAATAAACTCTCAAGATACTGAAATTGATTACTTTTCTAAAAAACAAAGAACGGTAAAGAATTTCAAAAGGGTTGCCATCCTGCTTACTAACAGTGTTTCAGAAACTTTTAAAAAGCTTGTTGAAGAACAGGAAATTCAAAATAATATTGCCGACATCATTACAGAAATATATATTTCAGAGTCCTTATTTTTGCGCATTAAAAAATTAGAAGCATTAAAGGACAGTAATTCTTTTACTATTTATAAAGATATTCTTGATGTATATCTGAACGATTCAGCCAATAAAATACGCAAACTTTCAATGGATGCTATTGGTTCTCATACTGAAGGAGAAAATGCAAGTAAATTAGCAGAAATAATACAAGCATTTACTAAGTTACCTCTAATAAATGTAAAAGCAGCCCGTCGTCGTATTGCCGATAAGTTAATAGAAGACAATAAATATAAGTTTTAGTTTGTCAAAATAAAAAAAGGGGCAATTTATTAAATTGTCCCTTTTTTATTTTACCAGAGGTAAGTCTTACATCATGCCACCCATACCGCCCATGCCACCCATTCCTGGATTTGGCATACCGGCTGCCGGGTTTTCTTCTTTCTTATCTGCAATGACACATTCGGTTGTCAAAAGCATACCTGCAATAGAAGCTGCATTTTCAAGTGCTACCCTACAAACTTTAGTGGGGTCAATAACACCTGATTTGTACAAGTTTTCATATTTTTCATTTCTGGCGTTAAAACCAAAGTCACCTTTACCTTCTTTTATCTTCTGAACGACAATAGAGCCTTCAATACCTGCATTTTCTACAATTTGACGCAATGGTTCTTCAAGGGCTCTTCTGATAATTGCTATTCCAGTATTTTCATCTTCATTAACACCTTTTAGTTTCTCAAGTGCTTCAAGAGTTCTGATATAAGCTACACCACCACCGGGAACAATACCTTCTTCAACAGCAGCACGTGTTGCATGTAAAGCATCATCAAAACGATCTTTCTTTTCTTTCATCTCCATCTCACTTGCAGCGCCTACACTTACAACAGCAACACCACCAGATAACTTAGCTAATCTTTCCTGAAGTTTTTCTTTGTCATAATCAGAAGTTGTATTTTCAACCTGAGATTTTATCTGAGTAATTCTTGCTTTAATTTGCTCTGAATTTCCTTTACCGCTAACTATTGTAGTATTATCTTTATCAACAGTAATTTTTTGAGCTTGTCCTAGGTAAGAAAGGTCTGCATTTTCTAATTTGTAACCCTGTTCTTCAGAAATAACGGTGCCTCCTGTCAGAATGGCTATATCTTCAAGCATAGCTTTTCTTCTATCACCAAATCCCGGAGCCTTAACGGCAGCTATTTTTAAAGAACCTCTTAACCTGTTAACAACAAGTGTTGCTAATGCTTCACCTTCTACATCTTCAGAGATAATTAGTAAAGGTCTTCCTGTAGCTACTACTTTCTCAAGTATTGGAAGAAAATCTTTCATTGTAGATAATTTCTTGTCGTAAATTAAAATGAAAGCATCTTCGTAATTAACTTCCATTTTTTCAGTATCTGTAACAAAATATGCTGAGATATAACCTCTGTCGAATTGCATACCTTCAACAACTTTAACAATTGTTTCAGTTCCTTTTGCTTCTTCAATGGTAATTACACCTTCGTGTCCAGCTTTCGACATGGCATATGAAATGGTAACACCTATTTCATTTTCATTATTTGCAGATATTGAACCAACTTGCGAAATTTCATCAACAGCTACTATTTCATTGATGATTTTTAGTTTTTCTTCATGATTCAATTCTTGTTTTTTATCTTTTACCTCTTTAAAAATAATTTCTACTTTTTCTATTACTTTGTTTTTAATAATAGCTCTTGATTGTTTTTTCAGGTTCTCAATAACAACTTTCACAGCTTTGTCAATGCCTCTTTTCAGATCCATTGGGTTAGCACCGGCTGCCACATTTTTTAAACCTGTAGTAATAATAGATTGTGCCAGAACAGTTGCTGTGGTAGTACCATCACCAGCAACATCAGCAGTTTTAGAAGCTACTTCTTTTGCCATTTGCGCACCCATATTCTGAATAGGATCTGCCAGTTCAATTTCTTTAGCTACAGTTACACCATCTTTTGTAATTTGTGGTGCACCATATTTTTTATCTATAACTACATTACGTCCCTTAGGACCTAATGTAACTTTCACAGCATTTGCCAAAGCATCAACTCCTGCTTTAAGTTCATTTCTTGCATCAATATCAAATTTTATCTCTTTTGCCATTTTTTCAAGTTTTTAGGTTATTAAATTTTAATTAATTAAATTATTGCATAAACATCTGATTCTCTCATAATCAGATATTCTTTTCCTTCAATAGTAATTTCAGTTCCAGCGTACTTTCCGTATAATACTGTATTACCAACTTTAACGGTCATAGGTTCGTCTTTTTTTCCGTTTCCTACTGCTACAATAATACCTTTTTGTGGTTTTTCTTTGGCAGTATCTGGAATAATAATTCCACCGGCAGTTTTTTGTTCAGCAAGTGCTGGCTCTACTACTACTCTGTCAGCGATTGGTTTAATGTTTAATTTAGTCATTGTTTTATTATTTTTAGTTAGACATATTTTTTTTCGACTTGCCCCAATTGTCGAATTTTGTGCCAAAATATATATTCTGAGATGAAAGATTCTGAAAACTAAATCAATAAACTGACTTTACAGTATGATTTAATCATACTTATATGAAAAAACTACAGACATTTCACTTTAAAAACGCAAAATAATAATACGACAACTTTTCAGTATAAATTATATAATAAAAAAAAATGTCAGAATGTTATGACATTCTGACATTATGTATCTGAATTTCAAATATTATTATTTTTTACCCTGTGTTTTAGGATGTCCAATAGGTTGTTGTTGTCCCTGGGTTTGTTGTTGACCTTGTTTTTGACTTTGCTTCTGACCTTCAGTTGGCTTATAATCAACAGGTTTAGAATCTTTATAATACTCTTTAAGTTGAGATTCTGAGCTCCCTTCAACTTTATTGCGAGGTATAACGAAAATAGACACTAAACTCAGTACAACCAGAACTATAGCAAGTGTCCATGTAGATTTTTCAAGAAAATCGGCTGTTTTCCTTACACCCATCACCTGATTAGAGGCTGAAAAATTTGAAGCTAACCCACCACCTTTTGAATCTTGTACTAATACTACAAGAATAAGTAAAACACAAGCGATCAAAATCAAGATAGAAATGAAAATATATGCACCCATTTAAATTAAATATTAGTTTGTTTTTTTAAGTTTTCAATTTGGCTTGCAAAGTAACTATTTTTTTCTGGATATTTCAAACATAATTTTTCAAAAGTTTTAATAGCTTTTTCATAATTACCCTGTTTTGCATAGATTTGAGCCAGTGTTTCAGATACAAAATCAAAATTATCCTGTGCACTTACCTCAGATAAATCCTTATCAGCATTAAACTCTTTCTTAATCTCAATCCGTGGTTCATTAATAATGAAATTATTTATGATTTCTTTTTTGTCAATAGTCTGAGATTCCTGAATTAATGATTTTTTTTCTGGTACTACCACAAGATTTTCATCGGATATCGTTTCCTGAAAATTTTGTGATAAATTAGTCTTGTCAATTTCATCCTGACTGCTTAAGTTTAAGGCATTGAGTCTATTTTCACTATTTATTATATTAAAAAGCGCTTTCCTGTCAGGTGTATATACTGACGTAAGGGCTAATTGCTCAGGATAAGATAAGTTTTTATTTTCTTTGTAATTTAATAATAATAATATATGTACAGTCTGACAATAAGGGTATTTGTTTACAAAATCCTCAATTATTGATGTATTTTCCCTTATAAGTGCATTATTTTTAATAAGTTCGTTTATAGACATCATAGCATTATTTTTTACCAATTAGCAACAGATTTATTAAAAATATCTTCTACAAGCGCTTCTGAGATAACTTTAATTAAATTATCTTCTACAGATGAAAGACTGAGTCTGCTATCATAATCTTCATACCTTGTAAATGTGGTTTCAAAGTTTTGTTTCTCGTCTTGTTCATTAGTAAATGTCACTCTTATAGTTATTGACAGTCTATTCAATGCAGCCTGGTCATTTGATTGTATAGCAACAGGTTGTGTACTGTAATTGGTAATAGCTCCTTCAATATTTAAATCACCACGACCATTAACAATTTTAAGGTTAGTTTGCTGCATAAAACGGTCTTTAAGTGCATCTGTTAATGTCTGGCTTAAAGTAGGTTGCACCAGAGATGCCTGGTTGGTAAAATATTGTATGGAAATTGTTTTTATTCCAGGAGCTATAGAAGCACCTGTAAATGAATATATACCACAGCTGTTAAAAGATAACAAAACAGATAAAAACAGAATAGTTATTAAAGACTTTTTCATTAATTATTCATTACTTTTTAGGTATATATAGTATAATGTTAAAATTGTTTGTGTCTTTTTATGAGATTACAAATTTATATGACTATCTTCCTTTTTCTAATATTAAAAATATTCTTTCCCTATAACACTGTATTCCCTTATACCTGCATTCCCCTATACTTATACCTGTATTCCCATATACCCTATACCTTATACCTGTATTCCCATATACCCTATACCTTATACCTGCATTCCCTTATACCTGTATTCCCCTATACCCTATACCTGTATTCCCCTATACCTAACTAATTATTATTTTCAATATTGTATTCTTTAATTTTTCGGTACAGTGTCCTTTCTGAAATACCCAATTCTTGCGCAGCTTTTTTCCTTTTGCCATTATATTTATCCAAAGCTTTTTTTATAAAATCGATTTCTTTCTGTTGAAGAGAGAAAGTCTCTTCTAAAACCTCTTCAGTGTCATCAAATTTATCAACATCATTGCTGATTTTCGAAATACTTATTTCAGGCTGGACGGTGATATTATCATTTTCTGCAATATCGTTATAGAGCTTCTTCAGCGTCTGATTATTATTTTTAAATGAGGAGTCATTAATATCATTACCGTCAATAATATTGAAAATCAGCTTTTTTAATTCAAAAATATCTTTCTTCATGTCAAACAGAAGCTTGTACATAATATCTCTTTCAGAAGTAAAACTATCCTCTTTATTATTTCTATTAAAAAGAACAGGTAAGTCAGTATTTTGTTCCGGTATATATTTGTTGATTGTAACAGCATTTATAATTCTCTGATTTTCAATAATTGACATCTGTTCAACCATATTTTTAAGTTGCCTTATGTTGCCTGGCCATTTGTAGTCAATAAAAATCTTTTGAGCTTCTTCATCAAGTTGAATGGTAGGCATGCGGTATTTTTCAGCAAAGTCGGCTGCAAACTTACGAAAGAGCAGAAGAATATCTTCCTGCCTGTTTCTAAGCGGTGGAATAATGATAGGGACAGTATTAAGTCTATAATAAAGGTCTTCACGGAATTTGCCGTTTCTGATGGCATCAGTAATGGTAATATTGCTGGCTGCAACAACTCTTACATTTGTTTTAATAACTTTAGAAGAGCCTACCTTCATAAATTCTCCTGTTTCTAACACCCTGAGTAACCTTACTTGTGTTGACAAAGGTAATTCAGCAACTTCGTCAAGAAAAATAGTACCTCCGTTGGCTGTTTCAAAATAACCCTTTCTGGCTTCATGGGCACCTGTAAAAGAACCTTTTTCGTGGCCGAAAAGCTCAGAGTCTATTGTCCCTTCAGGAATTGCTCCACAGTTTACAGCTATGTAAGCACCATGCTTGCGGGCACTCAACTGATGAATTATTTTAGGAAAAACTTCCTTGCCTGTACCACTTTCTCCGTATATCAATGTCGTAATTTCTGTAGGTGCTACCTGCCTGGCAATGTCAATAGCCCTTTCCAATTGTGGGGAGTTACCTATGATGCCGAATCTTAATTTAATACTCTGTATATCCATTAATTAAAAAAGCTGTTATTCTAACCTTTATTATTCGCAAACTTAGATAATAAAAACGAACAATTAAACAAACGAATTTAGAGCAGCGAAGTAAAAAAATTATAATTCTTAATTCTAATGTTCAAATGTTCTATTGTTCTATTGTTAATTGAATATCAAATTTATATACAAGTTTATGAATTAATCAGGCTAAGTTTATTACCGCAAAATT
>Ga0114951_10001643_pt1 | contig 27067 bp, 33 predicted proteins | sample AM7aDNAmetaG_FD_88677 | JGI IMG/M metagenome (GOLD analysis project Ga0114951, IMG submission 88677) | Freshwater microbial communities from Finland to study Microbial Dark Matter (Phase II) - AM7a DNA metaG | ecosystem: Environmental > Aquatic > Freshwater > Lake | place: Finland: Lake Alinen... | reverse complement strand
GTTCATTGTATTGTTTATAAGTTGTTCCTCTTAATGTTGAATCTTCTATATAAGTTAATATAATACTAAAACTAATTTGATTTGATAAGGAACAATAATTTTCAATTTTAACCTTTGAATTTCGTATGTTGGATTTGTTCCATCTTTTTATAAGTATGTTATAAGAAATATAGTCTTGTATCTGTAATATATCTATATGTGTGAGTTTAATGGACATAGTTTTTTAATATTTAAATATACAATCAAAAGTTGATTGAAAAAAATTTTGTACAGAGTTTTTGTATGTATTGATAATAGAGACGTGTAGATTGGTATGTAAGTTGTAAGTTGGAAAAAAGGGTAAAAATAGGGTCAATTTCGTCGTATGTGTTGATAACAAAGGTTATAAAGTCATTTAAATTAAAAGGTGATAAGGATTCTGGTAAATTCAAATGGGGAAACGGGGGTATTCGGTGTTTCGTTCTGTAATATACGTCTAATCTTATCTCTTCTAGTAATGAAATGTTCAATGAAATATTTATAACTTAATATATGAAATTTATTATCTTGTTCATCTGATACTCTCGCATAAATATCATCAGTACCAATAACCATATTTATTTTATAATTATGATTTTTTAAAAAAAACATAAGTCCCATACTTCCTACATCTTCCTTACAAGTTATTAAATCTCCTTCTTTGACCATAATATCTTTTTAATTTTATTCTTTCTAACTATATTTTCAATTGAGAAATGTTTATCGAAATGTGATAGACTCATATGTCTAATCTCATTATTTTCATTTATCATAGTGATAGAACCCCAAACATCTGGTTGTGTAAACTGTAAAGCTTCAATACAATACATTCCGTTTATTTTATAATATTTACCTTTAACAAAATTTAAATAATTGGGTTCCGTGAGGATCGTATCTATATCCCAATATTCTTCCTTACAAAGAACTCTATCTCCTGCTTTACATTGTAATATTGATATCATATATCTTATTTATTTTTTGTTTACGATATTCTTTTAAAGTTTTAACATGACATCCGTTTATAATTTGTTCTCTACCTATATCATTTTTAATTGTGATGAATAATCTTTCTGTTACGAAGGAAGAATCTATGTGACCTATTCTTTCAACTTTGTATACTTTACCTATGGTTAAATCATTAACATCGGAAAGATATTTTGTATCTATTAAGACAATATTATCATTCGGTTTCATTTTTTATCTCGTAATATTTTGTGTATTTTTAATTCTCTATATACTTGATTACGATTAACTTTCTTATTTATATCAAAATCATTTTCTTCTTCGCAGATGACAACAATTTTGTCTTCTAAATAAACATAATTGATAGTATTATAATCAAACCAGTCATGAATCAGTTGAAATTCTAAAGGAAATATGGTTGATTTAAATGTGCCGTCATATTTCCTTTCAACAAATTTTACATTCTTATAACCTATTTCTTTTAACTGTATTAAAAAAGGTTTTATTTCAATTTCCGGCACTTCTATATAATTATTAGAATACATTCCAGAATTTTTTACGTTTTAATATCTTATTTATTTTAGTTGTTCTATCTAAATTTATATCATAAAGTTCTATTGCTTTTTCAACAATGTTTCTAAAGTGGATAAATCATAATTTTCCTTGTAATGTTTAAAGTCCTTCATTTAATATTTGTTTTAATTTGTATTTTAATAATAATTGTTTACAGTCTATTGTATTATAATGTTCTATATCTAAACTAATTTCAGATAGTGACCTCCAAAAGATATTGGGTTTACTAGAACCATCCAAACAAAGATAGGCTGGGAATTGAATATCATTACTCGCCCAAGTTCGAGTAACTTGTGAAGTTTTTGATGAAACTATCCAATCAAAACCCTTTCGAAAAAGATATTTTTGTGTTTCGATGAAATCTTGTTCATTATTACATAATATTTTTAATTCTCTAAACTCCATTTTCTAATGTGATATAGGGTGATATTAAATAAAATTTCTTATTTACAGCAGGGCTACAGGTGTAAAGATATCAATGTCAAAGCCGAGCAGCAGTTGAAATTTTTTATTTTAAATTGTAGATATCTTCTATTATTTTCTTTATTTCTTCATCAGATATTCCAGATTCTCTCAATGTTTTCTGGAATATGTCTATATTTGTATTTTTAAGAGTCTCATATGAGTTTTTATATTCAATATTTTTCATATACTCTTCTCTATTCTTTAGAAAATCTTCACTTTCTACAAATTCTTCATTGATTTTTTTCATCTTCTTCTTATTGTTTTTTAATAATATTTTATCGTAGTATGTATTTTTATCATAAATATAGATTCCTCCTGATATTTCACCGAATAGAGAATATTTACTCGATATATTTTTTCATACTAATATATATTAATTTTCTGAAACAAAAAAAATCCACATTTAATTTCATTTAATTAATTTTTGAATCTTCTCAATTCTAATATATTTTCCTTTTTCTTTTTTTCACTCCTCTTCATTTTCCATTTCATGTCCAAATAAGAAATAAAAATGTTTATAAAGATCCCAAATAGTATAAACACAATCCTCTGTTGAGTGAAAAACAACTCGACCATTATGTTTAATCATTTTTCTATATTGATATTCAACAGGTTTACCTTCATATAGTTTATATAAAATTTCCCTGTTTTCATATGTGTCTGAATGTGATATAGTATCATGAACTTGAAATTTGTTAGTATATTTGTTATAGTACCATATATTAAGATGTTTCTTTTTATAATAAGATTCATCTAAACTAATGGCATCTATACCGATTTTATCACAGAATTCAAAAAATTCCATTATTTCCTCGGTCTTTTTGATTTTGGCTAGAATATTTAATATATCTGTTATACTTTGACTCATCATGAAACTTTTTAACGGAACATAAATATACAAAAATTAAACTAAATAAAAATTTTAATATAAAAATTAAATGAGTAAGGGATTTAAAACTTTAGAAGAAGCTAAAGAAAATTTAGAAAAGAGAAAAAAAGAGGCTTATCAAAGAATACACGAAAGAGGTGATAAGGTTCTTGGTGATAGTTCAGTGATTATACAAGAACCTATCTGGGAACATGAAACATCACAAGGACCTTTGGTTATGACTTCAATGAGAATGACTGATAAAATAGAATATGTTCCGATGCTGAATTTACTGACACGAGATTTAGTCAACGATTTAAAAAATATGAAACCATTTAATCCTGAATTAGAGATAGAAGAACTCGAAAGAATAAGATTAAGGGAAAGCAGAAAAGATAAAATTAAAAGAATTTTCAGATGAAAAAATATAAAGTCTTCAAATTAGATTTAGCTTGGTGTCATTCTTTTTTAATATTTGATGAGAATATTAAGTTTAGTGATATTAAAGCTGATACACATTTAAAAAGATTAACAAAAGAAAATTTTATCGGAGAATATCAATTTGATGATAAATTTTTAAATATTTTTGATAAAAAGAAATTAAATCAAGGATTCTATTATTTTAGAAATTTACATGATAAAAAAGATACAACCTTCGATAGTATGGATGATGAATTATTTTAAGGTATTCTTTTCTTATCAAAAGGTAATCTTCTGTACCATTTAAATTCCTTTAAAAGAAATGTAACATTCTCTCGCCTTTTGCTAAAAATCTCGATATCTATATTCAAATCAGATTGATAAGTGAAAGAGTAAGCATAATTTAAAATATTAAATTGTGAACTTTTATCTAATTTAGAAATTTGTTCTGCTAATTTTAAAATTTCTTCGTTTGATAGATTGTGTATATAATCTAATTTTTGTTTAAAGAAATCTATTAAACCATCCTCACTTTCGAATATTTTAAATTTAATTATCATTTGTCTTTTTGTAAGTTATAGTGATATATTTTTGTTTTTTATAAGAGAAAACTTCTTTTTTAGCTGATATAAACTTATCATTTTTATCAAATTTTATATCCCAGATAGTATCAAAACTATTATCTGAAAAAGAATATGTTTTATATTCTGAGTCTTCTTGAAATAACGAATTATAAACAATACAATCACCGTCAAAACAAACTTTATTCTCGGTAATTTGTATTATATGATTTTCTGATATTGAACTACCATCTTTAAACATAATAGTATTAGTTCTTATCATTTGATTCTGTGCTGATAATACGGTTGAAAATAGTAACATCAAAAATAATATAAGTTTCTTCATAATAGTCCTAAATCAGATGCTCCTATAACATCTTTATATTTTTCTTTATCTAAGTAATCTTTAATTAATAATATTTTTTCTGGATGTTCATTGATGATATATTCTTGATAATCTTTATCTGATTTAATATAATCTAAAGTCTCTCCAAAATTATCAAATATCTTTTTCTTTCCGTTTTTAATTACATAACATTTAACATCTTGAGTATCAGAAGTATCTGATGGCCATGCCGTCTTTGTTCTTATATTTTTTAAAAATCTACCATAAAACATTCTAAATTTGTTGGTCAACAATTCAGCAACCTCTGTGCGATCATGCATATAATAACCAGGGAAAAGGATCTTTCTCTCCTTTGTTATTGTAAATCCCATTTGTTCTAAAATTATCTGTTGATTAGAATCGATATACCATCTATTGTTTTTACCTACACTCGAAATAAAATCTTTAATTTTATTAAAGATTTTATTTTCAAATAATCCTAAATCATGTGCATCAAAGACATCTTTATACTTATCCTTAAAATGACTACTCAATTTTTCAATTTTGTCCAAACTGTTTGCTAAATGTGGTAGATATCTCAATACAAAATCCTGTACCTCAAATTTGTATAAATTGATTGAGAATTTCATTATGACACAACCTTTGAACATAGAATCGTTGTAAAAATTATCAATCTCAACGGGTAAAATATTCTTTATTTCACCGTTGATATGGTATTTATGAATACTATCTTTTTTTAACTCTTCATATTCTTTGTTTGGTAATTTAACTGTATAATAGACATAATCATAAGTTGAGTGTGTTATTTTTCTAGCAACTTTCCAATTTTCAATATCATTATCAACAATACCATTTTCATCTTTAGATTCAATTTTACAGGTAATAATACTATCATCATCGATCACAGTTGGAAGAAGTAAATAGAAATGATATCCTTTCCTTTCTAATTTAGGAAATAATTCCTCTTTCATTTTCTGTAAAATAGAAGATATTATGTCTAAATAAGAAGATTCTTGGGATTCAAATATTTTGAATTTAGTTATCATTAAGATTATATATTAAATTCTATTTCTAAATTCTTGTTTGAGTTCTTCTTGAGCTAGTTTCCAATTTAAAACGTCATCGCCTTGATTTCGAGTTCTCCAAATTTCTTCAGCTCTAATTCGGATATCTTCATCGGTGATAACAATAATTTCATCTTTTATTAATTCGATATCTTGTAGAGTTTTATCAACTTCTTCTTTTTTCATTTCTAAATCAGATTGTTCTTTGTATAAAAATTCTAATTTATTTTGTAATTTTTGTTCTTCTTGTGTATATAAATCTAGTAATTCTTTAGCTTGGTGGTCTTTCCATTTTTCAATCATAAGGTTGGTGATATCTTGTCTAGCAACATAAGAAGATTTTATAAGTTCTTCGTCTGATTTTATTTTTAAATCAAATTTCATTTTACTTTCTTGTTCATTATATTTGATTTCATTTCTTACCTTTGTGATTTGTAAAGCCTGTTTAAGTTTATTTGTAATTTCTATTTTATCAATAATATCATCATATGGGCCTCTATTAGATAACAATTTAACCGTAATTGGAGCAGTTTCTAAAAGCATGAAAAGTAAAGTAATCAACAAACTTGCCCAAAAAACTGAGTTACCAAATTGTTTTAATTCTCCTAGAGCTCTAAGTCTGGACAAAATATCTTTATCTGCTGCAGATTCTTGACGACACTTACCAATCAAATATTCTCTACGGGAATTTAAATCGTTTATTTGTAATTGTACAGCATCTATTTGTTTTGTATAACCCTTTTCTATTAAACGAATATTCTCTACCAATTCTGTTTTTCGATTTTCACCCTGATTAACAATCATATTTAATTTATTTGTATTGGTATTAATTTGAGTGACAAGGTTCTGATTTTCTTTCATTTTTAACCGAGCTAAATCAGTATAACGTATAACGTCTTTTATCTCTTTGTTTTCTTTATTTATAAGAACTTTTTCATGTATAGTATTTTGTCTAATTATATTGTTGTTTGATTGTAAATTTCCTTGTAATCCACTATTAGTTTTTTTAATATCATCTTGTTGATTTAATAAATCTTTAAATATTGGATCATTAAGATATATGGTGTTTCTCGATTTCTCTAATTCATTTTTAAACAATTGTTTTTGATTTTCAAGACCCATTCGTTGTATATTAAAATTACTCTCACAATCTCTATTATAAGCACTTTCAGTTTCTCCCAACTTCCTGGTGATGGTACCATCGAATAATTTTATTTCTAATGGTTTTGATATTGTAATGGCTAATACTAACGCGATTAAAATTCTAGGAAAAGCTGACCAAAATTGTCTCCATATCAATCTACTTCTTTCCATTTTAAGAAGTGTTTTCTTTCTTAATGTTTCGGGTTGTTCATCTTCAAAGATTTTTAAATCTGCTCTTGAGGGTAGTTTTGGTTTATTGATAGAAGTAACAATATATCTATCAAGACTAAAGATAACAAGACCCCAAATCATACCGAATAAGATAGATATAATTAAAGAATTAAAAGTAAAAAATATAGCATAACCGCCAGATATAGATGCTAGTAATGCTGTAAAAAATATTGTCGAACCTATACCGACAAATTTTGTTTTTTCTGTTGGACATTCCTCCAAAACTTTCTTGTTTGCTCCCGAACAAGACACGAAAAAATCACTCAATTTCATTTTCATAAATAGTATATATTAAAAATTAGAACTTCTATTAAAAAATGAAATAGATTAAATTTAATTGAAACCAAAATTTTTAATATATAAATAAAAAACTTAAAAATAAAAGAATGCTAAATACAGCTTCTGATTTCTCTAATCAACAACTACAAGAGTTTTATTTTTTGTTGACCAACATCGGTCTTGATTATGATATTTATAAAAAGATGAGTGAAAATCAAAGACAAGAACTTATAAAATCTATCAAAAATGATTATTTAACTAAATTCAGGAAAGAAAAAATCACTAAAATTTTCAATGATTAAATTTTTTTAAACCATTCGATTTTATATAAATATAAACAGAAAATTTATTTATCATGTCTGAAATTTTTAATGTTGATGAAATTGTAAACAGTCATATACCCTCCTCACACGGTGAGACATTACACACACTTATACGAAGATTATATACTAAAATCTTATCAGAAGCAAATAAACACAGATTTAATAAAATCACAACAGGATCTCGTCTATCATCAACTTTAATGGATATATCCGGATACTCAATGAAACCAATAACTACAATCAATCTAACACCTTCAACAGAAAATTATAATATTGGAAATTTAGGAGGTCTTGAATTGTGGGTGGATCCAAATATGAAATGGACAGATGACAGAATCATTTTATCACACACAGATATCAAAAGAATAAGAAAAATAAAGCTAAAAAATATATTCGAAGCCGAATCAAATGATATAACTGAATTAATTATTTATGTTAAAGACACAACTAATATTTTAATATAATGAACGTTCAAAAGGAATTTGAAAGAATCTTATCTGATGAAATTGCAAAAGAAATAGATAAGAAAATTATCGATGATTTGATGGATCCTTTTTCAAACTTTAATGATCCTGATGGATCTAAGAAAAAAGACATGAAAATCAAAAATTAAGAAAGAAAAAACTTGGTAAAATTTTAAAAGAAGACAAAAATGAATTTTTCACAACTATATAAACAAATGGGAGAATTTTCAATGAAAACATTTCCTAAAGCAGGTAGTATAGAACATCTAAAAAAGCTTAAAATAGAAGCTGATGAGGCTATATCAGAACCATCGGATATAAAAGAATATGTTGATTGTCTTTTAGCTTTAATGGCAGCTGGATATAAAGCTGGAATCGGACCTGATGAAATGATACAGGTTGCTGAAGATAAGTTTAAGATACTCAAACAAAGAGAATGGACAGAAAAAGATGGTATCTATCAACATGTCATATAAATTTTTTGAAAATAAAGAATGTAGATATTATCCGTGTCATGAAGGATTAAAAGAAATAAACTGTTTATTTTGTTATTGTCCATTATATCACAAGGAAGATTGTGGTGGTAATTTTAAAATAGTTGATAAAATTAAAGATTGTTCTGATTGTACCAAACCACATATAAAATCTAATTATGATTTAATTGTTAAATTAATAAAAAAGGAATTTTAAAATTAATATATACCAATAAAAATTCTTTTGAATAAATTTAGCGATAAATATTTAAATAACCATCACATACTAAGAAATGCTATATGTGGTTTCGAATTTGAGTTCTTTACGGAAAAATCCTACTACAAACTTTTAGAATATCTAAACAACGATTTCAGAAGTGTTGGTATCAAATTTCATGGGTTTAGAAAATATCATAGTTCTATGAAACCAGATGAATATAATTTTAAAATCGAACCCGATTTCAGTGGTGGATATTCAATGGTTGAAGCTGTAACCGGTCCTATGACTTATTATGATGCTAAAATCATTTTACTTAAATTTTTAAAATTTCTTCAAGAAAACGCTGAAACGGATGAAAAATGCTCAGTACATATAAATATCAGTTTTGATAAAGAAAAATCACCAAAAATTTTAGATCAATTAAATCCCCTTAAACTTATTTTAAATATTGATGAGAATCTGGTATATAAGTATTTTCCAGAAAGAAAGAATAATATTTACGCTAGTTCAATTAAAAAATTAATACCGTTTAAAAATTATAGTTATTCTTCAAATGCTGTCAATTTACTTAAAAACAATTTAGAATTACCAGATAATACAAAATATTATGGAGTTAATCTTGCAAATGCTAGGGAAGGTCGATTAGAATATCGTTATATAGGTGGAAAAGACTACCAATACAAGACAAATGAAATTTTAGAATTGATGGATTATTTCATAGTTCTGACTTGGAACAGCATTTCTGAGCAATTAGATGAAGATGATACTGAACAATTAAGAGAATATCTAAATCAAAATATCAATTATTTCAAAAACTTTATATCATTAGAGAATTTTATTGGACAATTTCCAACCGTATCTTTACAAGTTGATAAAACTTCAGATAGTTATATTGTTAACACACAATACAACTCTTTCTATGATAAGTTATATGACTTGGTGACAAATGTATACAATTTGAATAACTGTGTTATCAACTATGATAGTGATAATAAAAAATTAGAAGTCATAGATGCTTCTTTTAAAGTTATTTTTGATTTAAATTATTATAGGTTTGTCGAATGTTCTATTGATTCCGGTATTTTTGAACATTCTGATTTTCATGAGTGTGTTGTTAAAAATGCACATATAGAAACTTGTAAAATCGTTGAAAGTGATATCTTCAATTCTAAATTAATGAATTGTACAGTTGATGAAAATAGTTCAATTAAGAACTGTTATTTTTATGGTGGAGTTCTGAATGGTCACATGGAAGGTGGTGTTTTCCGTTCAGGTACTGTTGGAGAATCGGGTACATTATCTGATGATGTTAGAATAATCGGAGACGAAGATGATGATTACTTTGGACTCGCTAAGATAGCGACTGACATTCAAGTTGGTAAAAAGAAGATAGAAGTTAAAGACGCCGGACAGAAGAAAATCTTTTAATATTCTACATAAAATTTATCAACATCATAATCGTTATGTGGTAAATATACCAACTTATTTCTATCTAGTTCACTATTTAAAACCCAACTGTATCTATAACCTAAATCTTGTGATTTGATATCACCTACAGAGCCATTGAATTCATTAGAAAAAAGATACCAATTGTAAAATCTATCTTTTGCGATTAATCCTCGAATTTTTAAGTCTTTATATTTCCAGTAAACTGCAAAAGTATCGAAATTTAATGAACTAATATCTGAACCATGTTTAAGAATTTTAGTTTTTTTCTTTTTTTCTGTTTTAACTTCAATATTAGATAATCGATCTTTATACTCTTCTAAATATTGTTTTTTGTAAGATTTAAGAACATAATCACCTAATTCTGATAACCAACAATCTTCTCCTGAGATATAACTATTGTGATATTTTGACCACTGTGAATATACTTTGTGATAATATTTATTATCTATAACAGAATATACAATAGTATTTTCAAATATGTTATCAACTAACTTACCATGTTTAAGAGAAATATAATCACTAGTATTTTCATCTTTTCTTGAATTATGAACAGGTGTAGCATCATTCTTCATAAGATGTTTTCTGTGAAATCTTGAATATACACAGAGTTCTTCAAATACTTCTTCATTATTTATAGTTACAACAACAGAAAGACCATCAACATCTCCTATATTTCCAAAACCACCTCCTGTACTTCTTATATCAATACAAGGTTCTTTTCCATGTATTTTATAATCGTTTGATACAACACCGTTTCTACGATTAAGAAATTTGAAAGTATCTAAATAAGGATAATCAATAAATCTACAATCGGTGAGTCTAACTACAACACCTTTTATATCAATGTCTTTACCAGATGGTTCTACAAATCTATAAGCATTACTATCTTCGTTGTTATTGTTATATTTTCTACAAACGTAATCATTTTTCTTTGCCCATTGTCTAAACAACAATTCATCACACTCTTTAACTGTATAAACTCTATCAAGAATTTTAATAGGTTTACCCTTTAATTCTGCATTCCAAAGAAATCCCCGACCAAAAATTTTACCATCAGATTCAATTACTAAAAGTGAACAAACTTCAGGATTTTTAGTATAAATTTTGAAAAATCCTTTATGTTGATTTGTCATACAAGAAGTATGTAGAGGATTGCTTTTACCACACATTGTAGAATAATTCTTACCATTATAAGCTTTTAATATATCATCACCTTTAAAAATTGTAAAATTAATACCTTTAACAATTTTGACGTGAGCGACAAATCTATTAACAAACGTTTCTATATCTCTATTAGAAAAAGAATACCCTGTTAAGGTTAACAACCTTTGAGCTAATCTACCTAATTTAATCTCAACTGGTGTAACATCTTCTTTAACATTTTTTCTATTACAAAGTCTTTTGATTACATTTTCCTTTTCTTCATCATTATTAAAAATTCCAAAAGAATTTACAATTTTTTCTGTTATTTTTAAATCTGATTTAAAATTAACTATACCGTCTTTATCAGACAAAGATACCCAATTGATATCCAAATCTTGATTTTGTACATTTTGTAAATTTCTAATTGCTTGAGCGACAGAATCATCTTCAAGTCTTTTTAAAATGTAAATAAAATCTTTTTCGTAATGTATTTTCATATTTTTAAATTATATAAATCATTTTTTCTTGAATACTAGGAAAATCAACACATCTACCATTATTAGAAGAACCTAAATTCCAACTATAATTATAACCGTACCTTTCAGGATTAAATTGACCTAGTGTTCTTTGACCATCAAATCGATTACTAAATAAATAGTATGTATTATCAACTCTTATCAACAATCCGTCTTCTCGTCCTCTTTGATGATATTCATCAAACCAAAAAACTCGTTTTGTTTCACCGTGTTGTAAAAAATTAAGAATAGTTTCTTTTGTAAAAATATTTGAGTGTTTTATATTTTCATTTTCTACGATATTTCTTTCTTCTCTTATTTTTGATTCGATTTCTCTCCAATTTTTAATATCAATAAAGTCATTCATCAATCTAGAAAAATAAGTTTCTGATGAAGACAACCAACTATTGTGATAGTTAGACCAATTGGATCTTTTTCTAAAATAATTTCTTTTATCTTTATCTGAATATACTACTATTGAATTAGTGTCTTTCATTGTAGATATTTCAATATTTTTATTAATATAATCACAGTCAATAGAATCTGAAGTATAATATATAGATATAACATCTTCTTGTTTATACCATCTACCTAAATAGTTAGAATATTTACTTAATTTTTGTTCGTATTCTTGACCATCAAATAAGATGATCATATTATAATCATCTGAACCACCAAATCTTCCGTCTGTGGCTCTAAGATCCAAGTAATTTTTCAATATATGATGATCGTTTGTGGATATACCATTCTCACGGTCTAAAAATTTGAAAGTGTCTAAGTAAGGATATTTCAAAAAACGATATTTTTCTAATTTAACCGTAGACCCACATATATTTTTTTGTTCTCCATTTACATCTATAAACTTATGTGCATGAGTATCTGAATCATTATTATTAAATTCGCGACAAATATATCCATTATCTTTAGCCCATTGACGAAACATCTGTTCGTCCGATTGTTTAACTGAATAGACACGGTCCATAATTTTTATAGGACTACCATTAAATTCAGCATTCCACAAAAGAGCGCGACCATAAATTTTTCCTTCAACTGTTTGAGCAGTAATCATAGAACAAACAGAAGGATTTTCAGTATATATTTTTAAATATTCTGGATGATTTGTCATACAAGATTTGAAAAGTTCGTTTTTATTACCTTTACCTTCATAATAAAACTCTTTCTTATAACCTTTTATCAAATCCTGTCCAGATAAAATAATAAAAGTTTTATAATCCAATTTCTGTATACCTATAAAACGATTAACAAAAGTTTCAATATCTTTATTTTCAAAAACACTATCTGTTAAAGATAAAATTTTCTGAACTAACCGACCAATTTTAATCTCTGTTATACTTATATCATTTTTAAATGTTAATCTATTATTTTGATCACGTATTTGTTCATCAGTATCCATTCTACCAGAACAAAGCGACATTATTTTTTCGTTTAATTTCTTATCAGAAATATATGTTAATAATCCTTCTTGATTAGAAACAGATATCCAATTACAATCGATATCTTTATTATCTATATTTTCAATTCTTAATAGAGTTTTTGCAACAGCATCGTCATCCAATTTCTTGAGAATATAAGCAAAATCCATTTCATAAATAAGTTTCATATTATTCTTGTATTAAATATAATTCGTTATTATCTATCATGTTACGTGGTATATCATTAAAATAACCACTTGAACCAATTTGGTAACTATACCAAAATCCAAAGATATTTGGTCTTAAATTCGAATCTGGATGAGAACCATCAACCATATCATTAAAAAGATATGAGTAAGGATATGTACTTGGTTTTATAATTAAACCAAAACATTTTACACCTTTATTAAACCAATAAACATCAGAACAAATAACATTTGTTAAGTTATCACCTTTTTTCAAAATACTGATTTTTCTGTGGTATACGTTTACTGGTGTAACTTGTATATTAATAGAAATATATTTTATATACTCATCTATACAAGATTTTAAAATATAATCGTTATTTTCTTCAACATAATGAGAATCAGCTCTAGAAATCCAACTTTGATGATAATCAGACCATCTGGAAAAATCTCTAAAATAGTATGTATTTAGTTTTTTAGAAAAAACTAATTCCGTTTTTACTTCTTTTGTTTCTCCTGTTGTGATTAAGTTTTTACTAACATAATCAAATCTATCATTTTGAACACTATAATAAACTTTTATTGATTTTTCTAAACTCACCCAACCTCCATGATAATTAGACCTAACACATAAATCTCTTTCTACTTCACAATCATCAACGGTTACAACTAAATAAACACCATCATCTCCTCCAAAATCACCACAAGTACTACACAAATGAATGTAATGTCTATAATACCTATCAGTACTATTAGAAGATACATTTTCTTTACGACTGACAAATTTAAAAGTGTCTAAATAAGGATATTTAGCAAATAAACTTTTTTGGAGACGTACTATAGCACCCATAATATCAATTTCTTGACCATCTGTATTTATAAATCTATGAGCATTTTCTTCATTACAATTGTTATTCTTTTTTCGACAAATATATCCATTATCTTTAGCCCATTGTCGAAATATTTGTTCATCTGATTCTTTTAGAGTATACACTCTGTCTAAAATCTTAATTGGTTCACCTTTAAATTCGGCATTCCATAGAAGTCCACGACCATAAATTTCACCATCATCTGTGTAAGCTACTAAAATCGAACATGCAGAATTTTGTGTATAAATATCAAAAAATTTAGTATCTCGGTTTGACATACAAGATTTGAAAAGTTCATTATCAATACCCTTTATACTAGAATAGTTATTTTTATCATATGCTTTGATAATATCTTTTCCTTGTAATATTTTAAAAGTTGTTCCTAACGAAAGTTTATATAAAGCGATAAATCGATTGACAAAATCCTCAACATCTTTGTTGTTAAAAGTTTTTTTAGATAGTGTTAAAAGTTTTTGAGTTAAACGTCCTATTTTAACTTCAATTTTTGGTGCACCACGATAATAGTCCATTCTTATGACTGGATTAACAAGAGCATTATCTAATAAATGTAAGTCGTTTCTATAATCGCGTTTTATTCTTTCAGATATTTTGATATCTGACCTATACGTAAGTAATCCTTCTTTATCTGATATATCTATATAATTAATATCAGTTTGTTCATTGTCCTTATCTTCAATTGAAAGAAGTTCTAAGGCTATGTCGTTGTCTTTAAATTTGCTAAGAACAAATTTAAATGATGATTCATATATTAAATTCATAAAATATTATTTAAGAATACAAAATTACTCAATTATTCTGATATAAAAAAATTTATTATATTTTTCGTTTGGTCTTTGTAATCAATCATACAACAAAGATAAAAAATTTAAACTTTTGAAAAAAATCAAACTAAAAATAAAAACACAAACGAATATGGAAAGAGAAAAATTAAAAGTATTTGAAGTCTACTCAACAATAGAAGATAGACACATCGAGAAAAATCTAAATGATAGTCCTATTTGGAAGAATTGTAATCATTTAGAAGATTTAGAATCAGGATTTACTGGATTTGTATATAAAATATCATTTGATGGATTGACACCAGTTCATGTAAACAAGATAGAAAAATTTAATTTAAGATAATATGAAAACAAAGTTAGTTTGTATGACAGGATCACCCAAATCATTTGGGTTTTCTACCAAAGGAATTTTTATTTCTAAACTTAGTGAATTTGGTTTTGAAGATGGTGGTAAAATAACCAAGAAAAATAACAAAATTGATGTTTTGATAACAGACGATTTGTCTAGTACTACATCAAAGATGATTCTTGCGAAAGAATTAAATTTAGAGATTATGACTTATGGAGATTTATCAGAGAGTTTCGATATTATTGGGGATATTTGATTTGTTTCTTTGATAATTTCGAAAATTTCATCTAACCATTTATTTCTACGTGCAGCGTTGTAGGCACTACCGCAAGAATTTTTTAAATCGCTTTTTGTTTTATAAATTAATGCTTGCTCTAAACATCTTTCTTTTGTCCAGTAATAGTTTGGTTTTATAAATTCTTTCATATGTTTACAGATTTCATTAATCCATTTATTTCTGTAAGCTTTGTTATAAGCACCACTACTCTTTGATTTAAAATCAGTTTTTTTATCATATTTTAAGGCTTCTTCCAGACATTTTTCTTTGGTCCAATAATCAACTGGTTTATAAAATTCTTTCATATGACAACATATCTCATCGATCCATTTCATTTCTAATGATTTGCCGTAAGCACTGCCACTTTTTCTACGAAATTCTATTTTGGAATTATATTTTAAAGCTTCCTCTTTACACCTTTCTTTTGTCCAATAATTGCTTGATTTTATAATTTCTTTCATATGACTACATATTTCATCCAACCAGCCATTATTATAACAAACATTATATGAAGCACTTGAATTTCTGTGAAATTCTGTTTTAGAATCATATTTTAAAGCTTCTTCATGACATTTTTCTTTTGTCCAATAATTATCTGGTTTACGTAACTCTTTCATATGAGTTATTATTTCTTTTATCCATCCGTTTTTACAAGCCGATCCATATGATGTTGATTTTTCCCTATATTCTTTGTTTGTTTTATATTTTAAAGCTTCTTCATGACATTTTTCTTTTGTCCATATAATCTTACCAAAACCTATACCACCAGTTTTCACTTTATTTAAAATAATCCATCCTTCTTCTTTATACCTTTTAACAAATTCACCTTCTTTTATTTTAGCTAATTCTATAGGAATATAATCTGTTAGTTGATTTATAACCGGTTCTAATTTTGTTTTTTCTATATGCTTAAAAACCGAACTCTTTTCATGTGAGATGTGTTTACTAAATCTATCTTTTATGCTATAAGTAAGTCCTATATAAACGTTATTATCTTCAAATGTAATAGCATAAATACATCTAAACATTCTATTACCTATGACTTCCATATGTTTGCAAAAACCATCTAACCAACCATTCTTTCTACTTACATTATATGCTCTTACTGAATTTTTACTAAAATCACTCCTTTTATTGTATTTTAATGCTTCCTCAAGACATTTCTCTTTAGTCCAATATCCACTAGGTTTTTGTATTAGATTCATATGACCACAAGCATCATCTAACCAATTGTTTTTTAAACAAGTATTATAAGCACTACCAGATTTTTTTTGAAACTCTCTTCTTTTATTGTATTTTAATGCTTCCTCAAGACATCTCTCTTTAGTCCAATAATTATTAGGTTTTCTTATTTCTTGCATATGATTACATATTTCATAGAGACAACCAATTTGTCTAGATTTATTATAAGCACTAATACAACCAAGTTGAAAAGATTTTCTACTTTTATATTTTGTAGCTTCCTCTTCACACCTTTCTTTTGTCCAATATCCATTCGGTTTCTTTGCTATTTTCATTTTATTGTTTTTTAATTAAATTTTTAATTTATCATCACTAACTTATATATTAAAAGAAAAAAGTAAATTTTTTACTTTTTTATTTTAATATATAAGAATAAAAAAATATGGAAAAATTATCAAAATATATAGAATTTATTAATGAAGGTAAAAATAAGAATAAAATTTTGGAAATGACAGGATCACCAAAAGGTCAAACACGATATAATACAAAAGAAGAATTACTTTCTGAATTGGAAAAATTTGGTTTCACTCATGGTCATATGAGTAAACGTAACAACTGTGTGGAATTACTTTTAACAAACGATAAAAATTCACAGACAGCGAAAATGGAATTGGCAGATGATTTAGGGGTAGAGATTATGACGTACTCTGATATTTGTGATTTATATAATTTGTGACCTTAACTTTTTTATTTTTTTAAATCTCCGTAATTTTGTACTCAAATTTATAATTATGAAAAAGAGCAACAGAGTTGTAACCATATGCGTCGGAATTCCTTCATCGGGAAAATCCACATGGGCAAAAGAATACATTAAGAAAAATTCAAATTTTGTAGCTGTAAATAGAGATTCCTGGAGAGTTATGCTCAAAGACCAACCATTTTGTGAATGGAAAGTAGAAGAACTAATTACAGAACTTCAAAATGAAACCATCATCAAATGTCTATTAAAAGGATTTAATGTTATTGTTGATAACACCAATCTTAAAGCTAGATATATTCAACAATTAATTTCGTTGGTAGAAACTTATGCTGATGTAGAGTATATGGTGTTTGACGTTCCTGCTAAGACTTGTATTGAAAGAGATAAACTTCGTGAAAAGAAGGTTGGTGCTGATATCATAACTAAAATGGAAAAAGATTATAAAACTCTTGTCAAATCTTATGTTTTTCAACCACAAAAAAAGAAATCTGTATCAGAAAATGTGATAGTACCTGATTTTAAATCTGATAAACCAGACTCTATTATTTTTGATATAGACGGTACTTTAGCTTTACTAGGTCGTAGAGGACATTTTGATTGGCACAAAGTTGATGTAGATAAACCAAATGATATTGTAATCGAACAAGTAAAATTTCATAAGTCTTTAGGTCGTAAGATTATTATAACATCAGGTCGTGATGAAATTTGTCGTGATTTAACTTCTGAATGGTTAAAATTCTATGGTGTAGATTTTGACGAATTATATATGAGACCAAATAACGATTTCAGAAAAGATGATATTGTAAAAAAAGAAATCTATGATAACTTTATCAAAGATAGATTTAATGTTCTGTGTGTTTTTGATGATCGATTGAAAGTTGTTAAAATGTGGTATGAACTTGGTTTGTTCGTGTTCAACGTGAATCAAGGGAATAAAGAATTTTAAAAAGAAAAGTCAGTGAATTTCACTGACTTTCTTTTATAGTAAACCCAAATCCATTGCATCGAGATATGACCTTATATTTGAATTGTTTTTAATTTCAGGTATGTCAAAAAATCCAGTTTCAAATAAGTCTGTATATATTCTATAATCTATAAGTCTATTCATACTGACGCCTTTGTCTATAAGATAAATAAATTTTTGTACGTGAGTTTCATCAAAAGCTTCAATCAAAGTATCTTCTAAAACTCCTTTAAAATTATATTCTTCATATCCTTTTATTACACCATTTTCAAAATCTAAAATATCACCATATTTATCAATTATTTTAAAAAATTGTATATCACTACTATATAAATAAACAATTCCTTAATATTTATTTTATTATCTGATAAAAAATCACCAAATGTTCTTTTTTTACGAACTTTTCCGTTATAAGGATATTTAGAACCATTCTCATTCAATTCGATAAATTTTTTTAAACGTTTCATGTCATTTTTTATATTCAACTTCCTCCGGATTTTTACCTAATGTTGTTAACAATTTATCTCTTTCTCTGGATTGACCTATTGTGTAAAATTGATCCTTATTTTTTTCTAAATTATCACAAGTGATTCTGTGAATACGATTAACTTCTTTGTATATAATATCTTTAAACTTTGTCTCATCGAGTTCTTTAATTTTTAATTTAATATCTATTTCATAAACATAATTCAAATAATCTTCTTGTTTATATCTATCGTAAAAACCGATGCCTTCGATTTTATATTTCTTCCATTTTGGACTATCAAATTTCTTCTCCCAAGACATTTTAGCACGATCCGATTCATTAGCGGTAGGAATTATAGGTCCATAATATTGGATAACACCTGGATAAAGAAAATTACCTAAACCTGGTCCATATATAGTACCAATTGCATAAACCTTATTCTTAATCATTTCCTCGGTTCTAAAACCTAGTGTTGCAAAACCCTTAACTTTTCTATTTTGTAAAACAACAATATACTCATAAAGAGTTTTTGGATGAACACCATGATACATTTGAAAACTTTCCGAGTTTTCATTAATAAAATTATCATATGTTTTAATCTTTTTCATATCTACTGGTGCACATTTTTTTGAACTATAATATTATATCGTGAATCAGAGACTAAATCAGGAAGATTCATCATGAATGATATATTTTTATCCTTTTTAATTCTAATTTCTTCGTCACCATTAAAACTTAAACCTTGTTGAATCATATATTCTATTAAATTAATAATGATTTCTTCTGGTAATTTAATAATTTGATCTTTTAAATGAATCATTTCTTCTTCTGATAATTCTTCTATGCAGACTATTTTATTTTTGAAAAAATCAATAATTTTACTATCATCCTTGACTTTCTTTCTGAAAAATTTAAATTCTTCATTTACTTCTTGTGTTAGAGCATCTTGTATTTTCTTTTTAATTAGTTTAATTAATTTTTTCTGAGGTTCGGATAATTCTCGTTCTTCTTCTAAAGTTCTTATTATATTATTTGTTTGTAAAGAATATCGTTTTGCCCAAGATTTTTCTTTATCAGAACCATTTTTCAATTTATCTGGTATATCGCTAACATTATGAAGTCTATCTGCAAGTTTTATAATTAATCCCCAGCTAGACATATTTAACATCTTATTAATTAAATATGTTTCTTTACCTAATTTTTCTAATTCTTCTGGATTAGACGTTAATTCTGATACTAATGAAGCAACGATTTCACCAAATTCTTTTTTAATTTCTTTTATTTTAACACCGGTATCTTCTACGGTATCATGAAGCCAAGCTGCTGCAATTAAATCTGATATTCGTTTAGATTTTTTAACTTTATATACCAATTTAGCAACTTCTTCTGGGTGTTGTATATAATCTCCACCACCTCTTCTTTTTTGACCTTTATGTGCTTGAGTAGCAAGAATTTTAGCACCTTTGACTTTCTTGATAAATTCAGCCAACTCCATATTTTCAAATTGTTTATAAGTCAAAATTTTTTTCATATGATTTATATATAAAATTAAAAAACACACTTTCAAATTTAATATATAGATAAAAATATTATCAAATTAATGATGAACTACACCGAATATATTATAGAGAAAAGTATAGAAGATGTCGAAGACCAAGAAGAAGGTTTAGAACTTAAGATTAAATCAATCTTTTCAAAAATTCTTGATACAATAGAAACAGATGAAGATATCTTGGAAGGAAAGAAACATGGAAAAAAGAAAAAAGAAAAGAAGGAAAAGCCAAAGAAATTGAAAAAAGAACACCTTAACGATATTGTTGAAAATTTAACAGAATTTTTAGAAGTATATAAATATAAATTGTTGTCTTCTAAAAAAATTAATATCGATAAACCCTCACTAGATAGAATTCAAAAAGAAATTGAAGATAAAACAGATAAATTTTTACTCAAAGAATTAAATTTAGATATCTTTTTTAGAACTCTTAGAAAATCAGCTCAAATGATTACTGATCCAAACGAAGCTAGAGAATATATTTCTGAATTTTTTGAAGATTATATTTCGTCTTTAAGAAAGAGAATTAATAATATTTTACATTATTATCAAGATATAAAAGATATTAAAAAAGAAGTTAGAGATAAAGAATATCCTCTCGAATATTCAATTCTACCTAGTTTTTCTTACGATGAAGAATTAAAACAATTACAAATCGAATTAAATAAATTGATAGAATGGATTGTTAAAGAAAATAAGAAAATTCTATTAATTTTTGAAGGTCGTGACGCTGCTGGTAAAGGTGGTATTATAAAAGTTATAACTGAAAATATAAATCCAAAATATTATCGAATTGAAAATTTTGGTATTCCTACTCTTTATCAGAAAAGAAATTGGTTTCATAGATATCAAAAAGTTTTACCTAAAGCAGGGGAATTGGTTTTATTTGATAGATCTTGGTATAATCGTGCAGTTGTTGACCCCGCTATGGGATATTGTACAAAAGAACAGTATGATGATTTCATGCAAAAAGTCGTACCTTTTGAAGAAAAATTGATGGATAGTGGTACTATTATAATGAAATTCTGGTTTTCTATCACAAAAGAAACTCAATTAGATAGATTTGAAGCAAGAAAAGAATCTCCTTTAAGGTATTGGAAATACACCGAGAATGATGCAAAATCATTATCTAAATGGGATGTGGTTTCTAGATTTAAGCAACAGATGTTTGAAAAAACATCGACCGATAAATGTCCTTGGACAATAATAGATTCCAATGATAAGAAAGCTGGTAGAACTAATACGATTAGATATATATTGAGAAATCTTGATTATCCTGAAAAAAATTATGAAGAATTAGAAAAATTCTATCCCGAGGTCTGTTACATTATATAAAAATTTACCTGGCGACATTGAAGATTGAAACGATTTCACCTATTATCATTATAATGATAAAACTTATCAGATAAGTGAACCATAAAGAGATGAATACTATAAATATAGAAAGAATTACAACAATTGTAAATATTATTCCGATTATATTTTTTAAAAAGTTTATCATAAATACAAATATACTACACAAACTCAAAAAATAAAAATTTTAAGATTTTCTTTCGATTATCATTTTTATATGTGTGTTCTCATGGAGTTCTACTCCGAAATCTTTTTTAACAATTTCTTTAATAAATGGTAATGTATAATGTTCTTTATATATAACACTCCAGCCTTTTGGAATTTTTCTTTCCAAAGTTTCTAATGTGATTGGTACATAATCTTCTTTTAATTCTCTTTTCCAATTTTCTGTATATCTATATTTTAATATCCAGTGTAGTAGAGTTCTAAAATTTTCATTTATTGACCCCCATTTTTCTTCAAATTCTTTCAAATTTTGCTGATTGGAATTTTGTCTAATTTTTTTAATATCAACTATATTAAATTTTTCATAACTAGCAGAAGGCATCATGTCACGAATGATAACATATTTAAATTTATCATTAAAAACTTGTTGATTCCAAAAATAATTTATATTATGTGTGTTTGTATAAGAATAAACTTCATGAATAACACTAGATAATAAAATTGAAGGTTTATTATAATTATTAATCAATCTTTCTATTTTTTGCCAATCGTCTGTTAAAATTATTTTGGAGTTTCCTATATTTTTTCTTGCTTCTTCTAACATTTCATCGTCGATATCATAACCTATTAAAGATAAATTTGGTTTAATTCTGATTAATTCTTTTAATAGAGCACCATCAGCACAACCAAAATCTACAATAGTGTCTGGTGAGATTTTATTGATGAAAAACAACTTATCATGTAAAGATTTTTGCATACCAACAAGGTACGTATTCATATCATCTATATTATAGGGTGATATTTGTTTCTCTAATAGATAGAATAGTTTATAATTATATAAATTCATGTTGTTATATATAAAAATTTTATTACAAAAAATCAGTTTTTAATTTTAATATATATTTTAAGAAATAAATAGATTAAAAAAAATGAATATTATTTACGATAAAATTCTTGGTACTATTAGAGAAGGTGGTGATTCTGCTCAGAATCCTGGTTATCCTCAAGTAAATGTTTATGCTGACTTACCAGCAGCCAGTGGTCACACAGGACAAATTTATGTTGTTCTTTCTGATTCAGGATTTATTTTTAACAGAAAGCCAAAAGGTTTATATCGTTCGGATGGTATCACTTGGTCTCTAATAGGTGAACTTACTACCGTTTTTCAAGATGAAGAATTCAAAATTTATGATAATCAAGACACATCAAAAATGGTCGGATTTCAAGTTGGTTCTGTTTCTCCGGGTCAAATTAGAACTTTAACTATACCAAATAAAAGTGGTACGATTGCTTTAACTAATGATGATGTATATTTAAGTGGATTAACAGATGTAAATATAACAAATATCCAACAAGGGCAAATATTATCATATGTAGGCACTGATTGGGTTAATATACCAAAAGTGACTCAAGTTTATAATAAAATATCTGATGTAATATCTTACACAGCAACAACTTATGATTCATTTTTTGTAGACACTTCTATGGGTGATGTCTATTTTTATATTCCTGATTCTAATTCGAGTAATACTTCAGAGGTAATATCGATTCGTAAAGAAAGTTTTCCAGATTCAAATCATGTTATAATTAGTACTATGTCTGGTCAAATTATCAAAGATAATACCATACAAACAATTTATAAAACCAATCATGGTTTTCAAATCATTTCTAATGACGGTTTTTGGCAAATTTTTGTAGATGATAGAACTGGATATAATAAAGTTATCGTTGCTAATATAAATGGAGATTTTAATAATTTAAAAGATGCAATCGATTGGTTAAACGTTTACGCAACCACAGAAACAGAAGTTGTATTAGTTTCAGGAATATATTATATCGATAGCTCAATCGAGATATCAAATCCTTATATTGTTTCAATACATGGTGATGATTATTTTACAACAATCATACATCCTACTATTAATATGATAGGTCAGACTTTATTCTACATAACCAGCGGAACATTATTATCATATTTATTTATTGATGGTTCTAATTTGGGTACAGGTGTTAATTCATATAAAGATACACCTGGTTCATTAGCAATTGATTATAGTTCAACATCAAGAGTGTATTTTGATAATTTGAGGATAAATTATGTTTATAATATTTTTAATTTTTCTACAACTACAGAAACTGTCAAATTTAATTTGTGTGTGTTTCTATATATCGGAGGAGATGGTATAACATTAGATAATGGTTGTTATATGGTGATAATCGGATCTAGTATTAAATATTGTGATGGTATTTCAATCAGAGTTAAAAATGTTTTAGGTGTTAATCCACCAACTAAGGTTTTTTTACAAGCTTGTAGATTTTATGGATCATCTACACACTATTCTAATGATATTATGCAAACAGAAAATAACTCACAAGTTGTTTTAAATGATATTTATGTACAATATGCTAATAATGGTTTTATAACCAATGACCTATCTATTTTGAATATAACATCATCTTATCTTTCTGATATAAACGGATTTTATTTCAATCAAAATGATAGTACATCATCAATCAATATTGTTGGTACGATAGGTTTATTTGATACAACGAACATTAATATAACAAATCCAGCAACTTTTCATTTATTTGGTATTAATGATTCGGGTTTAATAGTTGGTAATGGAGGAGAAGATGATAATCTAATATTCGAAATAAATGTTGGAGCTGATGAAGATAACCCAAAATTAGAATATGTAAAATGGTTTGATGAATGTGGTATACTTTTTAGAGATGAAGATCCTGATGAAACTTATCCATCATTTTTATTAAATTCATCTTTTAATAGAGATGTGAAACATTATGTAATGAGTCGAGGAGATCAATCACATTCTAACAATGTGTCTTTACATCTTACTACTTATCAAAGTAATGTTGCACCAGAACCACCAGATTATTCTGTATATAGAGATTGGACATTACAAAAAAATGGAGTGAATGAAAATTTTTCAGCAACTTATTATATAGGTCAAACTGGTCAAACAACTTTTACATACACAACAACAGGGAATTTACAAATACCGAACAATCTTTATATATCTGGATTAACTATCGGCACTGGTAATGGTTTAACCTTAAATGGTAATAGAATGGTTGTTGATAGTAATGTTAGTTTAACTAATTTACAATTATCAGCCCACACACATAATAACAAATCTTATTTAGATGGAATTAATCAAAATCTTTCAACAACAAGTTCACCCACATTCAATAGTTTAAATTCAACAAGTGGTATTTTATATATGAGTGGTATAACTTTAAAAGATTCAGGTAGTACTCTACTTATTAGAAATGGATCGGATAGTGATTTTGGCAACTTAACTGTTAATAATCTAATTGTACAAGGTACTCAAACCATCAATCATAAAGAAGATATCACAACAACTGGAAATACAATTACATTGTTATCTGGTACAACAATACCAACACAAAACGCATCTATAATAATTGATAGAGGTAATCAAACTAATGTTGATTTATTATGGGATGAATTAAATAAACAATGGAAATTTGGTTATGTGGGATCTGAAACAACAATAGCAAGTGATAGTAATGTTGTTCATTTAACAGGAAATGAAACTGTATCTGGTAATAAAATTTTCACAGACAAATCAATATTCGGTACTGGTATTACAACTGGTGTTTTACCACAATTACAAATAAACACAATATCAAATTTAGATAGTTCATCTATACCAAATAATGCAAGAGGTTTATTAGTAGCTGGTCCTTCTGGTAGAACATATTTTATTGGTCAAGATAAAGTATCATTAAATTTGGGTAAAGTAGATGGAAGTGGTCTTTTATTAAATTATTGGAGTTTAACAACACCAGAAACCAACGATTTTCGTATCAAATATGGTACAGATACAGATATGTATAATCATACAGATATTTTAAAATTAAACACATCTGGTCTATTAACTGTTAATAGTTTGAATACTAATGATATAACATATACAACAACAGGTTTAACTATTATTAATTCGAGTGGAAAAACTATTGTAAACATAAGTGATAGAGAATTTAATATCAATGATAATTTAAAAGGATATACTTTAAATGTTAATGGTCAAACATATACAGGTAGTGGTTTAATTTATACATCGGGAGTTTCAACTACAGTTTATTCTTTAAATGGTGAATTAAGTGTAATTTCTATTGATAGTGAGATTGTTGTGAATAGTCAGACAAGACATGTTAATGCAATAATAGATTCAAATACTATACAAGTAGAAAGTTCTATAGATTTAACTGGAGGTTACACTTGGACTTATAAATTTGCATCATCTATCTCTGTAAACGGCACGGAAGAAGATGCTAAAAAAGTTATTTTTATGTCAAATAATAAACCTACTTGGGATTTGGATACTTGGTATGGTGAAAGTTCTGAATTTATATATTTATACAATTATAAATCACAATCCACATTATTAACAATTAATCAACGAGGTAGATTAGGTATTAATTTAACATATTCTAATACTAATCAAAAACTACCACCGGCTATTTTAGCAATATATCCTACAACATTTAATGCCGTGTTGTATACAAATGATAACTCAGGTTTTACGAATAATACTCTTTCTGCTTCTACGACAGAGACTGGTTCATTTTTATTTTTAAGTGGTACAACAGATTATACTTATGTTGGTAGAAATATAGAGTACGGCACTATCTTGTTATATATTGATAATTCTATTATTGGTGGATCTTTAAAATTTGAATATTGGAATGGTGTATCTTGGATAACTTTGACACATTTGATAAATGATTTGGTTGATAATACAAACGGTTTAAATATACCAAATGATGTATCTTTTGATAAATCTACATTAACAAATTGGACACCAAGAACAGTCGATGGATATAGTAATTTATATTGGATTAGAATATCTGCAACATCTTTACCTCAAGCATCATATATGAAAGTATTAACACCAAATGCTATTGATAGATTACAAGTATATTGTGCGCCAGATGATAGTATACCATTTTTTAAAATAGACTTTTTTGGTAAAACATCTATTGGAAATTCAATAACACAATCAAGATTAACATCAGGTACATTAGATAATACAGGAAATATTTTAAGTATAGTAGACACAAACGCATCTATGAGATTATGGCAATTTGCAAGTGTAACATCAGTAAATGATCCTATTATAGATTTTATAAAAGGTGTGGATGAAACT
>Ga0114951_10001642_pt1 | contig 27086 bp, 25 predicted proteins | sample AM7aDNAmetaG_FD_88677 | JGI IMG/M metagenome (GOLD analysis project Ga0114951, IMG submission 88677) | Freshwater microbial communities from Finland to study Microbial Dark Matter (Phase II) - AM7a DNA metaG | ecosystem: Environmental > Aquatic > Freshwater > Lake | place: Finland: Lake Alinen... | reverse complement strand
CAAGCCTCTATAAAGGTTAATGAGCGAAGGAAAGAACATTTTGAAAGAATAAAAGCTGAGCTGGAACATAACTTAGCAGCAAAAACTGCACTTTGCGAAAAGGTAGAAGAAATAGTAAAAAGTGATTTTAAAAGCTCAAAAAAATTCCAGGAAGCCACTGATAACATTATTGAAATTCAGAACCTGTGGAAAACAATAGGAGCCGTTGCCAACGAGCAAAGAGATCAGATATGGAAACGCTTCAGAAGTGCTATTAATATGTTTTTTGAAAATAAAAAAGAACATTTTGAAAATATCAAAGAAGAATACCTCAACAATTATAATCTGAAATTAGAATTATGCAATCAGGCTGAAGCCATTAAGATAAGACACGACTGGAAGAATGCAACTAACGACTTAATAAAACTTCAGAACGATTGGAAACAAATTGGATCTCTGCCTAAAAAACAATCTGATGAACTATGGAAAAGATTCAGGGCTGCATGTGATTATTTTTTTGAGCAAAAAAAGGATTATTTCAATAACATAGAAAGTAAGGAAAAAGAAAACCTTCAAGCTAAATTAGATATTATTGAAAAAGTTAAAAATAATAAAATTGAAGGCGATAATAAACATGTTTTTGATGTTATTAAGGAATACCAGAGGGAGTTCACTGATATTGGTCATGTACCTATGGCTGAGAAAGAAAGGATTCAGAATCTTTTCAGAGATGCTATAAATGCTAAGTTCGATGAATTAAAGATGGATCCCTTTGAAAAGAAAATTATTGGTTATAAGTCAAAGTTTGAATCTTTGAAAAAAGAATCCCGGAACAGCGATGTTATTACAAATGAAATACGGTTTATCTCCAACAAAATTTCTCAGGTAAGTACCGAAATTCAATTATGGGAAAATAATATCGGTTTTTTTGCCAATAGCAAAGGGGCCAATATTCTTAAGCAGGAATTTGAAAACAAAATAGCGAAAGCAAAAGAAGAAATTATTGTTCTGGAAGAAAAATTGAAATTCCTTAAAGAAAAGTAACTTTAGTACTTCATGTAATTACCAATTTACCTGAACGAACAATTGTTATTTGACTTTCAACCACACAGAAATGCTATAGGGTTGCAATTTTACATTAAACCTTTTTGATAACCCTAAATAATAAAAATTAACTATTTAAGGTATAATTAATTAATGAATTTTAATAATACTATTTCCCTTATAAAAGATAATTTAAGAAGTCCTTTGCCAGGCAGCAAAGCTCATAATGAGATGCTTACCAAAAACAGACCTGTTAGTTTCAATAATTTAAAAAATTCATTTAAAGAAAGCGGAGTCACTATATTGCTTTATCCCAAGCTAAATTCCACCTATTCTGTGCTTATCGAAAGGCCTATCTACAATGGCATACATAGCGGGCAAATAAGTTTACCTGGCGGCAAGAAAGAAAATTTTGATTTAAACTTAATTGAAACTGCTCTCAGAGAAACAGAAGAAGAAATTGGCATTAAAAAAGAAAGCATTAATATACTGGGATGCTTAAGCACATTATTTATTCCGCCCAGTAACTTTATGGTGCTTCCTGTTGTTGGTTACCTGAATACTTCACCTGTATTTAATATTGATAAAAATGAAGTAAAAAATATTTTTGAATACGAAATTGAAATCCTAAAAGATAAATCAATTCTCAAAACAAAGATATTTAATGGGGCAAATTATACTGTTGAAGCCCCCTATTTCGATATTAATGGTCACAGCGTCTGGGGAGCTACTGCAATGATATTAAGTGAATTCAAATACCTGTTCAGATAAATCTTAGAACTGTTAATACGATTTTTCATTTTAATTTTTCTTTAAAGATTAAAAAACAAAAGTGCTATAATGCCTATTTGAAAAAATATTTTTTACTTTTGTAAATGCCGCATTTATAAGTATGCACCATAATAAAAGAAGTAATAAACAGTTTTATATTATATCACATTAGTTAACACAATCATATAACATCATGAAATTCAAACACATAAAATTATTACTATTTGTAATTACCTTTTCTCTATTTACAAATAATCTTTTTTCACAGGTAATCTCCAATTATGATAAAACTGAAAATAAATTTAGCAAGGCTTTGCAACTCATTAAGCTGTTTTATGTTGATACAGTTAATGATGAGAAACTTGTAGAATCGGCTATAGTAGGCATGCTAAAAGATCTTGATCCCCACTCTGTTTACATGAGTAAAGAAGAGCAGAAAAAAGCAAATGAACCACTACAAGGTAATTTCGAAGGTATTGGTGTCCAATTTCAGATAGTAAGTGATACCATAATGGTCATTTCTCCTACTTCGGGAGGACCCTCAGAAAAATTAGGTATTATGTCAGGAGATAGGATTGTATCTATTAATGGCGAAGATGCAACAGGCAGTAAAATAAATAACAATTATGTTATATCTAAATTAAGAGGAGAAAAAGGCACAAAAGTAAAGATTGGCATTATCAGAAAAGGTGTTAAAGGAATATTAGATTTTACTATTACCAGGGATAAAATTCCAATTAACAGTATAGATGCTGCATTTGTACTTAAAGGTAATATTGGTTATATAAAACTAAACCGATTTTCAAGAACTACCATGCAAGAATTTAATGAAGCTTATGATAAGTTAATATCACAAGGGATGAAGAGTCTGATACTTGATTTAAGAGGCAATTCAGGGGGTTTTCTTGACGTTTCAATAAGCTTATCTGAAGAGTTTTTACCCAAAGGTAAGTTGATTGTATATACCAAAGGAATTGCCAGTCCCCGAGAAGATTATATTTCTAAGAAAGATGGCAAATTTGAAAAAGGGAAATTAGTTATTCTGATAGATGAAGGTTCTGCTTCTGCCAGCGAAATTGTATCAGGAGCTATTCAGGACTGGGACAGGGGCATCCTCATAGGACGCCGTTCATTCGGTAAAGGCTTAGTACAAAGACCCTTCGAACTTACAGACGGTTCTGTAATCAGACTCACAACAGCCAGATATTATACACCAACAGGTAGAAACATTCAAAAGTCGTATGAAGGAGGTATTGAAAACTATAATAAAGATTTAATAAACAGATATAATAAAGGAGAATTATCAAATGCCGACAGTATTCATTTTCCAGATTCATTAAAGTTCTTTACTGATGGTAAACGTGTTGTTTATGGCGGTGGTGGCATTATGCCCGATATATTTGTACCCCTTGATACATCTAAGGCTTCCAATTACTACTCTGAACTATTCAGAAAAGGTGTCTTTAATCAGTATACATTCGATTATGTCGATAAACAAAGAGATGAGTTGAAAACCAAGTTCACCAACTTTGATGAATACAAAGAGAAATTCACCATTGATGATAAAATCCTTGAAGATTTCTATCAGTTTGCTGAAAGTAAAGGAGTTAAAAGAGATGAAAAAGGCATTTCATTATCAAAAGATTTTATTATCTTACAGCTAAAAGCATTGATAGCTAAAAACATCTTTGATTTTAATGCTTATATTCAAATGTATTCAACAATTGATGAGGCTATTATAAAAGCTATAGAAGTCTTAAATGACAACACTTTTGAGAAGATGAAAATTAAACATTAACAGCGGACATCTTTCAATTGCGTTTACTAATAAAACAAGCAACTAATAAGTATGTAATCTGTTATGGTTTGCAATTTTGCCGACTGAAGACTGCCGACTAAAATTTGCTGCATTATTGAAATAATTTGAAAAAGAGTTCATTTAGCATAACTCAATGTTTAAACTTACTTCTGTTTTTCAATAATAATTATTACTTTTAAGGCTGAAGAGGATTTAATTCTTTGTGTCTTTCTGTGAGGCTTTCCAGGGTAGTAGTTTTTAAATGGTTAATAATAACTTCATTCAGATCCATCCAATATTCTTTAGCTGAGCATTTTTTTTCTCTTTCGCAAATATCAGGTCTGGAAAGACAATAAGTAATTGATGGGCAGGATTCGAATGTTTTATATATATCATATACAGTTATCTCCGAGGGAAGTTTATTTAAGATATAGCCACTTTTTTTTCCTCCTACATTTATTATTAAACCGGAGACTTTAAGTGCGGAAATTATAGGATCAAGATATTTTTCAGATAATTGCTGGTTTTTAGCAATATCTTTCTGCAAAACGCCTGTATTATCATTATGTAAAGCAAGTTCTATCAAGGTTCTTAAGCCATATCTTATTTTAGAGTTTATTTTCATTTTATTTAGTTAATTCATTTATTTACAATGACTTATTTTTAGAGCATCTAATTCGAAACTATGTTTTATTTTATTATGTTTTTTTATAATATTCTCCAAGGTTGTTTTCTTTAAATGTTTGGTTATCATGTTGTTGAGATCTAACCAGAATTCATTTGCAACACAAACCCTCGAAATAAAACATGTAACAGGTTTATTAACACAATGTATTATGGAAAGTTCCGGTTCAAAAGACCTGTAAATATCATAAATTGTTATTTCAGATGGTAGTCTGTTAAGAACATAACCACTTTTTTTACCACCGACATTGATAATCAAGCCTGATGCTTTTAAAGATGAAATGATGCTGTCAAGGTACTTCTCTGATAATTTCTGATTTTTGGCTATATCTTTCTGTAACATGCCTGTTTTATTATCATGCAACCCTATCTCAATCAATGTTCTTAATCCATATCTTACTTTTGTATTTATTTTCATGAGTATTAATTTAAAAGTTCATTTTGTTATCAAAATTAACACAAATTTATATATTTTGAAAAGGTGATTTTAATTAAGATAATTTAAGATTTATTGGCAACAGGAATAGTTGCTTCATTTAATGTTATTGTAAATTCTGAACCTGAAAATTCCTGGCTTTTAACTACAATACTCCCGTTGTGTCTTTCAATTATTCCTTTAACCAATGATAAACCTAATCCAGTTCCCTCAATGTGCTTTGTATTCTCAGCCCTGAAAAATTCATCAAAAATATAAGGAAGGTCATTTTCAGAAATGCCACAACCTGTATCAGCTATAACAACATTTATCTTATTATTTATTTTTTTTAACTCTACATTCACTTTCCCTCCTGATGGTGTATATTTTATTGCATTATGAATTAAATTAAAAAAAACTTCTTCTATAGAAACTTTTATGCCAGCCATAAATGCCTCTACATTGGGCATTTCCCATTTTAATTGTATTGAATTACTTTCAGCAAAAGGTGTTATCTGGTTAACAACATTATTTATAACTTCTGTAATAGAAAAGACGGTGGTATCAAAACGATTATCAAGCCTCATTTTAGTGAGTTTTAAAAGATCATTAACAAAAAGAGTTAGCTTGTTAGTCCTTTTCAATGCTTTCTCAATAAATTCTTCATTTTGAGAAGAAACAGGTCCCACAATTTGTTTTTCAACAATAGTAAGACAATTTGTAATGGTTGCTAAATCACCCTTAATATCATGAGAAACTCTTTGAACAAACTCATCCTTTATTTTATCTTTCTCAAGCAAGTTTTTATTAAGAACACCCAGCTTTAGTTTTGCCTGACCAAGTTGACCTGATAAGGTAACAGCAATAAAAACAACTGAAAATGATGTAAGGACAAAAATTCCAAGCGAAAAAAACAAGTAAGCCGGGTCGCTGCTAATTAATGTTGTGATATATTGGTTCAGGGTATAATGTTTTACCACCCCAAAATACTCGGTAACGGAGAGTGAAATGAATAAGAAAACAGCCAGAATAGTTAAAGAGTATGCTCCCCTGCGATTTAAAATAATGCTGCCAATAATCATATGGAAAATATAAAATATTATACAGGGGTTCTCAATTCCCCCTGAAAAATGAAGCATTATTGTTAAAAGTACAAAATCAATGGCTATTTGAAACTGGATATTTCTTTTAATGTATTTTTCAGAAGCATACTCTTTTCTCTTGCTGACATTGTTTTTAATATCAATAAGATATAAAAAATTAAATAGATATATAAGGATAGTAGTAATATAAAGGTAAATATAGTTAAATGATGCAGAGAAGATTAAATTTCCTGTCAAAACAACTACAAATGTAAAAAAGCCAACAATCCATCTGATTTTAATTAACCAGAATGCTTTTGAAATAAGTTGTTCAGGAAGGAAACTATTCATTATTCAATAAAACGTTTAATTTCACTACTCAACAAATCCAGTGTAACACCTTTAGGCACAAAACTATCCAAGGGCAAATAAAATTGTTTGGCATTATCATCCACATATTGAACGCTAATATCGTTAGTGTTATCTCCGATTTTAAAAACTTTCTTATGGTCAGGATTTTCTTTCTCAAAGATATCATTATACATCTCTAGTACTTGATCACTGATAGGAAATGTTTCTATTCCTGTTAACATAATAATTGGGACTTTCGACATCAATGTTTCTTTTCGTATTTTTTTGTTCAATTCAAAACCTGCATATTTTGTTTCCATGTTAACGTCAAGGATAATTAAATCGGGTAAAATGTCTTTTGCCATCTGAAACCCCTGCATTGATGAGTTAGCAGTAAATACTTCATATCCTAAATGTGATATTAAAACACTCTGTGTTGAAACGAAATCTTTGTCGTCGTCAACAAATAAAATTTTTTTTGTTTTCATTTTTTTAAAATTTAAAGGGTTAATTTTTTTTGATTTTTTATATACAACTATTTTATGAATCACAATTTCTCTATATAAATTCTATCTCCTGAATTAATTCTAACAAGATAAATTCCTTTTTGAAAGCCTGCAAGATCTATTTCTTTTGTTTGTCTTTCTGGTAATAAGTCAGGGTTTTTGAAATTGATTACAGAATAAACCTTTTCTCCAAGCATATTATATATTTCGATAGTATTAATTTCTTTTAAACTGCTTATAGTTACTTTATCAGAGGTAGGGTTTGGGAAAATATTTATACCCTGATTGATTTCACTTTTCTCACTAATTCCAACCGGGAAAGTAAAGGAAATATCATCCACAAAAAAAATGTTTCCCGGCATTATTATACCTCCCGGTCCTACATCCCCGGCCATAATTTTGATTTCCAGAGTATCCGGGAGATCGGGCAGACTATAATTAAATGGCGTTGATATTTGTGTATAATTTGCAATAGAACTTATCATGTCATAAACAGCCATCCCAACCTGAACTCTTGCATGAGTAGTAATATCCCATTTTCTAAGAGTAGCTATTATCATGGCATTTCCACCCGGCATGATAGTTCCCTTTACAAATGCCTCCATAGATGTAGGACGATAAGTGTAAGAGATACCTGGGTTGCTCATGTCTGCACTTCCAAGAAAGACAAATCCGGCTAATGTATCTAATGTATTTGTTCCAAAAGGTGGTGGAACAATAGCTGTTTCGCTTATTAATCTGATTGCAAAACCAGAGTTAGCATCGGAGGTTTTATAAGACATAGCAGGAACGCCATAACTATAAAAATTGTTAAAAGAAGACCACCCGTTGGGATTCTCAAATGCACCTATGGGCACCCAGTTATCAAATCCTGCATTTGGTGGTTGTGTTTGAGCAACAATATTCAAGGTAGTTGCTGCAAATAATACAAATGTTAAAAGCAAATTTTTAGTTTTCATTTTTTTATTTATTAATTAATTTTTTGATGATTTTAAAAAACCGCCTTATATAAAATAAGGCGGTAAACTTATTAACCAAAAAAAAACTAAAACGAAATTGCAGCCTCTACCATTAAGCCCTCAAAACCTGCTGCTCCTAACCCGTAAGTTGAAAAATTATGATAATTTTGTTTTACATATTCCAATTTTGTATAAATATTCTTTGTCATTTTCCATCCACCGGCAATTTGAATTCTATCTGTTGACATTTTATCTGAAGCAGGATAAATTAATGTGTTTCCTGATTTCACTTCATCAGTAGCAGCTTTAGTTACCACATTATACCTTGCGCCAATATCAAATTGTTTAGTCTTTCCAAAATAATACAATGCCTGAACAATAATTGAATTAAATGAATAAGCTTTTTTAGGCACTATAACACCATCAGGCTTTGTATATTGAAACCCTGTTTTACCATTTGCAATTTCATAAGCACCAAATACCTCAAAATTATATATCCATGCATATAGATTACCCATAACAGATTTGTCTTCGGTAAAACTTCCCGGTCCAAAATACCCATTGGTTACATTTGATGTAATATCATAAGCAGTAGCTGTTCCTAAGCTTTTCTTATTCATCACGAGATAATAGCGTGAGCCGGCTCTATCTCCTGCATAAAGGGTGCTTCCATGTGTACTGGCATCTAAAAATGCAGACACTGTTGGCCTTATTCTAATTTTCTCATTAATTTTTTTATCTACACCTAATTTAAAATAATAAGCAAGTTCTTTACCTGCATTATATGGATTCCATGCTTTTGTTGTTGAGTTATATCCACCAAGTGCAGGGTTTAACATGCCTGTAGTAACAGCTGCCATAGCGATAATATTGCTTCTGCGAAAATATAGTTCAGCAAAGGGTGCAGTGGTATATCCATCTAAAATAAAATTTCCTATAAATGGATTATTTATAACATAGGCATTGTCTGATCTGTAAAAATGAGCATCACCATAATTTATATCATCTACCCCTACTTTTAAAGAAAAATTTTTCATAATATTATCAGCAACACTTGAGTTTAAAAACGGCAGTTCATCAATTAGCAAGTATCCACCCTTAACCCATGTGTCGTTATGATGGCGAGAAGCCAGATTAGTAACCAGATTCACTTTAATACCCGGAGCTAAATAAGCATTTACATTCAAATTCGCAGAAGGAAGGTTTATATTGCCTCCTAAGGGTATGAGCAGGGAATCTGCATGATGTTTTAATGACTGAAATTGCATGGCAAAATCAGCACCTACATCTACTTTTAATTTTGTAAAAGTACTTCCATCAATTTTGGGGTCCTCAAAAGTTTTGTCATAAGTAGCACTCTCTGTCTGACAAAAAACTGTAGTAGCATAAAAAAATGTTACTATAAAAAAAATTTTTGTTTTCATAATTTCATTAGATTTATTGTTTTGTAAATTTTATTTTGTTATTAAAAAGTTTATTTAGTTACCATAATATTGCATCAGGGATCTCTGCCTGAAAATTTAAATATTATTGTTTGATTCATTTTCTTTAAATTTAATTATTGTTTTATATTATATTTCCTATAGTATTTATAGGTTTAAAATTTAAAAAATTTTAACTTTCTGTTATCATGTTATTGTTATTCATTATCAATTTCAAATCAAAATTTACATCTATAACTTTATTAACTTTAACCAAACCAAAAGACTTTGAAGGAGGTGAAATATTAAAGTCATTGAGATCTATAGATAAAGTCCCATTAATAAAAAGAATATTATCTTTCAGATAGTTCTTGTAAGCAACAGAATATTCCTTATCAATTCCATCGATGGATACACTAAAGCATCCATTTTTGGAAATAGTAGGTCTTTTAAATATTGCAAGGTTTTTAACACTAATTTGAATGAGGGGAAATCTTGTAACATTCAACATGTCTTGCATGTCATTATTCATAATACTGTTTTGACAATCAATAAGTTTTACAGGAATCAAGTACTTTCCATTCAGTAAAAGACATTCATTGTTTTCATTATTAAATAATGCATTAACAGAATCGCTTAAATTTGCAGAATATAAGCATGTGAAGCATTCAACATTTGTTTTTACTGCTATACTCACGTTTAATGAATTCGATTTGACTGAAGGCAAAGTAATTTTATCGTTCTTAATAGTGCCTGACAACAAGGGTAATATAAGTGTAATAATTATCAGTTTTCTATAAAAATTTAAAACTGAAACAGATTTTAATATTATATCCTTTTTATTCATCTTAATTAAAATATATTTTATAAGATATTGTCACATCTTTTCCGGATTTTATTGTTCCAAAAACTGCTGTAGGTGGCGTTATTCCATAATCAGTCATATCAATAGTCTTATTTCCCTGAAAATAAATCTCTCCATTTGGTCCAATTGTACTTATAGCTTTCAAATCGACTAATTTTGTGACACCTGCAATAGTTAGTTTCCCTGAGGCAACAAATTGCTGATATTTATTTAAATCTTTAACTTCTTTTATTTCAACTAATTTAAAGTTAATCAATGGAAACTTCTCAGCTTTTAGGGCTTCTGTAGTCTTATCGTCCATTGACGATTTACCACTGTTAAAACTGCTGGAGAAAAAATTAATATATAAATATGTAATATTTTCAATTGTATTATCATCTCTTAATTGCACTGTAAGATCACCATCGCACTTCTTAACATTTGTTTCCCAATCATGAAGCGATGAAGTTCCGCTAACTGATATCTGTGTTTTTTCTTTATCAACTTTGTATGATTTGCCTTCAAATGTTTTAAATCCAAATAATACAAATGATAATAATAATGCAGATAAAATTTTTGTTTTCATACCTTTAAAATTAAATTAATAAATTATATCCTTTATATCCTATGTTTTATATAGGATAAAATTACAACATAATTTTAATTTTTGTACACTTTTTTAAATATTTTTTTTGTTAAAAATATATAAAGGAAAATTTTAATCTATTGAAATACTATCTAAGCATGCGACTAATGAGCTTTTAGAAATTTATTAATTATTAATTAAATTCTAAATAAAAATATCTTTTTTATTAAATTTTTAACAATTTTTCACTAAAATCAATAATTATTTCTTAAATAAATCGTCATAAAAAAGTCAAGTTTAATATAAAAAAGAGAAAAAATAATGCATGTAGTATTTTTGATTGTTAATGAATTATTCACATTTAAAAAGTAAAATTTATTTAATTTAGCAAAAAAATACCTATGGTTAATTTGAATGAAATAAGGGAGCCTATTAAAGATAATCTTGATTATTTTCAGACATATTTTAAGAAATCTATTAAAAGTAATGTCCCTTTATTAAACATCATCACCAATTACATTTTAAAAAGCAAAGGCAAACAGATGCGACCAATGTTTGTTATGTTTTCTGCAGCGTTGGTAGGTGAGATTAATGATAAAACATACCGTGCAGCAGCACTTATAGAACTTTTGCACACTGCTACTTTGGTTCATGATGATGTAGTTGATGAATCAGACAGACGCAGAGGTCTTTTTTCAGTTAATGCATTATGGAAAAACAAAGCAGCAGTACTTGTAGGTGATTATTTGCTTTCAAAAGGTCTTCTGCAATCACTTGAGAACAAAGACCACGATATGCTGGAAATAGCTTCTAATGCTATTAAAAAAATGAGCGAGGGGGAGCTGCTACAGATGGAGAAAACTCGCGGTCTTAACATTGATGAAGAGATATATTTCGAAATAATAAAATGTAAAACTGCTTCATTATTTGCAGCATGTTGTGCATGTGGTGCTGCTTCTGCAAAAGTATCAGATGAGATTATCCAAAAGATGTTTGCATTTGGTGAAGCCATTGGCATAGCCTTTCAGATTAAAGACGACCTTTTTGACTATCAAAAGAAGAGTAATACAGGGAAACCTGATGGTATTGACATTAAAGATAAAAAAGTAACCCTTCCTCTTATTTATTTAATTAACAAAGCTTCATACATGGATAAAAAGAAGTATGTTAATATCATTAAAAATGAAAATAACAAACCTGAAAAGGTAAAATATTTGATAGGTAAAGTATATGAATCAGGAGGTATAGCATATGCCGAGGAAAAAATGCATGAATATTATCAAAAGGCTTTGCAGATTCTGAGTTCTTTTTCAGACAATCAAGCCCGGCAGTCGTTAGAAAAATTGCTTAAATTCACTATAGACAGAACCAACTAATCATTATAGAGTTATGATAAAAAAACAAAAGTTGTATAAAATCTTTTTCATTGTTTTAATATTTTCAAGCATTAATGTTTTAGGTCAGAATACAACAGAATACTGGGGTGATAAAACAACGAAGAAGTCAGAAGGTCAGATAATAGACAATAAAAAACAAGGTTACTGGACAGAGTGGTACGAAAACGGGAAAAAGCTATCATACGGTGCATACAAGGATGATGAAAAAATTGGTAAATGGGAATACTGGTATAATAATGAACAGAAAAAGGGTGAAATTAATATTGAAAACGGACAGAATACTTCGTGGTTTCCTACCGGGCAGATACAAAGAAGGGGTAATGTCGTAAACGGTAAGATGGAAGGTCTCTGGCAACATTTTTATTCTAATGGCAAAACTAAAGAGGAAATAAATTATAAAAACGGTAAAGCACAAGGACGGAGCATTACCTGGCACAGCAACGGACAAAAGGAATCGGAAGTAATTTATATTGATGGTAAAAAGACAGGCTACACCTATTGGTGGTACGATGATGGCAAACGTGAGATGGAAGGCAGGCTTAAGGAAGATCTTCAAGACAGCATCTGGACTTACTATCAAAAAAATGAAAAAATTGGCAGTAAAGGTAATTTTGTTAAAGGTCAACAAGAAGGGTTATGGACATACTGGTATGAAACAGGCGAAAAATGGAGAGAAGGAAATTTCTCTGAAGGTAAAAGGACTGGTGTCTGGACAACATATTTTGAAAGTGGACAGAAATTTCATGAGGGGCCTTATTTAAACGGCAAAGAAGAAGGTAAGTGGACATCATGGTATGAAAGTGGGAAAATAAAAGAACAGGGATTCTATAAAGATGGCATGATGGAAGGAAAATGGATAGGTTTTTTTGAGAGTGGCAAAAAAAGATATGAAAACAATTTCAAGTTAAATAACCTCAATGGATCCTCTATTCTATGGTTCGAAGACGGTAAAGTGATGCGTGAATCAAACTATCTGGAGGGGCTTAGAAATGGCAAATGGATAGAATATTTCCCTAAAGGTAATATCATGGAAAGTGGCTTTTATGAGAATCATATGAAAACAGGCTTTTGGACATATTATGATGAAAAAGGGTTTAAGATAAATGAACAAGAATATGTAAAAGGTAAACCCGATGGTAAATGGACCACATACTTTGAATTAGGGCTCAAGTCAGGAGAAGGTTATTATAAAAATGGACTCAAGCAAAAGAAATGGACTTACTACGATAAAAGTGGAACAATAATTTATCAGGCTGTTTTTAAAGATGGCATTATTTTAAAAGAAATTGTAAAACAAGAAGATAAGTCAAATATTCCTGAGAAGTTCAAGTAATTTAGTGATAATACTTTAAAAGTTTATGGCATATTATAACAAAGAATCGTTTGCAATAAAATTGTCTATTTATGGCTCTGTTATAATGGCTATCACAGGCATTTTGGCCTCTATTTACAGTAACTCCATCACATTGTTATTTGACGCTCTTTACACATTGATAGCAATGACCATTTCCATAGCAGGTTTGCGCATTTCAAAATTATTGAAAATAAAGTATAGTTCAAGGTTTAACTTCGGCTACTATTCCTTTGAACCTTTTTTTGTTTTAATTAATGGGCTATTGTTGATGACTTTAGCCGTTTCATTATTTATTTCTTCAATACAATCAATCCTTAATGGTGGAAGAATAATAGAGTTGTCAGTTGTAACAGTATATCTGATGTTTTCAGTATTAATATGCGGCGGCTTAACTTTTATTTTAAAATATTATGCAAGATTAACAAAATCAGAAATAATTCTTACAGAATCTATTAATTGGATGCTTGATGCAATAATCAGTGTAGTTGTTTTATTTGTGTTTCTGATGTCAATCTGGTTAAAAAATACCCAATATAGTTTCTTGATTCCTTATTTAGACCCTAGTGTAACTATTTTGCTTATTCTATTTTTTGTATATCAGCCCTACGCATTAATCAAATCCGGGATATTAGACTTACTTCTTGCTGCACCCCCTAAAAAGTTTACTGAAGATATTAAAGAAAAACTTATTAGCAGTAAACACATATATGGATTTATTGAAATTAATATATATGCTGCAAAAATTGGCAGAACAACTTCTGTTGAAGTTATATGCTTCTATGATAAAGACTTTGAAGTAAAAAAATTTGAGGATGTTGATACGCTAAAAAATCAGATTAAAAAAGAAGTCGAAAATTACTCACAAAATTTAGTGGTTAAAGTGTCATTTGAGACATTGTAGTAAAAATAAAAAGGGATAATAACAACTGACAAGAAATGGATAATCAATCAGTAACTAAATCATTCAGGCAATCTCTTGGGCTGTTTGATGCTACAATGATTGTAGTGGGGTCAATGATAGGTTCCGGTATCTTTATTGTTACCTCAGAAATAGCCCGGATGCTTGGTTCTCCTGTTTATATTCTTCTCACCTGGTTAATTACAGGATTTATTACAATTATTGCAGCCTTAAGCTATGGTGAACTTGCCGGAATGATGCCAAAAGCAGGAGGGCAATATGTTTACCTTAAGGAGTCGTACAATTCGTTGATTGGCTTTTTATATGGCTGGACCTTATTCTTAGTTATTCAAACAGGAACTATTGCAGCTGTCGCTGTTGCTTTTGCTAAGTTCACCGGTGTACTTATCCCTTCGTTAAGTGAGAAAAATATATTAATTGACCTCTGGGGATTCCAGATTTCAGCTGCACAATTACTCGCTATTGCCAGCCTTGTTTTGCTTACTTTTATTAATTACAGGGGAATAAAAAATGGGAAAATTTTACAGATAAGTTTTACAATAGCCAAAATACTGGCACTGGCAAGTCTAATAATAATTGGTCTATACCTCTCTTTTAACTTTAATTACTGGTCCGATAACTTTAGTAACATGTGGCATGTAACAACCACAACTATTGGAGACAATAATATAATAACTATTAAAGAAATAAGTGGGTTAGCTATAATGGCTGCGATAGGAATAGCGATGGTAGGGAGCGTATTTTCAAGTGATGCATGGAACAACATAACCTTCATTGCAGGGGAAATCAAAAACCCCAAGAAAAATATTCCGCTAAGTTTATTATGGGGAGTTTTTATTGTTACTGTCATTTACATTTTAGTCAATATTGCTTATCTTGGGTTATTGCCTATTAGTGGCTCACCAGAAGCTGCTGATGTAATAGGAAGAGGGATAAAATTCGCTGCTTCAGAAAGAGTTGGTGTTGCAGCAGCAAGTCAGATTTTTGGTAGTTCAGCAGCAATTGTAATGGCTGTTTTGATTATGATATCTACATTTGGTTGCAATAATGGTCTTATCATTTCGGGTGCACGTGTATATTATGCAATGGCTAAAGACGGATTATTTTTAAAAAAAGTATCCACATTAAATAAATATGCTGTTCCTGGTATTGCTCTTATTCTACAATGTATCTGGGCAAGTATTTTATGTATCTCTGGAAAATATGGTGACTTGCTAGAATATGTTGTCTTTGCTGTACTTTTATTTTATGTAATGACAATAATAGGACTTTTCATTTTAAGGATAAAAAAACCTTACGCAGAAAGGCCTTACAAAGCATTCGGATATCCTGTTTTGCCTGTTATATATATCATTATTGCTATGTCGATGTGCATTGATTTACTTATTTCTAAGCCCAAAAATACCTTGCCGGGAATTATTATTGTAATTATTGGCATACCAGTGTACTTTATAATGAAAAAATCCGTAATTTTGAATAAAGAAAAAGTAAATAAACAAATAAAATAATAATCCTATGAAAAAAATAATTTTATTAATTTGCTTGGTAAGTTGTTTTCAATTTACAAGAAGTCAGACTACTACGACTAAAACTTTACCTTTCGGAGGTTTAACAAGAACTTACATTGAACATGTTCCGGCAATTTATAATCCATCAACTCCCGTACCTTTAATTATTTGTCTTCATGGACTAGGTGATAATATGAGCAACTTTACAGGAATTGGAATGAATACACTTGCCAATACAAAAAACTTTATTGTACTTACACCGCAGGCCATTAACTCAGCATTTGGTACGGCATGGAACTCAGGTGCCAGTTACATGGGTTATCAACTTAATTCCAATGTAGATGACATAGGATTTATAGGGGCATTAATAGATACTACAATGGCCTTATATAATATAGATCCCCGAAGAATTTATGCTACCGGTTTTTCTATGGGTGGTTTTATGTGTCACCGTCTTGCTTGTCAAATGAACAATCGTATTGCAGCCATTGCATCTGCTGCTGGGACAATAGGCTCTGCGATTAATTGTACTCCCGGAAGGGCTGTACCTGTTTTGCATTTACAAGGCACCGGTGACCAGACTATTTATTACACAGGAAATAGCTATGGAATGGATGCAATGGAGACAGTTATGTTTTGGGCCAAAAACAACCATTGCGATACAATACCTGTAATTACCAATATGCCCGATATAGCTCAGGATAGTATGACAATTAAACATTTCGTTTATAATAATGGTGATAATAACACTATGGTTGAACACTACAGGGTAGATAGTGCAAGTCATACATGGTTATTCCTTCCTCAGAACGACATGTCATATACTCAGGCAATATGGGACTTTGTATCACGTTTTACACTTCCCCAAGGTATGGGCATAGAAAGCAGATTTAATCCCGACAAGGTTTCTGTTTTCCCTAACCCTTCGTATGATAAGATAAATATTAATGGTATTAAAGAAAATGAAACACATATCATATTATATGACATCTTAGGTAAAGTTGTTTATGAAGACTCTCACTATTCAACCAATACACCTGTTGACATTAAAAAATTCAATAACGGGGTATATTTTTTAAAAATTTATAGAAGCAACCAAACATTTAATAGTTTCAAGGTCATTAAGGAATAAAAAGTGTGATAAGCCGATTTGAAAGATGGAAAAAAGCGTACAGATAAAAAATAAAAAGGCTGGGTTTGAATATTTTTTAATCGAAAGATTTATAGCCGGCATAGTGCTGACAGGTACCGAGATAAAATCAATTAGAGATGGAAAAGCCGGATTGGTTGACTCATATTGCACTATCTTCAATGGTGAGCTGTACGTAAAAAATTTACATATTGCAGAATACACTTATGGCAACTTAAATAATCATGAACCTAAAAGAGATCGTAAACTACTTCTTAATAAAAGAGAGCTCAGTAAAATAATTTCAAAGTCAAAAGATGTGGGTATAACAATAATTCCTACTCTTTTGTTCATTAATGAAAAAGGACTTGCAAAATTAGAAATTGCCATTGCTAAAGGGAAAAAACTATACGATAAAAGAGAAAATCTTAAGCAAAACGAGATAAAGAGAGAGATAGATAGAGGGAGAGTATAGCCGGTGACTTCGAGAGCCTCAGTCACCGGATCTTTTACTGGTCAAGGCTTCGGAACTTTTGGCTGTTGGAAAATCGGAATTAACGGTGGTTGAGGCTCCAGAGTTTACGGTGGTTGAGGCTCAGGAACTTACGGTGGTTGAGGCTCTCGAACTTACGGTGGTTGAGGCTCAGGAACTTACGGTGGTTGAGGCTCTCGAAACCACCGTACAAGTAATATCTCTATAGGCCAATGATAATTCCGGCAATTTATCTTTCATTCCAAATATCAATGCTTCTTTCTTTTTCCGGTTCCATCCCTGAACTTGTTTTTCTCTGTAAAAAGCTTTGTCTATCCTGTTGAATTCCTCGAAATACACCAATTTTACAGGAAGTCTGTTTTTTGTATGCCTGGCTCCTTCGCCGTTCTGGTGTTGAGATATCCGCAGTTTCAAATACTTTGTACTACCTGTATAGTACGTACCATCGCAACATTCCAAAATATACATGTATCCTTTCATGATGTTTCACCTATTCATATTATCTACTCAAGGGTGGCTGAGGCTCTCGAAGCCACCTTTTTCCGGTGACTGAGGTTCCCGAAGTCACCGCATTGAAATCTACTTATAATACATTAACTTCTTCTCCAGAATATTTTTTCCTGCATGCAATTCTAGAAAGTAAATTCCTGAGGGTATATATGCAGGGTCCCATTTGTAAATATAGGTGCCATTTGTTTTATAGCAATTATCAAGCACTGAAATAGTCTTCCCTGTAATATCTTTTATCCGTAAGTCAACATTAGAACCTGATAAAAGATCCAACTTTATTTGTGTTGAATTTGAGAAAGGATTGGGAAAATTTTGCAATTTACAATCAACTGCAGAAAAAAAACATGGATAAACTGCATTAAGTATAGAGGGACTCCCTGCCTGCACCCAGGCAGTGTAAATAAGCTCTGCAAGAGCATGTGATGCATTTTTGAACAAAACTGTAGTAAAATTTTTAGATTTAAGCCAAAGCGCTTGTTTGTATTGTACTGAACTAGTATTACTAGCAATACTTTTAGCATAATTATCTGCTGTCAGAATTGAATCGATATATGTATAATTTGTATATATATAATTAAAAATATACTGTTTTACATCAGGAATAACTGCCAGGGTATCACCAGTATAGATTATTTGTGAGATGTAATAGTCAATCATAGATGTTTCATATCGTGAGTGAATGCCACTATTACTAGTGAGTTGCCCATCATAATTTTTAGTAATATGTAGCGGTTGGTGCCCATCTCCTACATAATGTCCCAGGTCGGCAGCAGTAAGAACTGCTTTTGCCCAGTCATTTCTTAGAAAACAAGCTTTTAATGTATCAAATGTAGTTTTGGTTGCAAAGGGTAAAATACCGTTATTATAAACAAAGGATGATCCGTGAAGGGCAATGACTGAATCAAGCGTTTGAGCAATCTTTCCTGTTGTATTAAATTCGTAATAACTGTCTATATCAATATAATGTTTGGGAGCCTCATCAGGATCTGTGTCTTTACGAATATCGGCATCAGATGCATGAGCGGAAAGAATACTCGTCCACTGATTAAACTGGTTCATTTGTGTGCCAAAGGAAAGTGATGCACAGTTACTGATTTTCTGATGCCCAGTTGAACCCCAGCTTACAAGTATTATTAACAAAGCTAGAATTGATATAGTGTAAGCAATTTTTTTCAACATTTCATTAGTTTCAAATTAAGTAACAATCTTGATTTTTATTAATAACTAGACAATAGTTAACAAATTTACTTATTATAAATTAAATTTGCTAAAATATACATATTTATTTTGGTGACAATACTAAATATACAAAGTGTATAAATTAAAATCTGGCACTTACATTCGTTTCATTGCTAGAGTATGTCAGGAAAAAATTCATATATTTGCATTTATAATATCCTAACATATTAATTTGCATAAACTTAGTAACTTATTAAGAATATATATTAATTTTCCTAAGCTGATGATTATGAGATTATCTTTGCTCCTTTCGTTATCTTTTTTCATATTGCTAAATACTTTTGTGTCAGCACAGAGAAATAATTTGAGTAGTGGGACAAAACAAATAAGTTCAGTAAATCCTCCTAATTTTTCTCAACAAGGTGGGTTTTTCACATCTCAATTTAATCTTATTTTAAACCCTGGAAATATAAATGACACTATTTACTATACGCTAGATGGCTCGGAACCAACAAGGAACTCAAACATTTACACAACTCCTCTAATTATTAAATCAAGGATAGGTGACCCCAATTATTTCTCAATAATACCAACCAACTTTGTACTGACCGGCTTGTGGGCATTCGCTCAACCATCCGGTGAGGTTTTTAAATGCACTGCGGTAAAAGCAAAAAGCTTTTCGGGAAGCAATGCCCCATCTGCAACAATCACAAATACTTATTTTGTTGACAATAACATGGTCGGAAGATATGATATGCCTGTTATCTCTCTGACAACAAATGCTGCAAATTTATTCTCTGATAGCATTGGTATATATGTACCAGGAGTAAATTATCAGACCGGTGACGATGGTACAGGAAACTATTTTCAAACAGGATCACTATGGGAACGTCCGGCTCACATTGAATATTTTTCAACTACCGGTAATAAAGAACTAGAGCAAGATGTTACAATAAGAATACATGGTGGAGATACCCGGCTATTGCCTCAAAAAGCACTTAGATTATACGCTGACGCTTTTTTTAATTATAAGTTTTTTTTAAAAAAGAATATTACTTCTTTTAAAACCTTAGTTCTTAGAAATTCAGGAAACGATAATGTAAGCACAATGTTCAGAGATGCTTTTATGTCTGATCTGTTGTCTGAGATGGGCAGTGGCATGGAATACCAGGCTTATGCACCCTCTGTACTGTTTATTGATGGCGAATTCTGGGGTATTCATAACATCAGGGAACGTGTTGACAAATATTTCTTAAGTGAAAATTGTGGCAATAATCCGGATAGTTTAGACCTGATCGAAAAAAATGGTATTGTCGATGAAGGAGACAATATTAATTACTTTCTCTGGTATAACTTCCTCGATGGAGCAGATATGACTATTCCTGCCAACTACGATTATATGACAACGCTTATAGATATTAATAATTTTACAGATTATAATATTGCTGAGATATTTTTCTCTAATATTGACTGGCCCAGCAACAACCGTATGTATTGGCGCCCAGTTTCGCAAGGTGGTAAATGGCGATGGATAGCTTTTGATACTGATTTTGGTTTCGGGTTAGAAACTTACAGCAACTACGATAATAATACATTAGTTTTTGCTACAACACCCAATGGTCCCACTTCTCCCCCGTCATGGAACACTAATTACCCCTTTGCAACCATGCAATTACGCAAAATGCTTCAAAACACCAAATTCCGTAACGACTTTGTGAATCGTTTTGCAGATATGCTCAATACAACATTCAAAACAGGTAATGTTGTTAACAAGATTAATGAATTCCAGTCGCAATATATCAGCGTAATGCCCGAACATATCGAAAGATGGTCTAAACCGGCTACCTTCACAGATTGGATTGACAACGTACAACATCTGCGTAACTTCGCTATTAACCGCCCCTATTATGTACGAAAATATATTATTGAATATTTTAATGAGGTTGAAAATTTATCGCAGGATATTACTGACACTTCTTTTGTAACACTCAATACACCTGATACTACGATGGGTTATATAAAGATAAATACAATACGCCCACACTCCTATCCCTGGTCTGGTATATATTTTCATAATGTACCCATACCACTGAAAGCTAAAGCCAAACCTGGTTATAAATTTGTTGAATGGGCTGGGACAGGCATCACGAACTCTGATATAGAGATAAATTTAATATCAGATACTACTTTTACTGCTATTTTCGAGATAGACACCAATTATGTTCCTCATATGGTATTTATCAATGAATTTATGGCATCTAATAATTCTACAATTTCAGATGAATATGGCGAGCATGATGACTGGATTGAACTTTATAACCCAAACTTAGATACCATAGATATTGGAGGCTTGTACATCACAGATAATTTATCATATCCTCATAAGCATCATATTGCAGCAAATACAAACTTAACAAAAATACCACCCCTGGATTATCTTTTATTATGGGCTGACGGCACACCCACACAGGGGACTCTTCATCTTAACTTTAGTCTCTCTGCTTCTGGGGAAGCTATAGGTATTTATGACTCAATTCTTAATGTTGTTGATAGCGTTATTTTCGGTGTCCAATCGAATGATATATCTTTTGGTCGCTACCCTGATGGAGATAATTATTGGCGTTTTTTTAGTACGCCAACACCTGATGCTTCAAACTCTGTCAACAGTATTAATGAATCGGATACTCCTACAGCTTTAACTCTTTTCCCTAATCCGATAAACGATGGTTTTTTGAATCTTAATAAAGAGGTAAAGAACTTACAGATTTATAATTGTCTCGGTCAGATCTTATTTTCTTCGGAAAATGTGAAAACCATTGATATTCACCATTTGCATAAAGGTATTTACTTTGCCAGAATAAATAATTTATTTACCTTTAAATTTATTGTCAACTAACATTTATTTATATATTTGTTAAAATATAAAATATTTAAATCATGAAAAAAATATTTATACTTATCTTTTTTCTACCATGGTCATTAATAGCATTCTCACAGTCTATAAAAATTAATGAATTCATGGCAAGTAATTCCACAACAATAGCTGATGAATATGGCGAGTATGACGACTGGATTGAGCTTTATAACTATGGTACTGATACAGTTAATATTGCAGGATTTTATATCACCGATTCTTTACCAAAAAGCATGAAGCATCAGTTTCCGGCAGGATACGCATTAACGAAGATACCTCCGTCAGGTTTTCTTCTTTTGTGGGCTGATAATGACACACTTCAGGATGGTATCAGGCATCTGAAATTTAAATTAAGCGCTCATGGGGAGCAAATTGGATTATATGCACCTGATGGCATAACTCCCATTGACACACTCACTTTTGGTCAACAGATAACCGATATTTCATATGGGAGATATCCCAATGGCAACAGCACGTGGATGTATTTTAATTTCCCTACTCCCGGGGCAAGTAATAGCATCTTAAGTATCGAAAATATTGACAAAGCAAATAACTTTATAATTTATCCAAACCCACCAATAAACAACATTATCTTTTTTAATAAAGCTATTGATTTTTCTCTTTATAGTTCAAATGGAGCACTTATAGAAAGATATTTAAATACAACTAAGCTTAATACAGAAGGGCTTTCACAAGGCGTGTATTTTATTGCACTTGATGATGGCACAAGAGAGAAAGTTGTAATTCTAAAGTAAACACACACCAGATACTGTTTTATTTTATTAAAAAAATTAGTACACATTATTTTGATTATTTGATTCTTAATTTTTTTTTCTTGTAAGCTGTGAAACTTTGGCTATTCTTAATAATAGACTCTTTTAATGTAGTCTGTAATAATTTTTTTTTACATATTTTTGTTTTTTCAAATTTTTTATATATTTTTGATAAACTAATTAACTAACAAAGGAGGTTATTATGGTAAAAAGTTACATCTGTCCGCATTGCAAAGGACACCTTATGATAGATAAAGATATCATTTTCTTAACAAAAACAAAAAACGGTGAATCCGCATTGGTTTTAATAAGCCCTGAAATTGGCGATTATAACTATAAACACCATCCATCTGTAAAATATGAAGATGGAGACCATGTTAATTTCATATGTCCTATTTGTTATGAAAATTTAGATGCCGAGGAGTATGAAACAAAAAACCTTGCTAAAATATTAATGATAGATGAAGACGGAAAGCAACACAGCATAGTTTTTTCAAAAATCAGAGGTGAAAAATGCACTTATAAAATATCTGATGACAATTTTGAAGCTTTTGGTAAAAATTCCGGTGACTACATGAATTTTTTTGGCGAAAACTCTATGTTTTAATGAAACTTTTTTTTGTTGTAGGCACCAGACCAAATCTTATTAAGTTAAGTCCTATTCTGAACGCTGTTAAAAGCTACCCCCTTCTAGACATTAAAGTTGTTCATACAAGTCAGCACTTTGATTATAATATGTCTTTGGTTTTTTTTGAGGAACTTGAGATGCCTCAACCAAATTTCTTTCTCGAAACTGACAATTCATCTCACGCTAAGCAAACAGCTTCCATAATGGTTTCTTTTGAAGAGCTTTGCTTAAAAGAAAAACCTGATGGGGTAGTTGTATTCGGAGATGTTAATTCAACTTTAGCTGCTGCATTGGTAGCTGCCAAACTAAATATTTTCTCTTTTCACATTGAATCCGGATTACGCAGCTTTAACAGAACAATGCCCGAAGAAATTAACAGGTTAGTAACTGACCATATATGTAATATGTTGTATGCCCCTTCCCAAACCGCAATGCTTAACCTGAAAAATGAAGGCCTAACTGGTAAAGCATTATTTACAGGAGATATAATGTACGATGCTGTTAAAAGAAATATAGTTCTGGCTGAAAGCAAATCTGTAATATTAAAAACACTCGATTTAATTCCTAACGAGTATTTTATTACTACATTACACCGTCCATATAATGTTGATAATGAAGATGTTTTAAAAGATATTATAGCCGCATTTTCTGAGGTTAAAGAAAAAATTGTTTTTGCAGTTCATCCCAGAACCTATAAAAATATAAGCCAGTTTGGTATAAAGCTTCCCCTTAATATAATCACTACTGAACCGTTAGGTTATTTTGATTTCCTGCAACTACAAAAGAATGCAAAGAAAATTATTACCGACTCCGGTGGTATTCAGAAAGAGGCCTTTTTTATACATAAACCTTGTATTACTCTTAGGCCAGAAACAGAATGGGTTGAAACAGTACAATGCAAAGCTAATATTTTGGTTAAAAGCAGAAAAAAAGACGAAATTATTAAAGCTATTTTTGAAAAACAAGAAGCCGACTTCAGTAAGAATATTTACGGTGATGGAAACTCCTCTGCCTTGATTCTTGATAATATTGAAAAAGTCATTCTAGATAAATAAGGTAAAGTCTGATTTTAGACCCTTACTACCATTTATTTTTATGAATTTTATCAGGATCCCATTTGTTTTTGGGTTTCTCAATGCCTGTCGGATAGCCTATTGAAACAACACATAAGGGAACTAGGTGATTTGGCATATTCAATACCTTTCTAACTTTTTTAACCCTTTCTTTTGCAGGATATAAACCAACCCAAACAGCACCCAACCCAATACCTTCAGCAGCAAGTAAAATATTCTCTGTAGCAGCAGAACAATCCTGAACCCAATATTCGGGGAGCACACTGGAAACATTTTTCATATTACCACAAACAACAATAGCAGCAGAAGCCTGATTAAGCATAGTAGCAAACATTATGTTTCCCCCTAATTCTTTCAACAGAATAGTATCATTTACCAGAATAAAAAACCATGGTTGCTTGTTCATCGCACTGGGAGCAGCCATTCCTGCCCTTAACAGAATTTCTAGCTTTTCATCACTGACATGCTTCCCCGAGTATGTTCTAACACTTTTTCTGCTGTGAATAACATCAATGACATTGGGAATTTTATAGGACTCTTCCTGAGCAATCAAACAAGCCGATGATGTTAGAAAAATGAAAACAAATAAAAATTTTAGATTTTTCATGATAGATAATTTATTACTAATTTGCATCAATAACATCTTTGATAACTTTAGGGAAAAACTCGTATTCAAGTTTATGTATTTTTTTAGCTAATGTTTCAGGGGTATCATGCTTTTCTATGCTTGTTTTTACCTGAAAAATAATTTCCCCCTCATCATAAACTTCATTTACATAATGAATTGTTATTCCGCTTTCTGCTTCCTTATTTGCTATAACAGCATAGTGAACTTTTTCTCCATACATGCCTTTACCACCATATTTTGGTAACAATGCAGGATGTATGTTAATGATATGATTCGGATATGCCCTAATTAAATATTCAGGGATTTTAAGTAGGAAACCAGCCAGAACTATCCAATCAATATTATTATCCTTTAATTTTTTTAACAAAATATCGCTTTGCTCCATTTCGGATTTAGCAAATATAATACAAGGAATGTTTAATTGTTTAGCTCTTTCAATGACAAAAGCATCTTTATTGTTAGTCAGGATAAGTGAAACTTTTATTTGTTGCACTTTTTCAAAATATTCTGAAATTCTTTGAGCGTTAGTTCCATTACCTGATGCAAAAATTGCTATTTTATGAATCATTTTAAGGTTTAATTAATTAATAAAAGGTAAAGCAAAAGTAAACAATTTCGATTTAGTTAAAAAGACTTAAAATGGTCATTTAAATTATTGAATTTCATGGCTTTAAGTAATTAATAACAAAAAAACTTAAAAAAAAAATTGTTTAATCGGCTTAAAATTGTTTACTTTGCAGCTTGTTTAACCAAAAAATGAAATAAAAATGTCAGAAATTCAAGAAAAAATAAAATCAATAATCGTTGATAAACTTGGTGTTGATGAAAAAGAAGTTACACCTGAAGCAAGTTTCACAAATGATTTAGGCGCTGATTCTTTAGACACAGTTGAATTAATTATGGAATTTGAAAAAGAATTCAATATTCAGATACCTGATGACCAAGCAGAAAAAATCAATACAGTAGGTGAAGCTATAAATTACATCGAAAATAACAAGAAGTAAATAAAATCCCTTTTTTAAATGGAAATTAGAAGAGTAGTCGTAACCGGTCTGGGAGCGCTTACTCCAATAGGTAATTCTATTCCAGAATATTGGAATAGTTTAGTTAATGGTGTGAGTGGTGCTGCTCCTATAACAAAATTTGATGCATCAAATTTTAAAACACAATTCGCTTGTGAAATAAAAAATTATGATCCCAGTTCTATTTTCGACAGAAAAGAATTAAGAAAGCATGATTTATTTTCACAATACGCTTTAGTATCAACAGATGAAGCTATTAAAGATAGTGGTGTTGTGTTAGAAAAATTAGATCTTGACAGAGTAGGTGTAATTTGGGGTTCGGGTATAGGTGGATTATCGACATTTCTGGAAGAGACTACAAACTTTGTTAAAGGCAACGAGATACCCAGATTTAATCCTTTTTTCATTCCAAAGATGATTGCCGACATAGCAGCAGGTCATATCTCTATAAAATATGGTTTTAGAGGACCTAATTTCACAACTACTTCTGCCTGTGCTTCCTCAGCAAACGCTATTATAGACTCTGCTTTGTATATCCGTATCGGATTAGCAGACATGATGGTATCTGGAGGTTCTGAAGCAGCTATAAATGCAGCAGGCATAGGTGGTTTCGGTGCTATGCATGCTATCTCAACCCGTAATGACAGCCCTCAAACAGCATCCCGTCCATTTGATAAAGACAGAGATGGATTTGTTTTAGGCGAAGGTGCAGGTACTTTAATTCTAGAAGAACTGGGACATGCTTTAAAACGCGGTGCAAAAATATATGCTGAAATAGTTGGTGTTGGTATGTCTGCCGATGCTTATCACATGACTTCACCACATCCCGAAGGGCTTGGAGCAAAAAATGTTATGATTAATGCTATTAAAGACGCAGGTATTAACAAAGAAGATATTGATCATATTAATACCCATGGTACATCAACTCCAATAGGAGACGTTGTTGAGCCTATGGCTATCACCTCACTTTTTGGTGAACATGCTTATAAAGTTAGTATTAATTCAACAAAATCGATGACAGGTCATTTACTTGGAGCTGCAGGCGCTGCTGAAGCAATTGCTTCTATTCTGGCAATTAATAATAGCTTGGTACCTCCTACTATAAGTCATTTTACCTAT
>Ga0114951_10001640_pt1 | contig 27127 bp, 32 predicted proteins | sample AM7aDNAmetaG_FD_88677 | JGI IMG/M metagenome (GOLD analysis project Ga0114951, IMG submission 88677) | Freshwater microbial communities from Finland to study Microbial Dark Matter (Phase II) - AM7a DNA metaG | ecosystem: Environmental > Aquatic > Freshwater > Lake | place: Finland: Lake Alinen... | reverse complement strand
TGAACTTTTTGTTTTTCTTGAACTTTTTGTTTTTCTTGAACTTTTTGTTTTTCTTGAACTTTTTGTTTTTCTTGAACTTTTTGTTTTTCTTGAACTTTTTGTTTTTCTTGAACTTTTTGTTTTGAAATTAGATTTTTTTTCATTATTTTTACTCTTATCTGTAGACTTTGTATCCTCCGGTCTTTTTTCTTTCCGTTCTAACAAAATAGCACGTTGTCTTCTATCCATCCTATCGAAATCTGCTTCAATATTGTTGATTTGAATTTGATTAATATTCGGTTGATTCGCCATTTATAATTTAATTTAAAATTAAATTAGATCTCTTTTACACCGATGAAGATTTAAATTCGCACCCATTGGGTGCGTTTTAATTCATTTATCGGCAACGTTTCCCTTGAATACTGAACCGCCTTTGGCGGTTTATAATCTTCAAGGGTGTAAAAATTCATCTTCATTTCGTTCTTGAAAATAATTCATGATATCATCTTTAAATTCTTCGCTGAATTGTTCAGTCGGAACGATCACTCCATTCTTGTCGTATTTTACTACAGAAGGAGAATAATTGTGATTTACCAATACCACCCAACGTTCCTGATATTTTCGATTCTTTTTACTTCCATGAAAATGATGTCGAATTACCCCTGGTGTGTACCCGAAACGAAGCCTACTTATTTTCTCTTGAAAAGAAAGTACAGTTTCCTTGTATTCTTCACATGATAAAGACGAAATCGCTTTCAATCCGTTTCCTAGAATAGATAACATCATAATGTTATCACCCGACCCCAGGATAGCTTTATCGTACAAACCGCCGATTTTTTCATAAGCCTTGCGAGTAATTGCCCACGCATACCCTGGATGCCATTGATCATTTCCATTATTGATATACTTTTTACCTTTCTGATACATGTACCCAGAACTGTTAAAAACCCTCATTGTCATTTTATGTTGGTCCATATCAACTGCATGACTGAATAATTGGACAATGTCACAACACCCATTCAAGATTTTTAACGTATCAAGCGCCCACGTACTGCTTTCAAATTCCAGATCGGCGTCGATCCATGCAAACGCCTTATAATTTTTCGGTAAAAGTTTTACACCCAAATTGATCATATTTTCTTTATGCCATAAAGGCGTGTCTGTACGAATTTGCAAATGCTTTGGATTTTTAGTTGTAATGATGAAAGGTTGGTCTTTGTAAGCCAACTCAACAATATAAAGTTCAACATTATTTTCATTTTTCATGCGATGCATAAATTCTTTCATTAAAATGTAGCGTTTTGCAAACATACAAGGATTTGAAATTACAGCAATCACGTGCAATTTGTCATCGATTGGATCATTTTGTTCAATTGCATCCTTCATTTTATTTGGAAAAAATTCAATGTGATCTATCTCGATGCCATTCACAATTGTCATTTTAAATTAATTAATTCTTTTAAATCATTTCTTTAAAAAAATAATTAAATAAATGGAACAAATCATTAAAGAATTATTAAAATCGAAAAAAGATGAAGATTTTATTCAACACCTTTTTTATGCCATACATGATATGAAAATGGATACAAATTTACCTCTAACTGTATCCGCCGACGATAAATTTTATTTTTTGAAAGAAATGTACCCCAATTTAAAATTTGAAAAGTTCAACAAAAACAATTTATTTTTTACGACCGATGATCACAATTCGCTTTTAACTTTTAACTTTTCTTTTTATTCCGATTCTGATTCTGAACCTAAAGATTTAAACATTGGATTGAAAAAGGATGACGATGGTATTCTTTTGAAAAAAATTATTAATCCAAAACCTCTTTTTCCAGATTCGTTCTGTATTACAGATAAGATTAAACATTTCAAAAAATTTATCGAGATTTTGAGTAAAGAAAAGGTGGGCCGCGAATTTCCATCCATTATCGATGTCTACGCATCTCCTGTAATAGAAAACATGATGAGAATTAAAGATTATGAAGCAATACAAAAATATTTTAAAACGATTGAAATTCATGGCGAAAATGTTACAACTGTCACCAACTTAAAAGGACGTACGTTACGCATTCATTTTCAGGAAAAAATGTCATCTAGTATGAAAAATGTGATGATAGACGAGAAGATGTACCAAACAATGGTTGATGTCTTATCGAACTTTCCAGAAAAGATTGTGTGGACATCTTTCTCGAATGATTTTTATGATAGTTTGAAAAAGTACACTTATCATGATAAAGTTGGAGAGATTTATGGCTACCAATTAAAAAAGAAAATGCCATTATTTACAGAAAAGGCTAAAAATAAAATGGATTTAATCATTAAATTTGGGTTGATTTTACCTAAAATCAGAGAAGTCATTTCTTTACTTGAACTAAAAACCAGTTTTGAAAACCGAAAAAATAAATTGGAACTATTACTTAAAAAGTAATGCTAGAATAAAATGTGCGGTATTTTTTTACATTTTAGTAAAGATGGAATCATTCGGAAAGAACTCATGGAAATACTTTTGGCCAAATATTCGTCCATTGAACACAGAGGGCCTGATAAGCACACATTATCATTATTTGGAAATTGTTTAGCCGGATTTCACCGGTTGGCGATCAACGATTTATCATCGAAAGGTGATCAGCCATTCGAACTGAATGGAGAAATGCTAATGTGCAATGGAGAAATTTACAATTACGAATACCTTCAAATGAAGGAACAATTTCCTTTAAAGAGCAAAAGTGATTGTGAAATATTGCTGCATATGTTTCAAAAGTATGGGATTGAAGAATCTTTCAAACAGATTGACGGCGTATTCGCTATCGTTTATGTCACATCTGATTCAATTTACATGATCAGAGATCGTATCGGAGTAAAACCTTTATTTTACACAAAATCAAAAGATTCTGTAACTATTTCAAGCGAACCAATTGCACTCGACGATTTACAAGGAACTATCTCTGAAGTGTCTCCTTCTTCCTACACAGTTTATTCCAAAGATTTTGATACATTTGATACGTTTGTGTGTGATACGTTACCGGAAGACGTTTTTTACGAGGACGAAGAAAAGGCGATGCCTGTTATCAAAGAAGCATTAATTAAAGCTGTACGAAAACGTCTTTGTAGCGATCGACCTATTGGCTGTTTGTTAAGCGGTGGTCTTGATTCTTCTCTTGTAGCGTCTATTTTAAGTAAAGAGTTGGAATCGTCTGGAATCCGACTAAAGACTTTTTCGGTAGGATTTCCAGATTCGACTGATATTGTGTACGCCCGAAAAGTAGCAGAGTATCTCCAGACTGACCACCATGAATTAATCATTGATTACAAGGATGCATTGGAGTATATTCCTACCGTCATTAAAAAACTCGGAAGTTTTGATACGACAACGATTCGAGCGAGTACTCCCATGTACATGTTATGTGAATGGATCAATAAAAATTTTAAAGAGAAGGTTATTTTTTCGGGAGAGGGAAGTGATGAAATATTTTGTGGCTATTTATATTCACATAATGCTCCAACCGACGACGATTTGGTTGAAGATAGCAAGCGTCTGGTAAGACAACTGTATAAATACGACGTATTGCGTGCCGATCGGTGTACAGCTGGAAACAGTTTGGAATTTCGCGAACCTTTTTTGGACCAGACATTGGTTGATGTCGCTTTACGATTGACGGGAAGTTTGAAAAAACCTTTGCCTTACAATGATGCTATTTTCGAGAAATATATTTTAAGGAAAGCATTTACTGGTTATTTGCCAGAAGATGTATTGTGGCGTCGTAAAGCGGCCTTTTCGGATGCTGTAAGTAGCTCCCAGAAACCTTGGTACAAATGGATACAAGAATATTCAGAGACAAAAGAAGTTACGGATTTCAATGGAACACGAGAAAGTAATTATTACAAAACAATTTTTGCATCTTTTTATAAGAGCTACAAACCAGTTATTCCTCTGTGGTTGCCAAAGTGGAGTAATACTGGTGAAGAACCATCTGCTACAGTATTAAATGTTTACAAAAAAGAAGAACATTAGCTTAAAGAATCTTTTTTTTATTAAAAATGTCGGAACCAGTTTCCTTTATTCAATCATTATTTGAAAAAATTTTTAAATGTAGTTGTTGTTCCGGTGAAGAAGACGAGAAATTTATTGATAAATTCGAGCTATTTAAATACATCAAAGATGTCTTTCGGACAGATGAACAGAAAAGTAAAGAAGAAGATGAACAGAAAAGTAAAGAAAAAGTCGAAAAAGTAGTTGAAGAAAAAGTCGAAAAGGTCGTTGAAGAAAAAGTTGAAAAGGCTGTAGAAAAGGTCGTTGTTGTAGAAAAGGCTGTAGAAAAGGTCGTTGAAGAAAAAGTTGAAAAGGTAGTTGAAGAAAAAGTCGAAAAGGTAGTTGTTGTAGAAAAGGTAGTTGTTGTAGAAAAGGTCGAAAAAGTAGTTGAAGAAAAGGTTGAAGAGTCAACACTAAATTTAGTAGATAAAATTGATACAGAAGATGATTTTGATAAAATCGAAGAATTTGAAAAATCAAAAGATATTTACTTTGAAGACTTTGACATGATTTACACAGAAAATGAAAATGTCCTTTTTTCACCAATAGTTTACAATACAAAATACATCTAATTTAAAATCACTCGAATTTTAAATCTTACATGTTTACGACTAACTAGAACTCATAGGTTGTACTTTACCTTTTTAAACCAATCCGTGACCGTTTTTTTAGTTTGAACTTTTTTTATTTGCTGAACCTTCTCTTCCACCAAATCACAATTTTCATTAACGTAAATAACCTTTTTTATACCAGCATTTTTAATCCGACGAATGCAATTTTCACACGGAGTCGAATTAGACAAATTGTTATTTGAGTCAATCCTAATCACAATCAATTTTACATTATTCCGAATCTTGCGATTTCGCAAATACAAAATCGCACCATGTTCTGCATGTTTGCTATTTGCCAACTCGCCTTGGATTAATGTTCTAGTTGAATTGCACGAAATAGAGTTTGGAACCAAATGTTTCCCTATAATAATTCCAGCAGACAATTTAAATTTCATATCAGTCTTTGTGCAGCTATGTAATAAGGAATGTAACTCAATTCGATCAGTCATTGTTGATATTATTCCGAATATTTTAATTAATTCAATTTTATAAAAAAACTAAGTAATAAAAGTATGGTATCTTATCACGGTTATTGGACGTATCAAAATATAATTCAAGCTGAAGCAAAACAACCTAAAGAAACGTGCAGAATAAATGTTAACACTATATCGGGATACATTGCATCTAAACCAAATTACACCTTATTTCAATACATGATTAAACTTGCCGACATGGAATTAAAAATGGGAAACGAACAATTTGATGCAACTTTATTGCTTGTAAGCGACGAGAATCTGAGAAAACAATTCTCCGACGATTTTTTTATCAACATGGACAAACATAAGGCCATACACATATTAAACGCCCACCTGTTAAATCATCGAATTCACAAGAAAACGTTAATGAGTCAACGCCTCAGCAAAATCTACACCAAAAACTTAAAAACTGAAATTTACTTTTTGAACAATCAAGGCAAAATCACCATTAATAATATGGCAACCTTGTTACAAGAAGATATCGATCTACAGAATGGAGTCATACACATTATCGATCGATTAGTAGGACCAGTTTTTTAAGTATCAATGTTTTTGTAAATATCAATATCAACCTTATATTTCCCATATAAAAATGTAATGCCATTTATTGACTTTATTTCTCCATCAACGTATTCAATGTCTTTGTTTGAGATGGATTTAAGAGTAATGCACAAATTGATCAAAACGTACAATTTTTTAATTTGATTCGATTTCAAGTCAAACTTATTCTTCATATCAATCAAAAAATTCTGGAATAAAATATCTCTTATCCCTTTCTTTTTTATTTCATTCCAACTACATGTTCTTATTTTTTTGATACTCTGTTCAACTTCTTCAAATTCTTTTAATAAAATGCTACGTTCATTTTTACTCATGATATTCATCTTTTCTTTCAACAGTTTGTATACATCCTCGTAGATTTGTAAAGGTTCCTTATCAATAAATTTGTATACAAACTCTTTCCCCTTATTATTTGAACATAAGAACCCTTTGCTAATATAAGAACCTGATGGACAAATGGCATAAGATAAATTCTCAAACGTGTCTTTCCAGAAACTATCTTCGGTGAATGGAATCGTTTTCAAAAAAATTGGGTATACAATATCACGTTTTATTGGCATACTTTTATATATTATATTTGCTATTAAATCGTGAATAACGATTTAATTGAATACGAATTATTAAAAATGCCTACATTAGAACTAAAAACTTCTATTGAAGTGGAAAAAAGTATGAAACTAATTGATATCAATGGAAAAAAAATAAATTTTCAGTCGGATTGCATTGTCAAAGGAAACCCCAAAAATCCATTTAAAATTGCAATCGTCAACCAAAATGAACTTGATAATGGAGATATCAATTTTGAAGTGTGCTCTGGAAATTTCTCTAGAAGGGTAACATATGAAAGCGCGGACAATGAACATTTGAATCATTACATCGCCTTTAAAAAAATGCCAAACGACGAAAATGCTATAAAGGCGGAAGTAATCGTACAATTGACCGAATTAGAAATGGATCTCAACCCCAAACTGACATTAAACAACGAATCCAATTCTTCGCCCGTCTCTCAAACTAACCTTTACTCCCCCGTCTCTCAACCAAATTCACAGTTGTACTCACCAGTTTCTCAACCAAATTCACAGTTGTACTCACCAGTTTCTCAACCAAATTCGCAGTTGTACTCTCCGGTTTCTCAACAAGAAGATCCAGAAGTTGACATTTTAAAACAAAAATTGTACGAATTAAGTCAAAACAATGAGTACAAAACACAAAATTCTTTTTACAGATATATTTCAATCGGATGTTTTATTCTCCTTATTCTATTCGTGGTATTGAAAAAGTAAATTTTATTAATAATAAAATTTGAAGCTTTACGCATTTGTAGCAATAACGTAATTCCTTGTCAATTTCATGAATGCGTCGATCCAATCCCAAATCATCTTTTTATCATTCTCGTCCAATTTATTTTTCCAGAGATTCCGGAATACATCAGACTTGCTAATTTTTGAAAATAGTACATTGTCCAAAAAAAACAAATCATTGCGCTTCTCAATTGAAGTCATGATTTCTTCGTTCGAGACAACTTTTACAAAATAACTCATAATTTGAGTGGATGGAATTTGGTCTTTGATTAAGATACGTATCAGTATGAAATCTTTTTCATTTGGAAACATATCAATCAATTCATCAAAAAAAGCTACCAGTGATTTTTGGAACTTGTCTAAAATTTGTATGTCCATTTTTTAATATAGTTATCTTCTTAAATTTAGAAATACTAAACCAACTGAGTTATGCAATTGTATTTGACAGTATCATACTTTATCTGCTCAATTTTTACACGAATTTCATTTTTGCAATCAACTTTTTCTTCTTTCTTTACAAATTTATCCGTATCGAAAACGTACCCTAATAAAACCAGATTTGATTCCGGAATGAAAAAATTGATATTATCGTACAATTTACCAAATACTCCTTTTGATAAGATCAATGACGGGATAAAAGAAAAAATCATGTTTTTTTCAGGTTTTATGGTTTTCGCCATAAAAGTTACCACGAATGTAATAATGATCGAATCTTTATTGATGAAATTATCCATCTCCAAGATTTCATCAATCGAAATAATCAACCCAACTTCACAACATGTTCTCTCGTACTTTTTTTTCAATTCGCTGTAAATATATTCATCGATATCTCGGGTTAAATGTTTGGGCTCAATGTGTACCGGTTTTGTTATTTTGGACATCATTTTTTTTAATGAATTTGCTTTTAAATAAATTCATTTTTATTAAAAATTTATTTTTCTTTTTATAAAATGAAGGATTTTGTTTTAGCAATTATTGGAACAGTTGGTATCGCTGCATTAGCGATGAGTATGAAAAACGAAGAAATCCGCGAAGACTTTAACTCTGGATTTGGATTTCGTAACCGTGTTGATAAAGTTGTGAAAAATAAGTACGGTAGCGAAAACGCGATTCCGGTAGAAGATGTACCGAATATTACTTGCGCGCCCGCATCTGCCGCTAAACCCAAAATGGTAGAAAATTATTCCAGAAAAGGAGATTTTGTTGGTAATGGTTTGGGCGCCAACAGCTCCACAAACATGCCTTTTATTACTCCTACGCCTCATTTAAATCAAACTGTGAATAAGCCATCTCCTAGCATGCATTTGCCGGCCAGCATTCGTTACAACCCCCCGTCGTTGAGCAACATGGGTGTAACCGAAGACTATCAATGCAATTCTGTTCGCGAAAACTACATGCCTCCCGCCACGTGCGCCCAGCCTCAGCATCCATACATGCATCTACCCGAAGAATACGTCGGCTCAAATTATTCCGCCACGCCTATGAAAGCGCCTGTGATGTCAAAAGATTTCATGAACCCGCCTGACAATTTGGCCAAAGATGGTATGCTGCTCGACCCATTCGATGGAAAAGAAGTGATGGTGTTTGATCGCCCGATGACAACTACCTTGAAAGTCGGTCGTTTTGCTGGCCGCGGTACTCGCGATTTGATTCGCGGCGATCTGCCTGTCGCTCCTTCTGCGCACAAGGGATGGTTCAGTACACCAGCTGACCCGACTGCATTGTCCAAAGGAGCTCTACAAGCGATTGGTGGCGATAGTGAATCTACTACGGTCATGAACAAATTCATGGAAATGTATGGCGATGTTTCTGGAGTTGGCTCTGGTGTCAATTTGGCTGACCCTGTAAGCACGCAATACACTGCTTACGAGATGACAAACAAGGCGCAGGGTGTATGCAACAATACAGTGAGCGTAACCAATTTTTAATTCAACTCTTTAATTTTGATAATATAAATGTATTATCAAACAAAGTGTAAGTCGTCTTTTAATGTTTATTTTTTTTAGGTTGGGGGTATTCGTCCGATGAACTTGAAAATTCAGACCTAGAATCTTCGGAATCATAAGATGAATCGTATTCTGATTCGGAGTCAGAGTCAGACTTTTTACTGGATTCCGCAAATTGTTTCAAAATTTTGTAAAAATTGTGTTTGTCTTTACCCTTTACCACCTTTTCCTCTTCGATGTCACTTAAATCTTTGATTTTGCGAGGATTTTTCTTTGGCGAAAAAATGCTATTGTTACGATTTGGTTTCTGGGGCGAAATGACGCTGCTCTCGAAACGTTTATGCTTTGGTTCCTCTTTTTTGAAAATTTTATCGAGTAACTGTTTCTCGCGGTCCATCAATTGTCTTTCACGTTCCAACAATTCTCGCTCTTTTTTGGAAAATTCTTCTTCTCGAGCAGAAAATTTACGCTCAATCTCACTTCCAAATCGATCCGAACGTCTTTCCTTTTTGCTTTCTTCCCTTTCAAATTTATTTTCTCGTCGACTCGTCTCCTTAAGACTTACGCTATCTCTCTCAAATTTATTTTCACGTTTACCTTCTTTTACAGCGTCGCTTACTGAGTCTCTCACGGAGTCTCTCCGACTTTCTTCTCTTTCAAATTTATTTTCTCGTTTACTTGCTTCTTTTACACTTTCTTTTACACTTTCTTTTACATTTTCTTTTACATTTTCTTTTACACTTTCTTTTTTACTTTTTTTACTTTCTTCATCCTTTTCGGTTCGTTTACTTGCTTCTTTTACATTTTCTTTTACATTTTCTTTTACATTTTCTTTTACATTTTCTTCATCAAATTTATTCTTCTTTGATTTAATTTTGACAACACTTTCCTCTCTTTCCGAACTTTTTTCTCGTTCTTCGTCTTCACTTTCGCTATCTTTTTTAGTAAAAAGAAGAGGAGGTGTTTCATCATCGCTCTCTTCACTCTCAGTTGTGTCAGTATCCTTGTCTTTTACGTCTACTTCCTCTTCCTCATCATCTTCATCATCCTCTTCTTTTTCCTCTTCTTTTTCATTTTGGGTAGTAGGAAAAGTTGAGTCTAGCCATTTCAAATGTTCTTTTTTGTTGCAAAGAGTCCATCCATTCTTGTTTCGAATTTTTCGCGCACCGTATTCTTTAAACTTATTGTCCAACATCTTGAAATCTTCAGACTTTGTTGGTGTAATTAACAGTTTATTATTACGAACTACAAAAGAAACGCTCATTTTAAATAAACTAAAATTTTTAAATAGACATAAAATTGAATAATAAAAATTTAAAATAAGTTTTTTTAAATTATGATTACGCTCACTTTAAACAACTTCAGATGTTGGGAAAATAAATCATTCTCTTTCAAAAATAATGGAATCATTTTACTTTCGGGAATGTCAGGCAAAGGAAAAAGCACAATCTTAAACTCAATCCTCTACGCCATCACAGGAAACGTGAAAAATGTAGCAACATTTGGAAAAGAAAAAACAAAGCTAGAAGTCGTACTCGTCATTGACGATCTTATCATCACACGCGGAAAAAATCCAACCCGTTTTATGGTAAAACAAGGATCTAAAATGTATGAAGAGAATGAAGCACAATCTATCATCGATCACCAATTTGGCACCGAATTCAAAAACATTAGTTACATCGACCAAGACAATACATACTCTTTTGTCTATCTAACACCTGAAACAAAAATGTCTTTTCTACGAAATCTCTTACTCTCAAATGATAAGATCGAAGAAATGAAAGATTCAATCAAACTCAAACTAGATTCGTCTAAAAAAGAACTTATCTCACACGATTCGAAAATAGCTATCATTACTCCTCTATTTAAGTCTCTTACCTACACTGAAAATTTTTGCAAGATTAAAAAGGTAATCACAATCGAAAATTATTCTGAAACATTGCAAACATTACTAAACAATCTTGACGTCTCCAAAAAAAATAAAACCAAACTATCCATGAAATTATCAAAACTAGATTCAGATTACAAAAAATACATGGACCAAAAAGTATTGTCGCAAAAAAAAATAGAAATTGAATCCGAACTAAATCTCTACAACATCTCAGAACTGAAAAAAAGTCTGCATCTTTTACAATCTCAAAAAAATGAATTTGATAAAAATCAAACGTCTATTGAAAAACAAAAACAGCATGCAAACGACCTCATTGAAAAAGAAAAACTTTCCATCGAACCAAAAGATTTCAGCTTAATTCCTACTCTTGAAAAAATTGTCAATATCTATCAATCCATTTCAAATCTGGAAGACAAAATCGGAGACGTCGATGAACTCACATCCTTAAAATCCAGTTTAATGGATGAAATACAACATATGTCTGACCAAACATACGAATGCCCTTCTTGCGAAACGAATTTGAAATTGGAACAAGGAAAATTGGTGAAAACAGATGCATGTATCAAAGTATCAAAAGAAGAAATTTTGAAGAAACAAAAACAATTGGAAAAAACTCAAAAAGAATTAACTTTACTCGAAAAATATAATGAAGAATACAACATTTTATTTGACAAATTCGAACTTTTAGTCAAACAAACGTCTTACGATACAGATACAGACTTTGGTCCAATCTTATCGTCTCTCAAAAAAGAAGAACGAGCCCATTCTATGCTCGTTTCAAAAATCGCTGAACTTGATAAAAGAATCGAGTCCTACAAATTCGACGCTATCTCCGAAATTTCTATCGACATTTATGAAATCATTGAAAAAATCGCAATTTGTAAAGATTCCATTAAAAGATACAATGATCTCCAAGAACGTCTTTTATGTATGCAATTTGATACTTTGATGGATCCAAGTGATACCCTACAAGAAACCAAAGACCAAATTATCTGCTTTGAACAAAAAATCGAGGACTACGAAACTTCTGTCAAACAACTGAATTCCTGGAAACAAATTCACGATACAAACACAAAGTACACCGAATTAACTGAATCCATCCGAATCAGTAAAGACGCCAAAGACTATCTGATGGATGAAATCAAATGTTATGAAAAATTACTTTATTTTGTCAAAGAGGCAGAAACACGATCCATTTTTGATTTTATTGATAGTTTAAATCAACACGCCAACATGTACATCGAAGACTTTTTTCCGGACGAAGATATACGCGTAAATCTTGTCACCAACAAAGAATTGAAATCGGGTAAAGATAAGATCGGCTTATTTTTTGAAGTTCAATATCATACTATTAAAGGTGATCTGGACTTTTTATCAGGTGGACAACGTGATCGTATCAATCTGGCGTTTACACTCGCTTTCTCTGAATTGGTTCAAAGCCGCATTTTATTGTTAGATGAATGCATTTCTTCTTTGGACAGCGAAACTTCTGATACGGTAATTGAAACGCTCAAAGAAAAATACAAAGGAAAATTGATACTTTGTGTAGCACATCAAGTCAATACTGGCGCGTTCGACCAAGTTGTTACAATTTAATTTTTCATGTAATAAATGAGTTTTTTGATTCATATGATAACTTATTTATTCAGTGCACCTATCGCCAAAGTTGCATCCGGATACTTAGTTTCGTATGCAGGAATAACACCAGCTTTCGTCCCTGTATGCATCGAAATGACTTCATATGCAATGGTTCGTCCAGTGAATTATTTGTTTGTTCACCCCTTCATGAACTACATTTCAAAAAATTTAAAATTGATTACTTTTAAAAAAACTCAAGAAAATAAAGATGACTTTATACTTATCTCAGAAATATCCTCATGATCGTGATTCTAGAATTTCTTTTGATGAAGCAACTCATACCTACAAAATCGATGGGTCAAGTGAAGGAATAATTAGTGTCACAACTTTAATTCACCACCATTTTCCGCAATTTAATGCAGATGATGTCATTAAAAAGATGCGCAATAGTAAAAACGGTCTTTCAGAAAAATATAAGGGTATGACAGACCAAGAAATTAAATCATTGTGGAATGAAAACGGGAAATCGGCGAGCGGCAAAGGCACGAAAATGCATAAATCGATCGAATTGTTTTACAATGACGATATGGAATACATGTACGAAACACCCGACCCCGAATTTCTTCACTTTTTGGCATTTCATGAAACGGTAAAACGCCGTTTGACGCCGTACCGAACCGAATGGAGCATTTTCCGAAGCGATCTGAAATTGGCGGGACAGCTGGATATGTTGTACAGCATCAACGGCGAAGAAGGTAAATACGCCTTGTACGATTGGAAACGGAGCAAGGAAATCAAGATGGAAAATAAATTCGAGAAGGGTTTAGGACCATTTCAACTAGATAATTGCAATTTCAATCATTACTCAATCCAACTGAACATTTACAAGAGGATTCTAGAGACACTTTACGGTCTTTCTATTGTAGAAATGGTTCTGGTAATCTTATATCCAGAAAATGAAACGTTTCAGTTATTCAATGTTAAGGAAATGAAAAGTGAGATCGATTACATCATCAATGAAAGAAAAAAAGAACTTTAAAATTTTTTTAATTATAAATGATAATCATTTATATTTTATTACCATTATTTATCATTGTTTTTGGATGGATCGCTTATCAAAAAACAATCACAGAATTATACACCCCATCTAAAAATATGCAAAATGTGATACCATCTATCCTGACCTACAACATTCAAAAATTTCCGTGGTCTTTCAAAACTCTGAAAACAATTGCTGAAATGGACAATCATTCCATTATTCTTATCCAGGAATGTTACGATGAACTTTTTTCTTCTCTGGAATCTTATTTTCCGCACTACTACATCTGTCGCAGTAAAATGAAAGGGGTAACAATTGTAAACAGCGGACTGGTCATCTTATCCAAATACCCCATCGTGAATTACAAATTCGTACCGTACGTCAACTACAATGCAAAAACGCTCGACTGTCTCACCGAAAAGGGATTTTTAACAGCGACCATGGATATAAACGGTAAACCTTTAACAGTTATCAATACACATCTACAATCGTGTGACCACGAACGTTACGACCAACACGCGTTTTTGCAATTGAAGGAATTATTGAAATACGCCGAAAAATTGGATACCTACATTATTGGCGGCGATTTCAATATTGATATTGAAGATCTGAAAACGCGTCATCGGTTGCAAGTTTTTTACCCATCTGAGCCGACCATTTACATTGATTTCAAAACCAGTAAATCACAATCAAGTCCAGCAAAAGGGTACGACGGATTGGTGTTTGATTATTTTATTACATGTGGAAATGTAAGAATGGATCCTGTAACTATCCAGAGTCCATATAGCGATCATAATCCGGTAAGTAGCAAGATTGAATTGGAATTTTAATTTTTTGGTGTAATAAATGATTGTCGTTTATTTACTTTTTTTAATTCTACTTTTTATTGTTTTGGTGCAACATTTCAGACTTTTAGGATTCATCTTCTTTCTTGCACTTTTCAACATCTTCCAATTTTTTTATGATAAAAAATGTAATTTTTACAAGAATAATCCGGATATTCCTCGTTACGATAAAGAGCAACTTTACAAAGAACTTCAACATGGTGATATTGTCAATAATCTTGATTTTACTAGCGAATACAAACCTATCAGATATTTTAATTTTCGTTTATCACATTTGATGATGATTGTTGAAGAAAATGGTGAAAAGTATGTAATTGATTTTTTGCCATATTGCATCAATGATAAACGTATTTTACGACTAGAAATGGTCGATGATATTTTTTCGGGAGGAGAAAAAAAATGGTACGTTACTAAAACTCCTTTGCTAGAATATTTATTAAATTCTAATGTACAAGTAATGAGAATACTTCGAAGTCCTGTAAACAAAACATACATCATACCAGAAACTTTATTCATTGATCTATATTTTAAAAAAGTAACTTATTGTACTTTACTTACAGGTGATATTTTACTGCATAATAACATTATTAAAACAAATAAACTATTTAGACATCGACCTTCTGACATTATTGACCAATTACAAGAAAATGGCTACGAATCATTTTTATTAATTTTCATTAAATAAAATGGGCTGGAAAAAAAATGAATCTTTGTCTACGTCCTCTACTTCATTTAAAGAATGTTTTACAATACTTTTAAGAGACTATAAAGACAATCATGATTGTTATTTTAACACAGATAATTATGATGAAATTGAAGCTGAAATTAATTTTTTGAAAAACGATGATGATATGTACAAACCTCTTTTTACATCGGTTGAAATAGTTGATAAAGATGGTGTAAAAATTCCATACTCTACAGAAGAACGTTTACACCATCTTAAATCTGCCATAAAAAATATGAAAGATGATGCAACATTTGTGATGTCTGATGTCGAAATGCCTCCAAAATATTTTTATTATACTTACTCTTACATTAAAATTCTTACTATTTTTTGTCTATTATTAATATTGTTCATGAAAAATATTAAATTGAAACTATTTTTTTTAACCTTATTATTCTTTATGTATTTTTTTCTTTAATCTAGAAAATTTGTCAAGTACAATTTCTCCAGTATAATTCTTTCCCCCTTTCTGTACTTTACAACAGGAGATTCTTTTCCTTTATGTATACTTATAATAGGAATAAAATACAGATGATTCCAATATATTTTTTCTAAATACAAAAAAGGGCCCTTTTCTGCTTCTAATATACTTAATTTGTAATTGTTATGTTGTAAGATATACTGACAAGCTATATGCATTGTTAAATATGAAAAATAATAGGATGGTATTCCTTGAAAATCTGTAGTTTGTTTAATCGAGTTTACATAGCTTTCAATCGTTTCATAATTGTTCATACTGTAAAAAACGTCTTTCCAGTCATTCATAAAATTGGATTTTGGTACACATGCCAAAAACCAATTTTCTATTACAGGAAAAGTCTTTGTAAATGCATTTATTTTATACCCTACAAATTCGGAATTTTCATTAAATTGATAAGCATGAATCCAGTCTAATGATTGATTCAAGTAAATGCTTGCATCTAACCATATACCACCGTATTCTGCCAATACATAGATACGAATAAAGTCGGATTTCTGTTGTTGGGTATTTGCAAAACGCAATTGATTGATATCAAATGGAATGTATTGTTGTAAATTCTCTTTTGATAATACTACAATAGTATATCCTGGATTATGTCTTTTCCAAGACTCAATACATTTACTAACCAGTGGTGGAAAATCTCCATCATGCCAATAGGTATAAATAACATTCGGAATTTTACTACTTTTTCTTTCTTTATACTTATTGTACTCTGGAAATTTTTGGTTTGAAATTGATCTTGAAATGTAACAAACCATAAAAATGTAGTATAATACTAAAATTACTAAAATTAACTTCATTTTATTAAAATGTTTTTTTTAATAAAATGAATATTTTTTCAATACCAGTGTATTACATTAGTTTTAATGTAAAACCTGATCTTGAAAAAAAATTAAAAGATGTAGGATTTACCAATGTAAACTTTTTCAAAGCAATCAATGGAAAACAATTTGAACCAAAAAAGTTGAGAAGAGATAACATAATTAGCATACGTAGTTACAATGATATTATTTCTAATAGAAATGAAGTTAGCGGTATTCCTTCGCTTGGTGCAATTGGATGTACATTAAGTCACTATGAACTATGGAAAAAGTGTATGAATGAATTTAATAATATTATTATTCTTGAAGATGATGTTAACATAGATAGATCTCTTACTCACACAGAAATTTCTATTATAAGAGAATCACTTTTAAAAAAAAATGGAGGATTTGTATCACCCATGACTACTTTTAAAAATTCTAATTGGGGAACAAAATTTTGGGGAGCTCATTTTTATATCTGTTCTAAAGAACTATGTAAAAAATTAGTTGAAAACACATTTCCTATCGATGTACAGGTAGAACCGTACATGACAAATCTTTTAGATTTGAATCAAATTAATTTAACATTTCTACCAATCTATGGACAAAAAATCCACTATTCGTCAATACAAGATTTATGTATCAAATGTGTAATGCCAAATTCAAAATGGTTTTATGTCATCTCCTTTTTATTGATATGTATCCTAATTTACCTCTGCGTAAAATGTTTTAAGAGATGTTTTGGAAATAAATGTGGAATGTAGAAAATTTTTAATCAGAAACGTTAAAAATTTCACCACGGATATGACGATCTTCTTGCATTGATAACATGTTTTCCCTTGTCATATATTACACAACATAGACCGTATCGGTCAAGTTTTTTGCATAGAGTAGAATCCGAACATTTTTCATTCAAAAAATAGTATTGTACGTTTTTACTCTTGTTTACACCATACTTTACATCCGTACCCAAATCCAATTCAACTTGGTATTGGAAATCCTTGCAGAAATCATGGTAAAGAAAAGGATTACCTGTCCTCACTATATAATAAATCAATGATAAAAATAATGGTTGTCTTGCCGGTGTTGAAATCAATCCTTGTGTAATATGATCACGACTATATGAAATGACACTGTAAATAGTGTTTTTATCTGGAAAAAGTTCTCTTACAGGTACCATTAATTCCTTATGTATGTCCATATAAACTCCACCATAAACGTAAAGTAAACAATAACGCAATAAATCAGCCTTGTGTGCACCTAGTTTTAAAATCTTGAATGTATGTAAAACTTCTGGTTGATAATACTCTTTTAAAAATACTTCAGCTTCATTGTCATCCAAAATAATATGAGTATATTCAGGAGCATATGTCTCAATATTTTCGTACACCTCTTTTGGTATTTTCTTCTTATCAAGGTACGTCTGGAAAAATTTAGGTTTTGTTTCAGATAAATAATCTGTCTTTTTTAAAAGATGTTTTGTTGTCGGATAAATATCATTATAATGTCCTCTATTAAATCTGTAATAATTTACAATTGAATTAAAGTATTTAAGCGGATTAAACATTTTAAAAAATTTTTTTAGTAAATATTGAATTTGTGTTGTTACACTCGTATCTATCCTTTCTCCGTCTGATATTTTTTGAAAAAATTCACTATTATCTTCCTTGTTTTTAGATAAACCGCTATGCAAATGTAAAATGAATGTATCACTTATTGGTGAGCCTATATTCATCAAAAATATTTTATCAAGTGAACAACATTTTTTTTCATACACAGAAAAAAGTAATTCATTCATTATACCCTGTTCGTAGCATTCTCCCGACCAGCCACCATTTAATTTATACTCTATCTTTCCATCTACATTTTCGATGCATTTTTCTCTCGAAGTATAGGTCTTTATACAATCATTCAGAAACTTATTTCCATCTTCGTCATTCTTGATAATAAAAACCCCAGCATTGTACCTATCTGTAGCAGGATAATCCAAACCAATGTATATGCTTTTATCATCTTGATTTATGATATATTCCAAAGGTATTTCTGGATGACATATCATCGTATCGCTATCCATCCACATCACATATTCATTCGTTTTATCCTGTAGCAATTCCAAAACAAGTTGAATTTTTGACCAATAAATCGGCAAATTTAATTTATTGTTATACTCTTTCAAAAATAAATATTCATAACCATGTTTTTGTGCATAGTCTGATACATTTTTATTATGTAAAGTTAACAATTCCATATCTCTTGTTTCAAGTGTAACAATTTTTATCTTTTTTTTTTGAATGTATGTCTCTTTTAGACTTTGTTTTATCACATCCAATTTATTTTTCATAGATTCTGTATCTAAATTTAGACTAGAAAATTGTAGTATTAAATAAGTTAATAGAATCGCTATAATAATGATAGCAATTTTTTTCATTTATTACTAGATTTTTTTTTGATTAAAATTGAATTTTGTAATTCAAAAAAAAGTAAATAAAAAATGAAATGTGAATCTTGTAAAAAAAATGAAACCTGTTTTTATGACGGAATTTGGTCTTATTGCGAAGAATGTGTCAAAACAAAAGAAATAGATAAGAATATCCATGAATCTGAACTCGTAGAATGGGATTACTGTGAATATTGTAAAAACATTGTTCGAATGGAAGATTTTATTGGTCCTTGCGAAATATTGATGGCATGCAAACAACGAACAAAAAACGGGTTCACTCATCTATGCAAAGAGTGTGCTACAAAACATGACAGTACTGTATCAGAATCAAAAACGTTGACTTCTTGTATGCTTTGCACATCCTACCTAAAAAAAATAAGAAAATAATTTACCATTTAATAAAATGAAAAACTCATTTTATTCTGAACCATTTCAAAAAAAAGTTAAACAAGGTTTCTTTTCATTACTACAAGAAATCGGGTTTGAACTTGATAAAGATCTCGGACTAGTTCAAACCAAAATTATTTCTTTCCCAGAGATAGACTATTACAAAATGTTGGTTTTTCTAAACAAAAACAATTTAAAATCACTCGCCTATCTCTTTTTACTGATATTGTGTGTAACTCTAACTATTCCACCTAAATTGCTCAAATTTTTTAATCTACCCATCATTGAACCGATCCCATCCGAACCAACCAAATTTAATGCATTGACGTACAATGGAAACAGTTGTTATCTAGACAGTACCCTATTGTGTCTCTTGTTGACACCCAACGAATTGGTGGAAAAGTACATTTTGAATGAAAGTGAAATTTTGTATCCCTGTAATCCCACTAAATCTGTTGAAAAAAATGCAAAGTATCTTCAAAAAATTAGAAATGAATTGATTAAAATCGATTCATTTTTTCACAGTACAAAAACAAAAACGAAAAATTGCAAAAAATTTAGAAAATCTATCCGTAAATGTCTAACCGAATTCCACACGAAGAAAACACAAGATGCAGGTGAATTCTTGCAATTCTTGTTTCGGATTTTCAGTATGGAATTCATTTCAAAACAAATCACTTACACGTACGGCAGTAACAACATGGTAGACTTTTTTCAAACATCAACAACAATAGATACATCTTCGCCTATCATCATCATTTCTACCTCCGTTTTGGAATATCTTGACGACCGCGATTATACAATCACAGAATTCGTGAAACAAAAAGATGTCTCGTCTTTGGAGGGGTGGAAGTACAACCATAAAATCCAGATTGTCAAACGGATTCCGGATAAATTAGCCATCTTTTATGTAAATAGAAAAGGCATAACATTCAACAAAACAAAAATCTACCCCGCTGAAACTTTATTCACACCAAATTATTCTCATCTAGATTTGACTGGAATTGTTATTCATCACAATGATTTTGAGCACTATACAGCAATTGTAAAAAATGGAAATTCGTGGTACAATTACAACGATATAGGCACAAAAATCGTGTTGATTGGAACATACAACGACATGATTGAAAAATCCAAAAAAGACATGTCAGAAAAAAAACCAAACCCAATCACACACGGAACACTCTATTTTTATTCTTAATGTATAACGCAAATATTTGTAAAGATCAATTATTTGCTATTCCATATTTATTATTAATCTAAATTAGTTTAACATTTTAATCCAAACATCTGGTGTAAATTTGGAATCGAGATTTAGATAAAATCCAATTTCTTCGGCACTTTTTCTGTTACTCATTTTAGGTTTGCTTGGAATTTCACGTCCATAAAAATCTTTGTACGCCATTTTTGAAAATTCGACGTTCAGTTTTTTCATAGAGTCAATCAATTCTTTCACAGTTTTACCTGGTTTTAAATTATCTTTCAATTCTTCGTACAATTCTTTAATATTCATGTACGGACGTTTTGTGATTTTGTCACGAAGACCTTTTTGAAGAACAGTATCTGCCATCATGGCTTGTACCAGATTTTTACAGAATTGATTGTGATCGTCGTCTGCGTGAAAAGGTAATGAATGATTCGCGATTCTGAAAATCTGGTTAATCATTTCATTATGTTTTTCAATATGAGTCACATCTTCTAAATCGTCAATCGGGAGATCGTATACTTCAAACATCACGTTCATATTGAACGTCATTTCTGTATCATTGGTAATAATATCAAGTATGGATTTGATTCGATGTTGACCATTCACAATTCGACATTGTTTCTTACAGTCACGAATGACTTGAATTGTGCCCATTAAATGTGGATTTGTTTGGAGTTTTACACATGTAATAATGTCATTTTTATGATTTTCGTCAATTTTTCGATTGAAACTCCACGTATGTAAATAGGGAGCAATTTCTCGGACAGATTTCCAGTAATAATTAACAGGTCCATTTTGTGTCTTTTGTGTCGCAATAGGATCTGCAAAAATATCATAATCTGATTCAGATTCGTTATCTGATTCTGAATCAGACTCAACTTTAGGTTTTGAGAAAAGCCAAGACATTTTACACCTAATTCAATTTTAAGATTTATAATTCAATTTTAAGATTTTTATTACCAATTTATTCTCTTACTAAACATGTTATTTTTTTCGCTTTTAGTGCACCAAACTTTCAATCTCAAAATTAAAATTGAATTTTTAATCTAAAAGAAAGAACTAAAATAAAATGTTCAAATCAAAGAAAGTGAAAGTAGTGAGCCAAGTCGAGAATCCAATGGAACAATTAAAAATGATGATGGCACCACCAGAAAACGCTGAGCGTGAAAAAAACCACATTTATTTCTATACCGACGTCAGTCAAGAAACTTGTCTCGACTTATCCCGTAAATTAAACGATTTAGGAAAAGAACTTTTAAAATTGTCAATTGATTACGACATTCCTCCCCCAAAAATCCATCTGCATATTAATACCTTGGGCGGCGATCTCTTGTCCGCATTCGGGGTCGTGGACGTTATCAAAAATTCTCGGGTACCCGTTGTATCCATCATCGAAGGCCAAAATGCATCTGCTGGAACCATCATCTCGATGGCCTGTCATGAGCGATACATTACAGAAAACTCGTTCATGTTGATTCACCAACTTTCTACAGGGATCTACGGAAAGTACGATGAAATCAAAGACGATTTTGAAAATGATACCAAATTCATGGAACGGCTTTACAAACTCTACCGAGAAAACACCAAAATGAACGATAAGAAAATCAAGGAAGTCCTAAGTCGAGATAAATGGTGGACAGCAGATGAATGCATCGCCAACGGGCTAGTAGATGGTCTCTGGGGTAGCTCGGAGCCAAAGACCAAAAAACAAAAACGCTAAAATTGAATTTCTGAATTTATAGTTTAATAAATTCAGAATGTACCCTTCCGAACCACTCTTATACGTAATGAACAAAATCGGGATTCCACACCCGTCCGAACTTCACACTGAAAGCGCTGATATTGAAAGCGAATGGATTAAAATGCCGCTTGTTTTCTCGGACAAGGAATTGTGGAAAACAGATGATAAAGTCAGTTTAGTGCGTCTTCGTCTTTACATTTACCAATACTTGAAAAAGAACAACTGTTTGAAACATACGTTTACCCCCAACGAAACGTTGAAAGTCTTAGATGAAGATATGGAGCAAATTTCATACACAAATTTAATTAAATTGGTACAGAGTCATTTGTATGACTCGTAAAACGATCGTAAAAAATAAATATTTTTACACCTTCGCACATTTAAAACGCCGATTTTATAATTAAATAAAAAATTGATATTATTTAATATAAATATATTAAAGTAAATATTAATAAAATGCCTACTATAAGTAAAATAGGTTCTACTATTATTAGCAAAATAACAAAGGCAACCAGTGGTATTAAGAACACAGATTTTACTGGTGCCATGAAAGAATTTATTACAAATATATCTAATATTCAATTAGATACAATTCCAGATTTTATCCATTGTGATAAAAAATTACATCTTACAAGACCTAAAATGCGTGAAGAAATGCGTAATAATTTAAAACCACGATTACCTTACTTTTTCAAAAAAAGAGGTTATGAAAATTATGATGAAATCAATGATTGTAGTATTGATAAGTTTGAAGAAACCATTGAAGAAGCAGTTAATATATTGGTTAAAAAACAACAAGGAATTGAAAAAATTGCTATTGATGTAGATGTAATTAATACAATTACAACACCTAATCAAAACCTCAGAACCCCACCAATAATGCCTAAAAATTATGTATCACCTTGGTCAGATAAATCGGCGTTTTAAATGTGAAAAGGTGTAAAAATATTTATAATTTTGAACGGTAGATTTTTCCTCCAATTTCAAACAATAAATCCCTATAAAAATGTTCAAACCATTCCGTTTTCTTGACATTCTTATCAATCAGTTCAATGCTCATATGATCATCGTAACAATTTATGCGAACTGAATTCAACATGAAAAAAGATTCATTTGACTTACTCATAAACACAAAGTGTATCATCCGACTCTTCAAAAAAAGTATTATTTTTTCGTACGGAATCTTTCCATCTGTTGTAAACTTCATTTTATAATGATAACATTATAAATTAGAATTTAATTCTAGAAATAAAATCGTTAATTTCATCCAGATTTTCATCAAAACTAATGTATTGTCTCATTTTATTGATACAAAATTCAATCAAATCAAACTCACTCTGCATCCCTCTCCTTCTAAAGTAATCCATGCTCCCCAAAAAAAGTTCATCAACCGTCTTGAAATACAACGTATCTTTGTAATGTACAACAAACTCGTCTCTTTTGTTTACGTGGTCCATAAATTGTATCATTAAAGATGTATTGATCAAATCCGTATAGTCCAGCGCCGCAATGTCCACCAACAAATCATAGAATATTGGTGTGATATCAACAATCATATTTCTCTTTTTCTCTCTTTCCTTTTTTCCTTTTTTTAATTTTTTAATCAGTTTTATAAAGTTAGAATTTTAATCAGTTCGTCTCTCTTTAAAATGTATGATTTAGGAATTCCTATATTTTTTGCAATGTCTTTCAATTCATTCACTTTTTTAGAGTTTAAATCGTACTCATTGTTCTTGCAAATAAATTGATTTTTGTCTTTTATTTCAAGTTTCGTAACATCAAAAGGACCACAAATACGAATCATTTTGTAACCATGTTCATTGGCACTTTTCGTCTTTTTGATTACCTTTTCCATGTCGACTTGTCTGTCGATATCAATTACAGTCGATTCTTCCTGTAATAGAAAATCGAATGGTTCAGACCATTTGGTCGTATAGTTGCAAAGTAAATCCGGAAATCTTTTCGACAATTGTTTGTAAATGTCCATTTTCTACTCTTTTTTTTTCATTTTAATTTTCAATTTTACACATCAATTAATTCCGATGTAAAATCTTCCTTTATCAAATTTGTGTATAAACCAGATAAACCTTCCGTGTAACTAAATTTTTTGGGTGTCATCCAATCTTTTCCGTACGATTCTGTTAGAAATAAATCCTCATTAGCTGGTATTAAAAAGTCTCTTCCTAGAAATGAAATTTGTTGTAGTTCAAATGGTGTATATTTCCATCTACACATTTTATTAGGTGTCTGGTTACATAAATCAAAATAGGTTGCATTCCAATAATATTCTGGAGTTTTATAATACACAAACAGATCAATACTTATCTGTAATTCTTTATGTGTAAAAGACAATTCATACCCTAATTCCGGTTTTCCAAGTTTATGCTTAAGACTAAATACTCCATTCGATAAAATATCATCAATATTTACTTTTAAATCATCACTAAAAATACCAAAATCAATATCCTCATCATGCTCTATAAATTTATTTTCTCTAACGAATCCAAGTAATGTACCACATGTTAAGAAATAGGGTTGTTTGTATTTCTTTAATATGTTATCCATATCTATCAATACTTTTGAAAATTTAATTTGTTTAGATAAAACTTTTTCTTTGTATTGCCCAAAAATAGTTTTTGTTACCCTTAAATGTCCATGTGTGTCTTCATCGTGTATAGTACTATTTAATTTTGTGTTAAGATGTGTTACAACACATGGTTCAAGTATGTAAACTTGTTTCGAAACTTGCCATAAGAAAGTATCTGTTACTCCACTTTTTTGATTCATTAAATAGTATGGATTTGCGCCACATGTTCTTAAAAATGTTTCCATGCCTTTTCGATTAATTACATATGCGCCTGAAGAATATGCAGGCTTATTTCTATCATAAAAATGAAAAGAATGTTCTTTGTATGTAGAAGATTTATTTAGTACCTGAGAATGATTGACCAATTTAATAATTTCCCAATCATCTGGAGCATTTTCAATCAACGTTTCTAAACTATAGTCCATTAAATTCATCATATCCATATAGATATCATCTTCCATGATAATAACCATTTCTTCTCCATTCTCGTACGCTATCTTTATCGCCTTCAAGTGTGATAAAGTACATCCTATCTCTGGTAATGTAAGATCGAATTGGTTGTAAAATTCGACTCCATCTACAACATCATGTTTTTTATTCTTGATTTTGTATCCATTTACAGCAGGTACTCGATAATATCTTTCGACGTTTACCATTTGTTTTTTCATCCATTCATTTCTATCTGTACTTTTATCCATATTTATGTAATAAACTGGAATTTTAATCACTTTTCTAGGAAAGATTGTATTGTATCTGTCAACATCTTTTACAAAATTTTCCAAATATTCATATAATTGTTTACTTCTTTCTTTTTTGTACATTTTAAAGAATATTAAAATTAAAACAATAATTAGAATTAGAATTAAAATAACTTTCATTTATTTAATATAAAAATAAAACAAATAATAAATGGATATCAAGAATAAAAAAATTATGTTTCTAGGGTTTGGTGCAGTCGCAAAATGTGTTCTACATTATTTTAGTCATTATTTCGTTTTTAATAAGAATAGGGTTGTTTTAGTCGACAAATCAAAAAATGCGTTTACGCCAAATCTCCGATTTAAAAAAATCGTGCTTGCAGTTGACGCTACCAATTTCACAGATTTAGTTGATTCTCTCGGTTTTAAAAGACACGATATCATCATTGATCTCACCACATCAACCGTAACCTACTATTTCATCAAAATGTGTTTGTTACGCGGTTTCCACTACATCAATACTAGCATCGAAGATGTCAATGACGCCATGTTGGGCACATCAATCGATTGTCAACAAAAAATGGTACAATCAATTGCATCTCGGTACCCGAAAAAATCCACGGTTTTAACTGAATGTGGTCAAAATCCTGGTCTAATCCAACATTACATCTTGCATGCATTCAAACAAATGCATTCCATGAAAAATAAAGGTAAATGCACCAAAAAAGCAATTCAAAAAGTAATCACCGATTTCAAAGTTGGTTCCATTTTAATGAGCGAAATTGATAACATGGTTGCCACTACACCCCTTAAACCTTCCATCATTTACAATACCTGGAGTGTCTCCGGTTACTTATTTGAAGCTACAGATAAGACTGAATTGGTTCGCGGAAAAACAAATACGTTCGTCCAGCCCTACATCGCTCCACACAAAATCAGCAATACAACAAAAATTTATGAAAAAATGTGTGACTCTGATTACGATGTCCTATTCATGAAAGAAAATGCGATGAAAACAACATTAAATTCAATTTGTCCCGTACTCACTTCTTCGGGAAATGTAGAGTTTGTTAATTATCGAGGAAAATTGATACACCACGGTGAAATATTTGAGATGGCACGTTATTTTGGCGAAAATGCGCCGTTCATGTCTTATGTCTACAAAAATAGTCCATACGTTGATCAAACAATCGAAGATTACAAAAAGAGTTTCCAGGCAGATGACGACGACATATGGCTTTACGTGAATCAAGAAAACAATTTCAAGATATTCGACGGTAAAGAAGCATCTGGACACGATAGTATCGGGTGTACCATATTTTGTGGCGAGAAAGAAGTCGAACGTATTTTCTGGTGTGGTTCGATACTAAGTAGTGCAGATGTTAGTCCGGAATACACGCCTACGATTGTTCAGGTTGCCGTAGGTGTTTTGAGCGGCCTGTCTTTTATCGTCGAACATCAAGATTTGGGGTGGATTGAACCGACTGATATAGACAATGATTACATGCTCCAAAAAAGTGTCCCTTTATTGGGAAAATTTTTCTTTAAAGAAATACCAATCGACCAATTTAAGGGTCCAATCAAATTTTAGTTTTAGTTTTAGTTTTAGTTTTAGTTTTAGTTTTTGACTTTTTCTTGAAAAGCATTTCATCTGTATAAAAATCTACATTTTCACCGCTACATTAGTCATTGAACAATAATGAACATTACATTCATTTCTATTCAATACCCTTAACCCGTGTTTAGCTCCACGGGGGAAAATATATTTTTATTTCCGTTTATTCAAGACTTTAATG
>Ga0114951_10001639_pt1 | contig 27129 bp, 39 predicted proteins | sample AM7aDNAmetaG_FD_88677 | JGI IMG/M metagenome (GOLD analysis project Ga0114951, IMG submission 88677) | Freshwater microbial communities from Finland to study Microbial Dark Matter (Phase II) - AM7a DNA metaG | ecosystem: Environmental > Aquatic > Freshwater > Lake | place: Finland: Lake Alinen... | reverse complement strand
TGATTATATGATGTCAGTAAAAAAATTCAAAGAAGAACTAGAAGAAGCTGAACTTATGTCTCAAGAAGAGGGTATAGCTATAATATGTGGACTTGAAATATCATTGTGGTATGAAGAAGCCTTACTGTTTGGGAAAGAAGCCTGTCTAGATTGGTTAGAAAGAAGAGCTTCTTTTGTAGAAGGAAACATGAGTGCAGGGGTTACTAGGTTTGATTATCTTGCAAAGTATATAAAAGAAATTAAAGAAAAATATGAATGTGCTTTAGTATTGTGTCATCCAAGTTTACATGAAGAATATAGTAAACCCCTATTTGATAATGGAATAATAGATTTATTTGACGGGTATGAGATACAAAATAGCTTTAGAAGATGGCCTCAAGATAAAATAAAATGGATGGAAACTATTATGCCTCATGCTAAACAATATAAAAATTATGATTCACACAATAAGGATAGGTTTATTGGAGAAACTAATGAAACAGAAGAATATATAGGAAACGATAAAGAACTTATAGCTTGGATAAGGGTAAAATAATGAATAAACGAACTTGTTATAATTGTGGAACTAAAATAACAAATGGTAATGTTTTATGTCTTGGTAATATTTGTGATGGTAAAAATAAATGGACACCAACAAAAGATAAGCAAAATTGTGATAATTGCAAAAATAAAAAAGACATTTGCAAAGATAAAATAGTTCCAAAAGAAAATTGGTGTGAAGCCTGGAAAATTAAGGAGTAAATAAATGAACCATATAGTATATATATCTGGCCCTTATACTTCCCCTACTAATGCCCAAAGGGATGAAAATGTAGCAAAGGCAGTAGAGATAGCTAAACACTTAGCAGTACTAGGAATCACTTCTATTGTTCCCCATAGGCTCACACATACTTGGGAAGAGGATGAAAGGTTTAAAGACTGGACAGAAAAAGAATGGTTGGAGATATGTTGTTATCCACTAATAAGGAACTGCACTGCCATGTTAATGGTAGATGGATGGCAAGAATCCAGTGGATGCCACAAAGAAATGAGTTTTATCAATACTTCTAATTTACATATGCCAATTTATCTTAATATAGATTCGTTGATTGTAGATATAATGAGAGGATAAATATATGAGACACATTGCTCCAAAAGATAAGAAGAAACTACTTCTCTTTGGTGGTTCCTTTGACCCCCCTCACTTTGGCCATATGTTTGCCCTACAAGCCGCAATTAAGGACATAAACCCTGATAAGGTACTCATAGTGCCTTGTAGGATACAACCCATTAAAGGGGCCTTAGTGGCAAGTCCAGCTCATAGAATAAAGATGTGTACAATCATGGCAAGAGAGTTTGAAAATTGTCATGTCTCGGACTATGAAATAATGAAAAGAGGAATAAACTACACCATAGAAACACTAGATGATTTTAGAGATGCATACCCTAAGTATGAAATATACTTCTTAATGGGAGACGATGAGTTCTTACAAATACATAAATGGAAAGACTACAAAAGGATACTATCAGAATATAACCTAATAATATCACAACGATACGGATTAACCAATGAAGATAAGGTAAAATATAAAGAGTATATAAAGTCTGTTAGGTTTATATCTAACTCATATCTTAACCTAGCATCAAAAGATATAAGAAAGTTATCTTCTAATGAAATGTTTATGTCCATACCAGAAAAGGTAAGGGAATATATAGAGAAAGAGGGACTTTATAAGAAATAAATCTGGGGGCTTTACAGAGTTTAAGAAAGGCATTCCAGACCTTCGTCACACTAGCGTGGTAATATGTATCAGGCATATTCTGTGCTAACCCGATTAGGGTGTGCTGTAACACGTAGAGGTCTGAAATAACACACTGCTAGCGACCACGTTTCCTGAATGCCTTGTTCAGTTTTGTCGTTGAGGTCGTCCCCAGATTTATCTTTAATAGGTCGATAGTTCAATGGTAGAATAATGGTCTCCAAAACCATTGATGTAGGTTCGACTCCTACTCGGCTTGCCAAATAAAAGGAGGAATAATGGATGCTAACTTTGAGAAATTTATGAAAACAGTACAACAAAGGGTATCCGAAAGTTTTAGTACGGACACTCCAATATTTGAAGATTGTTGGAACGCTTGCCGAGAACTTATGGACAAGCAGGTGAGGGAGCTGGTTGAAGAGAACGCCAAGCTGAAAGCAGAGGCTACAAAGTATCATCACGAATGTGTGAGATTAACTGGAGTTAGAGTTACTTTAGAGTCACAAATTGAGCAGTTGAAAGGGGAAGTAAAAGAACTAGAGAAGAAAAATAAAAAACTAAAGGAAAAATTATGGCATGCCTTAATGTAATATAGGCTTGCCAAATATAGGAGCAACATATGTCAGAAAAAGATTATGAAATTAAGATAGGAGAATTAAATATAAAACTAATCCTAGCTATGGCAATGATTGAAGAACTTTATGGTTATTTAAATGATAAGTGTTGCGGTGAATGGAGCGAATGCTCTAAGTGGGAAACTGGAAAAAATTGTAAAGTATTCCCCGTTCTTAAAAAAGCAGAGTCTTTATTACATGAAAGACATATATCATTAGTACAAAATACTAGGTTTGATAATCCTACTTGTAAGTCTTGCAAATATGAAAAATCTTGTCCACAATTTCCGCCAACAGGTTGTAATTTTATACAAGATGGTAATGTAATTTTCCCTAAATATGTAAAGAAATTATCAATGGAGAAATAATATGAATACATTTTTTGATATTATAGCCTTTCTTATTATTGCTACCTTTGTATTAGCAATAACAATTGGATTAGGCTATTTAGTTTATAATAATTGGTACATAACTAAATGTATTTTAATAATTATTGTTCCTTTGGCTTTAATATTGTGGGCTCAAGATAGATTAATGGGAGATTATATAGCATGAATAAAATATTAAAAAAATTGTGGTGCTATGTGTTTGGACATAAAGAAGATTGGGATTATGGAGACAAATATGAACACTTTTGTTCTAGATGTGGGTATAGATTTAAAGATAGTGGTGGATGGAATTAATGCGGAGGTAGTTTAATGTTAAAACAAGACCCCATCCAGGGTCTAGATAGTGGTTCAATTCCAACTTCTCCGCTCCAATTAAGAGTAGAGATATGTACATTTAATGATATAAGACATATCTTTGAACAGTACCATTACAAACGTGGACATATGGGTGGAGGGATAAGCTTCTGCTTAAAGGCCATATATAATGACAACGTATTGGCTGGAGTAGTAGTAGGAAACCCCAGACATCGAAATAAGTATGGGGATAAGTGTGTCGAGATAAGACGAATGGCTTGTGTAGATGAACTACCTAAGAACAGCGAGAGCTGGCTCTTATCTAAAACACTATGGTATATCAAAAAGAATACTGATACAACAAGAGTAATATCTTATTCAGACCAATCAGTAGGACATAAGGGTACTATATATAAGGCAGCCAACTTTAAACTAATAGGTGAAACCTCACCTTCAAAGCATGTAATGTGGCAAGGTAGACTCTATCATCCTAGGAGTCTCACTATTGATAGACCTTATAGCTATAAGATGAGAAAAGGATTACTGACAGGAGAAACTAAAATCATAACGGGGGAAACTAAATTAATATTTGAGTACATTATTAAAAGATGACAGGAGAAAACAATGAAAAAGAAACAGGCCCAAAAAAGCTCTGTTGACAAGGTTGATTTGCAGCTGGAAACTCCGCTAGACACAAAAGAAATCAAGGAGATAGCAGAGATTATCTTTTACGACCACATCACTAGCGATAAGGATATACTAAGGTTCTTTTTGCATAGGTATGGACTAAAAGAAAGTGAAGTAAAAGACCTTCTTAAGATAAGAAAAAACATTATCAAAGAAAGCACAGAAAGATAAAACTTGCATTTTTTTATGTTTGGTGGTATAATAGGCAACAAAGGGGAATTTTAATATGGCATCAATCAAAGAATTAAGACCAGAAATAATTAACATAATTAAAAACTATAGACTGTCACCAGTTTTAGAGGCTGTACTATGGAAGAAACAATATGGTATAACAGAAAAACTATATGGAACCGATATACCTAAACGATATATAGTGACTCGAATAGACGAGCTAGGAATATCATGGGGAAGACCCATTAATAAATGCGGAGTTCAAGGGGCCGAAATATGTATAGGAGCAGAACCTAATGCCCTATATGAGCACGATGAAGGTCTAATGTATTGGGAAATATGCTCAGATAACCATAACTTAAATGATAAAATAAACCATATAGTTAAAATATATAAGGCGCATTCATAATGGATAAGCGTATAGAAAATAGTTTTAAGAAGATAAAGGAAGAGATTATGGGAAGCTCTGCCTTACAAATAGCCTGTATAAAGGCCCATGATTCTTTATTCCCCCCTACCCATAAATTAAATAATAAAGACATTTCTCTAATGATATCAATGGTTTTAGATGAGGAAAAATCTTACACCTCTATCCCTGAGTTCAAAAACTCTCCACCCATTGGTCTATCTATTTTATATCTTAAGTCCTATATAAATGACATACTTATCCCCCTACACCCTAAGTTTAATGGGGGAAATAGGAATGCAATTAAAGAAGAAATATTAAATATCCTCCCAGAGTATGATAAACTATCTATGAGTGAGATAGAGATGCTTTCTGAAAGGGAATCCGAATATATGGAAATGGCTATTTCCTTTAAGGAAGAACTATACGGGGAGAAACTGGATTGGTCAATACTAGAAATGTCTGGCTGCCCAACACCACAGGAGAAAACTACATGATACTAGGAGTATTTTTACTATTGAATGTACTTTACATGATATACTGTTATAGTAGCTATAATTTCTACAATGATTTCTCTATACTTAAAACGGGGATATTTTTTGTTGTCCCTGTACTAAGTTTTATAATATCAATAGTAGCATTAGTAAAAACGAAAATAAAAACAGGAGGTATAACATATCCGATTGGTTATGAAGAGCTTACTGAAACACCTTATGCGACCCCACAAGAAAAACCTAGGGCACAAAGTGATACAGAAAGTCTTTTTGATTATAAAATAAGAGAATCTTATGTCGACGACAAATCCTTATTCTCTTAAAGGAGTATAAATGACAAATATAATAAAATTAATTTGCTTAATAGTTTTTTTAACGACAATGTCTTGTTCTCAAAAAGAGAACAAGGTAGAATATAAAATGCCAAATGAATGTGCAATGTTTGAACCAAGGTTAATAGCTGCTGTAATAGAGGTTGAATCTGGTGGAAATATGTTTGCTAAAGGAGATAGCGGTAAATCTCTAGGACTAATGCAGGTGAAAGTAACTACTGCACAAGTAATGGGGTTCACTGGACCTAAACTTGTTCTACATAATACAGATATAAACCTTAAATATGGATGTATGTATCTATATGATATGTATCTTAAAAGTAACCGCAATATATATGTAGCATTAGATTGCTACAGTAGGGGACCACAAAGAGTAAAGTTGTCTCCTTATCATGGAAAATGGGAAAAACATCCCTATGTGGGAAGGATAATTAAAGCTGTAAATTCTCATTAAGGGGTAGAGATACGAGACAAAGGGGGATACTGTAATGGAAAGCTTGATACTAATTATATTCTTATTGCTATCGTCTATCTGCTTTATAGCCTTTCTTTTGATGGGCTTTTGGTTATTGGCTATATGTTTTGCATTTGTTGTTATAATTAACTATGCAATCTTTGGTCCTATATCGGGAATACTTCTTAGTATAATATACTTATTAATAGTTTGTTATAGAAATGATAATACTGATTATTCTGTCAAGGCAATAAAGCCTAAGGAAAGACCTACTGCAGAAAGTGTGGTAAAAAACAACTACTCAGCTTTCATAACATCTTTTATAGAAACTAAAAGAAAGAACCCCACTATGTCTGATAGCACTGCTTGGACTATATCCATATCTGAACAACTAGCTAAACTAAAAATAGAATATGATATAGAATTTTTTCTTAGCATGAGACAACAACTAAAGAAAATGGAGAGAGTAGATGAAGGAAAAGAATGATAAAGAACAGGGGAATAAGGAAACTGAAACAACAGAAGCTATTGTTTTTATTAAAAAGAATGATAGGATAAACAAAACCTGGGAATGTTATACTCTAAATAAAAATGCTCTATGGGGATACATGGTAGAGAATATTTGGAGAAAGACAAAGAACTAAGGGGAAAAATATGATAACAATAGAAAAATTGGCCAGTAACATTTTTAATAAATGGAACAGCTATTTTACTAGTAATAAAAAAGCAATGGATAATATTGAAAATGAGTTTGATTCTTTATTTGGAGACTTCTATTCTAATGAGATACCATTTGATATAGCTACAGACTATCTATCTCTTGCAATCAAAGCAGCTCTACCTTCAACAAAAACAGTTAAATCCCTATATATGAATAGACATATCGCTCAATATGGAACAACAGAATTAGAATGGGCAGATGAATGGAAAGAAAAGATAAAAAAGAAAGCAACACAAATATTCTATGAATACTATACAACAGATGGAAAACGAAAAAACCATACTGAAGAAGAAGAAATGGTAGGCTCTCTTTCTAAAGAAGACTATGATAAGTCTATGAGATATATAAATAGTATCCCTACCTTACCTAAAATTAATCCAATGTCTATTCTTATAGATGCTGACCCAGAAGAATTAGAAAGATACATAACTCAACTTGAGAAAGAAATAGAAGATGAAAAGAGGGAGAAAAATAATGCCTAAGTACACAGAGAAAGAACTTAATAAGTTGTTTGGTATAGAAGCAGAAACTTCTCACTTTAATATAACACCAACCGACTTAACAAATACTGCCTCTAAAGAATCTATCCTTGCTATGGTAAAAAATATTGGAAGATATAAAACTATGCTTTCACAAAAATTAACTTTTATTAATCCAGTCTTGTCCGCACACATACCTTTTACATTAGAAAATCTATATCTAATATGTGCTTTTTCAGGGTCAGGAAAGTGTTTTAAAATAGATACTCCTGTGCTTATGTATGATGGCAGCATTAAAATGGTACAAGATGTTATGGTTGGGGATAAAGTAATGGGGGCAGACTCTACTCCAAGAACAGTTATGTCTCTTGGAAGGGGACAAGACACAATGTATGATGTAGTTCCAACAAAGGGAGATACATACACCGTAAACTCAGAGCACATATTGTCTCTAAGGCTAATACCAAAAAGAAAAATATTTAAAGAGTTAGAACAAGGTAGTATTATAAACATGCCAATAAAAAAGTTTATTTCATTAAGGTCAATGAAAAGTGTTTATTGTGGATATAGAGTAGGAGTTGAATATAGCAAACAGGATATAGAAATAGACCCATACTTCGTAGGTTATTGGTTAGGCGATGGATCGTCTCGTGGTACAGGAATCACTACTATGGATAAAGAAGTAGTAGATTATTTATATAACTTTACTGCCAAGATTAGCGAAACTGCAAAAAATCCTTTATCTGTTAGGGTTAATGCAAAAAAGAACAATAAAGCCTCTACATATACAATAACAATTACTAATATTGGAAGTGGAATAGGCTCAAACTCTTTACTATCTAGTCTACAAAACTATAATCTTATAAACAATAAGCATATACCAAAAGAGTATCTAATAAACAGCAGAAAAAATAGGCTCAAATTACTAGCTGGTATTATAGATTCAGATGGTTCATATGATAGCAATGGCTGTGTAGATATGATATTCAAAAATCAAAAACTAGCTAACGATATAGTTTATCTTTGTCGTTCTTTGGGTTTTGCAGCTTACATAAAAAAATGTAATAAAACGTGTTGCAACAATGGAAAGATTGGGGAGTATTATAGAATTACTCTTTCTGGGGACCTTAGTTTAATCCCAACTATTATCTCAAGAAAAAAGATGAAGCCAAGACGACAAATTAAAAATGTTCTTAATGTTGGTATAAAGGTGATAGAAAAGGGAATAGACAACTACTATGGTTTTACAGTAGATGGGGATCATAGGTTTTTACTAGGAGATTTTACTGTTGTACACAATAGCTCATGCGCAGCAAACATAACCTATCCACTATGGCAAGAGGGAAAAAGGGTTCTTGTTATATCAAATGAGGAATCAAAACAGGATGTCTATTTAAGAATTGCATGCTTACACTTAGGCCATGACTTTAATAGTTATAAAAAGGGGAACCTTCCTCTTACTGAATTACTAGAAGCCGTTAAACTATTTGAAGACATAAGCAAATATGTGCATGTATTTGATATAGGTGAAAAGGATGGGGCTAGCTCTAAGCTTGAAGGTATCAAAGAAATACTAGAGGCAGCCAAAGATGAAAATTATTCCTGTATTCTTATAGACTACTGGCAGAACATAAGGGCCTCCATAGAAAGCCCCGATAAGGGAAAGTTTGCAGTACTAGATGAACTTAGGTCTTACTTTATGGAATATATAAAAGTTAATCCAATCCCTCTTGTAGTATTTGCTCAGCTGCATAGTATAGGCAAAAGACAGAATAAGGATTTAGATAGTCGAATCAAAGATGCTCCCACTATCTATGAGGCAGCTACAGTAGTACTAGAAATGGTAGCTGACTTTAAGAAACGAGTAACTCACTTTGCTATTAAGAAGGACAGATTTGGACTTCAAGGATTTAAGATAACACTAGGATATGATAGGGGAAGGTTTGTAGAGATAACGGATGACTTTACTAAGAGTGTAAATGACAAGGAAATAGATAGACTTACGGGTGACGAAAATGATAGCAACTACTCAAAATACTTGCAAAGAAGTGATGATATAGAAGATGAACAATTAAAGGAAGCAAGGGGTAAAAAATGAGAAAATTTTTTATGATGTTGTGTTTATCATACGGTGCAGAAAGTATGATTTGGGCTGTTAATTATGGCAAATGGTATCTTTTCCTATTGCCCAATTTTTTCTTCTGGATAGCTATAGAACTTATCACGGAAAAAATAGAGGTAAAAAAGAATTGAAAATAACATGGCAAAGAATACTGGGAGCCTTATGGCTTTCTATAGTATTTCTTGGTTTTATTTATAGTATATCTACTTTAATTAAGTCCTTGCGTTGGTGGGGTATTCCTATATTATGGGCAATTTCAATTGCTAGCATACCATTAACTACTTTTGCAGGCAGGCATGTTTACTGGGGAGGTAAAAAATAATTGAAAACAAACTTTAAAAAAAGATTAATACTATCTACTGAAGATAGACAAATGTTATTTATCTTATTTGAACATGATAAAACATTAGCAGAAATCTCTAAGATACAAGCTTATAAGGATATCTTCTTAAGGGTACTAAAGGAAAACCCAAAGAAAGATATTAAAAAGTTTATGAAGTATCTTCATAAGTATTCTAAGATAAGAATATTAATGCCTAGTAACATACCTCTACTAGAAGTAGATGAGATATGAGGGTGCCTAGAGATATAACAGAGATTAATAAACTTAGAAAGATATCAGGTCTTCCTTTACTAAAACCGGGTATATCTAAATGTATAAGGTGTGGAAAAGAGATAGAGTCTAATGATAGGATAGGGAATAGAATCTGTGGAGCATGTAGATATAGAAACAAACATACCTATACAATAGACCCACAGGATAGTCCTCTAAACAATCAACCTAAATAGGGTGAAGAAATATGGCAGGAAATCTATCTTATTGTCCTTTATGTAAACGAAGGCGTAAGACTGCATACTGGAATTATGATGAAGAAAAAAACATATGGATGCATTGTTGTGCCTGTAATGCTACATATACTCTAGCAGCTTTAACTAAGCGTGTGGGGATAAAGGTTGCTATGAAGTATCTGGATAGAATAAAGAACAACATCATACAGCCCTCTGACACCGCCTCGGACTCGCTACAGCGTATCGCATGGCCAGCTGATTACATTAGTATCAATAGCACTATAGCTAAAGAAGGGCAAGACTACATACTATCTAGAGGACTATCTCTAGAAGGACAACTCTATTATGATAAAGAGATAAATGGAATCGTGTTCCCTCTATATTATCAAGGTGTATTTTGTGGTGCTCAAACTAGATTGATAGTTCCTTGGATAAAGGAAGATGGAAAACCTCAAAAAATGACAACACTTGAAGGAACAAAAAAATCATTGTTGTTTTATAATTGGGATCAAAACCCTTTTCCTAGGCTATATAAAGGTATTATTGTAACAGAAGGGGCATTTGATACCCTTGCTATAGAGCAAGCACTAAACGCTTTATATGGACCAATTACCAACCCTTTTAAAACCATCGCTACAATGGGGTCAGGGGTATCAGAATATCAAGTTTCAGTCCTTAATGGGCTTAAAGAAGCGGGATATAAAGTAATACTTGCTCCCGATTTTGACCCAGCAGGGTTTATTATGTTTGATAAAAGTAAAAAAGCTATCACTCATGTTATGACAACTGATGAAAAGGGGAAAGATTGGAATATGCTTCTTAAAGAAATGGGGCATGTCGAATTTGCTAAATATATACTTACAAAAATAAAGCCGGTCTAGCCTTCTTTTTCTACAGGTATCTCACACTTTACATTGTCATTTTTATCAATTTTTTCTTCGGTTTCTTTACCCTGCTGATAGCCTTTTCCACCAAATCCAATACCTAAAAGAGTACCTACTAAGCCCGATAGGCTCCCTAGCCCATATGATGTAGGTATATGCATAATATCTAGCACTATCTTGGCAACTAAACCCAAAACAGCACACCCCACTCCACCCCATATACAGATTATAAATCCATATCTAATGGAAGAAGTATTGCTATTCTTATCAATCAGCTCTCTAAATAGTCCCATAAGCCTATTATATCATACTTTACTATAAAACAAAAGGGGCAGGCTTTTTACAGCCTACCCCTCATTTTTTGGTTTAATTATTTATTTCTTTTTTGTGGCTTTCTTTTCAGTAGAAAGAGTTGCCTCTTCATCTTTTCCTTCTGCCATTTTTCTTAAAGTTTCTGCTTTAACTTGAGCAGATGTCTTTTCAGGTATAATCCCTGGATTTTTTTTTATTGATTCTTGTATAAAACTTGTTACGCCTGCCATATTAATAGCCTCCTTAGATTTCGCTTTCTGAACTGAATATACAGCTTATATTAAAATTTACTAACATATCAACCAAAGGAACAACAACTGTATAAGGGGTTGTTTTTCCTACGAATCTGCAAGTAACAGTAGAATTGTTTGGATTTGATGTATCATAAGCAGAAACATCTATTCCATATATATCGCTATTATCTGCCAATGCTTTGGCCTGATGTGCATTCACACTAATATTTACTATTTCCTTAACGCCAGCAGGAAGCTTTATAACAAAAGCTCCATCTACTGCATCAGGAGTTACTGTATAGTAAGAACCAACCTGATTAGTTATACCGGTTACTGCTACTCCTAAGAAAGAAACAACAAATCCAGCAGCATAGCTACCTGTAACTGTTGTTAATGCCAAAGAAGCATCTATTGCCCTTATTTGTTGTTGAATTGTAGCTATATTAGCACCAAATGCCATTGCACCTGTATTTCCAAGAGTACCATAAGTCATTGTCCAAGTTCCAGCTGTTGGAACGTGGTCAAATACTAATGATTGAACGTTTGTTCCTGCAATCGTTATACCAATTGAATGAACTAGTGTATTAACAGGGGCCGATATTAGAGATACCGGGCTGACAACATTAGTATAAGTAATAGTAAAGCCACCAACTATACCCCCTGAAACTGTTACTAAGTTTAAAGAAGCATCAAGGGCTCTAATCGCAACCTGTAAAGCAACGTTTGTAATACCAAATGCCAATGCTCCAGTTGTCCAAGCTCCATAAGTAAGAGTCCAAGAACCAGCTGTTGGAGGGTTATCAAAAGATACTGATTGTGTTGCTATAACACCAGTAACACTGCTTGTTGGAGTAATTGTAATTGCTCCACCACCGTCTACTAATGTAACTGTTTGTATTATCATTAGTGGCCATGGACCTGCTGCCAATGCGCCAGCAAAAGTAACTACAAGACCAGCTGCATATGAACCAGTAACCGTAGCAAGTACCAATGAAGCGTGAGTTGCCCTTACTTTTACCTGAACAGCTGCTGCGTTATCACTAAATAATATATCTGCTGATGTTGCTACACCAAAGTTTATATTAAATTTTCCAGCTGTAGGGGTTTTACCCTGAAAAGCTATATTCTGTACTGCTGTTGCGCTAGATGTAATAGCTGCAACACTTACTACCACTGGAAGAGTAAGAGAGTTCTGGGTGTTGGTCATAGCAACCGCACCAGAAACCTGTGAAAATGTAAAGCTACCAAATACACCATTTATTCCTAAAAAGTCCTTAGCTGCCCTTTCGTTGGCAAAAGAACTTTTAAGAATATTATGTAAAGGAGCTTTATTTTGCCCTGTATTAATAGTTGTCATAATATATACACTCCTTTATTTATATATTGTCTACGCTACTTGAACGAATTCCCTTTATTTCAAAAGTTACTACTGCGCCAGACCCACCAGGTGCCATAACTGCAAAAGGGGCTGCTTTAGCAACTATTCTGCATGTTACCACTGTACAAGATGCTGCGGTTGTAGCTGAAAAGTCTAATGCAAATGCATCGCCATTAGCTGCGGTTGCCTTAGGTGCAAATACCATTCCATTTGCTCCCAAGAAAAACGTGAATGGGTATTTCATTGTGATTGTAAATGCTCCAGCTGTTGCTGTAGCTGCCACTGTAAAATTAACGCCTGTAACGTTTGATATAACCAAACCAGTTGCGTCTACTGTAAATGTACCCTTAACTCCTACTAAACCGATAAGGTCCTTAGCTGCTCGTGTATTTGCCAATGCAACTTCAAGAATCTTGCTTAACTTTGCTTTGTTAGCCATGTTTTTATCTCCTTTGTCTTTTTTTAAGGCTTATGACATATAATATGTCATAGTCGAAAGAATATTGTTTTCTAGTATACCATATCCTCTACTTAATTATCCCTTGTAATATTGAACTATCTGTATTATTGTATAAATCAATGTCGCTATTCCTACAACGGCTGCTCCTATCTTAAAAGTTCCCCACAAAAAATCCTTTACTCCAATCTTTTTTATTTGAGTTTTTTCTACATCACTAAGTCTAGTATCTACATCTGACAACTTACCTTCTTGTTCATCAACTTTATTTTCTAACAGTTCTGTTCTTCTCATATGTTCTACAAGAGAATCTGTATTTTTACATAAAATTATTTTGGTTTCTTTTAAATCAAGGCAAGTACTTGAAATCATTTGGGAAGTTAAATCGGCCTTTTTATCAATTACATGAACAATAGCAGTTAAGTCATCGAACTTATTGGAAAATTTTTCATCAAACGAAGTAAGTCTTTCACTATACCTTTCGAATGCTTCTGCAGCATAATCAAGTGGTAATAGGGCATCAGGATTCTTTTTGTTTTCATTCATCGCTATAGGGTACCTTCCTTATAGGGCTAAAGGGACTAATCCCTTCGCATACGCATTAAGGTTAGTATACCATATATACTACTCAATATTAAGTTTATTTAATTCTTCTTTAAGTATTTTGCGATCTTCTTCTACTTTAGACCACCCTATATTATAGACATCATCCATTTGAGCCCCTTTTGTAAAATGATGATGTATAATAATAGCATCCTCACATCTAATGGCTTCTCCTAGTTTATCACATTGAGCCCATAAAAGATTATCACATCCTACGTGATGAAATCTTGTATTAAATATTTCACCACCAATTTTATCAATTATATCTCTGCGAATAAGAAAATGTTCATTAATGTTACCCTTATCTGGATAAACAGGTCCTGAGTTAAATGATACCAGTCCTTTCTTCTTTGAAGCATTAACGGCTTTTATAAGACTATCTGGAGTAAACTCCATATCATTGGCAGCATAGACTATTAAGGCCCCATGGGACTTAGCTAGCCCCATTGCTACCTTTACTGGAACCGTATCATTTATATTCTCTTCTATTATTATCTCTTTTAAGTCATTTGGATAATTTAATTTCCATATAGATTCTAGACATCTTTTTAATCCTTCTTCTCTGCCTAATGTAGGAATAATAAAAGATACCACAGGCAATTGATTAGTTGTGGCCCAGGAAGATAAAAAGTGATGGAATGTTATTGTGTTTTTTGTATATTTTGTCTCATAGGTATTATTGTTGTAAGGGAAAAAATAATCCATTGTAAGTTCAGTAATATTTGTCTTATCTTTATCCCAAAACATATCAGAGAACAACCTTATTCCAGGCTCAAATACCATATCCCCAGCACCAATAAAATTATTTGTTACGTTATCTAAATACTTTTTAATGATTGGATTTCCAGATACTGACCCTACTACTGCATTAGAACACAATCTGTTTTCTTCTCTAGCAAAAAACAATTCAGTATCAAGAAGATGGTCAAAGTTTTTACCTGGTAGTATTTCGATATCAGCGTCTAAATAAATACCTCCATTCACATATAGTTCGTGCATTCTTAACCAATCAGAGGCCTTTACCCACTTTTTAGCCTTAAGGGCATCGTTTACATATTTAGAACCCTTAAAACAGTTTTCTAATGTTATAATTTTGTGAGAGTATCCTTTTATTTTTTGAGTTTCAACACACATTTGGTTAATAGGGGGCAATACAGGATTATCAGATAGCCAAACAGTGAAGATATTGCGAGGTATCACAGCGTAACACTCCATATATTGTTGGCCGCATGAATAGTTCCCCATATACTTTCATCTACTGCCCTCTTTACATTTGGCCATAAGAAATAATCATGGCCAGCTAATGTTCCCCCAGATTTAACTTTAGGCATCCATTTAGAAATGTCATTCTTTACAGCTTCATAGGAATGGTCAGCATCTATAAATATCATATCAAATGTATTATCATCAAAATTCTTTACTGCTTCATCGGTCGTCATAGCTATAATAGTTACTCTAGATGCAATACCATACTTAACTATATTATTTTTAAACTCTTGTTGAATATCTACTGTTTTAGCCTCTTTATGAGCATCACCTTCGTTTTCAGTACCTTTAAATGTATCTATTGCAACAACAGTAATATTTTTTTGTTTTATTAATTCTGCTATAGAACAAAGGGATTTACCTTTCCATGTTCCAAGTTCTGCTATTCTTGCACCATCTGGCAATAAAGAAATAAGTCTTCTATATTCTCTTATATCTACTATACTAAAATAACCTTGAGGAAGTTCTATTTCCCATGGTTCGGTAAATCTTGCATCCCAAAGATACTGAGGATTATTTGGGTCATATTCTAAAGCTTTTTCAAAATGATATTTACTTTTTACCATATCCCCTAAATACCAATAAGCCCAATATAAATAACCATGAGGTATATCTCTATAATGTCTCATATCATTAGAATAAAAAGCATTCCAAGGAATCGCCAAAGCTGCTTCAGCATAACAAGCTACTTTCTGAAAATCATCTCTATGCCTATATAGCTCACAAAGCTGAAGAAGTGGCTCTCTACGAGTAGAATCTAAAGTAAAAGCCTTTAAATACCACTCAACTTGAAGTTTTTCATTATGTAAATACCCATACGCTTGGCCTATAAAAATCATGGACTGTGCCTGTTCTTGTATCCATCCGTTCATAGCTATGTGTTTTTCAAAAGCTTTAATTGCAGACTTATATCGACCAGACCACAGAAGTTCACGGGCAAAATAGTGAGCGTTGCGATCATATTCTGGACGCAACCAATGATCGTAAGCCAACCCAGTTAGATAATGAGAACGATTAGTTTCCTGGTTTTGCCAATGTTCAAGATAAATTATATCCTCATTAAGAAATATTCGTTTAGCGTCACCAACGATGATTTCGTGTATTACACCAGTCCATTTCATTTTCTTTTTATTATAAAACTTACAATGAAGAAATTTAACTAAAGGGTTATTATTTTCATCATGACTAAAAGTAAAATTGTACTCCAATTGCTCATATCCATCAGAAATAATCTTGCATATTTTGTCAATATCTAGTTTAGTATATACCTCATCAGCGTCCGGCATAGCTATCATATCGTTAGAACAAAACTCTGCAGCTGCATTTCTAGCTTCTGCATAGTTAAATATTCTATCTCCCTCTTTAGCTATGGGCATTTCACCATCTATTATATATGCCTTATTTATAGTATCAGCAGTCCTTTCATCAAGGGTTATAATATGTTTCTCTCCTACTTCCACTACCTTACACCCTAAAGCACGAGCTATATCTGGTGTGCCATCAGTTGAACCGGTGTCATAGCAGATTAACTCCCCACCTCTTTCAAGAAATTCTTTTAATGATTTTACAAGTTTTGGAAGCGTTTTAGATTCATTCTTGGCTATAATAGCAACACTAAAGTTTACCATTAGTTTCCCCCTATTTTTTATAGTATATCTCAAAAATAAAAAAAATGCAAGTTAAATATTTTTAATGAGGATACCTAGCACGTATTTCTGCTACTTTATCTAGCCACTCTTGTGTTGTTACTTCTCCCCTAACTGATTGTAAATATAATGGGTCTGCTTCAGCGGTTAATTCTTTTTTAATACAATCTTTTTGATATGTTACATATTGTTGGTCCGCCTTAATTTCTTCATCAGATTTTTTAACTACTATTCCATCAGCTACCTTAAACCTATTAACCAATTGAGGTGTAAAAATTGGCTCAAGTATATAAAATTCTGGGTAATCTTCAACTTCTAGTTCTGTAGATGCTGACTGATAGGTAAATGCCATTATGTTTCCAGCAGGGTCAACAGCAACTTTTTTCTTTTTAATTTCTAATTCCATAATTTTTCTCCTTTGTTTTATACATTATCAGGGATAGAGTATCCCACTGGTTTGCTGTTTAATGGTACTTTACCTTGAACAAAAATACCTGTTGTAGCTCCGCTTGCATGGTATACTGCTATTCTCCCTGCTGATAAATTATTAGGATAAGCCAAAGCATAATACATAGGCCCAACACCATTAGGAACTCCACCACTTAATGACCAGTATAAACCAACACCACTTGGGTCATCCTTAAAGGATACCCCAGTAGTGTACCAATTTTGCCCAGTTAAAGTAGCACTTGCCCATTGGTCTGCTAACCATAATTCTGCAAACCATTGTCCCGAACTATCTTTAGTGAATTTTACTTTAGCAGTGCTATTTACTGGTGTCTTATCCCTGCTTGCTATTATTAAATCCTGTAATGGCCCAACCCAAGCATCTTGTCCTAGTGTTGCTACTACTGGGATATTAGCCTCTATACTTTCTATAGTCCATGAACTAAATCTATTAGGGGTATATACCCTAGCTACAACACTAGAGTCAGAACTTGTTTTAATACAAACCCAAGTATCAACAGTAGGCGTAAAAATCACTTCTGGATTACCATTTGAAAAAGCATTTGTGGCATACGTTGATGGAGTTGCAAAACCCTCTCCATCTAACATTGTTGAAGTGTTTAGATTATAAAAACCCCAACCTGCTAAATCGCTTGCATTAGTATACTTAAATGGAGCAGATGCACTCATTCTATACTTAATATTAGCTTTACATAGAACTTTATTATTAGCACCATCAAAAGTCATATTCCCATTAATAAGAGTATCAAAAGCAAGCGTTCCACCAGCAGCAACATTATCCTGATAATTAGACATTTTTATACAAGCATACTCTTTAGTTACCGTAGTAACTACTGGTACGTTACTTTGTAGTTGGGTGTATTGGATAAATGCACTTCTTGTACTATCTATATAAACAAATCCGCCACGAGGACTATCTAAATAAGCATAAACTTGAATTTCATCACCAGCATTAAATGTTTCTGTTATATTAATTGTAATAGGCCATTGTGAACCTACACCAGCGGTATATGGCTCTTGCCTAGTTCCACTAATTACTACTCCGTTTTTAGCTAGATAAAAGTGCATATAACTATCTGAACCACCATTACCAATAGCGTTATACTCACTACTTATTAAATATAACCCTGATGACGGAATTGTTAAATACATAAACTTTGTTGGCGTGGTTGTTAACGGATAGCTACTAGGTAACACATACTTACCTGTTAGGGCTGGGGCTATTGTAGACCCTGAACTTCCTGCTCCACCAATATTAAAATATACTACTCCATCTGTTGCTAAGCTCAACACCTGCCCAACTTCTAAAAGAGTTGCTGTAAGAGTTAATGCTCCAGTTGCATCAGAATAAACTTTATCTCCTATAGCAGCAGCAGAGGTATTGAACCCAGTACAAACTTGACGACCTCTTTTAACTGCTATGCCTGTAGTTGCAGTTGTTAGGGTTGTCATTATAACACCAATAGGTCTATCTGTTAACGCAGTAATTGCTGTTACTAAAGGAATAGCAGAAGTTGCATAGTCTCCACTTACCTTAACTACCTTAATTGCCGTTATACTAGAACCTGTAGCATTTCTTACTTCAATTTGTTCTATACCTGCGATAAGAGAGCCTAAAGTTTTTAAATCATATGTTCCTAAATCAGTATTAGAATTAGCACCAGAGTAAGGAACCAATCCAGCTAAACTTGGGGTGGCTCCTGTATAGCCTGTATAGCCAGTAATATTGGGCCCTGTGTAGCCAGTATAGCCTGTATAACCAGTATAGCCTGTATATCCTGTATATCCTGTATATCCTGTATATCCTGTATATCCTGTATATCCTGTATATCCAGTTGGACCAGTTGAGCCTATTAAGCCTGTGTAGCCAGTTGGACCAGTTGAGCCTATTAAGCCTGTGTAGCCTGTGTAGCCAGTTGGACCAGTTGAGCCTATTAAGCCTGTGTAGCCCGTATATCCAGTTGGACCAGTTGAGCCTTGACTTCCATTGCTACCCGCTAATCCTGTATAGCCTGTATAGCCTGTTCTCCCTGTATATCCTGTATATCCTGTATATCCAGTTGAGCCTGTTGGACCTATTATGCCTGTATAGCCAGTAAAACCTGTGTAACCAGTAAAATTACCAGCTCCAGTGTAACCAGTATATCCTGTGTAGCCTGTGTAGCCTGTGTAGCCAGTTGGACCTTGAGGAGCTGTAACATTAAAGGAAGTATCTAAAAATGAAGCATGAGTATTTCCTTGGTAAACCCAAGATACAGCTTGAGTAGGTCCAGCTGTATTAAACACTAATACTCTTACTACAATTCTATCTGTAGTAAGTAAAGGGTATGTCGTACTATCATTAACCGTATAGTTTACAATTAAATTTTGAACATTTGCTAATCCTACACCCGTAATGGCAGAAGTAGCCAGTGTTGTAAATAAAGAAGTTGTTACACCTGTAATAGTGTTTCTTTTACATACTTCAAATTTTGCAGTACAAGTTCCAGCAGCTGAAGCTTTATAAAACCAACCATTAAACGTCCAAAGACCTGCAGGAATAAAAGTTACACCTGGAACCATATTCACAGTAATATAATTATCAATAGGAATTCCATTAGGATCTGCATTACCAACGTTTACTGTTTCTATAATTTCTATCCCAGAAACAGGTAGTCTCGTAATAGTTTCGTTATCAACCACTATGGTTGTAGAAACTGTTTCATTTATTAAAGCAGAGTTTTCACATAAAGTTATTGTCCCAACAGAAACAGTTCTAATTTCAACTGTTTTGTTTGGATTCAACGGAGTATTAATAAATATTTTTTGTCTAGCAATCCAACCATCTGCTGCAAAATCATAGGCTGCTTTTGTAATCGTATCTGGATTAGCATTAGTAAATGTTAAGGTTGTTGGGCCTGTCAAAGGTGTTGCTAAATCACTATTTGTATTATCAAACCACAATCTAAGTCCAGATATATTGCCCTGAATACCTGTATAGCCCGTGTACCCTGTATAACCTGTATAACCTGTATAACCTGTATATCCAGTGTAGCCTGTGTAGCCAGTATAGCCAGTATAGCCAGTATAGCCAGTATAGCCTGTGTAGCCAGTTGGACCAGTATAACCAGTATAACCAGTATAACCAGTATATCCCGTTGGTCCCGTTGGTCCAGTTGTACCTGTATAGCCAGTATAGCCAGTATAGCCTGTTGGACCTGTATAGCCAGTATAGCCTGTGTAGCCTGTGTAGCCAGTTGAGCCTGTTGGACCTGTATAGCCAGTATAGCCTGTGTAGCCAGTTGAGCCTGTTGGACCTATTATGCCTGTGTAGCCTGTGTAGCCAGTTGAGCCTGTTGGACCTGTATAGCCAGTATAGCCTGTATAGCCTGTATAGCCAGTAATATTGGGCCCTGTGTAGCCCGTGTAGCCTGTTCTTCCTGTATAGCCTGTATAGCCAGTAAAATTACCTGGACCAGTAGGTCCAGTTGGTCCACCCCCACTTCCTCCACTATTTCCACCAAAATTAAAATACACAACACCATTAATAGAAAGCGTTAAAACTTGTCCTACTGCTATAGCTCCACTATTAGAAAGTGATAATAATCCAGAACCTGGATTATAATAAACCATAGAGCCTATAGATGAAGTAGAAGTATCAAATCCTACACAAAGCTCCCTGCCCCTTCTTATAGCAAGACCCCTTTGTCCATTAGGAACAGCTACAACTATTATTCCTACAGGTGTATCTGATGTAGATGATATTATTGATACTTTGGGTATATCTAGTTCAGAATAGTCCCCACTAACCATAACAACCTTATATGCAGGAATTGTTATACCTGTATCGTTTATTACTTCAGCTGCTTCTATGCCAGATGCAACAATAGCACTGGTCGCTATATTATTAGGGCCTAAATCAGAAGTACTTCTTTTATAATTTCCATCACTCATAATTTATTTTAAACCACCAAACTTATTTTGATTTTTTTCAATTTCTCTATTTTCTATAGGATTTATCTTTTTTTCTTGTACTTCACTTTTGTTTTTAAGATTATCATATTCTTCTACTATTTGAGTAAAACATACATCATCTTTAATATCAAACTTAATTGTTTGATTTTGTTTATCAATTGTAATGTGACCGCAACTCATTAAAAAAATGACGATTATAGGTATCATAAAGTCCTCCATGCATAATGTTTTCTGGTATCTAAATAAGTTGCATTATTTTCATTCATATATGCTTCTTGCTCAAATCTAATCATTTTGTATGCAGAATAATGGTCCATTTTAAATCTATTTGCTATGTACTCAAACCCATAAATAAAATACCAAGCTATAATAAAACACTCTAATTGCTGTACGTTGTGAATTGCTTCATGATTCTTTAACTGCCAGCTTGTACCTTTCCTCACTATTGAAATAAAAGGAATTCCTTCAAGTCCATCAATCTGGAACCCATTAATCCAACTTGCAACATCACAAATCCAATTACAATATATATAAAAAGGCTTCATTTTACTACTCCATTTAGTTCATCAAGTTTATTTTGCATAATTTTCTGTTGTGTTTCAATATCTGAAATTAATTTAACCTTATACTCTGCTAATTTTTCCCTAACAAGAGTGTCATCTTGACTAAACCTCTCTAATAATTCTGGTGTAATTCTACTTTTTAAGACAACAGAAAATCTTGGGTCACAAAGTGCTTCTCTCATTAATTTCTTTTCAACATCATTTAACATAATTCCCCCTTATGCTGGCGTGGAGTATATAATTCCCGCACCATTAATTTTTATTCTCCATCTTGCGCCAAGGTCGTCTGTAAGTATTAATCCGCTTGTCCCTGGATTTCCTTGGGTATCTTCAACTTCTATATCTCCATTACTTACTGTAAATTTAGAAACAGGAGTTATGGTATCTACTCCTACATAGAAAGGTGGCGTTTCTTTTCTACCAACCCCACCCATTATTGCCAGCGTATTATCTTGAGTCAAACTATTAGCTAACCCACCGTCCCCAACCTGAATCAGCATACTACCACCGCCAGAGGTGGAAGATACATTTCCCAACCTGCCTATTACTATGTCGCCTAAGCCATTAACTGATGAACCATAGCCAAACACAGCACCATAGTCAGCCCATACCGCCGCACCACCACCAACAGCTAACCCAGAGAACCCTGCGTTATAAGCTACATAACCTAAAGCTAATCCACCCTCTGCGTCGTTTTCTGAAGCACCACCTATTGAGATACCAGACGAACCGACGTTTGTTACATAAGGCCCTAAAGAAACCGAATTAGAAGTATATACGTTGCAACCAATTCCAGATACAAAGTTATTATCGCCAGATATTGTACTGGAACTTCCTAGTAAATTATTTCCTGTTCCAGTTATTGAGGATTGATTTCCAGCACCAAAGTTCCCAAAACCCGCAATAAACATTTCTTGTCCAGAGCCAAAGTTGTATCCGTAACCTTCTCCACCTTCAATGTATGCGTTAATAAAACCAACAGAAGATGTTGCTGCAACAATTACGCCTTGTCCTGAACCGAAGCTAAAATCTCCTGAAACATTTGTTCCCAAACCAGTACCAAATGAATCTCTCCCCGTAGCTAATCCATTTTCACCAAAATATACAGAACCTATACCTATATTTGTATCGTTCCATTCCGAACCTGCAACTTTACCAGCCCTGAAAGCTGCTTTATTTGGTATCCACATCAACCTAGTGCCAGCTCCGCTTACAGGTGTGTCACCTGTAGTACCTGGAATGTATAGCCCTGCGTCGCTTGTAGGATATAACCATGAAGCACCAGCAGACCAGAGAGATGACCCCCCACCTGGCCCCGTATAGCCAGTGTAGCCTGTTGGGCCAATAGAACCTGTGTAGCCTGTTGATCCAATAGAACCTGCTCCTGTATAGCCTGTATAGCCCGTTCTTCCTGTATAGCCTGTGTAGCCTGTACTTCCAGCCCCTGTATAGCCTGTATAGCCAGTAAAAGCTCCAGCTCCAGTGTAGCCTGTATAACCAGTAGAACCTATTGGGCCTGTATAGCCAGTAAAAGCTCCAGCACCCGTATATCCTGTGTAGCCCGTTCTTCCTGTATAGCCTGTTGGACCTGTAAAAGCTCCAGCCCCTGTGTAGCCTGTATAGCCTGTATAGCCAGTAGAACCAGCTCCTGTGTAGCCTGTATAACCTGTATAACCTGTATAACCTGTAATACTTGGCCCTGTGTAGCCAGTATAGCCTGTGTAACCTGTTGGTCCAATTGGACCTGTATAACCAGTATAGCCTGTTGGACCAGACCCTACTGAAGCAACAACCCAATTTCCGTTTTGTCTTTCGTATGTATTTCCATCAATAGGAGCCTCTCCTATAGGAGTATACCCCAATGTAGAAAGAGTACCACCGGAACCAATCAAAACACCAGTAAGATTTACTTTTGTATTACTATCAAGTGTTATAGGGTCCAAAGATGGACATAATGTCCATTCTATTCCATCACTATAATATAATCCAGCTTCATGGTAATTTATAAACCAAACACCAGATGTCTTTTTTACAAACCATGTTTCGTCATTATGGTCTGCTACGGGTGGTAAATCAGCAAAATAAGTAACTGCCCCAGCTAAAACAAAACTTCCAGCTCCAATGGGGTCCCAGTTATTAGTAGAAATATTAAATGAATAATATCTATTTGTATCTAAAGTTCTAGCTAGAGTAATTCCTATCATCATAGGAGGAAGATCGGCAAAAGTATCTACTGTATATGCCGTTCCATATAGTCTTTCCAATACCTCAGTAGAAACCTCTTCATTTATAATCAGACTTCTAAAAAGATTATTAGTTTTTTTTGTCAAGTATTTTGGAGCAGAAACTATCACTTTTTAAATTACTCCTTAATACCCATTATTATACCATTGTCCATGGTAAGAAGAATACTAAATAGCTAAGACAGGATGCCCCTTATAGTCTATAGAGTAACAGATGGCTCCATAACCATTCTTTATTCTAGAATGAGTCCTTACAAAAGTCAAAGCTTTGCTTCTAACACAAGTATGAACATAGGATGACTCTTTGGCAACCCTTCCACCAAACGTACCCTTCTTGACATAACTAGAAGAATAATTTAGCAATGCTTTAAATACAATAATTCTAAACTCTTGCCTCAAGTCTTCTATTGTATGTCCAGTATGGCCTATCTCAAGTATATCTGGATGAGCAAAATAATTACAATCTGTCCAATTTTTAAGAATTATAGAAGAAATCATCAAATTAATCAATGGTTCGTATTTAAGAATATCGGAATTAGAAACTACCCTACGATTATCCCCCATCTAGTGTATCTCCTTGTTATTATTGTCTTTTTTTATTTAGTCCAGTAATATTCTCTGCCTTCTTTTTATTCTTTTCTTCCAAGGATTTTATTAAATCTAAAAAAAACTCTCCATTTGTCTCATCTTCGTCCTTCTCATATATAATATCACATTCCATTTCTTTTGTCAAGATAAATAATGAAGTTTTAAATTTATTATTTAATTCTGAAAATATATGTTTTATAAAGTCATTTTTATACTTTTCTTTATATTCAGAAAGAGGTGCATACATTCCTCCACCAGCTTCCTGTGAATAAAAATTAACTTCAGGGTCTCCACCAAGCTTTATGGCTTCTTCCATTGCTTTGTTCTTTTGAACTTCTACTTCTAAAAAACTGTCTTTAATAATAAGAAAATCAGCTTTTGAGGGAGCCTTCATTGAAGTTGGAGGAAAAAGAAGTTTTTCAAGCATTTCTGCCTGAACATTAATCAACCCATGGAACTTATCAAGAAGTATCTCAGTTTGATTATTTTTAAGGGCTAATATAGCCTTTTGCTGTAGTTCTGCAAAGGAACTCACTTTGATGAGTTCTGCCCTAAGTTCCTTTACAAGTTGTCTATAAATCTTATTTTTAGATTTAACAATATAAGAAAATACCTTATATCTTCTTATGTTCTTAGGATAGACAAAAAAGATAGGGTAAAGAGAAACAACAAACAACAATATAAAAAATAAAAGTATATACGTCATTTTTCCTCAGATAGTAGCCTCTTTAGGAAGCCTGGCTCAAATACAGATGACAGTGATTTATGAAGAGATTCATATTCAGGATGTTCATTAGTATAGGCAATAAGCAAAGACTCTAAATCATCAATTGATATATTGTGGGCATCAAGACTTTTTTTAAGATGAGATTTCCAATTATTTAACTTCTCTTGATTAACGTGATGTCTTCCACGATTTAGAGGTATTGGTACCATTCTTACATTATCTGAAGCATACCCACGGCCATTATCTTTACGATCGGGTGAAAGTTTTTGGCCTGTTTTTTTCTCAGCTGCCATAACCTTTTTTGCTAACTTTGTAGTATCTCCTGTTCCAGAAGACTTCTTTTTTGCTTTATTGGTTTTGCCTCGCTCTCTGCGACTAGCATCGGAAGCAACCTTCCAACCCCGTTCAGGTGCTCCTGGGGATTTTCTTTTCTTAGCTAATTCAGCTAAACAAGTAGGGCATCGACCTCCTTTACTTTTAGCTTTATTAGATGAACAACGAACACATTTCATATATAGGGTACTCCATTTTTAGGTAAGTCAAACTAACCTTCATCTCTATACCTTTATTATACCACTTATCTATTTTATAAGGCCAAAAACTTGAACAGTTTTTCCTATATTTTGAAGCTTATGCTTAAACCCCTCTGGTTTAGATATAAGCCAACATATATCATTACTTGCTATTTTTATTGTTTTATCAATTGAGTATAAACCATCAGTTAATATAAAGTACAAACCACCAGGATTTCTTCCTATATCTAGTAATACACTATTAATAGAAGTACCACCTTTCTTAAACTCTAACTTTCTTATGGACATATGACTTGGTATTTCTTTATATATGGCATCATTAAACAACTTAATCTGCATACTTAGGTTGGTATTTTTTATTATCTTATTTAATAGCTTAATGAATAATATAGTCTCTTTCTCTTGAATTGAGCCACTCGTATCAATATATATTATTCCTTTCTTGGCTTCCTTATTCTTCTTACCTGGCAATAGTCCTGGAAATCTTCTAGACCTCTTAGTCCATGTCCCCACCTTATCAAACACAACCCCACTATCCTGTAAAAATAAAATAATCCTTCTAATAAACATATCTTCATTAAAGTTTATATGAAGGTCATTAAGAATAATGGTTTCCATTTTACTACAACTACCATGTCCTATAGCAGTAGCAGAATAGCTTCTAGCACAATCTCCCACAAAAGAAAAACATGATTCATCTAATCCACTATTTACCTTATTCCATTCATGATAAAAAGTATCTTCTATAACCTTATCACATAAATTATCATAATAATAATCTAACCCTTTATTATTTTCTAAATCAAAGTCTTGAGGTAAATAAGAATAGGGGGTATGATACATCAATGGAATTTTTTGATTTACTATTAAATCACTTGCACAACAAAATGCCCCTTTGTTTTTATATCTATCTTCTAGATATATAAGTGGATGCTTATAAACAATATGTAACAATGAATGAATTACCTCTCCGACACGAAAATTTAAAGAAAGAGCCTCAAATCTTTTCTTATTAATAAGAAGTTTCCACATATCATTTTCATAACAGGACTCTACAGGATTTTTAGATTCAACAAATTCAATACCCATATGGTGTAAAAAAGAATACACCAAAGGATATAAATCAGATATCTCTGAAATTGTTGATAACAGTTTATTCACAAAAACCTACTGAATCTTACCTGGGCTAGATGTAACATCCATATTAGCTGTCATAATACCAGGTTGAACTTCTGCATCGGATTGGATATTATCAACTATATCAATTGCAATATCTGACACCGCTTCGGCTAATTTGTCCCACCAGCCAAGAACAATAGGGTCATATCCTTTTGTTCCAGATACTTCAGTAAAATTTGCTTTAAGAGAATTAAACACTCTAGTTTTAATATCTCCTTTCAATTTATCTTTACTTAATGACATGATTTACTCCTTATTGTGTAAGCATATAAAAATTAAACATAACCAAAAATTTGTCCAAAACATACTCCCTCCCTTACTCTATATATACTAAAATTACTCCATGATTACAAAACTGCAGCCCACATTGCAATCCGTATTCATTCTTAAGTTTATCTAAGATA